>Ga0206836_10135_pt1 | contig 18673 bp, 18 predicted proteins | sample Alteio_BWOrgCont_28_FD_152871 | JGI IMG/M metagenome (GOLD analysis project Ga0206836, IMG submission 152871) | Enriched cells from forest soil in Barre Woods Harvard Forest LTER site, Petersham, Massachusetts, United States -... | ecosystem: Environmental > Terrestrial > Soil > Temperate forest >...
GAGTTCTGCGGGGCGAGGCAGATTACTTTGGCGTGCACGACGCCGTCGGATTTCATCTGGGCGACGGTTTCGGCGATGAAGGGGTGCCAGTTTCGCATGCCGACGTAGACGCGTTGGCCGGTTTTTTGCTCGAGCAGCTCGGCTTGCTTCAGGGTCCATTTGGTGAGCGGCGGGGGCTCCGGGCCTGGGGTTTCCTGAAGGCCGATTTCGGCGTAGCGGTGTTGCAGCTCTTCGACGACGGCCGGCGGCATGGGGCGGCCGCCGGTGACTTTGCCGAGGTATTCGGCCATTTCGCCGAGGACGTTGGGGGTGCCGTGGGCGAGCAAAAGAATTGCAGATTGGCCGGGTTTTCTGTCGCTGCTGGTCATCGCTTCCTCCATGGTAATCCTCACGACCTGGGGTACCCCCCTCCCCTATACTTAAGTCCTAAAGTACGGCGAAATAAGGACTTAAGTCCGGACTTGGTATCGACAAGTCTAAAAAGTCCTATTTTCTGCACTGAAGTCCGGCAAAATATTGAAAATAAGCAACTTAGGTCTAGCTTCCTTGCAAAATAAAAGCCCGGCGGGTGGCCGGGCTTAGGGACTTCTACTGAGTTAATTATATCGTACGTGTCAAGAGGTTTGGCCTGGAGTAATGTCCTAATGGAGCCACTTAATGATGAAACGCATAGGACAAAATCTAGGGAGGGCGCTGGTTGTGGCCGGGCTGCTGGCAGGCGTCATGGTTGCGCCTTACAGCCGGGCACAGTCGCAGAGCCATGTGGTGGCGGCGCCTGCGTTTGAGGTAGCTTCGGTGAGGATTTCCGGGCCTTGCCCCGCGCCTTACACACAATGTTTTTCGATGAGTCCGGCGGGTGCGGCAGAGTTTCGCGTGTCGCATGCTTCGATGGATTTTTTGATTGGGATGTCCTTTGGGGTGCTTAATTATCAGATCGAAGGCCAACCGAACTGGACGGGATCGACGCTCTATGACATCTCCGCGAGGGCAGAGGGTGGCGGCAGCATGAGCAATGACCAACTGAAGCCGCTGCTACAGCAGTTGCTGGCGGAGCGGTTTAAGCTGGCGGTGCATCGTGAGATGAAAGACTCTCCTGGATATGCGCTTGTCGTTGCGAAGGGCGGGCCGAAGCTACAGCCAAGTCAGGAAGACTCCCACTCTGCATCCATTCTGCAAGATGGGATACGAGCGCCCAATTTCACGATGGGTCAATTTGTCGCGCTCCTGTTTCATCCAACGGGAGGGCCAGTGGTCGATCAGACAGGGCTGACGGGGCACTACAACATCAAGCTGAGTTATGCGCCGCAGGATTCGACGGACTCGGCGCTGCCTTCAATCTTTACTGCGGTGCAGGAGCAGATGGGATTGAAGCTGGAGTCAACGAAGGTGCCGGTGCAGATGCTGGTGATCGACCATGTGGAAAAGGTCCCGACGGAGAATTAAGTTATCAGGTTTTAGAAAAGGACAAATATCGATGCGGGTTGCGCAGAAATTTATTTTGATGGGAGTGGCCGGACTGCTGGCAGCGGCTCCGTGGGCTTTGGCACAGACACAGAGCGCGGCTGGGAGTGCGTTCGCGGTGGCGTCGGTACGGATGACGCCGCCTGACTCGTCCGATGCGATCACGAGCTCGCTGACTCCTCCGGGGGCTTCTCCTTTTGTGGCGAGGAACATGACGCTGAAGATATTGATTCAGCTGGCGTATGGGATCGATGCCAACAAGATTGTTGGGATTCCGGAGTGGATGAATTCACAGGGGTATGACATCACAGCCAAGGCGGAGGGCGGCGCCGGGCTGAGCTATCAACAACTGCAAGCGCCGCTGCAGCAGTTGCTGGCAGAGAGGTTTCATCTTGCAGTGCATCGCGACAGCAAAGAGATGAATGGATTTGCGCTGGTGGTGGCGAAGGGCGGCCCGAAGCTGGAAGCAACTAAAGGAGTTGATGGGACTCCCACGATGACGCGCAGCGAAGTGCGCATGCAGAATATGACGCTGGCTACGTTTGCTTTGCTGTTAGGGAGGCCGGTGGACCGTCCCGTGGTGGACAGGACCGGGTTGACCGGGAAATACGACATCGACCTGAAATTTGCGCCGATCAACGCTACCGATTCGCAACTGCCGTCGATCTTTACGGCGCTACAGGAGCAGCTTGGGCTGAAGCTGGAGGCGGAGAAGCAGCCGGTGGAGACGTTGGTGATCGACCATGTGGATAAGGTTCCGACGGAGAATTAAGTGAATTTTCCGGAGTGCAGCGGATAACGGTTGGAAGCATTTCGCGTCAGACCTTCATGACGCTAATCAGGATTAATCAATGGATTTTGGCGGGAGTGGCCAGCCTGCTTGTGATGGGTTCAGTGGCTGTGCCGTATAGTTTGGCGCAGGCGCCGAGTGCTGCTGCGGCGCAGACTGCGTTTGAGGTTGTGTCGATCCGGCCATCCTCACCAAGCGACGAAAGCAACTCCAGGCTATCGGTTCCGCAGGGCACCCGGGTGTCGGAGGTCGGTATCTCGCTCTGGGACCTGATCCAGATGTCCTTCGGTACGCAGCAAAACCAGATGTCCGCACCGGAGTGGACGAAGTCGCAGAAGTTCAACATCGAGGCGAAGACCGGCAGCAGTACGCCACTGACCTATGAACAGATGAAACCGCTGATGCAGCAACTGTTGGCGGACCGGTTCAAGCTGACGTATCACCATGAGACGAAGCAGGTCGCGGGCTATGCGCTGATGGTGGCGAAGGGTGGGCCGAAGCTGACCGCGGCCAAGGAGGGGGCGTCGAAGGGCGGGAATATTCTGCGCGACCGGATCGATGTTTCGAGCGGGACGATGAAGGACCTTTCCGCGATGTTGTCGTATCCGCTGGGACAACAGCCGGTGGTGGACAAGACGGGGATTGCGGGCTATTACGAGATCAAACTGAGTTTTGCGCCGCAGGATGCAACGGATTCGGCACTCCCGTCAATCTTTACGGCGGTGCAGGAGCAGATGGGGCTGAGGCTGGAGCCGGCGAAGCTGCCCGTGGAGGTGCTGGTGATCGACCATGTGGAAAAGGTGCCGACGGAGAATTAGCGGTCTGGTGGTGGAGCGGCTTCGGGCTTCCAGATGTAGAGGAATTCCTGGTTACTGGATGTGGCGATTTCGATGCCTTGCTGGGTGGCGGCGCGGCTGAGCGCGGAGCGGATGTTTTCCTTGGAGTCGGGAAGCTCGGCGAGGGGGACTTTCAGCGCGGAGGCCGGTTGCAATTGGCCGATGTCCTTGAGCAGCAGCGTGATGATGGCTTTGTGTTTTCCCTCGCGACCCTTGGGGACGTCGGTCTGGGGGACAGATTCAAACTTCATAGAATCCATTGGCTTGGCCTGTTTATGGTTTGAGATAGGACACATAGAACATTTGGGTTTTTCGATTGTAATGCAAAATTGGCCTTAACGTGGTCTTAAGCTGATGTAGTCGTGGGGAGTGAATGCTTAAGCGGGGCCAAACCCTTTCTTAGACCCCTAAATAATTGATTTAAAGGAAGTAACCCGTATTGATTTGGGGTTGGTACTGTGGTGAAAGAAGATAAGGGCCCCCTATGACACTACAACCAACTCCTATTGAAATTGCTCCCCTGAATGAAGCGTTGACGGCGGCAACCGTCGATGAAACGTCGTGCCGGTCGGTGGTGATGATCGTCGACGATGAACAACTGATTGCGGACACGCTGACCGCTATTTTCAAGAAGAACGGCTATACGGTGCTGACCGCCTACGATGGCGAGAGCGCGCTGGAAACGGCAAAGGTGATTCCGCCGGAGCTGCTGATCACCGATGTGGTGATGCCGCAGATGAGTGGGATCGACCTGGCGATCGCGATCAAGGATGCCAGCCCGCAGTGCAAGATACTTTTATTCTCAGGACAGGCGGCGACGGTAGACCTGTTGAGCGAAGCGCGTGACCGGGGATATGACTTCTCCACGCTGCAGAAGCCGGTGCATCCGACGGAGATGCTGGCGCGGGCGGCGGAGTGTCTACAGGGCGTCTAGTAAACAAAGACAACGATTGGTTCGTGCAATGGTTCCTGCAAGCCCACCTCTCAGAGGTGAGATGGCGCGCGCCTGCTTGGGTGATGGCGCAGGAAGGTTCGGCTAAACCTTGGAGGTCTTCCGAAGCTGTTCGTACACGACATAGCCGATGAGCGCGGTGATGAGGGCGATGCCGAAGTTCTTGTAGGTGTAGATGTCGTGCAAGGCGAAGGCCAGGGTTTTGCCTCGGCCGTTGCTGGCGGTGAACTCGCCCATCAACAAATTGGCATAGAAGAGGAAGATGATGAAGGCCACTTCGATCACCATCCTGAGGAGCCACTTCAGGCCGTGCGGTCTGGGGATTTGCGGCATGGGTTGATGATACTAGCGGCTGATTGCGATTTCAGGGAGCGAGTTGCTTGATCTGGCGGACGACCTGGAGGACGGCTTCGACGGGGGTTCCGGGGACGATGCCGTGGCCGAGGTTGAAGATGTGGCCGGGGCGGCCTGCGGCGGCGGCGAGGATTTCGGCGACGCGGGCGTGGAGGACGGCTTCGGGGGCGAAGAGGGTGATGGGGTCGAGGTTGCCCTGAACCGCGCAGCCGGGGCCGACGGCGCGCCAGCCTTCGTCGAGCGGGATGCGCCAGTCGAGGCCCAGAACATCCGCGCCGGTTTCGCGCATGGCGGGGAGGAGCGATGCGGTGTCGACGCCGAAGTAGATGACGGGGACGCCGAGGTTTTTTACGTTCTGAATGAGCAGGGTGGTGGCGGGGAGGACGTAGGTGCGGTAGTCGGTGACGCTGAGGGCGCCGGCCCAGGAGTCGAATATCTGGATGACGTCGGCGCCGGCTTCGATTTGCTGGGCGGCGAAGCCGGTCAGGACAGTGACCAACTTCTCCATCAGCATGGGCCACGCGGGTGGGTCCGCGTACATGAGCTTTTTGGTTTCAAGGTAGTTGCGGGAGGAGCCGCCTTCGATCATGTAGCTGGCCAGGGTGAAGGGGGCGCCGCAGAAGCCGATGATGCCTAGCTGGTCCTGGTTATCAGGGCCGCGGGCGCTGTCGGCGCGTGGGGATGCAAAATGCGCGGTGACTTTTTCAATGGCGCGGGCGACGTAGCTGAGGTCGTCGATGCGGTCGGTGCGGAGGGCGGCGACCTGCTCTGCGGTGCGGATGGGGGTGTTGACGACGGGGCCTTCGCCGGCGAGGAATTCGAAGTCGACGCCCATGGGGGTGAAGGGAAGCAGGAGGTCGGCGAAGATGATGGCGGCGTCGACGCCGAGGCGCTCGGCGGCGGTGATGGTGACTTCGGCGGCGATGTCGGGGGTGCGGCAGATGTCGAGCAGGGAGTGGTGCTTGCGGACGGCCATGTACTCCGGCATGTAGCGGCCGGCCTGGCGGAGGAACCAGACAGGAGTGCGGTCTACGGGCTGGCGGAGGCAGGCGCGGACGAAGCGGCTGGTGGATTGTTCCTGGCGGCTGGAAGAGGCGTCGGGCAAATTCATGTACCCCTGCAAATCGATTTACTCGATGCGGAAGCTGTATTCCTCGATGACGGGGTTGGTGAGGACTTCCCTGGCGATGCGGTTTACTTCGGCTTTGGCGGCGTCTGGGGCGAGGCCGTCTTCGAGTGTGAGCAGGAAGTATTTGCCCTGGCGGACGTCGGTGACGCCTTTGTAGTGCATGCGCCGCAGCGCGGTTTCCACTGTCTGCCCCTGGGCATCCAGCACGGTCCGCTTCAAAGTGACATAGACATGGGCCTTCACGTGACTGATTATAGTTGGAAGAGGCGAAGTTCTCATCTATGACGAATTATCTTGAGTTGCCGCTGGGCGAAAAGTCGCCGGAAGTGGTCACGGCCGTAATCGAGATTCCCCTTGAGGGCATCAACAAGTACGAATACGACAAGAAGCTGCATGTCTTCCGGCTGGACCGGAACCTGTATTCGCCGGTGCATTATCCGGGGGACTACGGGTTTATACCGAGCACGCTGAGCGAGGACGGCGACCCGCTGGACGTGCTGGTGCTGGTGGATGCGGCGAGCTTTCCCGGGTGCGTGATGGAGGTGCGGCCCATCGGGCTGCTCGACATGCTGGACCAGGGGATACATGACGAGAAGATCCTTGCGGTGGGCAAGAACAATCCTCGCTACAAAGATGTGTGGAATGTTTCGGAGATCTATCCGCACATGCTGAAGGAGATCACGCACTTCTTCGCCATCTATAAAGACCTGGAGGGCAAGCGGGTCGAGGTGAAGGGGTGGAAGGACGCTTCGGTTGCGCGCGAGGTGGTGGTGAAGTCGGCGAAGCGGTTCGAAGAGAACAAGCTCAAAGCGAAGCAATAGAGCTTTGCCAGCGCCAGCGGGCGATGAGATAGAGCAGCGGGCCGGCGAGCGCGACCAGCGTGGCGAAGAGCAGCGATGGGATGCCGGCGAGGCGCTCCGTGCGCGCGGCGTAGAGCGCGAAAAAGATGAGCGCGGCTGGGCCTATTCCTGCGAGCAGCACGGTTGGCATGCCGCCGGGGATGCGGAAGGGCCGGTGCAGCTCCGGTTCTCGCAGCCGCAGGACGGCGAGGGCGACGAATTCCAATAGAAGCGCGGCCCCGTAGAGGACGAGGTCGATGGAGATGAGGCGCTCGAAGGTGAGGCGCAGGGCGAGCGCCCAGGCAATGCCGCAGACTAAAACGCTGACCCAGGGAACTCCGGCTTTGGTGCGGAGGGTCAGGGATTTTGGCAGCAGGCGTTCTTCCGCGAGGGCGTAGGGGACGCGGGTGTAGGACATCATCAGCGCGTTGAACATGCCGAGGCCGCTGAGGGTGCCGCCGAGCACGACGGCGAAGGCGAGCCAGGGGCCGGCGAGCTGGCGGGCGGCTTCGGTCCACGCTCCGGTGGAGAACTGGTCGGCGGAGATGCCGGCGAGTCCGACTGCGGCGAGCGGGAGAATGTAGGTGAGCGCGACCAGGCCGGCAGAGGCGAGCATGGCTCGGGGATAATTCTTCTGCGGCTCGCTGACCTCCTGCGCGACGGTGGAGGCGTTGTCCCAGCCCATGTAGTTCCAGAGTGTGACGAGGAGGGCGCCGGAGAGATCGCGGGTGGCGACGGGGCGGCTGATGGCGGTCCATCCTCTGCCTACGATGTGCCAGTGCCAGAAGCCGATGGCGACGAGCACCGCAAAGGGCGTCAGCAGGGCGGCGAACATCACTACCGAGCCTTCGCCGACGGCGGATGCGCCGCGCAGGTTCCACGCGATGCAGAGGATGACGATGGCGAGCGCCCATGCCGTGCCGCGATAGCCTGCGGTCCAGGTGGGCGCGACTTCGCCGAGATAGAGCACGAAGGTGACCGGGTAGATCGCCATGTCGAAGACGCTGGCGGCCATGGAGAGCCAGGCTTCCTGAAATCCCCAGAAGGGACCGAGCGCGCGGCGCACCCAGCAGTAGTAGCCGCCCTCGCTGGGGAGCGCGGAGGCGAGCTCGCCGACCATGAGGCTGGTGGGCACGCTCCAGACGAGCGGGATGACGAGGAGCAGAAGAAGCGCGCGGACATAGCCGGCTTTGCCGATGATGTCTTCGAGGCCGTAGGGCCCGCCGGAGACCATGAAGTAGGTCGCACCGATGAGCGGCAGCAGGCGCATTTTGCGGCTGGGGCTGAAGGACAACGGGCTACCTCCACCAGCCAATCTAAAGCATAAGGGGCGGGATTGGGCGCGGTTTCGGCGGTTCACGCTATAATTCAGCAGCGTCGTACCGCATCAGCGGAGAGTTGGCCGAGAGGCTGAAGGCGGCGGTTTGCTAAACCGTTATAGGGGTTTACCCCCCTATCGAGGGTTCGAATCCCTCACTCTCCGCCAGTTTCTCTTCCCGGCATTTCTGCTGGATTCCATACAAGCCAAATACCACGATTTATGTGAGTAAATCCGGGCGCTTGATCCGTTGAGAGAATCTTGCGTGGAACATTCGGACGGAACTGGCCCAGCTATTGGGATTTCTCTGTCCCCGGAGAATGCAGATATTGGTCCGATATTTGCGCCCTGAACATCTGCGCCGGACATCCCTCGGCTTGCTCTAAGCGGCTAATCGCTCGAAGGAAACTGTTGATCGATCGCTGCTTTTTAGGAAGCAGGAAGCAGCCGGATAAGCATTCCAGGCGTAGAAGCCGCGAGTGACAAGCCGTTCACCCCGGTCGGACTTTGAAGGAGCAGGTAGAAGTACCCGTCTGGGCCCTGGACGATATCTCTCACACGTCCGAACTGAGCGAAGAGCACCTCCTGGTGCGTCACCTTATCGCCACTTATCTCCAAACGACGAAGCTGCTGGCCCAGCAATGCACACACAAACAGGCTGTGGTCCTTCCATCCCGGGTAGCGATTGCCGGTATAGAACGAGATGCCGCTGGGAGCAATGCCCGGGTTGTAGTAAACCACCGGCTGTTCCATGCCTTCATGCACACGCTCGGTAATTCCCGGCTGGATGCCCATGGAAATAACCCCCCACCCATAGTTGTGCCTCGGCTCGATGATGTTGATCTCATCGCCGCCAACAGGTCCGTGCTCCGACTCCCAGAGCTTGCCCGTAACCGGATCCATAGCAAGCCCTTCCGGATTGCGATGGCCGTAGCTCCAGATGGTGGGATCTGCGCCGGGTGTCATGACATAAGGATTGTCCTTGGGCACCGATCCATCGTCGTTGATGCGATGAATCTTGCCGAGACTGTTCTTATCGGTCAGCGTTTGCGCATTTTGCATAACGCCCCGCTCGCCAAGCGTGAAAAACAGATGCCCCTGCTTGTCCCAGAGGAATCGCGAGCCAAAGTGCACGCCTTGTGAGCTATACAACTCAGCAGGGGAACGGAAGAGCACCTGCTGCTCCGTCCATTCATTGTTCTGATTGATCTTGCCACGGACGATCACTGTGTTGGATGGAGGAACCTCCGCTCGCTGCCCGCCCTGGGCCGCAGCAGGGGCAGCACCCGCCACAGCAGGTTTCCATCCCGGCAGCACCTCCGAGTAAGAGAGATAGATCCATCCATTCTTCGCGAACTGCGGATGCAAACTGATATCCAGAAAGCCGCCATCCTGCTGCACGCGAGGAACAGGCGTTCCCTTCACCGGCTCTGAAAGCTTGCCGTTCTGATAAATGCGGATGCGGCCGGGGCGCTCCGTAATCAGCAGCGAGCCATTGGGCTCGAAGGCCATTCCCCACGGCGTTTCGAGGTCCCTGGAAAGCACCTCAATCTTAAATTTCTGCTTTTCGGATTCGATGACGATGCCGTTCGGATCGGCCACGAACTGGACCTTGGCCTTGGTGTTTTCGGCTTGCGTCCGGAGATAGAAAATCAGGCCGAACAGCTGATCGTCAGAGAGGCCCGCCGAAGGAAATGCCATCATCTCCGTACCGGGAACGCCATGCCGCACGGTGTCCGTAATCTGCTGATCGGTAAGGGTCGACAACAGCTTCTCATTCAGCAGAGTGGGAGCACGGCCGACGGACCCATCAGCTCCTCCATGGCAACCGGCGCACGTGTTTCCATAGAACGCTGCGCCCTCTCGCAACGGATTGGGGCGTCCACCCTGCCCACCGCCTCGGGCCGGTGCAGGTGCCGTTTGGGAAGGCGTAGCAGGCCCCGCTGCCTGACCGGCTCGGACCATGGGAGGCCTTTGAAGTGCCAGAAAAAGCGCAGCGACAAGAACCAGAATCGGACCTGCGTGACCATTAACAAGCTTCATAAATCCCCGCAACTATTCGATAACCCTGCAACCGGAATCGTATATCAAATACATTCTGGATCATTTCATGCCGAAGCGGAAATTCATCTTCTCAGACAAATTGTATATAGAGTAGAATTTCCGCTGTCTTGACGAACCGCTTTTGGGTGATCTCTATATTTCCCCTAAGCATGCGCAGGATGAATCGCCTCTATAGGGAAGAAGGAACTACTCATGCGTGCCAGCTTATATGTTGTGGGCGGAAGTGCAGTTGTTGCCTGTATGCTGTCGCTTGCGATAGCTCAAAAGAGTACCCCTGTTCCTAAGGGACCTCTTGCTTCTCCGGAAAATCTTCCATGGCCCGCCCCTGTAAGAGCCAACGACCCTAAGTTTCCGCCAGTCCTCACTCCTGCCGAGGAGCTCAAGACCTTTCATATGCCGCCGGGCTATCGCGTGGAGCTGGTGGCTTCCGACCCGCTGATTCAAGACCCAATTCTGGCGGAGTTCGATGGGGATGGCCGTCTCTGGGTGATGGAGATGCAAGGGTGGGCGAACGGCGAGAAGATGACCAACGACTTCGGGCCGGTGAACGATCTGGTGATCCTCGAAGACACCAACCACGATGGCGTCTATGACAAGCGCACCGTCTTCATGGACAAGCTGGTCATGCCTCGTGCCTTTAAGATTCTCGACCATAATTGCGCTTTGATTGGTGAGCCACCCCATCTATGGAAGGCCTGCGACACAAACGGAGACCTGAAGGCCGACACGAAAGAACTCATCAGCGATACCTTCGCGACCCAGGGCGTCATTGAGCATGGCGCGAACGGCCTCTATTGGGGCATGGACAACATGATCTATGTCTCCGAGCACACGTGGAATGTTTTGCCGGCGAACGGCAAGTTCGAGATTGTGCCCACGCTGAACCGCGGCCAGTGGGGCATCAGCCAGGATGACGCCGGGCGCATCTACCGCGACGTGAATACAGATGCGCTGTTCACCGACTACATTCCGTCCAAATATTTTATGCGGAACCCGGATGTCACCCGCACAGACGGTCTCTATGAGTTATTGATCAAGCAGGAAGACACCTTTGTATGGCCGGTGCATCCGACACTGGGCGTAAACCGTGGCTACCGCAAGGAAGTTCCACGTCCTGACGGTTCGGCGTACTACTATCAGGGAGTTTCTTCGCCTCTGATCTATCGCGGCACTCAGCTACCGAAAAATCTGTATGGCCAGGCGTTTGTACTGGATGGCCCCACCAACCTGGTCCATCTACTGAGTCTGAAGGATGACGGAACCGGCCGATTGAAGGCAGCTGATTTCTACAAGAAGGGCGAATTCCTTGCTTCGACCGACGAACGGTTTCGGCCTGTATCGCTGACACCGGGCTGGGATGGCAGCGTCTACATTATCGATATGTATCGTGGCGTCTCCCAGGACGAGCCAATCCAGACGGCCTATCTTCGTAATTACATTGCGGAGCATCGTCTGTGGGAGGGCATCCATAAAGGCCGCATCTTTCGCGTGGTGCAGGACAAGACACAGCCCGTCAAAAAGCCTGCCATGATCGAAGAAAGCACGACCCAGCTGGTAGCGCACCTCTCCAATCCAGATGGATGGTGGCGCGATACCGCGCAGCAGTTGCTGGTGCAGCGCAATGATAAATCCGTGGTCCCTGCGCTATCGCAACTCGCATCCGGGTCACCGGATTTCCGTACACGCATCCAGGCGCTGTGGACGCTGGATGGCATGAACGCACTCACACCCGCGCTGGTAACGAAGGCGCTGGATGACAAGTCGGCTGAGGTCCGGGCATCGGCTGTACGCTTCTCGGAACATTTTTTAGCAGATGCCGGCAGCCCGGTAAAGGCTGCGATGCTGAAGAAGATCGACGACCCGAATTGGCAGGTACGACGCCAGTTGGCGGCTTCTGTTGGCGAACTTCCAAAGGAGGAACGAGTTGCGGCGGTTTTGGCAGTCCTCCAACGGTACAGTGACGACAATATTACCGTGGACGCCGCGGTAAGCAGCCTGCCAGGACAGGAAGTGGATGCGGTCCAGCGGCTTGCAGGCCAGCCAAAGGTGAGCGCGGATGCGCTCACGATGCTCGCCGCCGCTGTTGGCAAGAGCCGAAGCCTCGACGGAACACAGAAGGTACTCGCGCTGGCACTTGATCCGAAGCTGCCTGCACCTGTGCGCCTGGCTCTGCTCCAGGGAGCAGCGAATGGTCTGTCCGGCGGCGAGGCCCAGCGAGCGGCCCCGGTCGCCGGAGGCCGTGCCGGTCCTGGCATCTCGGGCGGTGGCGGCCGGGGCCGGGGCCGAGCGACTGCCTCCGCGGTGGAACTTCCCGCGCAGCCGAACGAGCTAATCGCCCTATCGAATGGCACGGACGCGATGGCGGCGCCGGCAAAGCAGTTGATCGACCACCTGAGCTGGCCGGGCAAACCCGCGCCGGTAGTGGCCGCTAGACCCCTCCGGACACCCGAAGAAGAGGCGTCGTACGTCAAGGGGCAGTCGATCTATACCAGCGTCTGTTCCGGTTGCCATGAGGCAGAAGGTCAGGGCGCGCCGCATATTGGCGCGGCACTCGCCGGCTCCCGCCTCGTCAACGGCGGCGCGGAGACAACGGTGCGTATCCTGGTCAATGGCAAGGAGGGTCCGATTGGAACCATGCCACAGATGGGCGCGACGATGTCCGACGAGGACCTTGCCGCGGTCCTTACCTACATTCGTGGAAGCTGGGGAAACACCGGAGCGCCGCTTCATCCGTCGGACGTTGACGAATACCGCCAGATGAACTCGTACCGCAAAACCCCATGGACCGACCAGGAACTTCTGCCGGCTCCTCGGAGACCTGCCAGCCCGTAGGGTTGTAGACCTACTCTGAATATATCCATGGAGCCATCGCCGGTTAAGAACGTCGTTGTGCGAAATCTCTCAAAGTCCTACGGCAGCCTGCAAGCGTTGGCTGCCGTCGACTTCGATATCCGCGCGGGTGAGATCTTTGGCCTTCTCGGCCCCAATGGCGCCGGCAAAACTACAACCGTTGAATCCGTTCTTGGGCTGGTCCGGCCTGACTCCGGAACCATTGAAATCTGCGGCATCGATGCCCGGTTAGATTCTCGCGCAGCCAAACAAAAAATTGGCGTCGCTCTGCAATCAACCGGGCTTCAGGACAAGATCACTCCTCGCGAAGCGCTCAAAAACTTTGGCTCTCTGTACCGGACAGCCGTCGCTCCGCAGCTGCTTCTCGAACGCTTTGGACTTACTGAAAAGGCCGATGCCACCGTCGATACACTTTCGGGTGGTCAGAAACAACGCCTCGCGCTGGCTCTTGCCTTCGTGAACAAGCCTGACGTGATCTTTCTCGACGAGCCCTCTGCCGGACTCGACCCGCACATGCGCCGCGATCTGCATGATCAAATCCGCGCGATGAAACGGGATGGGCTTTCCGTTCTGCTCACCACGCATGACATGGATGAAGCCGAACAGCTTTGCGATCGCATCGCCGTGCTGGATCGTGGCCGCATCGTCGCAGAAGGCACACCGCGCAACCTGATCGCCGCCTCCCGGTCAGCTATGCGCATCTCGTTACAGACCAGTGCGCCTCTGCAACCTGATTGGCTCGCCGGCATACCTGCAATTCGAGAGATCGTATGCGACGATAATGGCACGCAATTTACGGTTTCCGAGGTCACCCACGCACTTGCCGCGTTGGTTTCGCTACTCGAGGAACGCAAGATCGAACTCACCGGGATGCGCGTTGGGAGAGCCACGCTCGAAGATGTCATCCTTGAACTGACCAATGTGCCTCGCGCGATTGAGACGACATGAGCATCCTCCTCCAGCAGATCGGCCTCAACCTGCGGCTTAACCTCCGCAACCGCATGGCGCTCATCTATGGATATCTTTTTCCGCTGATCTTCCTCATCGCGTTCTGGACGATCTACCGCAACGATCGAATTCCCCTGGCACTCCACATGGGAGAACTGCTTACGATCACAGTGCTGGGCGGCTCATGCTTCGGCCTTCCTACCACCATGGTCAGCGAGCGGGAGCGCGGCGTCTGGCGCCGGTATCGGCTATCGCCAGTACCGGCGGGAATGTTTGTTGCGGGCACGCTCATCACTCGTTACATCCTGCTGCTCACGGCTGCGCTGTTACAGATCGTGCTGGCCATGCTGATCGGTATGCCTGCTCCGCACCATCCCTTCAGCCTGTTACTGGCGTTCACGTTTGCCTCCATCGCATTTCTCGGTCTCGGCATGGTGATCGCTATGCTCGCCGACACCGTCCCCGCAGTACAGGCCCTCGGCCAATGCATCTTTCTCCCCATGCTGATGATCGGCGGCGTCGCGGTGCGACTCTCCAGCCTTCCCCGATGGGCAATCCATGTCTCTGCGTTTTTACCGGGCCGCTATGCGGTCGAGGCGATCCAACTCTGCACCACCGGCAACGGACTCTCTCGCGCCCACTTCGATCTGTTTGCCCTGCTCCTGATCGGTGTGGCAGGCAGCATCACTGCCGCCATGACCTTTCGCTGGGAAGCAAACGAGCGTTTCGTGTCCCGCCGCGGCACGCTTTGGATCGCCCTTGCGCTGGGTATGTGGATCGTCGTGGGCTTGCTGGCCGAGTCCAAGGGCAGGATCAATATCAGTGACCCAGCCGATAACGAGAGCCTGTCCCCGGCAGACTATGTCTCTTCCACTTCGCCTGCCAGTCCCTCCCTCGCGCCGGTGATGACGCCCGCTGCTCCTCAATCGTCTGTAGTTAAGGAGCCAGCTCAGCAGCCAGCTCCAGCAGGATCGGCCGCCGGCAAATCTCCTTCGCTAGAGCGACCAGCCGGACCCTCTTCATGGCAGGCTGTCACGCAGCACGACATCGATGGCATCGCCTTTGAGCGTCTTCCTCCCGACGAGGGACTGATTTCGCCGATTGCCCATTCAGGCGAGAGCCCTGACCCAACGGTTGCCGATCAGCTGGAGCAGATACGCACGGCACTCGCAACCTGGCCGCCCGCCATGGTGAGCGATCCCGTGCAACGAGCGCGCAACGATCTCTATGTAGCTGCTGTGCCAGATGTCCTGGAAATGGGAGAGGTGGAACGCTTCATACCGCTACTGGTCTTCTCAAGGCTGCGTAAGGATATCCCCGCCACGGACCTTCCTAAAATCCTCTACTGGATCGCAATGCATCCTGATGATGGCGATGATTCCGCCATACAGAAGCTGGAGCCATTCGGTCTGCCTGGGATCACGGGGCCGACACAGCAGGTACGCAGACGTGTCATGTTCTACTCCTTGAAATTGCTCGGCAGGCTCACCGGAAAAATCATTCCGAAATAACCGTCCGAACGCCTGGAAAGTACTGTGCCTATCTTCACTGCCTAGCTATCCAGCCTCGATCTTTCCTTCGGGAACAGGCAATCATGATTGCAACACTCATGATCACAAGCAAAGACCTCGCCGGCGTACCGCGAGCGATCCTGGCTATTCTGCTGGCAACGGCAGCTTTGTTTTATCTTTCAAACGCCGCGGTCATGATGACCTTAGTGATTGTCGCGCTCATCGATATGGGCAGCACGGCATTGAATGTTGTTGGCAATTGCTGCCATACAGAAGAAACGTAAGGAGGAGCACGCAAGAAAGCTCATCTGCGCACAGGAATTCATAGATATAGGGGAGCATTCATGAGAAGAAGACCATGGACGAAATGGGTATCAGGTCAGACAGGCAGCTAGTCCTGGCTGGGTTGGTGTTTTTTCAAAGTAACAAGCTGTTATCGGAAGACCTCCTCGCAAAGTCGGCAATCCGACCTAAGTCCTCCTGAAATAAAAAGGCCGCGTCCCCAAAGAGACGCGGCCTTCTCGTATTCCTTTACGGCTACGGCTGCTGCCGGGGAGGCCACGAGGCGGATGGCGGGATGGGCCAGGTGGCGGCAGGAGGTGGGACTTTGGCGTTGGGGGTTACGGGGACTACCTTGGCGTTGTCCCTGACGGTGACCTTGCCATTGGCGTCGACTTCGTAGGGTGTCCAGCGAGCCGGGCGGGCGGCGGCGGCCTGTCCGTTGGCTGCGGCGGGGGCGTTGGCTGCATTGGCTGCTGCAGCTGCTGCGGCTGCGCCGCCACCACCGCGAGCGCCGCCGGTGGGGACGCGCAGCTTGGTCCACTTGCTGGCGTAGCGTGCGGCATCGTCGGCGGGTCCGTCCCAGGGGGTGCTGGCGCGGGCGTCGAGGTCATAGACGATGAGACCGTCCTTGAGGGTCATCTCGCAGTCGAGGCGCTGGTTGCCCTGGATGCGCGCGCCGCCGCCATCGGCGAAGCCGAAGTTGCCGTGGTCGACGCGGAGGATGGCGACGTCGGCGATGGCGCCCTCGGACAAGTTTCCGAGCTGCGTCTGTTGCACCTCCACCGCCGGATGCCAGGACATGTCGGCGATGACTTCCTTGAGGGAAAGGCCCATGGCGAGGAACTTGTCGCCGGTAGTGAGCATGTCCTTCATGGCGGCGTTGACGTTGTCAGAGTGGATGTCGGTGGAGATGGAGTCAGGCAGGAAGCCGGCGCGGATGAGAGGGACGGCGGTGGCGAAGTTGAAGCTGATGCCGCCATGGCCGACGTCAAAGTAGATGCCGCGCTGACGGCCCTCCCACATGCCTTTGCCGGGGCCGCCGGTCTCGGAGTCCTGCTCGCCGCGCGCGCCCATGAGGGCGTGAGTGTAGATGTCGCCGGGGCGGAGCTTCTCTTCGAGGAGCTGGTAGAGCGGGCGTTCAATGCGGCGGGAGCCGTAGTCGATCATGACGGGAATGTGGGCCATGACGCCGGCGATCTCTGCTTGGTCATAGGGGAGCCACTCGGGGCCGTTGAAGTGGGCGCTTTTGACGCCGACGATGATGCCAGGATACTTGAGCGCCATCTCGCCGGTCTTCTTGCCGTCCATGTCTTCCTTGTTCTGCTCGATCTGGCCGCTGCCCATGCCGGCGCCGACGATGTTCAGCATCGCGAGGACGCGCGTCTGGGAGCGGTCGATGACGCGCTCCTTGAAGGTCTCGAAGTTGCGCCAGCCGGAGGAGCCGGCGTCGACGACGGTAGTGACGCCCTCGTGGAGGGTGAAGCCATCGGGCGCGATGCTCCAGTCGCCGTCGGCGTAGTCATTCTTCTTCAGGCCCCAGAAGACGTGGACATGGAGGTCGATGAGGCCGGGGGTGACGTAGAGGCCGGTGACGTCGATGGCCTTGATGGCAGAGGTCGCCGGGATGTTCAGCGCCACCTTCGCGATCTTGCCGTCCTTGATGGCGACGTCGCGCACCGCGTCGATATTGTTTTTTGCGTCAATGACATGGCCGCCCTTCAGCAGCAGGTCGTACTGCTTATCGGAGGCGGGTAGGGCGGCTGGACCAACACGCCGCGGCGTGGGTGCTGCCGGCTGCTGCGCCGCTTGCGCTGACGCCTGTGGAACGATCGTGCATGCCGCAAGCAACAGTCCCAGGCACACAGCTAATAGGAATTTTTGATTCATGGCTGGCCTCCTCATTGGTTCTCCTTAGTATGTATCGATTTTGGAGTGTGCCAATCCTAATACACCGAAGAGGAGGAGCGCCAGATGCGCCTTGGGATAAGCCAGGAAGCATCCGCCGCTACAAAGGCCGTTGGTCTAGACTGGTCTGGTGTCGAAGGGAATTTCCGGTGCGGCCTGTCCCTGGGCGAACAGCGAAAGTGGCGCGGCCACGCATAGCGCCAGAGCGAGTGCAAAGCGTTTCATAGCGACCTCCTGGAGCGATTGACTTGCCCGGCGCAAATTCTACATCCTCCGGTTCCTATGCCTACGGCGCTGGAAAGACCGTCACCTTCGGCTCTACCCTGCGCGGCCCTGGCGCAGTCGCTCCGCCCGTATTGTTGATCACGTTACTGATCTCGCCGTTATTCCCCAGGCACACCGTAATGATGTCGTGGAAGATCACATGCGGCGTTACCGGCACCTCAATTGCCCGCGTCAACACGATATTCGGCCGCCGGAACACGCTATAAATCCCCAGCCCCCACGCCTCATGCGTCTTCACGTTGTCCGCCACCTTGTAGGACGCCCAGCCATTCGTTCCCGGCGCGCTCGTATAGCCCTCCTGCGTCAGCGGATCATACGGAATCTCCGATTGATAAAAATAAGTCCGCCCGCGCTCGCCGTTCCAAAGCACCTGGAACTCCTGATGATGCTCGACGAACAGTCCATAGATCGTCACGTCATTCCCGTTCACGATCAACCCGTTCGCACTCAAATTGCTGTCCCAGCCCACGCCCTTGCCATGGTCCGCGCGCCAGATCCAGGTGTGATCGACGATGGTGTCGTTGCTGTTGATCGCGAGATTGTTCACCACGCGTCCAACCCCGGCGCCGCCTATACGGAAGAAGACATCATGCAGCGAAATCGGGTTCTTCGCATGGCTTAGCTTGCTCCCACTCGGCCCCACTTCCAGCAGCACCGGCGACTTCGTTTCGCCCGCGTCAAACAGCAGCCCCGCAACGATGATGCCGTCCGCATCCGCCGTCGTCAGCGCCGCCGTGCCGTTCGTGGGATGCAGCGTCGCAAACCCCAGCCCCAGCACCACCGTGTTCGCGCGCGTCACGCGGATCGCGTCGGTCAGGTCATAAATCCCCGGCGTCAGCAGCAGGTTCATCCCCTTCGCCAACTGCGCATTGATGGCTGCCGCCGTGTCCCCCGGCTTCGCAATGTAGAACTTGCTCAGCGGAATCGTCATCCCCGGCGTAGCTCCGCCATGCCAGGTCACGCCCGAGCTGTTACGCGCAATTGCCGGAACGCGCACGCCATAGTTCCCCTTCGCATCCACCACCAGAAACGGCTTCTCGCGCACCACCGGCGTCTGCGCCACCTTGGTAAACGCGGGCTTCGGCCACTCGCCCACCGGCGCATTCGGCACCCCGACAAACACCATGTTCCAGTTCGATCCGGTCCAGC
>Ga0206836_10128_pt1 | contig 18602 bp, 12 predicted proteins | sample Alteio_BWOrgCont_28_FD_152871 | JGI IMG/M metagenome (GOLD analysis project Ga0206836, IMG submission 152871) | Enriched cells from forest soil in Barre Woods Harvard Forest LTER site, Petersham, Massachusetts, United States -... | ecosystem: Environmental > Terrestrial > Soil > Temperate forest >...
TTATGTGCAAGATGATTTGCTGGTAGAAAACTGTGTTTTAGAATCTAATGAAATTGAATTTACAAATAAAATAAAACATTTTCTATATTTAAAAGATAAAAATTTTGTGCTTGAAGAAGAAGGTTTTCATGCTGTAAAAGATGAAATATTGAGTGGATCTTTTGCAAAAGTTAAGTTTGTATATGCAAAAGATTTAAGTTTATCTAAATTGACAGAGAGTTCTACCTCAGCTCTTAAAGAAAAGGTAATTGCCGTAAAAAAAGAAGGTAAAAATAGCGATACTTCCTTATTGTCTTTGTTTTATGTTATGAAATCAGGAGAACTTTCCCCTCTTTTAGATTCAGAGGCCGAAAAAGTATTTTCATCTCAGTTCTATAGTAAAATAGAAGCTGATCAAGCTACAGCAATAAAGGCTGATCAAGCTACAGCATCGCCTCAGAAATTTTATGAGTTAGATTATCAAGATCTTAAAGAAACAACTATGAAAAGTCCCCCAAAAGTGTTTTTCTTAGACAGGGATTTTGATAGTAATATTATTCAAAAAAATCTTGACTATAGGGGGGCTCTTCTTATTGCAAGAAGTAAAACCCAACCGGCATGGACAGCTTATTATATGAATCATACAGGAGATCTCATTAATGTCGTTATGGAGCGAAATGAAAAACATTTCTCTGCATTTTTAAAAGCCCATGGTGTTAGCGAGTTAACCGAAAAATGGCTTGTGGATAAAATTGGTGTAAAAGGTCATTTTTTAAAATACCGCATTGTAGAAGAAAAAACTCCTTTAAAAGAATCCGAGCTAACAAAGGATTATATTGCGAAACATCATGACTCTTTTGTTTTGTGTAAATGTGCGCACAATCCTTCTCTTTACTCGATAGTTTATATCAGTAAAAAAGGTGTGGTCTCGGATGTTTTGAAAGGACATGAAGAAGAGTTTACAAAGAAATATCAGAGCGCTATACGAGAACCAGGATGGTTATTATTTGATTTCAATGAATTTGAGACTCTTTTAGCAAGGAATAAATCGACTGTACGTCGCTCTCCTTCTTCTGCCGAACTTGAAGATTCAGAATCCGATGAAGAGGGTTTTAAGAGGGTTTATTTTAGCAAGGAAGAGGCAGATCAGGCAAAACTTTTTAAAAAGGTAAGGGCAGCAAGTACAAAAAGTACAGCAAGTACAAGAAGTACAGCAAGCACAACAAGTGCAAGAAATACGGTGCGTCCAGTGAAGGGAGAGCAGCGCGCGAAAGAAGAAGCCTTAACCTGGAAGGCGTGGTTTGCGATGCCACTTAAAAAATTGTTTGGAGTATTTGCGAGGACAGAGGAAGTAAAGTGAGTTAGAGCGCGATTAAAAAAGAAGCAGAGACGAGGAGCAAGGAGCGACGTGTACGAGAGCCGGAGCCAGAGCCGCTGGCGTAGGCGGTACACGAGCGACCCCGTTCTACAACGGGGCAGGCTGCGCAACGAAGTATATGCTTCTTTTTAAAAGAGAAACCCGAGTGTAAATCCATAGTCTACATAAGTACGTGATTGATTGTCATTGAGCTCGGAGAGAGCTGCTTGCCAAAACGCATTTTGAGTACGATCTGCGGGAATAAAGCTTTCCGAAAGGGTCGTTGAGGTGGTTTTTACACCAAGTCCTAAGTACATCGAAAAAGAAACCGTATCCGAAAATATAAACCGATACCCGACCTCTCCCACAGGAGCCATATAATTTATGGTTTCACTGTGGGTTTCGGTGGGATCAGAAATATAAGCAGTTGTTTTTGCAAAAACGAGTTTTGTGCCTATAAATGGGCCAGAACCTTCAAAAAAATACCACCGGGCCTGGGGAGCGATATTATAAGTGTCCCGCTTGGCCTCTACTCCTGAAGTATTGTATGGCTCTTGTAAGTAGAATTCTCCCACTGCACCTAAAGAAAGATGGGAAGAAACAAAATACTCCGCACTCAATCCAAAGCCTTGATCTATAAAAAGCAGGGGATTTGCTTCGAAAAGAAAAAGTATCATACTCAAATCCCTGTTGTGTGAGGTTAAGAATGGTGGTGCGAAACGTCGTCTTCGGAGTGCTCTATGGGAAGTTCTTTACGTGTAATATAGGTGTACATTGTAGGAACCACAAAGAGGGTAAACAAAGTACCAATAACAAGGCCAGAGGCAATCACAAGTCCAATATCATGCCGGCTTGCTGCACCGGCTCCGCTGGCTAAAATAAGAGGAATAACACCAAGCACCATCGCTGCCGTCGTCATAAGAATAGGACGAAGGCGGATAGACGAGGATTTCTCAATGGCTTCACGTGGAGAATATCCATGTGTGCGTCTCAATTGGTTTGCAAATTCCACCATTAAAATACCATGCTTCGTAATCAAACCAATCAGGGTAACGAGACCAATTTGTGTATAAATATTAATGGTTGCAAGACCAATATTCAGGGGAATAAGAGCCCCGCAAATCGCCATAGGCACACTAATCATAATCACCAAGGGGTCGCGAAAGCTTTCAAACTGTGCTGCTAAAACCAAGAAAATCATGATAAGTGCGAACACAAATGTAACGAGAAGGGCATCACCTTCATTGACTAATGCGCGGGAATCTCCCGAGTAGTCGAAGGTCATTCCCTTCGGAGCGATCTCTTTTGCGGTTTTTACCAGAAAGTCGAGGGCTGCAGCTGCTGTTTGCGTAGGCACAGGGAACCCAGAAATGGTGGCTGAGTTCATTTGTTGAAATTGGTTAAGGCTATTGGGTTGGGTACCAATGCTATAAGAAATAAAGTTGGAGAGGGGGACAAGGTTATCGCCGTTCGCCCGTACATAAGCTTTTTCAAGGTCACGTGGATTGTAGCGCGCCACATCGGGAAGCTGGGGAATAATTTTATAACTCCGGCCTTGCATGCTAAAGAAGTTAATATAACCACCGCCCAAAAACGTACTCAATGTGTTTCCAATGGCACGCATGGAAACATTCATTTCTGCAGCCTTATTGCGGTCCACATTTACAGTAAGTTGGGATTTATCGAAGGATAAATCGTTACTGACCACAAAAAACATACCGCTTTTTTGGGCTTTTATGCGTAACTCTTCTGAGATATCATATAAATCTTGGTAGCTATCTGTTGTTTTTAAAACAAATTGAACAGGTAAACCGTTACTACCTGTAGGTAAGTCGGGCATAAAAAATGCGAAGGCTTTAATACCTGAAATGTTGTTTAACTGGTTTTGTAAAATTGGCTGTAATTGTTTTGCTGTGCGTTTACGATCTCCCCAGGATTTGTAAACTACACCACCAAAACCCGAGTTTTCACCATTGGTTCCGTTAATTACAAATGCCACATCTTTTTCGGGTACGCTAGAAAGAACATCAATCACTTTCGTAGAGTATTTTTCCATATAGCGAAGGTTAGAGTAGCTGGGAGCACTGGTCAAAACACCCATAAATCCTTGATCTTCTACCGGCGCTAATTCTTTAGGAGTGAGGTCGTATAGAAAGAATACGCTTATAAATACGACAGCTCCAAAAAATAAAACGATAGGGCGGTAATTGAGAACGGCGGTGAGCTTTTTTTCGTAGAAATTTTGAAGTTTTGTAAAAATACGATCGAGTTTACGGGCAAAGCTTTCGGTATTGGTATCGTGAACCAAGAGCTTGGAGCACATCATAGGAGAAAGAGTTAGGGCGACAACACCAGATACCACCACACTCGCTGCTAATGTAAGGGCAAATTCTTTAAATAAAGCTCCTGTAAGTCCACCCATAAATCCAATGGGAGCATAAACTGTTGCAAGAGTAATGGTCATGGAAATAACGGGAAGTGCAATTTCGCGAGCTCCCATAATTGCTGCTTTAAAAGGATTCTGGCCTTCTTCAATATGACGGTGAATGTTTTCTACCACCACAATGGCATCATCCACCACCAAACCAATGGCCAGAACCATGGCAAGGAGGGTAAGAAGGTTAATGGAGTATCCTAAAAAGAGCATGACGAGTGCAACTCCCACAAGTGAAAGTGGGATAGTTACGACGGGAATAATAACCGAGCGCATGGAGCCTAAAAAGAGGAAAATAACGATAATAACAATGATAGCGGCTTCAAGGAGGGTTTTTAGAACGTCGTAAATAGAAGCAGAAATAAATTTAGTGGAGTCGTATACAATTTTTTGCTCTACCGTGGGTGGAAGAAGTTTTTCTAAACTAGGAAGAGCTGTACGGACGTCCTCAATAACGGTGAGCGGGTTTGCCGTAGGAAGGGCGTTAATGGCAATAAATACACCCTTAGTATCATTAAAAAATACCGAAGAAGAATAACTCTCCGAGCCCAGTTCGACATCAGCCACATCGCGCATCCGCACAAGCTTGCCCTTGTGTTCACGAATGCTCAGATTTTGAAATTCTTCTGCGCTGTGCACGTCTGTTTTTGCATCAAGAGCCGTGATGGTATAAAGACCTTTCAGTTGTCCTGCTGCAGAAATAAAGTTGTTATTCAGTATTGTATTGCCAATATCTTCGGCCGTAATATTTAATGCCGCCATTTTTTCGGGCTTAAGCCAAAGACGCATAGCAAAGGGATTTCCTCCCAAAATATCCACGCTCGAAACTCCAGCAACAGATTGTAAACGAGGTTGAACCACCCGGTTTAAAAAGTCATAAAGCTGCGAAAAATTCAGCTTATTACTGGAATAGTTGACGTATAAAAGAGCGATTGTGCTTCCTGTTGATTTTGTAATAACAGGGTCGAGGGCGTCCGTAGGAAGTTGGTTACGCACCGAGTTTACTTTGGCCAAGATATCTGTAAATGCAGTGGCAGAGTCGGCGTTTAAACGCAGGACGGCATTTATAGTACTGAGGCCTTGAACACTGGTGGAGTTAATATAGTCGATACCATCTGCAGAGGATATGGCTGCTTGAATAGGGGTTGTAATAAACCCCTGAATAACATCAGCAGAAGCGCCTGTGTATGCTGTTCTTACCGTAATGGTTGCATTTTCTACTTTAGGATATTGCCGTACTTCAAGGTTAAATACGGATTTTAATCCTAAAATAAAGATTACAAGGCTTACCACAATCGCAAGGATTGGTTTTTTAATAAAGAGATCTGTGAATTTCATGGCGCCAAGTCCTTATTAGTCGTGCTTATTGTCCGTTTCAGAGTTTGATAGAGTTATCAATTGCCACAGTGGACCCATTATCTATTTTGCTTTGGCCGGCACTTACCACAATATCTCCTGCTTTAAGACCTTCTTTAATAACAGCGAGGTTATTTTGTTTGTCGCCTGTTGAAACCGATACGCGTGTTACAGTTCCCATATCTCTTTTAGCATCATCTTTTTTGCCATTTAGTTTCACGACAAAAACGCTTTCTCCATATAGTGTGTAAACAACAGAAGTTTGCGGTAAAACAAGGGTATCGTGCTCCACAGGCAATTCGAGTTTTACGTCGGCAAACATACCGGGGTATAATTTTTTGTTTGAGTTATCCATGGCAGCTTGAATTTGAATCGTATGAGTATTGTCGTCAAGTTTAGAGTCGATGGCGCTCACGTAGCCATAAAATTCTTCTCCAGGATAAGCATCCGCGGTTAAAATAACTTTTTGTTTTAGAGCAACTTTTGCTAGGTCTTTTTGAGCCAAGGAAAATTTAACATACAAAGCATCTGTGGTTTGCAAACTGGCGCAAACCTGTCCTGCTGCAATAAATTGACCCACGTTGATTTGGTTAATTCCTATTTTTCCGTTAAACGGAGCACGAATGAGTTTTTTGGAAATAGAGGAGTTGATATTTTCTAGGTTTCCTTTGAGCTGATTTACACTGGCATTGGCATCATCGAGAGCCGCCTGTGTCGACGCTTTTTGACCTAAAAGACGTAAAGTGCGTTCTTGCGTAATTTCTGCAAGTTGTAGCTGGGCTTCGATACTTTTTTGTTGGGCACGCTCACTGGTATCGTCAAGCTGAATAAGAGGTTGTCCTGCTTTTACAGATTGCCCAGACGTAAACATAATAGATTTTACTTGCCCCAAAACTTCGGGGCTAATATCTACCCCATTTACAGCAGTGAGGTTACCCACTGCAAAAATATAGGGAGTCCAATCACCACTTTTTACGACAGCTGTAGAAATAACAGAGGCAGGAGGAGCGTAGTTAGCAAGGTATTTATTAATCATATATTGCTTAAATACATAAAATCCAAACACGCCTCCAAAGACGATGACGAGACCCAAAATTACAAATAACAGTGGTTTTTTCATCTTGTTTGCAGCCTTTCAAAGAATGATTTTTGAGTTTTAGTGATAAACTTTCAGAAACCCTGCCCTCTATACTTGTACCGACGAGTTCGAAGTGAGGGCTGATTTCAAGAGTCTATCTTGTTCTATGAGATGTAATTTTTCAAGTCCGACGGCAGGAGACGCGCGTCTGCTCCGTCCACAGTAGAAAATATTCTTAAAGGGAGTGTTTTTTATCACTTCTGCGAGCTCGATTTGCAAAAAGGGCCATGCTCCCATATTTGCAGGCTCTTCTTGAACCCAAAAAAGTTCCGTCGCTTTTTTGTATTGAGAAAGAATTTTTGCCAATGCTTGCGTGTGCAGAGGATAGATTTGTTCAATACGTATAACTACGGTTTGAGTTGATTGTGCTTTGTACTCATCTTTTTCAAGTACATCCAAGAGATCGAGTGCTATTTTTCCGCAGCAGAGCAGAACTCGTTTCACGTTTTCTGGTTTTAAAGATGTGCGGGTATCGTCTAGAATTTCGCTAAAGGAGCCTGTCGAAAGTTCTTCGAGAGATGTGCTCACACGAGGACTTCTTAAAAAGCTCTTAGGTGACATAATAATGAGTGGCTTGCGAAAAGGCCTGTGCATTTGTCTGCGCAGAGCATGATAAATTTGAGATGCTTTTGTTAAATAACAGATCTGCATATTTCCTTCAGCACACAGCTGTAAAAACCGTTCGGGCCGGGCACTGGAGTGCTCGGGGCCTTGGCCTTCTAATCCATGGGGAAGCAAAAGAACCAGTCCTTGTTGTTGGCACCATTTTGTTTCACCGGCTGCTAAAAACTGATCGATAATCACCTGGGCGCCGTTAGCGAAGTCGCCAAATTGACCTTCCCATATGACAAGAGAATTTACGGCAGTTGCTGCGTACGCATACTCATAACCCATAGCGGCTTCTTCGCTCAGAAGGCTATTTATAATTTCTACTTTTGTTTGCGTATTTATTTTCGCTAATGGAGTGTATTTTGCCCCGGTTTCGGAATCGACCAGAGTTGCGTGACGATGTGAGAATGTTCCTCTTTGAACATCTTCTCCAACAAGACGCAGGTTAAATCCTTCCTCAAGAAGTGTTGCATAGGCAAGAAGCTCGGCCATACCCCAATCGACAGGCTTTTGGCCCTGAGCCATATCTTTGCGCTCACCGACAATAATGCGAGAGAGCTTGGCGTTTACATGAAAATCATCGGGAATCTCACACAAACGTACGGCGAGTTCTTTCAGTTTTTCGGCTGGAAATGCTGCAGGAGCAGGGTGAGATAACATTTCTAATTCGCCCGCAGGAACAAGCGCTTTGGCATCTCTATGGGGAGTAAACTGCGCAATGCTACGATGTGCGGCTTTGGTTTCATCGTACACGGCGTTCATAGATGCCCGAATTTGAGCGTATCTTTCTTTTAATTCTTCTGCAGAAAATCCGTGCTCTTTAGAAACATACTCTAAATATGTTTCGTAGGGTGCGGGTTTGTCTTTAATAATTTTGTATAAAAGAGGCTGTGTAAATGTCGGTTCATCGGCTTCATTGTGTCCAAAGCGGCGAAAACATACTAAGTCGACGTAAAAATCTTTTTTAAATTTAGCACGGTATTTTGCTGCCATAATCATAAGGCAATGAAGGTCGTCAACGTGTTCTGCATTAATGTGAAACACAGGAGATCCGGTTACCTTAGCAACATCGGTACAATAGGTAGACGAACGGGAGTCGCTAGGATCGGTCGTAAAGCCCACCTGATTATTTGCAACTACGTGTATAATACCGCCAATATTATACCCTGTGAGGGACATCATTTGGGCGGTTTCGTACACAATCCCTTGTCCTGCAATAGCGGCATCGCCATGAAATATCATGCATGCTACGGCCGTTGTATCTCCGCCATGATATTGTGTTTGCCGTGCACGGACATCTCCCATGGCAACACTATCGACATATTCTAAATGGCTCGGGTTAAAAGGCATATTTATGCGCAAAGGTAATCCGGAGCGGGTGGTGCGTTCGCTTTCGTAGCCAGCATGATATTTTACATCATGATCTCCACGCATTTTATCGTGGGGATAACCTTCGAATTCAGCGAATAAATCGGCCAATGGTTTTTTTATCACATTCACTAAAAAATTGAGTCGGCCACGGTGAGCAATGGCAATGGTGCATTCTTTCATGCCGAGTTTTGCGGACTCATCTAAAAAGGATTCACACGCGACAATTTGAGAATCGGCGCCTTCAATACTAAATCTTTTTTTGCCAATGTATTTTGTACCAATGGTTTTTTCGAGACTGTCTGCTGTGGCAAGTTCTTCGTAAATCTGCTTTTGTACGGATTTTTCAATGGGATTATAGATATTAAAAAATTCTTGATAAAGCCATGCCCGTTCTTCGGGGTCTTGAATATGTTCAAGTTCTGCGCCTACAGGGCCTGCAAAAACGGCATGTAATTTATCGATGAGTTCTTTGATAGAAGAGGGCGTAAAGCCGAGTAGACTTCCTGCTTGGGTTTGTAAATTATAATGAGTTTCTTCGATTCCGTAGGATTCTGGCAATAAAACAGAGGGAGTTTTAGGCGGTATGGTGGCAAGGGGATTAGTGTAGGCTTTGAGGTGGCCAAAGTGTTTCCAGGCCATTACAAATCGCGCCATATTCCATTCAAAAGGGCTTGATGATGCGACTTCCGTGGGTGCGCTCGAAGAGAGGCCCGCACGAAATCCACTAAAAAAGCCTTGCCATTCGAGTCCCACGGACGAGGGGTCTTGTTCAAAACGTTCAAAAAGTTCTTCGACGTATCCGCTATTATTTTGGAACAATGATTGAAAAACATCGGGGTACATGAGCAGGCAACTCCTATTCGGGTAAAAACAATTTTTCCGTGTCGACATCGTATGTAAGAAGATGGGAGTGCCGGCACCAACGCACAAGGGTATGAAATTGGGTCACACTGTCCTCAAAGGGCAGCATCTGTACAATATGTTCGCATGCTACCTCGGCGTCCAGCCCTCCTTCTCCGGCGTCTTTTACAAGGTTGTAAATAGACACAATAAGGGGAATGGTCAATGTGGCCTGCCGCATTGTTTCGGCACGCCGTTCTCCATTTTGTTCCGCTGCAAAAGCTCTTCCTGCATTGGTGAGAATAACACAGATGCCCGGGGTTGTTAAAAATCCTAAGGCCTCTGCTCCTGCCACAGCCGGCAAAACTTGATCAACGCTATGCCCCATGTCCTCGCAAAGATCATAAAGGTCCATGGGCTCAGTTTCTGTAGAAAGGCGGCTAATGAGACCTTCTATGAGGGTAAGGCTTGTGTTGATGATGGGTTTTGTACGCCGCGGCCTTTGAAAGGGTGTATCGGTGAACCCGTCTTTTTCTGTTTTTTCTTCGTTTTTTAATTGTATAGGCAGAATGTCTTCGCTTTCTTTATCGAGATGTAATTCTCCAAAAGCTTTTTCGAGGGCTTCTTCAATATCTTTATATTCTTGGGAATGAGGAAGGCGTGGGCGAGCGAGAGGGATGTCAATCGTTCTAAAAATCGTACCGGGTGTAGACGATAAAATGATGACCCTATCTGCGAGTTGAAGGGCTTCTTCAAATCGATGTGTTACAAGCACGGCTGCTTGAATTTTTCGCTCGGATTGAAGCCAAATACGCAAAATTTCGGCCCGCAGGGATTCACTGGTAAGAGGGTCGAGGGCCGAAAAAGGTTCGTCCATAAAAAGAATCATGGGGTCGGCCACCATAGCGCGTGCAAAGCTTACGCGCTGTTTCATTCCCCCGCTTAATTCTCGGGGATAGGAATCTTCAAATCCTTTTAATCCTACCATTTGAATAATTTTATCGATGCGTTCGTTTTGTTCTCGTTTCGATATATGGGGAAGGGAAACTCCAATATTGTCGCGGATAGTCATCCAAGGGAAAAGTGCAAAGTTTTGAAACACAAACGAGCTTGTTTGCATATTGTCCCGCGAGGGCTTTGCGTAGGCGATAGTTCCTCTGTCTGGCTTTAAAAGCCCTGCCATACAGCGTAGTAATGTTGATTTTCCCGAGCCTGAAAGTCCAACAATGGCGAGGAATTCACCTTCATATATTTCAATATTTACGCCCTCAAGTACGGTAAACAGATTTCCATTAGGTCTGTTAAAGTCCTTGCATAGACTCCGTACAGAGAGGATAGTTTTTTTTTCATTCATAGCGTTCCGTGCTCAGGTTCAGTGTTCTCCACACAGTTCTATTTATAATCACAAGTACAATCACAATACAAATGATCCCCGCAATGAGCTTCGGATAATTTCCATGGGCAGATGCTTCTACAAGCTCTGCTCCAATTCCGGCAGAGCGCAATACTCCTGCTGGATGGTACACAATTTCTGCCACCATACTTGCGTTCCAGGCGGCTCCTGCTGCGGTCATAAGCCCTGTAATAAACGAGGGTAAAATAGCTGGCAAATAAAGGGTATGAAACCGCTTAAACACCGAAAACTGATACACCTTAGACACAAGCTTAAGGTCTGCAGGAATGCGAGAAGCCCCGCCCATCACATTAAAAAGAATGTACCATTGGCAGCCCAAGCACATAAGAATAGTGCTAATAAAAAAAGGAGGAAGTTTAATAGAAATAAGAATTAAAGCAATAAAAGGAAATAATACGGGCGCAGGAAAAGCAGCAAGATTTTGAATAAGTGGCTGAAAAATACGTTCGAGCCGTGGGTTAAGTCCTAAGTATAAACCGATGGGAACAGTCCATAGCGATGAAAAAATCACTACTAAAAATACTTTCAGACCCGTGAAAAATACGCCATGAATAAGGTCGAACCAATCGTCGTGGGTGAGGGTAGACATGGATTGCCCGACTTCAGGAAGGCGAGGCAGCAATGAAAAAACCAGGCCTCCAATGGAGAATGTCACCACCAATGGCACAAAAGAAAAACGTTTGATGCGATCTTTTCGAGGAGTTTGCCCCCCTCTAAAGCGGGCAAAAAATTGTATTATCTTATCTATAATTCCAATGAGATGGCGTCGTGTAGAGCCTTCTTCTGTGAGGTCTGTGCGGGGAAATAAAAACATAAGAACACGTTTAGTGCACACGACAAACAAATGCAAAAGCTGGGTATTTTTGATGGTTTCAAAAAAGAGACTGCCTTCACGCCCTTGTCCGTCTTCGGATTCTTGAAAACGTGATACCCAGGCCACCAGGGGTTTCCAAATAAAAAAATCTGTTCCTATAATAATGATAATAAGAACAGCAATCCCACACAAAAAGTTAAAATAATATCCATCCGTAAAAGTTTGCGCCAGATAGCTTCCTAACCCGGGAAGGCGAAAGTCCTTATTGCCCAAGGTAAAAGCTTCGCAGGTGGTTAAAAAAAACCATCCACCCGCCATCGACATCATTCCGTTATAAATAAGGGGGCGCATTCCATTGGGAAGCTCAACAAAAAAAAAGCGATGGGTGTGCGACAATCGATATACTTGTGCGACCTCGCGAAATTCGGGAGGAATAGACTTTTGAGACTCATAATAAGCGAAAATAAGATTCCACACCTGTCCCGTAAAAATCGTGAGAATACAAGAAATTTCTAGCCCTAATCTGTTGCCATGAAACAAAGAGATGAGCGCTAATACAAATCCAGGCAAAAATGCAATTACGGGAAGGCTTTGCAGAACATCCGCGAGGGGCATCAGAGTTTTTTCGAGAATTTTATTATTTGCCGCAAGGGTTCCGTATAAAATAGCGAAAACCATACTGAGACAAAGTGCTATAATGCTGCGAGTGAGGGACAAGAGCGCGTATTCGGGGAGACGGGATACGGAAGGGCTAATGAAAACCGCTTCGGTAAAGGGAGACTGGGCAGAGGTTAGAAACTGAGAGAAACCGACACCCACGATAACTGCGAGTGCAATAACGGTGATGTCGGCCCGCAAAAGGGAGGATTCAGATCTAGCCGACAACGACTAAGCCCATTTTAGAGCAATAAGTATCGAAGCCCATTTTGTTGATGGAACGCAGCGCTTGTGTGCTGAGGCGTACCGTTACAAACTTTTGGTGTTTTGCAGAATAAATACGTTTTTTGTGCAGATTGGGCAGAAGGCGTACTTTAGTTCTATTTTTAGCATGGGATACACGGTTTCCGACCATTCCGGTTTTTCCCGTCATTTCGCATTGGCGTGACATAATGAAACACTCCTTTAGGATATAAGCAAACTGGCCCAATTGGCCTAGTTCCGACGGAATACCAGAATTCTAACCTACAAGCAAGCAGAAATCACAAAAAAAGGACCTCTGCTTGACATCATCGGATGCCGGCCCATATTCACTGAGTTAAGTTGGTCGATTTGACGGTCGATCGTAAAGCAGTGAGCTTTCGGAAACATGCAGATCCGAGGCGACCAGAGTGAGACCCGACGCGCGTATTCCTGATACGTAAGGAGGGCCGAATCGAAGGGGCAACAGAGAAGATGCTTGTTTCCAGAAACTCACTTAAGAACATACACGAGGATATTATGGAAGAAGAAGGCCTTATAGAACTAACTGAGCAAAAACCAAAAATCTCTGCAGAACATATTTTAAAAATTGTTCCTGTAAATCAGCTGGTTTTATTCCCCCATAACGTCATTCCCATTACCTTTGGCAAGGAAATTACTCCTGCCAATGTCGACGAATACCTCAAGCCAGGGGGGCGGGTAGGGGTAGTTGCCTTTCGTGCACCTCATACCGAACTTCGTAAAAATACGACACCTTCTGAAGTCCTTCACAGTGTAGGAACCGAAGCTAAAGTTTTAAAGGTCATTCGTTTTCCCGATAATACTTACGGAGCAGTGATTCAGGGGCGTCGCCGTTTTCATATTCTCGACTTTGTAGACCAGGATTCCGACGTGCTTTTTTTATCGGCATCGGTTTCTATTTGGGAAGACTCTCCTCAAGATATGGAAAAAGTAGAAATTTTGGCCCTCGGGCGTGCCATGAAGCAATTGGTACAAAAAGCCATTGCTCTTTCGCCTAATATCCCTTCTGAGGCCGCTCTTTTTATTGAAAATGTTCATGATACCCTTTATTTAGCCGATCTCATTGTCCCTTATTTATCTATCGATTTTAAAGATCGTCAAGAGCTTTTAGAAATTGATGATATCGAGCTCCGTTTGCGTAAAATTCATTTCTTTTTAACAAAAGAAATTGAGATTCTGGAAATCTCAAAAAAAATAAATACAGATGTAAAAACAGAAGTAAGCAAACAACAACGCAAGTATTTTGTGCGTGAGCAAATGCGCGTGCTTCAAAAAGAATTGGGTGATCTCGACGATAAGCCAGATGGTTCTCGTCCGGGTAACGAACCTGCGGATTTTAAAGAGCGTATTGATAATAGCAAAATGAACGCTCAAGCGCGTGATGCCTCTTTGCGTGAGCTCGAGCGTATGAGCATGATGCAGCCTGGTTCTCCCGAACATATGGTGAGTTTTACATATCTTAATTGGTTGCTCGATTTGCCTTGGGACGTGCACACACAAACTCCTATTCGCCTAAAAGAAGCCCAAATTGTTTTAGATAATGATCATTACGGTCTTAAAAAAATTAAAAAAAGAATTTTAGAGTTTTTAGCAGTATGTGCCCTTAAAAAGTCTTTAAAAGGCCCTATTATTCTATTTGTGGGCCCTCCTGGCGTAGGAAAAACAAGTTTAGGGAAATCTATTGCGAAGGCCTTAGGGCGTCGTTTTGCACGTATTTCTTTAGGTGGTGTGCGTGACGAAGCCGAAATTCGGGGACACAGACGGACTTATATTGGAAGTATGCCTGGAAAAATCGTGGATACCATTAAAAAAACAGGATCCTTTGATCCCGTTATTTTATTCGATGAAATAGATAAACTGGCTTACGATGGACGGGGAGATCCTTCTAGCGCTCTTCTCGAGGTTCTTGACCCCGAACAAAATCACAATTTTGTGGATCACTACCTCAACGTGCCCATCGACTTAAGTAAAGTATTTTTTATTGCCACGGCGAACAGTCTGCAAACGATTCCTCCTCCGCTACGCGATCGTATGGAGGTTATTGAGCTCAGTAGCTATACCATGGACGAAAAAAATCATATTGCCTTTGATCACCTTCTTCCCCAGGTGGTAGAAGAACATGGATTAAAAGAATTGGTTAAAATTCATTTTGAAAAAGAAACCATGAATCAGCTTATTCAAGGCTATACCCGCGAAGCGGGCCTTCGTATGCTGAAACGAGAACTTGCGGGAATTGTACGCGGTATTGCTCGAGAAGTCGTAGAACAAGGAGGCTCAGATGAGCCTTCTCCTACAGGTAAAAAACTCAAAAAGAAGCCTCTAAAAACAAAAATAATTTCTCCCGCAGACTTACGTTTTTACTTAGGGCCAAAACATTTTAATGAGAAAAAACGTCCATTTTTGTTGCCAGTGGGAGTGTCTACCGGATTGGCATGGACTCCTGTAGGAGGAGACGTTCTTTTTATTGAAACTGCTGTAAGCGCACCAGGAACAGGTAAATTTAGTGTTACGGGTCAATTGGGAGATGTCATGAAGGAATCCGTGCAAACGGCCTTAGCATATATCCGCTCTCATACCGATGTGTGCGGTGTTTCTGTGCAGGACATGGATAAAAAAGATCTTCACATGCACTTTCCCGAAGGTGCCGTTAAAAAAGATGGGCCGAGCGCCGGTGTGGCGGCATTTTTAAGTCTAGTAAGCCAGTTTTCGGAAAGGCCTTTGCCTTCGCATTTAGCCATGACGGGAGAAATTTCGTTGAGAGGAGAGGTTCTTCCTGTGGGTGGAATTCAAGAAAAGCTATTGGCAGCGCACCGTTATGGAATTACGACGGTTATGATTCCCCAAGAAAACGAGCATGACTTAGAAGATATTCCTGCAGATGTTTTAAAAGAAATGCGCGTCGTGCTTATTAAAGATGTAAAAGATGCTCTTAAAGTCGCCTTTTCTACAAAAGTAAATACGACACCTCAAAAGTCCTCTCCTGCGGCAAAAAAAGCGTCTTCTCAAAAAGTCGCTTCCCAAAAAACGAAAACGGTCTCCAAAAAAGCTCCTCTTAAAAAGGGAACGCGCAGATGAGCCTCATTTATTTCGACCATAATGCCACGAGTCCTCCTTCACGCGCCCATTACGAGGCTGTTGTGGAACGACTCATGGGCTGTGGGGGGAATCCCTCAAGCCCACATGCTTTAGGCAGAAGATCCCATGTGGCCCTCACCACGTCTCGGCGTGCTGTGGCTGCTTCTCTGGGAGTAGAGCCCGCCGATATTATTTTTGTATCCGGTGGCACGGAGGCCAATAATTTAGGAACAGTGGGTGTTCTAGGTTTATCCCCTCATTTTCCTCGAAATGTGCATGCCATTTATTCTGCCGTAGAGCATCCTGCCGTAAGAGAACCTTTAGAATATTTATCTCAAAATGATGGCCTTCTTGTAACACGTATTCCTGTGGATACTTGGGGTTTTGTTTCCCTTGAAACCATATTGTCATCTGTTACAAAAAAAACGGCTCTTATTACCATAATGGCTGTAAATAACGAGGTGGGAAGCATACAACCCGTATTTCGATTAGGCGAGTTTTTGCATTATAAACGTTGGGGTATTGCTTCAAACGAGGCTGATAAACAGGATTTTGAAGCCCTTTCAGCCCATTGCGATCCTCAATTAACAAAGGAAGATTGGCAAAAAAATTCATTTTCATGTGGATGGGGTTCAGTCCTACGGAAAATTGCCTTTTCGGGAATGGTTTTCGGCAGGAGCCGATTCCTGTGCATTAAGCGCTCATAAATTAGGAGCTTTTGGAGGCATAGGAGCCCTTGTTCTGCGGCGCGGACGTCGTTTTCGTCCTTTTATACGCGGGGGCGCTCAAGAAAAAAACCGTCGCGCAGGAACAGAAAACCTGCCGGGAATCGTGAGCTTTGGCATCGCAGCCCAAGAGTTATTGCGCGATGAACACTGGAATGGTGTGGCTCGTGTCGACAAATTTCGTCAAGATTTTTATGTGGATATCAGTCGTTTTCCTTCTATTACCCTGAATTCTCCACCTTTAAAGGCGGTTTATAATACGTGTAATTTTTCCATTCCCAAAGGGGGTGAAGATCTGTTATTAAAGCTAGATATGGAAGGGATTTGTGCGAGCTCGGGCTCGGCCTGTAGCAGCGGTGCAAACTTACCCTCTTCTGTACTTTTAGCGATGGGTCGGGATGAAGTTACGGCCAAAAACGCCGTTCGTTTTTCCTTTTCTGTGAATACGACACAAGATGAAATCGAGAAGGTTCGAGGCGTCTTGAAGGAGATTCTGGGTTATGGAGTATGAGTATAGGATTTCGCATCTTTCGTCTTCTTTCTTGGTATGGTTCGGTATTTTTTTAAGTACCTTTTTCGCATGTTTTCACCTATCCAGTTTCGCTGCCCCTGCAAAGGGGGCAGTGCCTGTATCTTCTCCTTTACGGGTTTGTTCAGAGCCTGGTTTTTTTCCCTTTGAAATGCAAACTCACAAGGGAGAGTGGATTGGGTACGATATCGATCTTATAAAAATGTTTGCCAAATCTTCGGGTCGAAAAGTGTCCTTTGTGGACGTGCGCTTTTCCGATCTTATTCAGGCCCTTACCCAGGTTCGTTCGTGCGATGTCGTTGCTTCGGCTATGATGATTAACGAAGAACGGCAAAAAATCGTTCTCTTTTCTCGTCCCACTTACGAAACCTATTACGGCGCTCTTTTACGCCACGAAGACATAAAAAAATTTACAACGGCCGCAAGCCTCAATAAGCCAGAAGTCCGTATTGCAGTGCAGCGCGGGACTCAATCGGCCCAGTATGTCTCATTAAATTTTTCAAAAGCTCAGATTATCGTATTCGATACGAATAAGCAGACCGTAAAAGCTGTCTTGGAACATAAGGCCGATATTTTTATAGACGATAGTGTCTTTATTACAATGACGGTAAAGCGCAAATCCTCTCTTTTGGCGGAAATGGATCCTCAATTATTTCCCGATAATGATTATTCGGGTATGGGAATCGCCTTTCGCCGTGAAGATACGGCTTTAAAAGCCGAATTTGATACTTTTTTTGAGAAGATTCAGAAGAATGGTGAGCTTAATAAGCTTCAAAAGTATTATTTTGAAGATATGACGTGGATGAAAAATTTTTAGGGCGTGTTCTTAATGAGACTGATACTTCGTCAAAACGGCGGAAAAAATCTCCTTACGTATAGGAAATACGCGCGTCGATTTTTCCTTGTTTTTCCTCGTCTGAGCCTCATTAAGAACACGCCCTCATTTTTGTCTGTAAATTAGACAGTCCTTTCTCTATCAATTTCTAAATTTCTTTAAAAATCATCCTTATTTCAGTGTTGTAGTGGCCTAAATGCGCTGTTAGGGAGCCTATAAGCAGTTTCCTTTACAGAAAAAGCCACCCCTCAAAAATGTCTAATTTTTGGTAATCTAAAAAAAATTATTTAATTGATATAAAAACTCCTATAGATTCAAAGAAAGTAAACCCTTACAGCTTAGGAGAATTTTGTATGAGTACGAATAGTGTTGGATGCGTGAGAACAAGAGCTCAAATTTTGCAACATGCCAAGATTGGGGAAAATGGACAACCGAAAGAACTTACAAAAGAGCATAAATATTTTTTTAAAGGGGCGGGAGAAACTAACGCAGCAACCTATACTGAGTCCTTTACAAAAGATGAAGCCATGGGATCGTTTGAAAAACAATTTGATGTCTGGTGTACTGAAAAATGTAAAGGTGAGTCAGATAAAGCAAAGCGCCATAATGCTATGATAAGGGAATATTCCGCTGTCATGGCCGATATTAAAACAATTGCCCACGCTATCCATTTTGGTGAGAAGGTAGAGGTAAAACATCTTCAGTCTGAATTTTTAAATAAGAGCGGTATCTCAATTAAGACTGATAACGGACAATGCTTGCTTCGTACCGTTCAGCTCCTCGAAATGGTTTGTGTTCACAGGGATGGTAAGCGGATGCACTTCGATTATTTTAAAAGTCAGCATACAGCTCACGCAGAGGCTTTATTAGTGAATTTGGAAAAGAGTATAGGGAAGTTAGAAAAAGAAAAGACAAAAGTGTAAACCCCTAAAAACACCTTTCAACAATATCCAAGGCCTCCACAAATCTGCCGGGGGCCATTCCCATTCCAAGCCTTACACCCCCAGCCCTTACCAATATCGCAATCATCTAAATGCCTTATCATTGTCCAAGATTCAAATTATTAATCTTTTATAGAGTTCTATTTTTGTCAATAACGATTTCTTGTTTGTATTCGTATTTAAGATTTAAGTGTTTGTTATATTTGAAATTTATTTGTTTTGGTATACAGTGATTTTGCTTTATGA
>Ga0206836_10138_pt1 | contig 18562 bp, 19 predicted proteins | sample Alteio_BWOrgCont_28_FD_152871 | JGI IMG/M metagenome (GOLD analysis project Ga0206836, IMG submission 152871) | Enriched cells from forest soil in Barre Woods Harvard Forest LTER site, Petersham, Massachusetts, United States -... | ecosystem: Environmental > Terrestrial > Soil > Temperate forest >...
CGTGCGCGGATTGGACAGCCTCTGGGGCATGTACCAGTGGCTCGACCGCGCCCCCAAGGGGCGCAACGAGTCCGGCACCTGGTTTCGTCGCCACGACGAGTATGATCAGGGATCTAAAAAAACCGGAGGTTAACCCTGCGAACTCAAGCTGGATCGAGCTAGGAATACGCGATCTGCGTCGCCGGCTATTTGACCGTGTAACCCCGGCCTTCGAGACACGCAGCCATTGCGCGGTTGTAAGCAATTTGCTGATTTTGCTGAGCCGATTGAGCATCGGCCTGCTGCTGAGATGCTTGTTGTTTTCTATCGTCTCGCCGGCGAAACCCGCCCGCAAGTCCGCCCATGGCCGCGCCAGCAGCTGCACCTTTCCCCGCGTCGCCCGTTATCGCACCACCCACCGCACCCAGCGCTGCTCCGCGCGCTCCACCTTTCAGAACGTGACGTTCCGAGGGGCGGTATTGTTGGTTCCCGGAAGAGCCTGCCGGCGGATTCGTCTGTGATTTGCTGGGATCGAAGCCGGTCTGGCTGACTGCCCATGAATGGCAATCGTAACGATCCTCATTCTGTTTGTTCTGGTCCTGCCCTTTCGCAGGATATATATACATCCCGCCGTTCTGAGCCGCGGCCGAACCAGCAAGGAAAATGACGGAATACACAAGGAATGCGAATAACCGGGGGATGAAGTTCAATCGCACCTGCGTGATGATTGTATGCCGTGACACCATTTGATCGCTCGGGGCTCCTTTGCATCGGTGCTATCGCAGTATCCACGTTTACTGTGGGAATTGGCAACGGCGACGCGACAATGCGATTCGGTGTGTAAAATCTTCTGAGTAACGGCGAAGAACCTCCAAATCAGGAAGGGTTTCAGGCAACGACCGATCCTGCTCCCGCTTTTATGAAGCCGTCTTCAATAGCCACTTCCGGATCCTCCAAAGGATTTTTTGCCTTTTAATCAAACAATTGCTGCAAGGTAGCGGCTAGAATCATCGGATCGATGGAAGCCTTTTGGAGTGGCTCCCTTCTTGCTCGGATTCTCTGCGGAGCTCGCATCCACGTTATTCCCAATCTCGGTGTTTCGGAACAGCGTTAAGAGAGCTGACTTTCCACTATTAGCGGCGAAGTCGTCACAAAAATCGGGAGTACTTCTCAGACTCAACAAAGAATCAAAATGGCAAAAGATAAGAAAGCGGTTCAATTGGTTGACCAAAAGATTATTCGAGGCAAAGGCGGTGAAACTCATCAGACGGCCACTGAAGACGTGCCCGAACTCACCACACAACAAGGGATTCCAGTCGCCGACGATCAAAACAGCCTGAAGATCGGTTCGCGGGGGCCAACGCTCCTCGAAGATTTCCATTTCCGTGAAAAAATCTTCCATTTTGATCACGAACGTATCCCCGAGCGGGTGGTGCACGCACGCGGTTTCGGGGCGCATGGATATTTTGAGAACTATCGATCGCTAGAGAATCTCACCCGCGCCGATCTCTTTCAGCGCGCGGGAGAGAAGACTCCAGCTTTTGTGCGGTTCTCAACCGTAGCTGGTAACAAGGGATCGCCTGATCTCGCACGAGATGTCCGCGGCTTCGCGGTAAAGCTTTATACCAAGGAAGGCAACTGGGACATTGTGGGAAACAATATCCCGGTTTTTTTTATACAAGACGCGATCAAATTTCCCGACCTGATCCATGCGGCGAAAGAAGAGCCCGATCGCGGGTTTCCGCAGGCCCAAACCGCGCATGACAATTTCTGGGATTTTATTTCGCTGACTCCGGAAAGCATTCACATGGCGATGTGGATCATGTCGGATCGTGCGATTCCTCGTTCTTTGCGCTTCATGGAAGGCTTCGGCGTACATACCTTTCGGCTGGTTAACGCGCGCGGTAAATCGACCTTCGTCAAGTTTCATTGGAAGCCCAAGCTTGGGATGCAGTCGGTGGTCTGGAATGAAGCTGTGAAGATAAACGGCGCCGACCCTGATTTTCATCGGCGCGACTTATGGAACGCGATCCAATCCGACAATCCTCCTGAATGGGAACTTGGGTTGCAGCTCTTCGATGAAAGCTTCGCCGAGAAATTTGCATTCGACGTACTCGATCCCACCAAGTTCATTCCCGAAGAAGAGGTCCCGATAAAAATAGTGGGGAGGCTGGTGCTTGATCGCTGCGTCGATAATTTCTTTGCCGAGACGGAGCAGGTCGCCTTTTGTACGCAGAATATCGTGCCGGGAGTGGATTTCAGCAACGACCCGCTGCTTCAAGGACGAAATTTCTCTTACCTTGATACACAATTGAAACGACTGGGTGGCCCGAACTTCACTCATTTGCCAGTGAATGCGCCCAAATGTCCATTCCGCACGCTTCAACAGGATGGCCACATGGCTCTGGTCAATCCCGCGACGCGGGTGAACTACGAACCCAATTCGTGGGGTGGGGAGCTGGGCGGTCCACGCGAATCACCGGACCACGGTTTCCAATCGTATCCCGCAGCCGAATCAGGTGAAAAACTGCGCGTTCGATCGGAGACATTCGCGGACCATTACAGCCAGGCGCGGCAGTTCTACATCAGCCAGGCACCTATCGAGCAGCAGCACATCGCCGACTCTTTCACTTTCGAACTTAGCAAGGTGGAGACGCCCGCGATCCGAAGCAGGATGGTTGCTCATCTCTTGAATGTCGATAAGGATCTGGCCGAGACGGTCAGTGATGCGCTTGGCCTCCCGGCCATGCCGAAGGCGGCGGAGCCTGCGCGTGCGCCTCTCACCGATCTGAAGGCTTTGCGATCGCTCAGCATTTCGCTCAATTGTCCGAGCAAGTTCACTGGCCGGAAAGTCGGAGTGCTGGTTTCAGATGGCGTCGAGAGCGGGTTGCTCAAGGCGCTACTGCGCGAGGTCGAAAAAGAAGGCGCAACATTCGAGGTGATCGCACCAAAGATTGGTGGCGTCAAAATGAGTGACGGCTCGCGGCTGGAGGCTCAGCAAGCACTTAAAGGCGGTCCGTCAGTGCTTTATGACGCGGTTGCGATACTGATCTCGCCTGACGCGGCGAATCAATTGGCAGGCGAACCCGCGGCCCGAGATTTCATCGCCGACGCATTCGCGCACTCGAAGTTCGTCGGTTACGGCGACTCCGCGCGGCCTCTAATCGAGGCAATCCTTGGCAAGGACGCTATAGACGAAGGGTTTATTGAACTCAAAGCCGTCACAGATGTCTCGAACTTCGTCGAAACCTGCAGACAACTCCGATATTGGCAACGTGGCAGCAAAGCAGAAGCGCCGAAGAAAGATGAGCGTAAACCGCGCGGCCGCGGATAAGGGTCGTAGGGTGGTTTGTGGGTGTTGTGACAGTTACCGCAGAAACCGCCGTGCCCTGTGATGTCGATCTGAGTGCGACTTTGCAAGAATCTCCACGCATCACAAAGTTGTTACAGGATGCGCGCGATCTAGTGCCAGGGATGAGCGGCCGCGCTCAGATTTTGGATAGCGAAGGACGCTTCCCGGCTATCGATTTCGATCTCTTGCGCGACATTGGTGCGTTATCGTCCTTTATACCCCAGCGTTTTGGTGGACTGGGTTTAGGTGTCGATCCTGGCGGCGCTTCGGAGCTATTCCCCTTGCTTCGATTGATAGGACAGGGAAACCTCGCGGTGGGCCGTATTTTTGAAGGACACGCAAACGCTATCAAACTAATCCACACCTTCGGTAGCGAAGCTCAGATCGAAAGGGCATCGGCAGATTTAAGGGCGGGCCATCTGTTTGCGATTTGGAACGCCGAGACCAAAGATGGAATTCGGATTCTGGATGACAACAAATTAAGCGGCTCCAAAACGTTTTGCTCCGGCGCGGGCCATGTGACGCGAGCTCTCATAACCGCAAAGGATAGTTGCGGAACGCGAATGTTGCTGATTCCGCTTGAGCCCGGCGAACGGGTCGGGTCCACCGGCGTGGGTATGCATGGGATGCGAGCGACCCACACGGCCAGTATGCAATTCGACGGAGTAGTTGTTTCGACTCATGATTTCATCGGGACAATCGATGATTATACGCGCGAACCGACTTTCTCTGCCGGCGCATGGCGGACCTCCGCAGTAACCTTGGGCGGACTGGATGCGTTGCTTGCCGAAATGCAGCAGCAACTTCGTGCACGGAATCGTCATGAAGATCCGCATCAGTTGGCGCGAATGGGAAACGTCTTGATAGCGCGAGAAACAGCGAGGCTGTGGATTGAACGGGCGGCTCGGATGGAGGAAAGCATCGGAAGCTCTCCGGCTACAATTACTGGCTATGTCAATTTAGCGCGAGTCGCAGTTGAGTCGGCTGCCCTGGAGATTATTCGATTAGTACAGCGGAGCCTTGGTTTGTCGGCTTTTCTTCAAACCAACCCGGTCGAGCGTTTGATGCGGGATCTAGCGATCTATCTGAGGCAGCCGGCCACCGACGAGGCTTTGACCGAAGCGGCGGCATGGTTCCTGGAACGTGATTTTCCCGAGGATGACTCGTGACACCCGCATGCGAAGTTATTTCCTCACTCACTAAACTACCTTGGGGCGACCTCGATCAGATAGCACCTGGAACTGCTCTGATCGCGGCACCCCATCCCGATGATGAAAGTCTCGGCTGCGGTGGGTTCATCGCGGAGGCTTGTTCTCGTGGCCGTCCCCCGGTGGTGGTGATCATGACCGATGGCACTGCGTCTCACCCTAATTCACTCATGTACCCTATGGATCGCCTACGGGCTTTGCGAGAGCGTGAGACAGCTAATGCCTCATCAGCGCTCGGCCTGAGCGCGGACAGATTACACTTTTTGCGATTGCGCGACAGCGCGATGCCTCCTCTCACTTGCGCTCTCGCCGAGGCTGCCGTCGCGGAACTACGCAAACTCGCACAGCTCTATCAGTGTAAGACGATTCTGGCTCCCTGGATTCACGATCCTCACTGTGATCACGAAACCACCCAGATGATGGTTCGTGCGGCCATAATAGGCTTGACGTTATCAGTATATTCTTATCCGGTGTGGGGGTGGCTGCTACCACCGGAACAGCTTCTCGAAGACGGTGTGATCGAAGGATGGCGCCTCAACATCGCCAGTCATATGGACCGTAAAAGACGTGCGATCGCCAGCCATCAATCGCAGTACTCCGATCTCATAAAAGACGATCCGGAAGGTTTCCGGCTGCCGCCAGAATTACTCTCCACCTTCGAACGCCCCTACGAAGCATTCATACGAACGCTGCCATGACCTCCGAAACAAAATCCACAAAAAATAGAAGGTCCTTTTCCTCGAAATATTTCGATGAGCTTTATGCTAAAGATAAGGACCCGTGGCGCTTTGAGACTAGCCCGTATGAGCGCGCCAAATACTCTGCGACTCTGGAAATATTGAAACGCCAACGACTTGGACGAGTTTTCGAGGTCGGCTGCTCGATCGGCATACTGACGCGGGCGCTGGCATCGAAGTGCGATTCAGTACTTGCGGTCGATGGGTCGGCGATTGCCTTGGCAAGTGCAAGGCAGAAATGCGGCGACCTTGGCAATTTGACGCTTGCACAGATGCGAATTCCAGCCGAATGGCCCTCCGGCAGCTTTGACCTAATCTTATTTTCTGAAGTGCTATATTTTCTCGGCCCTGATGATATTCAAGTGACTGCACGCAAGACGGTGCAGTCGTTATCATCGAGTGGCGGAGTACTACTGGTTAATTGGTTGGGTGAAACCGATTATCCTTGTAGTGGTGATGAGGCCTGTAGTGTTTTCCTCGCAGCGACAAAAGAATCTCTTAAGGTTGTTCAATCGCAGCGAAATGAGGACTATCGGCTGGATTTACTTGGGCAGGTGTGACCACGCCAATGCGACGTTTAACAGACTCGAGAATTTCCCGTGCATGCTGCATTTCGTAGGGCAAGTCGGAGACTCGCACCTGTGATTTGCGCAGTGCCGGACCACGCGTCTCTAGTTGAACCCAAGCTTCACCGAAGTACGATGACTTGAGGAGGGCTTCGATCTCCGACCCCATTACGTTCGAGAGCCGGGATAAGAGTGCGACCGCGTTGGGCGTGGCTCGGCCGGCACTCCAGATTCTCCTGAAGAAGCCACGAATCCACGCTCGCTGTGCTGAGATTCGCGCGGGTTCGAAGCGTTCGTCCATCACCTCATCGGACTTAGCAAGCCGCCGCCTGATCGTGTCCGCCATACCCCCGACTGCTCGCCCATCGATTCGCCCTGATACCATCACACGTACATCCGGAGAATGGCGAATTCGCGCATCGATCCGTCTAAGAGCCGCAATAAACGCCCTATCCTCGCCCATCGGTACATTAGGAAAGCCACCTACTTTGAAGTAAGCGTCCAACGTTACTGCAATGCTCGCCCCGGAATCTTCGGTATGGCGTGGCCAAGGATCGACGGGATCTGGGTCGAGAGTCGCGCGTATCTCATCGAGGAGCCGGTCGTACTCGCATTCACGCGCATCGTCTTCTCGCAATCTTGCCGGGAGTTGCCGTGCATCTTCGCGATCGAGCTCGGCGCGTCCAGCAACGGCATCTGCGCCTGCGCGAATGGCAGCCAGGTTAGCCGCGATCCAGTCAGCACTTACTTGTCCATCAGCATCGGTCGTCATCAGGACACTGCCGGACGAGGCAAGCTGGGCGGCATATTGCATTGCGAGGCGACGAGCGGCGCCAGCGTTAGCCATAGACGGCGGCAAGGTTGTGTTGATGGTCAGAACAGGCGTCGGTAAGCGAGGGACGAGCTCGCGAACGATCGTCGAGGTATTATCTGTACAGTTGTTAAGAAGTAGTACGATGCCATGTCGATGGGCCATCGGCTGACGCGCCAAGGCCAATACACAGTTCGCAATAAAGTGCTCTTCGTTTTGGACCGGAATGGCGACTATAACGTCGCTCGAGCGCAGCGCTTTCAAAGTTGCATCGTTAATCGCTTGTGATGGATGATCTAAGTAATTCTGAGGTGCTGGCAAGTCGGCGGGACAAGGTTTGAGGATACTTTCACTATCGGTGGATTTCATGTGATTGTCTGGTCAGAGAACGATCGCGAAGGCGCGAATGCTTTCACGAAATTTCAAAGAAACTCCTTAATTTGAACGCCAATGGTGTTATGGCGGACGCAGGCGCGAGAAAAGATCCGCGCGATAGTCCATCGCGCGGATCCACGCTTGTTTACTTATGGGACTCTTCGTGTCCCTTCTTTCCATGCTCTACCGCGGCGGTTCCATGCTCGCGCGCCTTGCCGGCATGCTCTTTGGCCTTGTCATGGTCGCCTGCTTCATGATGGGTGGCCGCTGCATGGTGGTGCTTGGCGGCCTCATGATGGCGCTCCGCTGCATCGGTATGATGCTTTGAGGCAGGGTGTTTTAAAGGCATCTGGTATCTCCTGTGTTTCCAGTTGTGTTATTGAGCTGCATCGTCAGCATTGGCTCTTGCACTATCGACAGTGCAGGCATTGAGAGAGCAACAACAGGACCAGATCGAATGGAGCAGGGAGTGGGTTGCAAATACTGCGATTCGCCAGGAGTTTCAGATTGAAAGGAAAGGCGAAGCGCTTAAGTTGAGGCTGAAATCTGCGCTACCGAAGAGACGGAGAAGATTGTGCGGACGCCGTAAGATATGCTCGGTTTTTCTAGCCTTTAGCCAATTGGATCATTGCACCACATCGATGCGTGAACTGGTTTAACGGCAGGCTCTATCGATCTGAAAGGTTCAAAGGATTTGAGTTCGGACCTGATGATAATCGAAGGAGGCGCTCCATTGGACGAAATTTGGTTGCTGCGCGCATTCGCCGACCTCTTTTCCATCTCTGAGGCCGATTCTCTAAGTACCTTCGAAGAGATTACTCAGTCGCGCAAATATTACCGACAATAGATTATCTGGCTGCCCAGTTTTCCTGAATCGTTCCTATTGATGGTAGTTTCACGAATGGCGTCGTTTTTGCTCTAAACCTACACCGGAGGACAACGACGATGAATATTAAGCCCAGAAGTACGTTTAACGGGGCGGTAGTAGTAATGACCTTGGGGATGTTTGCGATTCCATTTGGAGGATCTGCTTCGGCGGGTATGATTCAGACGCCTACTGAGTCGGTCCAATACGCCCAGGACGATCACACGCAGGTCCAGGTGAATACCGAGCGCGACGTCACCAACTCAACCACCGGTGTTACGAATACCCCGTTAACCACGGAACAAAGACATGAGGCGCGTGAGACCACCGAGACTGATCATCGGCAGGTTGGCATGGATGGCACAGTCAGTGAATCCCGCAGTGAAACGAAGCATGTGGTAAAGAAAGAACAGACAAATCTGGACGGCGATTCATCCACAGAGAATCATGAGCAGGAGCAACAGCAGACAACCACCGAAAAGTCAGTACAAAATTGACGATTCGCTCAAGGTCACGGGAAGCGTCGAGCTTCTGCTAAAACCAGAGGTCTGACTCGGTTCAACAGATGAACGCTGTTCACGATGCCTTTCGCAAGGGGACACTATGATCTTAATAATTCTGATTCTTCTCTTATTGTTTGGTGGGGGTGGTGGATACTACGCATATGGCCCTGCGGGAGGACTCGGCATCGGTGGTATCGTCCTTGTTATCCTCGTCGTTATGTTGCTCACCGGACGTCTCTGAAAGTAACCCGGAGTTGCACCGAACTGAGGTTGCTACTTGTCGATGCGCGAGACTCATCGGGCGCCGCATGACCTTAAGGGCAGGGGGCGTCGATCGCCCCGCCTCGCGGCTTCCGGAATGAGACGCGATCGGCGCCACGGCTGTATAAATCAAGATGACTCGGTTAGGGTTTACTTTGAGAATGAAATACAGCGAAATGATTGAGGAGTCGAAACTGAGGCGGGTAGTGGGAATCGCGCTCGTGCTGGCGATGATCGGAGCCGCGGCGGGTCTAGCATCATGCGGGCCGAAACCGCACACGGTCGGCTCCGTCAACACGGAGTTCAAACTAATCGGACCTGATCACAAGATCGTAATCGAATCCTACGACGATCCGAAAATAGACGGCGTCACCGTTTTCATAAGCAAGTCACAGAAAGGCGGAATCAAAGGTGCCCTCGGGCTGGCGGAGGATACGTCCGACGCCTCAGTGGCCGTACGGCAGACCGGAGCGATCAAAGTGAAGGACGCCTTCGAGAACGGCGAAGATGTGTTCACAGAACAGCGATCGGTCTTATTCAAGCGGCTGCACGTGAGCCGCTTCTGGGATGCATCCCATAAAGCAATTGTGTATGTCGCGTGGACGGACCGGTTTATTAACGGCTCGCCGCAGAATTCGATTTCGGCGGTGGTAGCGCAGCCGTGGGGAACGCAAGAACCTGACCTGGCTCTAATTGGACCTCAAGATGCCGCGCCAGCGCAATAGCGGGGCTTCCTTGCACCGAGTTAGATCATAACAGCTCATCACTCGGCTCTCTGTCGCGATATCGCATTTCTAGAACTTCTCTCGCTTCGCTCACTGGATCCAGCCACGATCCTGGAATCTAATTTCGAGCTGCTCTGCGATTGCCTCGGCGGTTGCCTTGGCTCTACCCTCAAGCCCACTCCTGCCGCTCGCCTCGCCATAGATTTTCGCGCCACCGACGACGATTAGACCGATCGGGTTAGCGGTTGCGATCGCCACAGCTGCGGGCACAATCATTCCGGGAGTTTTGTTTCCTGAGGAGGTAAGCGTTCCGGAGCCGAGTTTGCGCCATCCTTGCGATGTGACCGCGTAACCTTCAACCACCGTATCCATCTCCGAAGTTCCCGCACCGAATCCGATCACGAAACGCTTGACCGCGCTGCCTCCCTGCGCGGAGACCAGGTAGCCGCGGATCACCGCATCACCCACTTGAGGCATCGATGCGGGTCCCGCCTGCGCTGCAGAAAGTCCCATCGCTTGAATATCCGCTACCAGGTTCGACGCGATCAGGGCGCCGAGCTGACGCCCCTCGTCTATTTCCGCCGCAGTCGGTGGTGCGCTCGGCGCGCTCACTTGACCGCCGATCGAAGAATTGGGGGGCATGTCGGCGGGATTCGCGACGAAGTCATAAACCCAAATCTGATTGGGCCGCGGGAGCCCGGCGTTGCTAATCGGCGTTTGTTGGGTGACGTTCGTCGAAGCGCACCCGGCCACCAGCGCCAAGGCGATCAGATACAGTGCGAAACGGGCTAAAGACTTCATGGAGATTTCCTCAAGGTTACCGAAAAACTACGTGCAAGCTCAGCCCGGCGACCAGATCGATCGCAGGCGATCAGCCTCTTTCACAACAACCGATTCTAGCGCATCCCCTGTTTCCACTTTACATTGGCCATAGCTGATCCTGAGTTAACTCCGATTGCACCGGGCCTTGCATTCGTCGCAGGTATATTTGCCCTCGTCATACTTGGCATTCGTTTAGCTGCAGCGCTGTATCCAGCCAGTTTTTCGTCAGCCGACCGCGGCGGCCTCACCATTCGTTGTTACAGAAGATGCCTGGGATCTACGCTTGACGGAGACGCCGCTTTGGGCAAACGGCCGTCGGTGTCGTAAACGAGAAACCCTTTCTGGCCTTCAGCCCGATTCGGTGGCAGGCCGAGGTTGAAGAGCGTTTCCTCGACGGTGTTGTACCAGGTCCCGATCTTGAGGATGCGTCGGGCTTCCTCGGCCGTCGCAATTTCGCGTCCGAGCTCGCGTGCCATACGGATGTTCTTCTCAATCATTTGTACCGAGGTCAGGCGCTTACCACCTTTGCGTGCATCCCAGAAATTCTCTTCGATTCCGGCGCGCGTATGTTGTCCAAGCGTGATGCAAAGGCTGGCGAGCGGCCAACTGTGCCGCATCATCGTCTGATAGGTGAATACAGAGCCGTGCGGCGTGCGGCGGATCAGCTCCATCAAATCGAACGGGTTGACACCTGCCACGCCACCCCCCACCATGCTGAAGAACCCGTTCATCGGCCCCATGTAGAGACCGTTGCGGATGAGACGCTCCACGATCTCGACCTGGTGGACGTGCGCCAGCGCAAAGTAGGGCTGTATCTCATGTGCCCGTAACCGCTTCAGGTGCTCGACGTAGAACTCAGGCGTCGCATCGGCGACCATGTTGGCAAACTGCCAGAGCGCCTTCGGGTTCGCGATGTGAGTCCCTTGGACGTCCTCGAGCGACATCAACGGCGTCGGGTCATAAAGGCTCGAGCCGATCGCGACCGTGACTTGGTCGGGCTTCGGATCGATCTCGGCCAGCATGTGCCGGGTGTCGTAGGTCTGCCAGTGCGCCACTTCGTCGCCTTCGGGGGCGAAGGAAATCGAACCGCCGATCTGCAGGATCATTTTCGGCACCGCTGCACGCAGCCGTCCGATCTGGTCAGAGTATTCCTTGAAGTTCTTCGAGATATGCCCGGTCTTGGGATCGCGCACGTGGACGTGGAGGACGGTGGCTCCGGCGTTGTAGCAATCGACCGCTTTCTGGACCTGTTCAGCCCAGGTAACCGGAATTTCTTCCGGGTAGTCGGGCGGCATCCAGATCGGGCCGTAAGGTGCCGCCGTGATGATGAGAGGAGCCTGGTTCTCCGGAAGCAGTGAATCGTCAGTGAAGTACATCTCTCTCCTTCGCAACAAGCAAGGTCAAAAAACACTCTGAGCTATGGATCTAGGTAAGACCCGACCAACCGGGATCAATTTCTTTCAAATGTGGCGCGAATTTATTCCATATTTTTGGAATACCTGAAGGCCCAGTAACGAGCTGTCGTCCGTGATTCCGCGGAATATCGATGCGCACGCGCAAGTACGACATCTCATTTGCCGAAGACTCCAGTTATGGCCTCGGTCGCTATCGCCTGTGCCTCATTCCATTTAATTCCAAGCGATCTCAGTACCAATCCTGACAATCCCAAAGCGAGCTTTCGCACCGCGTCCGAATCGGGCAGTTGCAGCGCACGTAATATTCCCGCTTGCACGACGCCTATCGTCATCACGACTGCAGCAGGCAAATCCGCGGTGGAAAAGCGTCCGAGGCGATAGCCGTCTGCCAAGTCCGTTCGCAGCATCTCGTTGCCGATGGCCTCGGGATGAAGCCATTGCGCGTACATCTGACCCGTGACGGCGGCGTGGTTCGGGGCGGTGACGGCCGTATGCAGGAAGACAGTCATCCCGAGCGTGAGTCGCCGCGCAGGATCATCGATCCCCGTCTGCGCGAGCGCGACGGCGGTTTCAATTTCCTGGCGAATCATCAGCGCCAGTTCTGCTGCTATTTCGTTCTTATCGTCGAAGTAGTTGTAGAAAGTCCCTTTCGCCAGGTCTGCAGCCTCCGCGATTTCATCGATCGTCACGCGCTCGAAGCCCTTTGCCGCTATGAGCGTTTCTGCGGCGCCCAACAGCGCTTTGCGATTTCGTACCATCCGCCTGTCGGCTCGCGTCGGCTTGACTTTAGTCGCGGGTTTCCTGATTGAACTCATACTCCACAGTCATAATTGACTTGACAGTCATTTCTATCCGATATAGTTCATTCGTGCAAGCTTGCGAAGCGGAAGAGTGGCCTCACGGCTGTTATTGCAAAACGTTGACAAGCAATAGCGCGTCGCAAGATCCGATTGAAAGAAATCGATGTACACCACGATTACCGCATAGCGCATCAGACCCAACGATCATGTATCCAACAGTTAAATCCAAACTCGCCGAGAGGTCATTAAGCTCTTCGTGTCAATCTTAAGGTCACTGGCCAGTTGGACAACCGCGCTCGCCATCTGTGCCGTTGTTACGAACGGATGTGCTACGCCGGTTGGAGTCAAGCACGTCGACGAAGAGACCGCCTATCGCACGCTCAATGCGAACATCCTTTCGAGCGGCAAGCTCAGCGCGTATTCGATGCAACTGCTCGAGCGTCACGCATTGGTAAAGAGCTACCAGAACCATCCACAACAGGTGATCGCTGAACTCTATTCCGGTTTGGGGAAGCCTGACGAGCATGACCGGCTATTCGCTCTTTCTGAACTCTGCTTCGCGTACGCCATGACGGCGCAGGACCAGTCCTATTACCTTGCTTCGACGGTTTTTGCGTATGCATTTTTGTTCCCTCAAGATTTAAAGAATGCACCCGACTCCTATGATCCCCGCTTGCGGCTAGCCGTCGATCTGTATAACCAGGGCTTGGCTGAAGGCCTCGCGACCAAGGATCAAAAGGAGATCGATCTAAGTCAACGGCAGCTGGCTCTGCCCTTCGGATCACTTGATTTGCTGGTTGATGGGGAAGGATTCAGCTACGGCGGATATCATCTGACGAAGTTCATTTCGCTCTCCGATTTGAAAATTCGTGGACTGCGTAATCGTTACCGCGATCCCGGAATCGGCGCTCCACTCGCGGCACGCGTTGAACCGATACAAGCGATTGCTGCAAACCGCTGGATACCTCCTACAGCGAAGGTGCCAGTCACCGCATTTGTTCGTTTTGATAATCCACGGCGCGGTATGAGCGAGGGCAAGATCAGTGGGACGCTCGCTCTTTATGACACCAACAAGGAACCCGCTGTAAAAATCGGTCCGCAAGTGGTGCCGCTCGAATCCGACAGTACGGCAGCGCTCGCATACCAGCTGGAAAGCGCGCCAATTTGGGACTTCGAAATCGCCGGGTTCCGCAAAGGCGATTTTTCGTTGCTGGGAAATCGCAAGGACAACGGGTTGTTCATGCTCCACCCCTACATGCGCGGTCTGATCCCCGTGATCTTCGTGCATGGTACCGCTTCCAGCCCGGCGCGCTGGGCGGAGATGGCGAACGAGCTGCTAGGCGATCCAAACATAGCTTCGCACTATCAGCTTTGGTTCTTCATTTATAACAGCGGCAATCCAATCGTGTTGTCCTCGATGCGTCTGCGGGAATCGCTTGTTGCTGCCCGCAAGGATGTCGATCCCGAAGGCAGTGATCCCGCGCTCAATCAGATGGTTGTGATCGGACACAGCCAAGGTGGTCTGTTGACCAAAATGATGGTCGTCGACAGCGGTACTCGCTTCTGGAACAACGTCACAAAGATTCCATTCGACAAGGCCGAACTCGATCCCGAAACTCGTGATTTGGCCTCCCGCGCAATGTTTTTCAAGCCTCTGCCATTTGTCACCCGGGTGATCTTCATTGCGACACCGCACCGTGGCAGCTTTATGGCGAGCAACTACCTGGTCAAGCTCGGCAACAAGCTATTGAACCTGCCTGGCGGTCTGGCCAAGTCCGCCGTTGCGATCGCAAGGTTACGACCGCCGGGTATGTTGGGAACTCCATATTCCTTCCCGACGGCGCTGGACAACATGGATGCCTCCAACCCATTCGTAAAGACGCTTGCAACGATACCAATCGCGAGCGGCGTTCATGCTCACTCAATCATTCCGGTGAAAGGCACGGGACCTCCCGAAGACGGCAATGACGGAGTAGTCGAATACCGGAGCGCCCATATCGAAGGCGCCGAGTCGGAGTTGATCGTGCGGTCGGGCCACTCGACTCAGGCTACACCGGAAACGATCGAAGAGGTCCGCCGCATCCTATACCAGAACGCGGGAATTCACTGATAGCCGGTCCATCGTACGCCCTGCCGCGAAAGCCTCGGGATCTTCAATGGCGCCAATCGCTTGGTCAATCGCTCCACTTGTCCCAGTGGATCACCTTGGCGACTGGTTTGCGCTTGACCTTGACGAAATCGCCCTGCGGCCAACCGATGGGAATCATCACTCCGAATTTTATCTCCGCAGGAATTCCCAGCAATTCGCGAAGTTCATTTTCCATAAACATATGGAAGGTCGTGAAGGTCGTGCCCAAACCGAGCGAGCGCGCGGCTACTATCAGGTTCTGCGCCGCCGGGTAGAGCGCGGACCAGACAAACTGCTCTTGCGGCGCGTTGGGCGGATACGCTACCGGTCCGCACACGAAGATGATCGCCGGAACCTCATTCAGCGTCTCCGCCAGATGCGTGGCGCCGTCGATCATTCGACTGGTAACCCTGCCGGTTTGCGCGCCCGCCCGCATCGCCTTGAATCGCGGTGCGAGCAGATCGCGGATTTTTTGCTTTGTGTCAGGATTGCGTACAACGATGAAATCCCACTCCTGGCTGTTGCCCGGACTCGATGCGCGAGTTGCGGCGTAGATCACACGCTCGATCAATTCTTGCGGCACCGGATCGGGCTTCAGGTAGCGCGCCGCACTGCAGGTTTCCATCGTTTCGATGACATCCATGGCCGTTTCTCCTAATGATTACTAAGGTTCGTTACCAAGTGACGGTTTATTTTGGTGCTTCATCGCCCGCGTGAGGTCGTTCATCCTCCGCCTTTAACCGATGCCTTTCGCCTTGCACGTGCGAAACTCGTTCGGTCAATGCAAGCCATCAGCCCGACAGCGCCTGGGCGAGAAACGGCAAGCTCTCGTCCATCCGGTAATCGACGTTGGAATGGTTATCGACGAACTCCTCATAGCGATGCGCGATGCCCAGCTCCTTCAGCCGCCGCACGAACCTGCGCGCACCGAACAGCAAGTTGAACTGATCCCTCTCGCCGCAGTCGATATAAAGTGCCTTTAACCTGCGGAGATTGTTCGCCTGCGTTTCGATCGCAACCGCAGGGTCTTGCCGCATCCAGTTTGCCCAGCGGTCCGCGATAACCTCGCAGGTGTCGAAGGTGACCGGCAGCCGGATGCCCAGGAACTCCGCAGGATCGGGATCGTAGCTGGCCGCCATCGCCAGTATGTTGATCACCTGGCCGGAACCATCCGGACTCTTTTGCGCTGCTTCGAGCTTCCGCCACCAGCGCTCGATCGAATTCCCGCTGCCGGCCAGCCCTCGTAGGACTGCTGGCATTTCTGGCAGATAGCATAACTCGAAGCCCATATCGCCGGAGTGACACGCCGCGGCCGACCAGATGTCGGAATGGCGCAGCGCGTGTGTGATCGCGCCATACCCGCCCGAGCTCTTGCCGAAGACGCCGCGGCGTCCGCTGCCGCCGCATTTGAAGCGTTGCTCAATCGACGGCAGCATCTCCAGTAGCAGGAAATCCTCCCACGCGCCCATCGAAGCTGAGTTGATGTACTGGTTGCCGCCAAGCCGGGTAAAGCAATCGGGGAAAGCGACCACGACCGGCGCCATTCGTTGTTCCCCGATCAGGCGGTCGAGCCGCTCCGGTACGTTTTCGCGAAAGCCGACCCAATTCGTATGCGATAGGCCGCTACTGCTGAAGCCGACCAGATCCACCAGCAGGGGTAGGCCCGCTCCGTCATGTCCGGCTGGGACGTACACATCCACGGCGCGCGCCGACGGATCACCCAGCATATTATTCTTGAGGGCCTCGCTCTCGATTGTGACTCGGCTGATGGAACCCTTCGATCCGAAGAACCGGCGCATGCGGCTACCCCCTTGGCTCTGGGACGTACGAAACGAACAAGGTGCTGCCGTCCCGATATTGCCTGGTCTTTGGCGTTTTGTAACTACGACGAAGCTCCGAGGGAGACCGATCAAAAGCGGCCCGAATCGCATGGTTGAATTGTCGAATCCTTCTAAAGCCTGAGTAGAACCCGATCTTGGTAATCGAAAGATCGGTCTCCTCGATTAGGCTCCTGTACTTCTCGACAGTCTCGCGGTCGAGCTTTAAGTCGTCACTGCCATTCGTTGTCGAGGTGAGATCGAATCTAGCGAGCCGTGCCGCGGGGATGTCCCGCTGCAAGCCGAGATTTCGATCGTGCCGCGACCATGCGAGAAAGGCGATCTTGGCGACAGATCCCATACCGCTAGGTAACGCGGCATGACTTCCACGCGAACAATGAGTGGCAAACCGCGGCGTTCCACGAACATGGGCTACGTACATTGCCTACCCGCAGGTCGCCCTGGCATCGAATGAGGCTGGCTCACTTCTCGTCTTTCAGCCGTCCGACGAAATCGGCGGATTTCTCGAAAACCGCTGCAAATGGTCTGGAACTGGCGCCCAGGATTGCGCGCTGTCCAACCAGATTGCCATCGATGGCTGCAGGACCGAAGGTTCGTCCAAGCTACCTGCGGTTATCCCGAAAATGTTCTCGGTCCGCGCGAAAAGTGGTGAACCGCAGTCGCCACAGAATTCGCGGGTCATAAGCCGGCCGCTGTCTGTCGTCGTTGCGTAGCTCCTGGGTTGCCCTTTCTGCAACCGCAAACTCCCGGGCGGTATCAACACAAAGCTGCCGAATGCGCTTCCCGATAGTCTTTGGCAATCGCGACAGTAGCAGAACGACATCGCGAGGAAATCGGCGGTGCATTCGTAACGCACCATCCCGCACCTGCATCCTCCAGTCGGATGTAATGCCATCAGAATTCCTCGTGGTTTTTCGCAATGAACCTCGAATGATCCCTAGAGTTCTCGTGCATTAACGAGGCTTCGATCATTGTGGTCCGAATACTTCTTCCACTGCCCGTTTGATCGGTTCGAAGATCACCCCGGGAGCGTGGGTCATCCGATTGTGACAGATGGCGACAGCAAGACGGGAATCGGGATTGGCCCATCCGATCGATCCGCCCGCACCCGGATGACAAATCGTGCGTGGATTCTTTCCCACGAGTTTGCAGGGATCCTCGGCCGCCGTCTCCCCACCGCCTAGCCAGAACCCGGCGGTCCCAACCCGAGCCGGATAACGCAGCACGCTGTCGGGCTTATCGGTATCGCGGCGCGGATTGCTGAACGAATCTACTCGCTGTTGCGATAACAATCGGACGCCGTCCAGTTCTCCTCCGTTGGCAAGCATCGCGAAGAAGCGCGCAGCACTGCTTGCGGTCATGATGCCATTCGCGCCGGGGACGCATGCCCGGCGCACGTCGCTCCGCCCGAATATCTCTTGCTTGGTCGCGACCGCCGGAGGTATGGCGGCAAAAATCAGTGAGTCGGGATCCAGAGGCCGGTTAGGGGCATTGACGAGGCGTGCTACCCGAGGCTCGAGTTCGCCGGGAAGACCGACCCATAAATCGTCAATTCCTAGTGGCGTGACGATCTCCTGATGCACAAATTCTCCAAATGGACGATTCTTGGGATCGGTGCGGCGCACGCACTCGGCAATGATCCATCCGAACGTGAAGCACATATAACCATTGCCTGTTCCCGGGATGAATAGAGGCTTTAACTGAGCCAACTGATCTATCATCCAGTCGTAATCGCTCATCAGCTCGGGCGTGACACCTGTCGGCATCTGTGGAATGCCCAGGCGGTGGCTCAGCGCGTCGCGTACAGTCGCTTGGTCTTTGCCGTTGGCGGCAAACTCCGGCCAATAGCGTGATATCGGCGCCTCGTAATCGATCAACCCCCGTTCGGCCTGAAGATGCAGCGCAACCGCAGTCACCGCCTTTACGACCGAGAACACCGGGAACAACGTCTCTCGATCTACTCTCCGGCCGGTTTCCAAATCGGCAATCCCGCTCTGCACATCGACGATCAATTCGCCGTCCAGATAGGCCGCCACTTGAAGGCCGACTTCTCCTTTTTCGCGGACCACGGTATCGACCGCGTCCTGAAAAATCGCGTTTGCTTGCGCTTGTTTCATAATCCGCATTGCGAGGCTCTTTCCGGGTCACGTAGCGATAAGACTACAAGTCGCCATGCA
>Ga0206836_10127_pt1 | contig 18531 bp, 22 predicted proteins | sample Alteio_BWOrgCont_28_FD_152871 | JGI IMG/M metagenome (GOLD analysis project Ga0206836, IMG submission 152871) | Enriched cells from forest soil in Barre Woods Harvard Forest LTER site, Petersham, Massachusetts, United States -... | ecosystem: Environmental > Terrestrial > Soil > Temperate forest >...
GGCGGGTTCTGCACGATATTCGCCTGCCCATGTCAGTCAACTCGGTGCGCCGCGAGATTACCTACTTGCGCGATCTCGCCCTGCTCGAAATAGAGGGCGAAGGAACTGAGATTTGGTTCGCCAAGCTGACGGCACAGGGAGTCGATGTAGTCGAATATACAGCGAACGCACCAGCGGGCGTGGCGCGTCCGCGAAAGTACTGGTGACCGCGTGACCACCCCCTTGACCATCTCGCCAAAAGGAAAACGTCGCCGCGGCGACATCCGGCGGCTATCGCCGGAAGTACGCGCGGAACTGGACGATCGGATCCTGAAGCGCAAGTTCAATGGCTATCGCGATCTGAAGATATGGCTGCGCCAGAACGGATGCATGATCGCGACCACCTCGGTCAAGCGCTACGCCAACAAGCTCGAGCAACGACTGGGCGCGGTGCGACTAGCGACGGAACAGGCGCGCCTGGTGATCGACGCCGCGGACGACGATGACTTCGAAGTCAATGAAGCGCTGTTGCGGCTGGTGCAGCAGCATCTGTTCACGGTGCTGGTGGAATTGAACGGGGTGGATGCGAGCAAGGCGAACCTACCGGCGTTCGCGCGTAGTGTGAGCGCCCTCGCACGCGCGTCCATCCTGCAAAAAAAATACATCGAAGAAATGCGGGTGCGGATTATCGACAAGGTCGCCGCCGCCCAGCAGGCAGTTGAAACGGCCAAGGAGCGCGGACTGACGGAGGCCGGAGCGGCGCAAATCAAAAACGTCTTGCTGGAGATCACTGAGTAAGCGAGACCCGAGGAGGGAATGAGTAATGGACGCAGAAGCAAATCAGGCAAGTGAGCATCGCAAGGACGTACTGTTGCCCTACCAGGTCCGCTGGATGGCCGACGAGTCGCCGATCAAGATCGCGGAGAAATCGCGGCGTATCGGACTGACCTGGACGGAGGCTGCCGCGAGTGCGCTCTCGGCGTCGGCGATCAAGGGCATGGACACCTGGTACCTCGGTTACAACCAGGATATGGCGCGCGAATTCGTCGAGACCGCGGCCGCCTGGGCGCTGCAATTCAACAAGGCGGCGAAGGCGATCGAGGAGATCGCGATCGACGACGAGCGGCGCGCGTTGCTCGCCTACCGCATCCGCTTCAGCTCGGGCCACAAGATCGTCGCGCTGTCCTCGCGGCCCTCCAATCTGCGCGGCAAGCAGGGTCGCGCGGTGATCGACGAGGCCGCCTTTCACGACGATTTGAAGGGACTGCTGAAGGCCGCACTCGCGTTTACGATGTGGGGCGGATGCGTTCGCGTGATGTCCACCCACAACGGCGCGAATAGTGCTTTCAATGAATTAGTCAATGAGATTCGCGCCGGCCGCAAGCCCTACTCACTTCATCGCGTGACCTTCGACGACGCGGTGGCCGACGGCCTGTACTATCGCATCTGCAGCAAGCTCGGGCGCAAGTGGTCGAGTGCCGCCGAGAGCGAATGGCGCGGGCAGATTTTCGCCGAATACGGGGAAGACGCCGAAGAGGAGTTGCTCTGCATCCCGCGCGCGTCGGGCGGCGCTTATCTCTCGTCGGTGCTGATCGAAGGCCGCATGAAGGAAGGCATCCCGGTGATTCGATGGGAATTCCCGGAGGAGTTTGCGCGACGTCCGGAAAGCGAACGCACCCGCGTGGCGCAGGAGTTTTGCGCGGAACAGATAGCGCCGCATTTAGCGGCACTCGATAGCTCGGCCCGGTCCTTTCTGGGTGAGGATTTTGGCCGGTCCGGCGACTTGACGGTCCTCTGGCCGCTGCAATTAAAGGGTAATACGTTGCGCCGCACTCCGTTTGTAATCGAGTTGCGCAACATACCATTTCGGCAACAGGAACAGGTGCTGTTCTACGTCGCCGATCGCCTGCCGCATTTCGCCGCGGGCGCGATGGATGCGCGCGGCAACGGACAGTATCTCGCGGAAACCGCGATGCAACGGTACGGCAGCCGCATCCAGCAAGTGATGCTTTCCAACGAGTGGTATCGCGACCACATGCCGCGCTACAAGGCGGCGTTCGAGGACGGCATGATCGAGTTGCCGCAGGACGCCGGAATTCTCGCCGACCATCGCGCGTTGGTGATGGAACAAGGCGTGGTGCGCATTCCGGATCGGCGCAGCACCGCAGTCGATGGCAAGCGGCGGCATGGCGATGCGGCGATCGCCGGCGCACTCGCCTACTTCGCGAGCCAGGTCGAGGTCGCGGAAATCAACTACCAGGCGGCGCCGCGCGTGCGGCATTTCGACACCGTCAGCCGGGAAGGAATGCGCAAACGCCCTGAGCCCGAGGTGGAAACACGCAGTGCGCGCCGGGGACGCTTTGGCGCACACGCCGGCGCGTGGTGATCGCCGCCACGTTCAGGGCCGCGACCGAAACCCCGATTTCCAGGAGACCTTGAAATCTCACTGAGGTTTCAGCTTTCCCGTTCGAGCCAGTGCGGAGTAGCTAATGACACTTTACGATGCGTACGGCCGATTAGTGGATACCGCGCGGCTGCGCGACGAACAGGCGGCGCCGACCATGACCGGCGTGCGGAATATCTACTCCGTGATGCATCCGAGCGTGGGGCTGACGCCGGAGAAGCTCGCCGCGGTTCTGCGGCAGGCCGAATTCGGCGACCCTTTCCTCTACCTCGAACTGGCCGAGGAAATGGAGGAGAAAGACCTCCATTACCTGGCCGTGCTGGGCACGCGCAAACAGACGATTGCGGGACTGCAAATCTCAGTGCGGCCGGCCTCAAGCGATGCCGCCGACGTGCGTATCGCGGACATGGTGCGCGATCTGCTACTCGGCGGAACGCTGAATCTCGCGGATACTCTGTTCGATATACTCGACGCCATCGGCAAAGGCTTTTCCGCGACTGAGATCATCTGGGACACTTCGGGTCGCGAATGGATGCCGGTGCGGCTCCTCTGGCGCGATCCACGATGGTTCGCGTTCGACTGGGTAAGCGGCGAACAGTTACTAGTGCGGACGCTCGGCGATGATAGTCAGTACCCGTCCGCATCAGACGGCGCCGGCGGTAGTCACTTCGGGCGTGCGGGCACTGGCTATCCCGGCGCCAGCGGCCACGGACCCAACGGATCGGCCGGCTGGAACAAAAGCGCGGGCGCCTCTGCGACCTTCATGCAGCCGATGACCGCGCCGCTCGAACCCTTCAAGTTCATCGTTCATTGCTCGAAAGCCAAATCCGGACTGCCTATTCGCGGCGGCCTCGCGCGTGCGGCCGGGTGGTCCTACCTCTTCAAGAACTACGTACTGAAGGACTGGATGACCTTCGCCGAAGTGTTCGGCCAACCGTTGCGACTCGGCAAGTACGGTGCGGGCGCAACCGAAGCGGACAAGCAGGCATTGCTGAGCGCCGTCGCGAATATCGGGACGGACGCAGCCGCGATCATCCCCGATTCAATGATCATCGAATTCACCGAGGCGCGCCAAAGCGGCAGCGCCGAATTGTACGAACGCTTTTGCGAATACCTCGATCGGGAGGTCAGCAAAGCCGTCCTCGGCCAAACCCTCACGACCGAATTGCCGCGCGGTTCGGGCTCCCGCGCAGCAGCCCAGGTGCATGACGCCGTGCGTCGCGACATCCTCGCGTCCGACGCGCGCCGCCTGAGCGACACTCTCACCCGCGATCTCGTCAAACCAATCGTGGACCTCAACACCGGACCGCAGCGCCGCTACCCAACCGTCGCCCTGGTCCTCCCGAACGATCAGAACGACGAAGAATTCGCGGCCATCCTCTCACAGCTTATCGATCGCGGCCTGCGCGTGAGCCAAAAGACCGTGCTTGATCGCCTCGACCTGCCTGCGACCGCCGGTGACGAAGCCATTCTGCATCCGATCGGCACGGCGGCACGCAGCGATGCTTAACATCGGGTCGAATCGCATGCTTATTATCGCAGTGGCTATTTGCCTTTTTGTACTTTCGATACTCACTCTCCGTACAAAGTGAAATATTTCACCCTTATGCCCCATCCCGATAAATGTCACACTCGCCTCCGATGAATAGCAACAACACAAACACACCTGAGGGCGCGATTGCTAATGAACTCGGCGTCACCGGAACCATTATCAGCGAGTATAGTGCGGCGCCGGAATGGATCGAGTTGTTGCCGGCGGGAGATTTCGCCGGACGCGATGGACGGGGACCATTTCGACTATCCAATCCCGCAGCAGTAGTCACTGCTACGGTCGGATTACGGATGGACGCAGGTTTGCCGATTGACTATGACCACGCGACTGATTTTGCGGCGCCATCGGGCCGTCCGGCACCGGCAGCAGGATGGATACGGGCGATCGAAGTTCGTGACGGTGCGCTATGGGGAAGAGTCGAATGGACCAGTCATGGCAGAGCCGCGGTGGTGACGCGCGAGTATCCGTACATTTCGCCGGTTTTTGAATACTCACAAGATGGCGAAGTGCAACGGTTACTGCGAGCGGCGCTAACAAACAATCCGAACTTGTATTTGACTGCGATCTCGGCGCGCGCCGCCCGTGGCGAGTCCGTATTCCCCAAGGTGTCAGCGCATCAGCAAGCGGGGGCCGCGCAAGATCGCTCGCAAAGGCACGGCTCGGCGGACGGCCTGGCGTCACAACTGCGCGCGATCCTGGGACTCGAGAACGAGTCGAATCCCGAAGAAATCGTGGCGGAAGTGAGCAGAGCGATCGCAGAGCGACGAGGCGGCAATACAGTGGAACAAGGCACGCCGCTGGCTTTGGAGTTACATTCGGCGGCTGGCGGAAGCATCGGGGATCCGGCGCGATACGTGCCGATCGAGCAATTCGAAAACATATTGACGGAGCTCAATCAGTTGCGCGCGGCCAGCTCTCGCGAACGAGCACGCTTTCGGGTGGATGCGGCGATGAAGGCGGGCAAGATTGTGCCGGCGCAACGGGAATGGGCGATCGCGTACTGCCAGGCCAACCTGGACGGCTTCGAGGAATTCGTCGCGCGCCAACCGGCGATGGTGACTGGAGTGAGTACCGGCTTCGAGGGCGAACCTGCGGCCGCGCGCAACGGTATCGGCGATCGGCAGCACGAGGGCCTCGAGAGCCGCTGCCCAGGCACGAGGCTGACGCGCACGGAACTAGCGGTATGTGCGAGGCTCGGGCTGAGACCGAATGACTATTTGCAGCGACGCAACGCCCGCGACGAACTATCGATGCCACGTTAGCGACATAGTCAGTTCGGCCACGCGAGGATTCAGAGCTACCTACTCGAACACGCCCGGACGCTAAAGCCAAAACACGCAAGGATGACAACATGGCGGCATTAACTAATTCGCGCAATACCCCGGAACTCGCTGATGGAGGCCGAACGATGGTGTATCCAGTCGAAGCGAACACGAATGTGTACCTGGGAAGTATCGTCGCACTCAATGCTAACGGCAATGCGACACCAGCGTCGAGCGGCGCGAATCTGAAGCTGATCGGGCGCGCCGAGATGGTATATGGCGGAATTCCCGGCCAGGACGCATTGAACAATCCGGGCGCAGCCGCAGCGATCTCGATCGTAGCCCGCCGCGGCGTGTTCATGTACGCGGTTAACGATGCCTCAATCGCCGCCGCGCAAGTGGGGCAGATGGCCTTCGCGGTGGACGACAACTCGGTCTCGGCGAGCGATGGCAGCGGAGCGACGGCAGTGGTTGCACAATCCACGACATTCCCGGCGTCGGCATCGGCACAGATCGTAAGCCTAGGCCATGAAGCGGTGGCGAAGGTGAAAATACATAGTACGTCGGGCGGCGGAACGGTTTACGTCGAAGGCACTGACTATGTAGTGGACTATCAGGCCGGCCTGGCGATGTTGATTGCCGGTGGGGCGATCGCGGCCGCCGCGACTGTTTTCGTCGATTACAACTGGGGCGCGCCGACGCGAAGCGTAGCGGGGCGAATTACCGGGCTCGATCCGAGCGGTCAAGTGTGGGTCGATTTCTGGCACCAATCGGTAGCCGCCTTCTAGGATAATCCGTCCACGGTATTTGCCGTCCCGCAGATAACCCGAAGGCCTTATGACTATTCGCGTCGCCGCCTTAGCGAAGCTCTTGCCGGCGTGAGCGGAACGACACCAACTCAAAGCAGGGACCAATGGAAATAACGACTGCCAATCTAACCGCACTGTTCACAGGGTTCGACGTAATCTTCCAGCGGGGCTTCGAGAAGCCGCCATCCTATTACGAGAAGATCGCAACCGTCGTGCGATCGGCTTCCCGTCAAACTACATACCCGTGGCTAGGCCGAACCACCAAATTTCGTGAGTGGCTGGGCGAGCGAGTAATCCAGGCGCTCGAAGCGCACAGCTATACGATCACGAACAAGGATTTCGAAGACACTATCAGCATCAGCCGGAACGACATCGAAGACGACAACTACGGTGTACGAGCCGGTGATCGAGCAGCTCGGCTGGGATACGAAGGTCCATCCGGACTCACTACTGTTCTCGATGATCAAGAACGCGGTGACGACACCCTCGAGCGTACTAAGTTTCGACGGGCAACCGTTCTTCTCCGCAACGCATCCGGTAGGGCCTTTGGGAGCGGCGAATGATGCGCGGGACACGGTAGCGTCAAATGTAAACACCTCGGGTTCGGGACCGTATTGGTATCTGCTGGATGCGTCGCGAGCGGTGCGCCCGTTCATTTTTCAGCTTCGGCGCGAATACGCGATGACGCGTATGAACACGCTCACTGACGAGGCCGTATTCACGCGGCGCGAGTTTCGCTTCGGGGTGGACGGGCGAGCCAACACGGGGGTGGGTCTCTGGCAACTTGCCTACGCCAGCAACACCGATCTGAGTGTACCCTCGAACTACGGCGCGGCGCGCGCGGCGATGCGGTCGATCAAGACCGACGCGGGGCTACCGTTTGGCGCACTGACCAGTCCGAACGACATCTACCTGCTGGTGCCGCCAGCGCTCGAGGAAGTCGGGGCGCAATTGTTACATTCGGATTTTATGGTGGGTATCGGCGGCAGCGCGAGCGTGACGACGGGAAATATCTGGAAAAGCACCGCAACGCTGATCGTGAGTGAGTATTTGTCCTAAGGCGCCGGCCCAGGCCGCACCATATAGCCGCCTCCAGTGCGCATTTGAACCCTAATCACTCGCAAGCATCGAATCATCGAAACAGGTGAACCAGACGTGCCCTACGCATCGCCGAACGACATGATAGCCAGATATCCGAACCGAGATCTGGTGCAACTGAGTAATGAAGACCCGACGCAGACGACGGTGAATCTGACAACTCTGGGCCAGGCGCTCGACGATGCGTCAGCGGAAATTGACGGCTATATCGAGAGCCGCTTCGTCCTGCCGCTCAGCGATCCGCCGACCGTGCTCAACCGGATCGCATGCGATATCGCAATGTACCGGCTGCAATCGCTGCGACCACTGCACGACCTCGCGGACGCGCGAAAACGCTACGAGGACGCCGTTGAACTGCTGGTTCGAGTGGCGCGCGGAGAAGTCACCCTCGGGCTCGGAGCAGACGATGCAGAACCGCCGGCGGCCCCGGGGTCAATCGTGACCGAAGCTGGCGGACAGGCGGGCGGTGAAGTCCCACAGCGGATTTTCAGTCGAGGATCGCTCAAGAGTTATTAACCAGGCGAGTAACCATTTAACCCATAGAGGTAGCAGTCATGCGCGTGAAGTTCATTTGCATACAGGCTCAGAAGAAAGACAACTGGCATCCCGGACGGCTGGTACATAGTGCGCGATTGGTGCCGGTAGTCGATGATTCGGCGGAGGCTCGCGAGTACTTCTCGGAACCACCGGCGGGCGAGCTGAATCTCAACGCACTCGCCTCGGAGCATTTCAAGGTGGGGCGGACTTACACGGTATATATCGAAGAACTCGCGGCAGAATCGCGCTAATCGGAGGGGAAGGCCGAGTAGAGCGGACCAGGATACGGCAATGGGAGCAACACTGGATAGTCCGTGGGTCGGACAGGAATTTACGCCACCGAGTCCGCTCGATATCGGGACGATCGAAACGGCACTGGTCAACCAGTTAGTCACACAGATCAGCGAGATCGAAATAGTTCATTTTCCAGACAAGCCCGAAGCGTATCGAATGACGCACCGCATTGGTTCCGCGCTGGTGCGCTATGAAGGTGCGGAATACGGCGAAGTGATCGATATCGCGGCGATTGTGCAGGAACGTACGCTCAAGTTTGAAGTAACATTGATGATGCGGGACCTGGGGTGGAGCTTCGGAGGTCCGGCGAGCGGTACAGACCCGGGAGCGTACGCGATGATCGAGGCCGTACGCGGCGCGCTAACTGGGTTTCGAGTTCCAGGATGTGACAAGACGTATCCGCTGCGTGAGCGATTTATCAAACGCGACAAGCAGGGTGGCGTCTGGGTTTACGCGATTAGCTTCGCGTTGCGGACGGCGGCGGTGGAAGCCTCGGCGCCGGACAATTACCCGCTGTTCCTGCTTGGTATCGCTCAAGAGCAAGGTGGCGTCACTTCAGTTACCGTCGCCCCCGCTTCATACCAATTCAATCCGAGCGACCAGATCAATCTTTCACATGGAAATATCTCGGGGCTGTTAATTACGAATCCGGTCAATGGCGCCGCATACATCAGTGGGGGCGATTACACACTCGATGCGGTCAACGGGATTGTCCTGCGAAATCCGGCTGGCGCGATTGATCCGGGCGCGCTGGTTAACGCCGGATTTACGTACGGGGAGGTGGTGACCGCGATCGCAGGCGGGGGGGGCATTCCGACTGCACCAACCAACTGAGTAATGGCTCTCAAGGCGTATGCGATTACCACTGGTGCCGCGATTTCCGCGATCGGCAGTGGATCAACCCAGCGGTCAATCGAATAACCCAAGACCACAGGCGGACAGGAACAAAAAGATATCCCGGAACAAAAGCTCGACAGTCGGGAGCCAGCTCAATAGCACGCAAAACGCCCGCAGAGGTTAAGTACAAATGCCAGCATCCTTCCTGCACGGAGTAGAAGTAATAGAGCTCGTCACGGGCCCGGCCCCGATAACAGTGGTCAAATCCTCGGTAATCGGACTGGTGGGAACGGCGCCCTGTTGGGCAGTATCAGCAGGGACAACCGCGGCGGGAATAAAAGCGCCGACACTGGTGAGCTCGCCGCAAGACGCCGTGCAATTTGGCCCGGCGGTGCAAGGATATACGATCCCGTACGCACTGGATGCGATCCTGGGACAGGGCGCGGGGCAGGCGATCGTAGTGAATGTCTTCAACCTCAGCAAGCACACCAGCGATATAGTCGCGTCGCCAACATTCAGCGCGGCCGGCGCAATCAATCTCGGCCACATGGGTATCACGAACCTGTCGGTGATGCCGACGACGACGGTACCAGTCACAGCGGAATCGCACAGCTTCGGCGGCACCCCGGCCACGATACAACTAGCGCACGGCGACGTACAGGGTTCGTCGATAGTACTAACGAGTAATCCCGTCGGCACTACGTATGTCCAGGGAACGGACTATCTGGCGGACAGCCGTACAGGCTTGATAACTCGAGTAACGGGAGGGGCAATCGGCGCCACCGCGGCGGTATTGGCAAACTATACTTACTATTCGGGGACGGCGTATAGCGCGGTTCATGATTACGCGACCGATTCAATCAACGGGATCGTTACGCTCATCGCGGGCAGTACTATATCGGCGGGGTCAACGGTGGCCGTCTCATTCAGTTACGCCGACCCGACCAAAGTCCAGGACTCGGACATAATCGGGGCCGTGACGGGTTCCGGATATTCAGGGTTGCAGGCTTTTCTGACGACCTACGGCACCATGGGCTTCTTCCCGAAATTGATGCTAGCGCCCGGTTACTCGCAAAATGGCGATGTCGCCACCGCATTACAGGCTACCGCCGCCACGCTACGAGGAATGGCGCTCATCGATTCGCCGCCAAACACTTCTGCCGCAACCGCGATCGCGAATCGCGGGCTACCGGGTAATGCGTTCGACACGAGTTCGACGCGCGCAATCTTGTGCTATCCGCAAGAGACCTTCTATGACGACGGTTTAGTCCCGACAGGTGTAACGCTAAACGGTGCCAGCCCGATACAGTTGGTCGCGAACCAAACAGCAGTAGGGCCATATTCGGCATGGGTGGCTGGTGCGATCGCGTTAAAAGACCTCAACCAAGGCTACTGGTGGTCGCCGTCCAATACTCAAATAAACGGAATCCTCGGGCCTGATGTGACTCTGTACGCATCGCTACTGGACGCGGCATCGGATGTTAACAACCTCAACTCGGCCGGCATCGTAACTGTGTTTAATGCGTTCGGCACCGGGCTCCGCGTTTGGGGTAACCGTTCCGCTGGATACCCGACGGTAACCACCCCGGACAACTTCATCAATGTGCGCCGAACGATGGATGTGATCGAAGAATCAGTTGAATTGTCGATGCTGCAATTCATCGATCAGCCAATCAGCAATGCTTTGATCACGGCAATCCTGGCAAGCGTAAACTCATTTATCCGAACATTGATCCAGCGCGGAGCACTGGTGGCGGGCTCCGCGAGTTATAGTCCCGCAGAGAACCCTCCCAACCAGGTCGCCGCGGGGCAACTAGTATTCGATATCGACGTCATGCCGCCGCCGCCGGCAGAGCGTCTGAGCTTCAACGTCTACATTGACAGCACACCGCTGACGCAACTCGGCACCTCAAGCCCGCTGACGAGTACGGCACTGACTGCATAGTTCAGCTGACCATCCGCAGAACCTATTAGTCGCGACCGCAGGGCATCCGCCAAGGAAACATCAAATGGACATCTCGGTAAATCGAATAACCAACGCGAACATTTACATGGACGGTATCGGCCTGCTGGGACGAGCTGAAGAGATCCAGGTCGCACAGCCGCATCATCGAATGGCGGACCACAAAGCCCTGGGAATGGCCGGTACCGCGGAATTCTGGGCTGGCGTGGAGAAGCTCGAAGCCAAGATCAAATGGGCGTCGCTGTACCCTGAAGTCCTGGTGGCGGCTGGGAGCCCATTCGTCTCGCACTCATTTCAGGTACGTGGAAGTCTCGATCAATACACAAGTCAAGGTCGGAGCGCGCAATTGCCTGTGGTGTATCTAATGACGGGTGTATTCAAGGACGCAGGCGCCTTCACGTTCAAACAGCATGAGAATGTGAATACGACTTCGACGATAACCGCATATCACACAGAATTGTACATCGCCGGCAACCAGATTCACCTATACGACGTGCTCGCAAATATATACGTCGTGAACGGAGTGGACCAACTCGCTCAGTTTCGCGCCAACCTGGGAGGCTGAAGGAAAACGACTCATCGGTTACGATCACAACTGAGTATTGGAGTGAGCAACGATGACTGAAGACAGAAAGACGATCGCACTGCCGTCGGGAAAACGAGGAGAGGTGCGCAAGGGTAAAGGCCGCGACCTGATGCGGGCACATCGTGCCTCTGCGGGCAATCCGGAACCAATGTCGGTGTCGTTTGCGTTAATCGCCGAATTGGCTCGTGTTGACGGAAGCCTGCTGGTGTACGAAGACGTCCTCGAGATGGATCTTAACGATGTATTGACACTCGAGGCGGAGATCATGGGGGTAGGCGAGAGCCGCGCAAATTTTCAGAACACCGCGGCGCCGCGAGAGGAGCCAACGGGCCTATCGGAGCCGCGGCAATCACCGGACTCATCGCCTTCGGATTCTCCTTCACAGAACTGAAAATAATGGACATCGGGGAGCTCACATATTGGGCGAGAGCGACGACCGAATACCTCGCCCTATTGCAAGTAAACAACAGTAAGGAATGACGGCACAATCGGCTTAGCGTGGAGCGATATATGAGCAGGCGCGTGTACGCGGGAAATCTAAGTTTCGAGATGAACGACTTACTATTACGAGAAACCTTCGCACGAGTCGGAGGAGTGGAGGCGGCCGAAGTAGTCAAAGACCGGTGGACGGGAATATCGCGAGGCTTTGGCTTCGTGGAGATGATAACGATCGAGGACGCTGAAACCGCGGTGAATGAATTGAACGGCTTCGAAGTAATGGGGCGGATGTTGCGAGTGGCATTAGCCAAGCCTCGTTGGGCCGCGGCCGCAGTCGAGAGCCGCAGCCGCCAATAAGTTTTACCGTGAGTACCGAACGGCAGCGCAACCATCGCGCACCAAGCGCGGAAGTAGCTGGGAAGTCGCGAATTGGACTCGTCGAGCGAGCCCGACTCGGTGACATCGTTTCTTCTATTCGAATGATGGGGGCTGCGACTGCGAACCTACACACCCTGGAGACATCGAAAGCCCTCGAACTAGCCGAGTTGCGGGCTCCGTCAGCAACCCATGAAAATAGTAACCATCGCGTTGATCGCATGGCGGAACGGGACACCCTCGCTACAGGCCGACAGCAACTCGCTTTTCTCCGGGAGGCTGCGTCCTGGAAGGACTATTCCGACCTGCACGATATCTCAACCAACGCAGCGCGATCGACGGCGGCGCTATTTCTCGCCACCAAGTCGATTTTGCCGATAGCGTCGCGGGCTGCTACTGAACTTTCACTGATTGAGGCCCGAAGACGTTCCGGCACAAAACCCGCGCTTGCTGCCTCACTTGGGTCTCGCTTGATACATATCGGCGCGCTCCCCGTTCCACGCACGAACAAGGTTCCATCGCCGGAGCACAAAAACGCACTATTCACGACGACGCGACAAGCGACCGACTACCCGGCATCGATAGTTGCGGCTTTCAGCGCACACGCTAGCCATTCCAGACCTGTACACGCTAGCAATCGTCGGTTTACTTCAGTGTCCAGCGAGACGTTGAAAATCCTTGGAGGCAAGCTCGGTTCACTCAAGCAACCCGGCCGAGAACAAACGTCCTTCCTCACTATCCTAGCCAGGAACGAGAGTAGCTCCCGTTCAGCGCACCGTGCTTCCAAGGTCGGGATAATGAGAACTTCCAACTCCCGATTTGCCGACACAGTCGATAGTGCCGCTTACTTTGGCGAACGCGCTATCGCCGGGAGACTCACGGCGGCTGACTCTCTATATGACCAGCTAGATCGATATGGTAATAAACACGAGCCTTCCGCCGCGCTGCCACGAATCAATTCTCATGCTGCCGAAATCCTGAGATTGGGAGATCAATGGTCAGCATTTCGTCCACCGACACTGGCCCAACCGCCGAACCTCCGTAGTTTTACATTGCGATCAGCGGCGGGGCCGAATGAAACTAAATCTCCTGTTGTTGTGAATTTCTCGCCCACCGTGGTTGTTCCAGGCGACTTAGGGGTTGGCGATATCACAGACGCTGTAATGCAAGCTATCAGACGACAAAGTCACGAGCTTATCCAGATTATCAAGCGGGAAATAGGAACGCGGAAACGCGCACGTTTCTAGGCCTTCCAAGCGCGCGGTAGACTTACACCCGCTCCCGCTCCATTAGTCAAACGCTTAAGAGAGCAGCCGAAATAGACATATGTTTGCAGTATTTGGTGAAATTGTATTCGACCTTTTGAATGCTCCAGAAGATTTCGAGTCAACGCGTTCCTGGGATTACGCGGAGCAACGAGTGGTGGAGGACCGTCCAAAGCTCCAGTGGATCGCGACTGGCCTCGAGATAATCGAACTGGATTTTCAATTTCACGCTTCATTCACCAACCCGGCGTCCCAAGTGGAAGCCCTGATTGCAGCGGCGGATGACCATAGCGCGCGTCCATTGATATTTGGAAATGGCGTCCACCGAGGTTACTTCATCGTTATGTCACTTCGTACGTCATCGCGGATGACGGCGGCGGATGGCAGCTTAATATCAATCACGGTGAGAGCGGTGCTGAAGGAATGGGCGTCGGGGTCTGAAATAACGCCGACCGCGAGTCCGTTTGGCGAGCTTCCGCTGATCGGGATCGTAACCGCCTTACCAGGAGCCAGTACCGGCTCGATTACATTTTCAGAACCCGCCGGCGTGAGCGACGTCCCGAACGCGCCGACGACGCCGTATGTACCTCCATCGCTGGCGTCTCCAGGAGTGTCGCCTTTGCTCAATATTCCGAGTGTTGATGGATTGCCAACACCCCAGCTGACCTTCGGCGATGTAACGCCGAGTGCGATCGTGAGAGCGGCGCCTTAAAACATCCCGCCCCACGATTGCACCAGGCCGACTCACACGAAGCCGCACTCTTAGCTATCCGTCTAACTTCTTATGCTCCAATCACAATTCATAAACCATACGACCATAGCCGGTGAACGTTGGGATCTGCTTGCCTGGAGGTACTACGGAGACGCGACCCTATATTCGCCAATAATCATGGCTAATCCTAACGTGCCTATCGAACCCGCATTCGAATCCGGCCTCACTATTGCCGTACCAATCTTGCAAGTTAGCCAAACATTGACGACGGATTTGCCGCCGTGGAAGCTCATATCATGAACCGATGTCTCGCATGGCTAAAGCGACTTTTCCCGACTCGCCGTCGCTGCTCTAAGTGCGATCGAGGATATATCCGGCCTCCCGTATATTGTGCGGGGACACGTTGCTCTCACTTGCGACGATACGCTCCCAGTGCGCAGAACGATCATTTGTACCAAAGCTGTTCAAGCTGCGGGTACACAGTCACGAGAAAATGCGCCGATCGTACGCGACCGCCGTCGAACACTTCCAGCCGATTACTCATGTCCGTCGTTCCAACCCAAACAACGAAAGTGCGAAAGGATGCTTACTAGATGGCCGGGGCTATAGCAATTCCAGTCCGCGCGCCGCAGTGGGTACTCACTTATCAAGGAGTGAACATAACCGCCGATATCTCGCGAATGGTACTTGCCATTACCTACAGCGATCGGCTGGACGGGTGCTCCGGCGAGCTGGAAATTGAACTTGAAGACCACGACAAGCGCTGGCAGGGGCCATGAGAGCCGACAGAGGGTGATCAGGTCAATTTGATGATTGGATACGCGGGAGAACTACTGCTACCTTGCGGTGATTTTCAGGTGGACGATCTTTGTTTGAGCGGACCACCCGATATTCTTCGGATACGCTGTCTCTCAACCTACATTACACCGGCGATGCGCACTCCGAACAGCACGGGCTACGAGAGTCAGACGCTAGGGCAAATCGCGTCGACGATCGCTTCGAAATATGGCCTCACCGTGCTTGGCGCCAGCGACCCGGCGAATTTGACGTTCGCGCGCATAACTCAACGCCAGGAGAGCGATCTGGCGTTTTTGCGGCGACTTGCATTCGCGCACAATTACGACTTTACGATTCGGGGCAAGCAACTCGTGTTCTACTCGCGAACAGCACTGGAAGAGTCCGCACCTGTCGCGACAATCTTACGCGGCGATCTCTTACGATTCGACTTTCGCTTGAAAACCCATAAGACCTACAAGGCTGCGGAAGTGTCATATCAGTTTCCAGAGACCAAACATCTTTTGACCCAAACGATAAATGCCCCGGCAGACACCCCTACAGGCGACACTCTAAAGCTGGTCGTCCGTTGTGAAAATGGGCAACAGGCGAATCTAAAAGCGATGAGCGCCCTCCACAGCAGGAATATGGTGCGCGCGACAGCCACTTTGACCGCTGTGGGGGCAACGGTTTACGCGGCGGGAAACAATGTGACTATTTCGGGGTTCGGATTCAATGACGGCACATACCTGATTCAACACGCGCGCCATCACCTGGAGCGAACAACCGGTTATACGACTGAGCTTGACGTACGTCGGATCGACTAAAACCAGCAAACGGATTTGAAGGTTGAGATGTACCGAGTAGGAATCGTGAGAGCGCAGGATACCAGTAATGCCCGGGTGCGGGTGACATTCCCGGATCGCGATCAGATGCAGACCTGGTGGCTGCCGGTAGTCTTCCCGAAGACCCAGAACGACAAGTCCTACTGGATGCCAGATCTGGGGGAGCAGGTCGTATGCATGATGGATGAGTATGATGAAGATGGAGCCGTGCTGGGCGCGATCTATTCGAGCGCCGATACGGTACCGACCGCCAGTGCCGACAAAATACATTGGACGTTCAAGGATGGCGCCACCTTCGAATACGATCGGGCGGCCCATGCGCTCCAAATGAGTGTTCCGAGCGGCGGCACGATCAGAATTATGGCGAACGGAACATCGATTGCAATCGATGCGTCAGGAAATATCGCGCTCGACGGTTCGGGTAACGTATCTATTGTTGCGGCGGGAGAAATCCAGTTGGCGGGGGGCGGCCCTGCGATCGCTCGCGTCGGTGACTCCACCACGTGCCCGGCGGGCACAGGACAAATCGTATCCGGTAGTTCGAAGGTAAATGCGGCATGAAATACTTAATCTCTCATCGCGGAGTGCGGAATGCGCTCGTCGCCCGACCCACCTGTCACGGAAACCGATCGGATTTCGCCTGCGAAGCGGTCGTGAGCGATCATCAGAGTGATGTACCTGTGGAGACTGACTAGTGAGCGCAGCGGCAGAGACACTCGCCAATATCACATCGGCCGACTGGTCATTAGCGCTTGACCAGCAAGGGGCGCCCGGATCGGGAATCGGAAGCGTTGTTCAAGGCGTAGCCGACGTGAATCAATGCATTCAGATAATACTGAACACTCCAAAGGGCAGCGATCCATTGCGGCCGACTTTTGGAGCGGACGTGTGGCGCTACATCGATTCGCCGATCAATGCGGCGATACCGGCAATCGTGCGTGAAGTCACAGAGGCGATCCTACGGTGGGAGCCTCGCGTAACAGTTGTTTCTATTAGCGTGACGCCGGTAACCGGCACGGACACACAAGCCGGGGCACGGCTCAGTATCGCGGTGACGTGGAAGCTCACGCTAACGGCACAGCGATCGCAAGCGTCAACATCCGCACAAGCACAATCCGCTACCGTGACAATTTCAACTCCCTAGGAAAAGGCGAGGCTGTTCGAGTGCATATTGCAAACTACACAAGGACTTTCACAGGTGATCTCTAATGGCAGCCGGAATCCCAGCGCTCCCACCGCCGGCGTTCGTCAGCGATACTGACGGACTCGATCCGAATTTAATCCTCGCCGATATGGTTGCGGCCTTTCAGGCGGCAGCCGGGAGAACCTTGCAACCCGCGCAAGTAGAGCGCCTGCTGATCAATCTGTACGCATATCGGGAGTCACTGGTGAGGAATGCGATTCAGTACGCGGGAGAGCAAAATCTGCTCGCGTACGCAGCATTTCCGATGCTTGACTACCTCGGCCAATTGCTGAGTGTCTCGAGGCTGCCAGCGCAGGCTGCGAGCACGACGCTTCAATTCACGCTCGCGAACACCCTTAGCGTTTCGTACACGATTGTGGCGAATACTTCGGTCGGCACCAGTGACGGACAATTCGTATTCGCGACCGCCGCAGATCTGACTATTCCCGAAGGTTCCACCACCGGGAATGTGCCAGCTGCGGCGACGACGCCCGGTTCGGTCGCCAATGGCTATCTGGTAGGACAAATCAACGTGCTACTAAATCCTAGTGTACTAGTCGGAGGGGTTACCAATATTACGATTAGCGCAGGAGGCGCGTCGCCCGAGACCGACGAGCATTTGCGTACGCGAATCCAGGCGGCACCGAATCGCTTTAGCGTCGCCGGACCGGAGGGCTCCTATCGATACTTTACGCTGAGTACAGATCCTTCGATCGCCGACGCGCAAATCATTTCACCGGCACCCGGTCAGGTGAACGTGTACGTGCTTACCGGGCCGATAACGGCACAACCAGCCGCCTCTCCGAACCTGGCGGCGATCGCAACAGTGGAACTGCTTGCCAAAGTGACGGCGGAACTGAGCGCCGACGACGTACGGCCGCTGACAGACACCGTCAACACTCTTGCGGTTGCAGAGGTGGATTACCAAATTGCGGGAACTGTGACGCTGTATGCCGACGCGGACCCTGCAAGCACGATGACGGCGGTAAACACCGCAGCGCAGGACTACGCGTTAGCGATCGCCGCGCGAATTCAACGAGACATCGTTCCCAGCCAAATAATTGAAGCGCTTTCGGTACCGGGCGTGTACCAGGTCGTGCTGACGGAGCCGAGCTATTCACAATTGGAACCGGGGCAATGGGCAAACTGCATCGCAATCACTTTGAACCAGGCGACAGCAGCGCTCAGTAGTTAGCAGCGACCAACGCCAGATGGTTTAGCGCAGGAGCTAATCGCGTTGCCAGCGATCAACGAATGCCGTGTTGAACCGGCTACGCTTTCAATCCTAACTCTCGCAGCAACATCTGGCTGTCTCAATAACTAATTGGCGATACCATGGCTCAACTGACTATTCAACCTTCGATTAACGATGAGCGTGGCCGCGCGTTGCTTGAGTTAATCGAGCGGATGGATGCGCTCGATTTAGTTCCCATCCTCGTCTATCGGCTCGACTCAGTACCCGACAGCGCCTTGCTGTTGTTGGCATGGCAATTTGATCTGGTTGCGCCGCAATGGCAGCTGGGTGCGCAAGTTTCCGAATCGATAGATGCATTAGCTGCGATCGATCCTTTGAGTGATGTAGATACCTTGAGTTCAACCGGCGGCGTCGCTGGATCCT
>Ga0206836_10139_pt1 | contig 18411 bp, 13 predicted proteins | sample Alteio_BWOrgCont_28_FD_152871 | JGI IMG/M metagenome (GOLD analysis project Ga0206836, IMG submission 152871) | Enriched cells from forest soil in Barre Woods Harvard Forest LTER site, Petersham, Massachusetts, United States -... | ecosystem: Environmental > Terrestrial > Soil > Temperate forest >...
GAATGTCATAACCGGGTTGTGCCATTCCTTGACGCCCTTGCTGAACAGCAAGCTGCTCAGAACCGGCGCTACCAGGATCGAATAGGTCATCGCGCCAAGGAGGGCGAACGCTACGGTCCACGCCATTGGCTTGAAAAGCCTGCCTTCCACCCGCTGCAGCGTGAAAATCGGCATGTAGGCAGTGATGATGATGGCGATGGCGTAGAAGACCGGCCGTTGAACCTCGTGGCAGGCTTCGCGAATCGCTTCGGCGGGCGACTTGACGATCACCGTAATGCGTCCGGCGTCGGCGTTGCTTTCACCGGAAGTTCCGGCACCACTAGTGTTGCGGTGAGCGAGGTGCCGGACGATGTTTTCGACCATTACCACCGCGCCGTCCACAATCATTCCGAAATCCAGCGCCCCCAACGAGAGGAGATTGGCGGGAATCTTGCTCAAATTGAGCCAAATCGAAGCGAACATCAGGGCAAATGGTATTGTCACGGCGACGATCAGGGCGGCGCGAATGTTGCCCACGAACAGCAGCAGGATGATGGTGACCAGTATCATCCCTTCGCCGAGATTGTGCAGGACGGTGTGAAGGGTGAAATGAAGCAGGTCGCTGCGGTCCAGCATGGGAATGAGCTTCACGCCTTCGGGCAAAATGCGCTCGTTGAGCTCTTTCACCTTTTCGTGAATCCCCTCGAGCGTGGGCCCTTCCTCCGCGCCCTTGAGCATTAGGACGCTGCCCTGGATCACGTCCGGCTCATCCACGATCACTCCATCGGGACGATGGGTCGCCCTGGCCATATGTCCCAATCGAATTCTGGGGCCCATCTCGACGACGGCGATGTCCTTGACGCGAATCGCCGTCCCATTTTTTGTGATCACGACCGTGTTTTCGATATCCTGCAGGTTGCGGTAACAGAAATCTTATCGCGATACGAAAGAGGCCATTCAGGATATTCGCGTTCTTAGTCCTTCGGGCGAGCGCGTGGCTTTGGCGCAAGTGGCCAAAGTACAGGTCAAAGACGGCGCCTACGACATCTATCGCGAAAACGGCTCGCGCTATGTCTCCATCCGTTTCGAGGTGCGTGACCGCGATCTGGGGACCACGGTTCGGGAAGCCATAGACAAGATCAATAAGAACGTGCAGTTGCCCCGAGGTTACATACTCAAGTGGGCGGGAGAATATGAGAGCGAGGAGCGAGCTGAAGCCCGATTGCTGGTGATCGTTCCGATCACCGTCCTGCTCATCTTCATCATTCTTTACATCATGTTTCGCTCGGCCAAGTGGGCTTTGCTGATTCTCGTCACCGTCGCCATGGCCCGCGTCGGCGGACTGGTGGCCCTCCTGATTACGCACACGTTCTTCAGCGTGGCCTCCGGCGTCGGATTCCTGGCGCTCTTCGGCGTATCGGTGCAAACAGGCGTCATCATGCTCGAGTATATCAACCAGCTACGCGCCAAGGGGCATACCGTCGTGGACGCGGCAGTCGAAGGCGCAGTCCTGAGGCTGCGACCCATCATGATGACCATGCTGGTTGCAACCTTCGGGCTCTTGCCGGCCGCTTTCTCGCACGCCATCGGGTCCGATTCGCAGCGGCCCTTTGCCATCGTCATCGTCGGCGGTCTCATCGCCGACTTAGCCATGAGCATCTTCATCCTGCCCACGCTTTACGTCTGGTTCGCGAGCAACAACGACGTCTTGCCGAAACCGGAGGAGTCCTTTGAGGTGTAATTATGAGGTCCAATAACTATCGTCATCTTCGCTACATGTGCAAAGGCGTTATAGCCTGCGGCGTCGCGCTGGCCTGCGCGTGGATAGCGTGCCCGGCGTTCGGGCAAAATACCGCGTCGGCTTCCTCGGCGTCCGCTTCCCAGCAGGCCAGCCAGGCTAACCTGATCTTGAAAGGTCCGATCAGGATCACGATGGACGAGGCCATTCAACTAGCGCTCCAACACAACCACACTTTGCTGGCCGCGCGTACTGCCATCGAGCAAAGCAAGGACCTGGAGACTACCGCCAATTTCCGTCCCAATCCTGTGTTGTTCGCCGATTGGGAGTATTTGCCACTCGGTTCGCCAGCTAAACAGAACCCCGATATATATGCGGGCGTAAGCACTCCGAGTTATTTGCAGAACAACACGGAAGGCGATATTGGACTCAGTTACCTGATCGAGCGCGGCAAGAAGCGCCAGGCCCGCTACCAGGCTGCCAAGGACCAGACAGCGGTGACCACCTCCCTCGTTTTCGATAACGAGCGCCAACTCACTTTTGCCGTGGCTAATCTCTTCGTCAGCGCGGAACTCGCGGAGTCCACGCTGGAACTCGCCGAACTCGATTTGCAAAGCTTCACGAAGACCGTTCAGATCAGCAAAATCAGCTACGATGCCGGCGGCATTAGCGAAGACGATTACTTGAAAATGGAGCTCCAGCTCTTGCAGTTCCAGCAGGACGAATCCCAGGCGCGCCTCGCCAGAATCCAGGCGCTTTCGGACCTCCGGAATCAACTCGGCTACGAATCGGTGCCCGCCAACTATGACGTCGCGGATGCCTTCGAATATCGGCCGGTCAGAGCCACGCTGGAAGACCTGCAGCTGAAGGCGCTGCAATTGCGTCCCGATTTCCAGGCCGCGCAACAAAACGTGACCGCAGCGGACAGCGGCTACCTCCTGGCCAAGGCCGATGGGAAACAGGACGTTACGGTTCAGGGAAACTATTCGCACGTCAACGGCATCAACGGCGCCAGCTTTTTGGTGAGCGTTCCACTGGCCATTTTCAACCGCAACCAAGGAGAGATCGCCCGAACGCGCTCCGTGATCACGCAGATGCAAGAGCAGCAGCGCGCGGCCAACCAGCAGGTGATGACGGACGTCAACGACGCTTATCAAGGCCTGCTGCAAAACCAGGAGATTATGCAGATATACGAAACGGGTTACCTGGAGGAGGCCAAAAAGGATCGCGATATTACCGAGTACGCCTACCAGCGCGGTGGGCTGGCCCTACTCGATTTTCTCGATGCGGAGCGCACCTATCGCGCGATCGAGCTCGGTTATCGCCAGCAGCTCGCCTCCTGGCTGGTGGCGGTGGAACAGTTACGCGAAGCCGTAGGCACACGGGCACTACCGTAGCGGAGAGGGATACGCCCAAGCTGTACGGTTGGGGAAAAGGGAGGGTGCAATGAAATACGCGGTCCTGTTTGCTCTTCTATTTGCTCTGGCGATGCTGGCTTCCACTGAAGCAGTCGCGGAAGGTGAAACGTCCTGCAAAGCTTACTTCCAGGTGGTGGAGCAGGACGGGGGCAATCTTCGTGCAGGTATGGATGGCGCACAGAAAAAATGGTGGAAGAACAAAGGACACAAAAAATATCCGGACCTTTGCTGGGATGGCTCGGTTTCGTCGAACGACAAGCCCCGTTATCTCGTGATCTGGTCAAAATCGGGTTCGAGCGGCACGGGTGCCAAGCCCTCGAAGCCGGATGAGACGAAGACGACCCAGCAGCGCGCCTCGGGGACGATCTCCAATGTCTACGGCCAGCGGCCGGAGGCGATTGAAAAGACGGCTCCCACAGCGTGGCTTTACCAAGGCCGGTGGAGCATGGCCCAGGTGTCACTGGCGACCATCTCCTTTGACGGAAAGATGGAGCTCCCTCCCGTGTGGGTACCCGTGCACGACCATCGATTTTGGTGGCCTCGGGCGGACAGCCCGAAGATTTTAGAGGGCGCGATGAAGTATCTCGCGGAAGAGTCCGTACTTTCCGTGACTGCTGGAGTTGGCAGCACGAATAACTAAGGGGCAAACGCACCCTCTCGAAGGGAGGGCGCCGAGTAGCCGGCTCAGTGAAAAAATATGAGGTGCGGGCTTGGATCGAGGAGATCGGCGTGATTCCGGCAGTTCGGGTGCGTTCAGCGGAGGATGCGCTATTCGCCGTTGAGGCCATCGCTCTAGGCGGTATCCCGGTGGCGGAGATACCGCTGACGGTGCCCAACGCGACAAAGATCATCGCCCAATTGAGAAGAGAAAATCCCAATATGGTGGTTGGCGCCGGCGGAGTGATGGACGAAGAGGCTGCGCAGCAAAGTCTCGATGCCGGCGCGCAATTTCTCACCACCGACGGGCTGGACCTGGAGCTGCTCGATTTTGCGGTACGACACGAGGTGGTTGTACTTCCTGGCGCCCTGACGCCAACCGAAGTCATTACCGCGTGGAAGGGACGTTGCGATTTCGTCAAAGTAGTACCTTGCGCCCAGATTGGCGGCGAGACCTACATTCGATCCCTCCACCGCATGTTTCCACGCCTGCCGCTGATTGCCGCCGGGGGCGTAAACCAGGAGAACGCGACGAACTTCATTCTGGCAGGCGCTGTCGCGCTGGGGATTGGCGGCGAACTGATTCCTTCCGAGGCTATTCGCCGCCGGCAGGCGGAACGCATATCGGAGTTGGCGCGGAGGTTTGTCGGATTCGTAAAAGGTGGCCGGATCCAAGTCGAATCGCGGAAACAGCATGTTGTGAGTTCTTGATCGTACGATCCAACCGCAAAGCAGCACGCCACGACTGAGTTCCCGCGAGTTATAAGGATTGGCATGTATTGCGACAATCCCCCCACGTATCAGAACATCTTATGGCAATCTTTAGAGGCCTTTTAGGGGCATCCTAGGCGCTATGCTAAACTCGTCTACGGTTTGGGAAGTGAGTCGATGAGGGCTAAGCAATGCGCTCTCCACGGCGCCATATTCTGGTGCTTGTTGTTTTTAGGGCAGGCCGCAGCCCAGACTCCACAGGAAAATCCGCCTCACGATTCGGGAACTACCCTGCGCGTGGAAACGACGCTGGTGCAGATTCCCGTTTCGATCACAGATTCGGTGAACCGCTTCGTTCTGGGCCTTCAAAAACAAGATTTTCACTTGTTTGAAGACGGCGTCGAGCAAGAGATCGCCCATTTTTCGGACGAAGAGGCGCCGCTTTCCGTGGGGCTGGCTTTCGATGAGAGCGGCAGCATGGATTACAAGCTTCAGACGGCTCAGGTGGCCGCCAATCAATTCATTAAAACCATGAACAAAGATGACGAGGCGCTTCTGGTCGTGTTCAGCGACGGCGCCAAGGTTGCCGTCGGATTCACCTCCAACGCCGAAGAGATAGAGAATGCATTGAACACGGCGCAGGCCGGCGGCCTGACTGCCATGCTCGATGCCGTGAACCTAACTCTGAGCGAAATGAAGAAGGCCAAGAATTCGCGCAAGGCAATCGTAATTATTTCCGATGGCGGGGATAATCACAGCCATTACCGGTCGCCACAAATCGAAGCCTTGGTGCGCGAAGCAGACGTGCAAATCTACGCCATGGGCGTTTTCGATCCGCTGGCTTCCCTGGGGCTGGCTCCGGAATTAATCTCCGGACCGCGATTGTTGTCCGAAATCGCCACGCAAACCGGGGGCCGGGCGTTTGCCGCGACATCCGCCGGCGATCTGCCCAGTATCGCGGCCCGGATCGCCGTCGAGTTGCGCAATGAGTATGTTCTCGGTTATTACCCGAAGAATTCAGCGCACGACGGAAAATATCGCAAAGTGGAAATAAAGGTTTCGCAGCCGGCGGGCGTCTCGACCGTCAAAGCCCACTGGCGTCAGGGTTACTACGCTCCCAGCGAGTGAAACCTAGCGGGCGGGCGCGTGATGTGGGAGCGGACGCAGAGGCGCCGGGGCCGGGTGCGCAACCGGAACCGTCGGACGCGAAGGCACGATGGGACCCACGGGCGCGCGTCCCGGGACTGTAGCGACTGAAAACGGCGGCCTATAAACTCCGCCAAATGGTCTGATCGTCGGCATCACGATTATCCGCGGAGCATATGTGTAGCCCGGCAAATACATCGAATAGAACCCCGGCTGCGCGGGTAAGACGGAACTGTAGGGGCTCGAATAAACGCCCATGCCCATGACGGGAACGCCGAGGAACGGGAAATAACTGAAGCCACCATCGAGATCAGATGTCTGCGTAGCAGGATCGGCGTCAATCTGCTGCGTGATCGAATTGTCCGCGACGATCGAGTCGCTGCGGCCGTTGTTCCAATCGCTCAAACTGTCCGCCGGCTCGGCGGTCGATGACTCCGGCCGCAGCGCCGTCGCGAGCGGCATATCCATCCCTTCTCTCACTCTCGCCGGCTGCCCCTTGGTCCCCGTTACCTCCGCCTCGCCTTTAAGAACCCACACGCGCGGCGGATCGGAATCGACCCGATAGGTGCCTGCCTGAGCAGCGTGGACTTGCCAGTCCCCGAAAACTAACGTCACCGCCGTGCCGGAACTCGGCTCGGACGCGGACGCAGACGAGTCCACGATAGCGGAGCCCGTTTGCAACTCCACACGCGTGTTCGCCAGATCGTTTGAAAGCATGCGAATGGAGCTATTGTCGCCCATCCGCAGGAAGACGCCCGGCGTAAGCAGCACTTCCGCATGGCCCTGCGCGGTGCGCAATTCGGCCCCTTGTGGCACGCTTGGGAATTTGCCCATGTGCGATTCGAGCGGCTGATTTTCGAGGTAAACCGAGCCATCGAAATAGTAGACGACGCCCGAGTGGGTGGAGATCACGGATTGGCCAATAGCGGGAAGCGCCAGCGCTACTGCGGCTACCAAGGTTAGGCAGGTACGAAGGGTCCGCATAAAAGATACCCCCAATCGCGAGTATGTCCTTTTTGCCTTTGCCGATCAAGTGGGGTGTAGTGGGTGGGGTGTAGCGGGTCAGTTTGAATTTTGACCTCTTATGTCACGATCAAGAAAATTCACACTGACCCGCTACCTGCATTTGAGGTTGACATTTGAGGGTTTGTTATAGCTCGTCGCGGTACTGCTCCAGGGCAATACGCACGAGCTGGCTGCGAGTTCTTACGCCGGCCTTGCTGAAGAGCTGCTGCAAACAGGCTTTGACCGCGCTTTCGGAAATCTTCAGCCGATCCGCGATCTGTTTGTTTGCCAGGCCGTCGAGAATGAACGAGAGCACGTGCCGCTCGCGCTCGGTGAGGCGTGTCCCGGCCTGCCGCGCGCCCGGATGCTCGACCCCTTCGAGCGCCCGCTGAAGCATATCCTGTTCAAATATGGCTCTTCCCTGCATGGCCTCGCGAATCGCCTGAATCAACAGTGCGGGGGAACCGTGCTTCATGAATATGCCGGCGATGCCCTTGCGAATCAGAGCGGGCACCTCGCTTTGATTCACGCCGGCAGTTACGAGAAGAACCTTTCCCTCGAACGATTCCTTCCGCAGCTGTTCCAGCAAATCCCCGCCGCGCTCCACGCCAAGATCGAGATCCAAGAGGACCAGATCGACTTCCCGCGACTTCAAAACTCGCACCGCCTCCGCGCCGGAACCGCAGTCGGCAACCACTTCGAATCCTTGCTCGGCGTTCAGCAATCGAGCGACACTCTCGCGAAATAGCGCGTGGTCGTCGATGATAAGAATGCGGACGGTCTTGGACGCGGCCTTAGCCATCGGACGATTCCTTGCCATTGGAGAGCGTGGCCAAACTCACGGCAAAGCAGCAGCCCTGGCCACGCGGCTCAAACTTGAGCTCCCCTCCGAAACTGTGGAGGATGGCGCGAGAAACGTAGAGACCCAGGCCCGTGGAATTTGCTCCAGGCTGGAAGGGTTTGAACAGCTCGTAGGGTGAAGCAATTCCCGCTCCAGTGTCCTCGAAGCGAATCGTTACTCTGTCCCGCTGAAGGTCCGTGCTGACGGTGAGCCGCTTCTGTTCCGCCGGTTCCATGGCGCGCTGGCTATTGCGTGCCAGATTGAGGAATACCTGCTGGAGCCCATAGTGGTCGCCGACAACCAGGGGCAAGTGGTCTTGTAATCGCCAAATAATCTCGCATCCGGTTTCATGATAAGCGGGCTCGATAAGGACCCGTAATTCGTCGAGCACGTTGGTAAGGTCGATGGACGCGCCGATTTGACTCGAAGAAGGCAGGAGCTCCATTTCCGAAAGCTTTTCCAAGCCCACGATCAAGCTGCCGAGAGCGCGAAAGTCCTCGCTATTCTGCAAATCCGGCAGGCGCGACAGGTTTTTATAAACCGCCAGAGTGGCCCCGCAGATGTTGCGAATTTCGTGCGCGACCGCACCCATCAGAATGTTCGTATTTTTGAGCAGATGATCCAGGCTCAAATCCTCGCGGTCTCGCAGATCTTCAGAAAGATCGACGATAATCGCCGCCAAGCGGGTGCCCCGATCGGTGGCGTAGGTCGAAAACCAAACCGCCGCGAGGAAAGCTTCTCCGTTGGTGCGCCGCCCGCGGCATCGCAACTCGGTGCGGAATTGGGTGGGGCGCGGAGTTTGAACGGCGCTGCGCAGCGCCGGAACAAACTCTTGAATGGATCGACCGACGAGAGCGGCATCTTCGGAGGCGAAGAGGTTGCGCGCAGCCTCGTTGGCCAGCAAGATCCGTCCCGAATCATCGATCGTCACAATGGCCGCGGGGCTGCTGTCGACCAGGATACGGAGCTGCTCTTCGGCTTCCTGCCGCTTTTTCGTGTGGGTCTCCACCTCATCCAGGTGTGCGAGCGCCATCTGGCGGCCGCGAATGATCTCGGAGACGAAGAGTCCGGTTCCCACAAATCCAGCAGAGGCCATAAGCAATCTGGCTATAGCCTCCCCCGAGGGAAGTTCGCTGAAAAGTTCCTGAAGAACGGCGCAAACAAGCGCGATCACGACGGTCTGCCATCGGGGGAGGAATCCCGCGATTAATAGAATGGGAAAAAGATAAAGAAAGCCGATAGAGATATAAGGCTTGGTGAGCGAATCGATCGCGGCGATCGACGCAATCAGCAGCGCCGCGAGAATCAGGAATGGCAGCCGGTTCTTACGCGAATAGATTGAGGAGAACTCCATCTTCGTCAGGGCGCAGTTTGCCGCAATTCCGCGTCGCAAACCATCCCCCGCGATGCGGATAGCTCAAAGATAGGCAAATCGGCCAAAAGATAGACCTCCTGACCCGAAAGATACACGCCGAACCTGGACAAAAAACGCTACGATTTTTCAGTCTGCGTTTGCACCCGAGAATAGTTAACGCAGCAATAGGGCTTTGTCCAGGAACCCGCCGATGAGAAGCGCAAGCCCTGCCGACCAAGAGTCATAGGGCACGAATGCAAAAGAAGATTGGGACCTGCACGGGAGGCGCCGTGAGAGCTTCGATTTTGAAGGGCCTTTGGCTCGTTTTGATCGCTGTGCCGCTTTGCGCTGGCGGATGCGGTTCCGCTCACGGCGACACGGCAGCAGACAAACCGCCGGCGGCAGCCGCCGCTACAAAAGACGCAGAACCGACCGTGGAGCTATCGGCGAGCCAATTGGAGGCGCTCAAAGTCGAGCCGGTGGGAACGTATCTGTTTCCGGTGGAGAACGATACCGTTGGCAGCATCGATTTCGACGAAGATTTGTCGGTGCAAGTTTTTCCCCCTTACCAGGGAACGATCATCGATGCCTTCGCAGAAGTTGGAAACAACGTCAACAAGGGCCAGCCTCTGTATTCGATCAAGAGCCCCGATCTCATTCAGGCCGAATCAACCCTGATTGGCGCGGCGGCGACGTTCGATCTGAACGGAAAGGAATTGGCACGTGCAAAAACTCTCAGCGGGACCAACGGGGTTTCGGTGCGAGAACTGGAACAGGCCACCTCCGATCAGCAAACCTCTGAAGGCGCGCTCAAAGCAGCGCGGGACGCAGTCCTGGTATTCGGCAAGACCGATAGCGAAATCGATCAGATGATTACGTCGCGGAAGATCGATCCCGCCCTGATCGTACGCAGCCCGATTTCCGGAAAGATCACGGCTAGGAACGCGCAGCCAGGATTTTTTGCGCAGCCGGGGAGCGGGACGGCGCCGTATTCGGTGGCGGACGTTTCGAAGAAATGGATGCTGGCGAGCATTGTCGAGGCGGACATTGCGCACGTTCGATTGGGACAGCCCGTGGAAGCCAAGGTGCCGGCATATCCTGACCGCGTATTCAAAGGCACCGTCTCGAAAATCTACTCGACCTCCGATCCCGCCACGCATCGCGTCACCATCCGTTCCGAACTCGCCGATCCGCATGACGAGCTTTTGTCCGGGATGCTGGCGAACTTCGTCATTCGCGTGCAGGCTCCGGCGGCGGCCATGGCCGTACCGGCGAACGGCGTAGTGCGCGAAGGCGACGGCACCATGACGGCCTGGGTGACGACGGACCGCCGCCGATTTACACAACGAATCGTGAAGACCGGCCTGCGAAGAGACGGGCGGGTGCAGATTTTGGCGGGCCTGCAACGGGGAGAACTGGTGGTAAGCGACGGCGCCGTATTCCTGAGCAATATGCTCGAAGCGCCCCCGACGGAGTAAGACCGAACCCCCGGTCGCTCGAGTTAAGGACAGAAGATGTTCAAGTCTATCGTCGCATTTTGCCTGAGCCGCCGCGCCGTCGTGGTCGCGGGGCTACTGCTGTTTGTGGGCGCCGGTTTTGTCGCTTTCAAGATGCTCAATATCGAGGCGTATCCGAATCCCACGCCCGTCATCCTCGAAATCACCGCGCAGGCGCCGGGGCTTTCCGCCGAAGAGATGGAACGGTATTACACCCTGCCCATGGAGATCGGACTCTACTCCACGCCCGGCATCGACATCATTCGCTCCACTTCGTTTTACGGCCTGTCGTTTGTGCGCGTCACCTTCAAATATGGCGTGGACTACTACTTCGCTTTCTCGCAGGCCTCGGTAGCGATGCAGCAGAATGTGAACCTGCCTGGGGGGCTCGTTCCTACGATCCAAGCGAACAGCTCCACTGGCGAAATCTATCGCTATCAGGTGGTGGGCCCGCCGCATTTCGGAATAACGAATCTGCGTACGGTGCAGGATTGGATCGTGGCACGCCGGCTCTTGACCATTCCCGGCATCGCCGGGGTGAACAGCTGGGGCGGCCCTACCAAGGAGTTCGAAGTCGCGGTCGATCCGCACAAGCTCGAAGCCTACAACGTCACCGTACCTCAAATCCTGACGGCGCTGGGCAACTCCAACATCAATGTCGGCGGGCGCGAAATTTCCGTTGGCCAGCAGTCGGTCAACATCCGCGGCGTTGGCCTCATCGACGACGGCGGAAACGACGATCTGACCCAAGGCTACAAGGTCGGCGACATCGAAAACGTGGTCTTGGCCCAAAGCAATGGCGTTCCCGTTCTGCTGAAGGACGTTGGAAATGTATCGGTCAGCTACAGGCCGAGATTGGGCATTCTGGGCCGCGATCACCAGGACGACGTCGTCGGGGCCATCGTGGTGCAGCGGAGAACCGAAAAAACCGCCGAGATGATTCCCAAGGTGCAAGCGGCAATTAACGATTTAAATCACGACGGAAGCCTGCCGCCGGGCGTCAAAGTCGTTCCCTTCTACGACCGGTCGTCATTGATTGCAGTTACGACGCACACGGTGCTGCACAACCTGATCTTCGGGTTCATTCTCGTTTTTCTGATCCAGTGGATTTTCCTTGGCAATCTTCGCAGCGCCATCATCGTTGGATTGAATATTCCTTTCGCGCTGTTCTTCGCCACGATTCTGCTGGTTATCCGTGGCGAGAGCGCGAACTTGCTGTCGGTGGGCGCGGTGGATTTCGGCATCATCGTGGATTCCGCCGTCATCCTGGTCGAGAACGTCTTCCGTAACCTGCAAAGAGATCAGGCTGAGAAAGATTCCCTGCTGGAACGGCTCTCCGCTGGCTCCTGGGGTGCGGACCCGACAAGATCGCAGGAGAATTCGGCGCAAGCTGCGGTGTGGACCGATCGCGTGCGGCTGATCCTGATCAGCGCGATGCAGGTGGACAAGGCGGTCCTCTTCTCGACGCTGATCACGGTAGCGGGCTTCGTGCCGCTTTTCACCATGCAGGGGGTGGAGGGGCAGATCTTCGGGCCAATGGCGCGAACCTACGGATATGCACTCGCCGGAGCCTTGATTGCCACATTCACGATTACGCCGCCGCTCGCCTCCGTATTGCTGCCTGGGAACATCAAGGAGGCCGAGACGATCTTCGTGCGTCTCTTGCACCGGGCTTACAATCCCGCGCTGCGTTTTGCACTCAACCACCGATTTCTTGTGGTGGGACTCGAAATCGTCATCACGCTGGGAACGTTTTTGCTGATCGCACCGCGGCTCGGAAGCGAATTTCTTCCCCATCTGGAGGAAGGCAATTTCTGGATTCGTGCCTCCATGCCGATCACGCTTTCTCTGCAAGACGGTGAAGCGGCGGCAAGAAAAATGCGCGAAATCCTTCTTCGCCATCCAGAGGTCATCACCGTGGTCTCTCAGCACGGCCGGCCCGACGATGGCAGCGATGCCTCGCCATTTTCCAATGTCGAACTGTTCGCGCCGCTGAAATCCTTTGACGACTGGCCCAGGGGCATGACGAAACAGAAGCTGACCGACCAGATACAGAAGGAGTTCGATAACGAATTGCCCGGCGTGGCCTTCAATTTTTCGCAATACATCGAGGACAACGTCGAGGAAGGAATCTCGGGCGTCAAAGGCTCGAATTCGGTGAAGATCGTCGGACCCAATTTAGAGACCATGACGAAAATCGCCGAGCAGGTTCGCGACGAAATGAGCCATGTCCGCGGCGTGGCCGATCTCGGTATTTTCCCGGTTCTCGGACAGCCGAATCTGAACATCAAGATCGATCGCGCCAAAGCCGCCCGTTACGGACTCAATTCCGGCGATGTGAACTCGGTGATTCAAGCGGCGATGGGCGGCGCGACGGCGACCTCGGTCCTCGAGGGCGACCGGCAGTTCGAACTGGTGGTCCGCTACACGCCGGAATACCGCGATAGCATCGAGAAGGTCGGCGATATCCGAGTGGCATACCAAACACCCGGCGGCGCCAATGCCTACGTACCCCTGCGCGAACTGGCCACGATCAGCCTGGATACGGGAGCCTCCTGGATTTATCACGAAGGCCTGCAGCGCTTCATTCCGGTGAAATTCAGCGTTCGCGGACGGGATCTGGGCAGCACCGTCGGAGAGGCGCAGCAGCGAATCGCCAAGAACATCAAGCTGCCTTCCGGTTACCGCCTGGTTTGGGCAGGTGAGTTCGGAGATTTGCAAGAGGCCAAGCAGCGCCTGGAGATCATCGTGCCGATCAGCCTCGTTTTGATCGCCGGACTGCTCTACAGCTTGTTCAATGACGTGCGCGACAGCCTGCTGGCGCTCGCGGGCATTCCCGTGGCCATCGTTGGCGGCATAGTCGCTCTCTACGTAACCGGACTCAATTTCAGCATCTCCGCGGCCATCGGCTTCATCTCCCTTTTCGGAGTCTCGGTCATGAATGGCATCCTCATGATTACGTTTTACCACCAGGAAAGAGCGAGCGGGCATCCGCCTTCCGACGCCATGTACCGAGCAGCCTCCACACGCATGCGCGCTCTACTGATGACGGCGCTCTCCGCCTGCCTTGGTCTCCTTCCAGCCGCAATCTCCACGGGTATTGGCAGCCAAGTACAGCGTCCTCTGGCAACCGTAATTGTCGGAGGCATGCTGATCGGTCCGGTGATGCTCCTGCTGGCCGTCCCGCCGACGATGATGATTTTCCTTGGGGGCGACAGCACACCGAGTCACGGAGAGCCAAGATGAAAATGATCCATTTTCTTCTGCTCACGATGACGAGCGCCGTTCTGGCGGGCGGAATTGGCCGCGCCGCTTCGCTGTCTCCAGATCCAAGCCAGGCAGGCTCAGATAATGCTCCGGCAACCACGAGCGGTTCCGCTCGCTCCGCCGGGACAGAGGCCTCGCCCGGCGGCGGCCATCCGAACGACTCCGAGGCGCGAAGTGAACAACCGAACGCCCGCAGCGCGGAGAAAACTCGGCCGCGCATTCCTGCGGCGGCCGCCAAACCCGCTCGTCTCGGGCAGGCTCCGGACGGCCGTGGGCAAACGATGCCGGCAACTCCCACCGCCGTTCGCTCCTCGGCTCGCGCCCAATCCAGCGTCGCGTCAAACCACGGTTCGATGCAAAATGAAGCAATCTACCGCGCCCTTCCTGTTCGCTCGGGCAACGTAGTCCGGCCCGCGGCGCCTTCCGCAAACACTGTGCGTCATCGCGACCCCAACGCAGCCGTTATCGGAGGAGCCGCCAGGCCGAATAGTCGAAGCACGGCGTCGCTCGATGGCGCGAGCACGAGCCTCAAAAGTCCGAGGAACTGACTTTATGCGACTCACTCACAAATTGCGCTTCACGTCCTCGGTGGCGCTTTCTGCCGCGCTCCTGCTTGCAGGCTGCGTGGTCGGGCCGAATTTCAAAGCCCCCGCTCCTCCGAATGTTCCCGGCTATACGCCCGCTCCACTTTCGTCCACCGGCAGCACTCCCGATTCCCCAGGCGGAGAGGCACAGCAATTTGTCCCGGGCCGGGATATCCCCGGAGACTGGTGGGCCCTCTTTCATTCAGTCCCGCTGAACAATTTGATCGAGCGCTCGCTCCAGGCCAATCCCGACCTCAAGGCAGCGCAGGCGGCGCTGGTGGTCGCAAGAGAGAACGTGCTGGCTCAACGTGGCGCGTACTATCCGAACATTTCCGCGGGTTTTTCGGCAAGCAGGCAGCAGACTTCCACCCTGATCGCTCCCGTCCCGAACTCGAACGCATTCAACTTCAGCCTGTACACTCCGCAGGTGTCCGTATCGTTCGTTCCGGACGTGTTTGGCCTCAACCGGCGCACCGTCGAGTCACTGAAGGCGCAGGAGCAGCAAGCGCGCTTCGTGTTGGCGGCGACGCACATTACGCTCAGCTCCAACGTGGCTTCCGCGGCAATTCAGGAGGCGTCCTTGCGCGGCCAAATCGCAGCCACCCGGCAGCTGATCGATATCAATAGCGCAATGCTGCAGATCTTGCGCACCCAGTTCGCGCAGGGTTACGTGGCTCGCCTGGACGTCGCGGCGCAGGAATCGCAGCTGGCCCAAGTCGAGTCCACATTGCCGCCGCTGCTGAAGCAATTGGCGCAACTACGCGACCTGCTGGCGGAACTCTCCGGCGGATTCCCAAGCCAGGAGCTTGCCGAGGAGTTTGACTTTTCCAGCCTCCAGTTGCCCCAGGAGTTGCCGGTGAGCCTTCCCTCGCAACTGGTGGCCCAGCGGCCGGATGTGCAACAAGCCGTGGAGAACCTCCATGCCGCCAGCGCGCAAGTTGGGGTGGCCATTGCGAACCGGCTTCCGAATTTGAACCTCACCGCCGACGCCGGCAGCATGGCGTTAGCCTTCAGCCAGATCTTCGCGCCGGGAACGGGCTTTTGGGATTTGGCCGCGGGCGTTACCCAGCCCATCTTCGACGGCAAGACGCTGCTGCACCGCGAGCGCGCCGCCCAAGCAGCGCTTACCGAGGCCGAGGAGCAATATCGAGGCGTTGTTCTCACCGCCTTTCAAAACGTCGCGGATACATTGAACGCGCTGCAACAGGATGCCGAGTCCCTGCGCGCGGCAGCCGCGGCTCAAGAGGCTGCCGGTACTACCCTGAGCCAGGCAAAGAGCCAGGTTCAGGCCGGCTATGCCAACTATCAAACGCTCCTCAGCGCGGAGCAGACCTATCAGCAAGCTGAAATCAACCTCATCCAGGCCCAGGCCAATCGTTACGCGGATACTGCCGCTCTGTTTCAGGCTCTCGGCGGCGGGTGGTGGAATCGCTCCGATATTCCTAAATCCTAAGTGTCACTCCCGAAGTCCGAAACGCGTAGGCTCAGCGGGCCGCTCTTCGCAATGCAAGAATGCGAAGGGCTCTTGTCCGCGGCAAATCAGCGAGATCGTGGGATTAGAATTTGGTCACTTCAGTGAAGTGAAAATCGCGGACCTTCATGGCCGGAACGACCATGTCGAAGGACTCCTCACCGGCGGCGCGCACCGCGGGACTCATCTGGCCCACGTTGGACAGCATCTCCAGAATGTTCTGGTTGAAGCGGAAATTGCGGATGCCGGTGGAGATCTTTCCGTTTTCAACGAGGAAGCTGCCGTCGCGGGTCATACCGGTGAGAACTTTCTCATAGGGATCGACTTCGCGGATGTACCAGAGGCGAGTGAGCAGGACGCCGCGATCCGTGGTGGCGATCATCGTGTCCAGCGACGTATTGCCTCCGGCGAAGACCAGATTGAAGGGCGCTTCGCCATCCTGCGTGGGCAAGGGGAGGCCATGACCGGTGGGCTTGGCTTTCATTTTCTTCGCGGTGGAGCGGGCGTAAACCAGATTGCGCGGCACTCCGCGATCCACCAGCAAAACCTTCTGCCGCGGCATGCCCTCGCCATCGAACGCCGGCCCTAACTGCAGCGCATGCGTCACGTCGTCGTGGATGGTCACGTTTTCGCCCATCACTTGCTTGCCCATGCGGTTATTGAAACAAGACCGCTGATCGAGAACGGCGGTTCCCGCGAAGTCGTAAAAGAGAAAGCCAACCAGGTCGAGGACCGCGGCTGGTTCGAGAATCACCGTCCAACGGCCAGGCTCGACTTCCTTCGGATGGCGCGAGGCGGCGGCCTTTTGGCTGGCGCGCTCGGCCAGCGCTTCCGTATCGATTTGGGAGATGTCGGGTGCGCTGGCCTTGGCCCAGCCCGAGGAGTCCTGCTCGAGAATGGTGACCGAAAATTCGGCCCGCGTCTGGCGATAGCTGGCGAAGAGCCCCTCGGAATTCACCATGGCTGCCACCGCAGCGCCGGTGGAAAAGATGCCGGCCGCAGTCTGCCGATTTTGCTCCGCGAGTTCGGTGACTCGAGCGACTGCCACCGCTCGGTCCTGCGGCGTGGCGCCGGCGGTCCCCGGGAAATAGCGCTCGACTTGGCCATATTTCTGCGGGCCAGGCATGGGCAGCAAGTCTGGATTTTTCGGCTGGCTGCTCGCCAGCGCGGCCGACGCGGCCACAACGCGGCGCAGCGAATCGTCATCCGTCTTGTTCGTCGTGGCGCGTGCGGTGCGCCCGTCGAAGACGGTGCGCACGGAAACGCTCATCGTCCGCTCAGCGACATTTTGGTGGATCGTGTTGTTGGCGAAGCGCGTCAGCGCTTCCGCCTCGAAGTCGATATGCACTTCGGTTTCGTCGGCATCGGAGAGCCGCAGAACACGTTCGGCCAGCCGCCGCAATTCACCATCGGAAGGCAGATGCGCTTCGGCAATCGCGGGGCCGGCGGCGCGACGGCGCGCCGGACTCTTTTTTGCGGACGTTCGAGCGGGGCTCATTATTTTGCAAACGCCATGCCCACGCGAATTTTGCGAAAGCGCGCGGGAGCGGCGCCGTGGCCCGTGCCCATGGTCTGCATGGGCTGCCCTTTACCGCAATTGGGCGTGCCCCAAAGCGTCCAGTAATCGCGGGAGCAGATGGCGTCGCAGCTATTCCAAAACTCCGTGGTGATGCCGCTGTAGCTGGGATTCTTGAGCATGCGCGTCTTCTTGCCGCCCTTGATCTCCCAGCCGATCTCGGTGGAGAACTGGAAGTGATAGCGGCGGTCGTCGATGGACCAGGAGCGATTCGTCTCCATGAGAATGGCGTCGTCCGTATCGGCGATAAGGTCTTCGTAACGCCACGTGCCGGGCAGTAGGCTGATATTGGTCATGCGAATGATGGGCAAGCGGTTCCAGCTTTCCGCGCGCATGGTGCCGCCGGATTGATCGAGGCCGATGGTCACGGCCGTCTCGCGATTGGAAAGATAGCCGGTGAAGAGCCCTTCCTTGATGATGTCGGTGCGCTTGCCGGGCACGCCTTCGTCGTCGTAGCCGAAGGTGCCCAGGCCCGGGCCATGGTCGAGCCGCGCGTCGGCCACGACATTGACGATATCGGAAGCGTAGCGCAGCTTGCCCAGCTTATCGAGGGTGAGAAAACTCAGGCCGGCGAAATTCGCTTCCATCCCCAACACACGGTCGAGCTCGATCGGATGGCCGATGGATTCGTGAATCTGCAGGCCCAGCTGCGAGCTTTCCAGAAGGATGGTGCGCTCGCCCTCGGGACATTGGGCGGCTTTGTGCAAAGCGATAGCCTCTTCCGCCACTCGCTGAGCGTTGCCTATCAGATCGAGCGCTTCGACGAGTTCATAGCCGGCCAGTTGATGCTGCCCGCCAAAGCTATTGGGATAGGAGCGCTTCTGGATTTCGTCGTTCGCGAAAGTCGTGGCCACTATGCCCGCGCCCGATTGCACCTTGAGCTGATGAATTCGCGAGCCCAGGGTGGACGCGTACCACTGTTCCATCCTCCGGAACTGCATGGAAGTTTCCGCCAGCGTGAGCCCCTTCACGCGGCGCATCTCGCCATCGGCGGCGAGAAGCAAGTCCAACTGGCGCTCCAACGGAATCTGAAATGGATCCTTGACGTAGGGATTCTGCCAGGTATCGACGTGAGCCTTCTCGGGAACCATCTCCGCATCGGCGCGCTTGGCCATGGCCGAGGCCCGCGCTATGGCTACGGCTTGCGCCGCGCAGGCCTGCACGCCCT
>Ga0206836_10055_pt2 | contig 18288 bp, 19 predicted proteins | sample Alteio_BWOrgCont_28_FD_152871 | JGI IMG/M metagenome (GOLD analysis project Ga0206836, IMG submission 152871) | Enriched cells from forest soil in Barre Woods Harvard Forest LTER site, Petersham, Massachusetts, United States -... | ecosystem: Environmental > Terrestrial > Soil > Temperate forest >...
CACGACGTTGACGACGGGCTGAAGGCGCAGATGCTTACGGTCGGCGAGTTGAGGGACTCGCGGCTCTATCGCGAGGCGGCGGCGATGGCCCGCGAAACCAGCCCTGAGGCCGACGATCGCGTGATGCGCTACCAGACCGTCATCCGCATGATCGACGTGATGGCGACCGACCTCGTCACCAATATCGATAGTGAGATTGAGCGCGCTGGAATCGACAGCATCGAGGCGGTGCGGCGGGCGGGGAGGGCGATCGCATCCTTCAGCGCGGGCGCGACGGCACAAGTGAACGAGTTGAAGCAGATCATGCGCGAGCGCCTTTACCGCCATTACCGGGTCAGTCGAATGACGGAGAAGGCTGGAAGGGTGCTGGCGCGACTATTCGAGACCTATATGGCGGAGCCGCGACAGATACCGGCGCACGTGCTGACGCGGGTGCACGACGATGGCGAGCCGTTGGCGCGGGTAGTAGCCGACTATATCGCTGGTATGACCGATCGCTTTGCGCTTGACGAGTATCGCAAACTGTTCGATCCGGACGAGCGCGTGTAACCGATTCGTACTCGCAATTGCGGCGTGTTGGACGGGCGGTCTGAATCTTAACCGCAAGATGGAGAGGCGCGGCGGGGTTATAATGGCGCCCCGCACTGACTTAAGGTAATAGGTGAGGTTGGTAATGAGCGGGGCGGAGGGGCGGCAGTGAAGCAGATTCGTCAGCGCAGGCGCATCACGATCATGCGCGACGACCATATCGGTGATTTGCTGGGGGCGATCTTCCTCGACGTTTCGGCACGCCACGAAGACTCGATCATGGCGCGCCTGTCGGAATATCTGGGCAAACGGGTGCGGATCGTCAAGGCCGAAATCACCAACGATCGCGCGGAAGTGGAAGTTGAAATCAAGGCGTGGGAAGAGGAGGGCGACCGGCTGGCGGCACATGCCACCGACCTGAATCAGAAAGGCGCGCGACGCAATGCGCAGTCGCTGTTTCGCGAGGCGTTGGAGCTCGATCCTCTGAATGTCGCCGCGGCGTCAGGCCTAGGCGCGTTGCTTGCAGAGCAGGAAAAATACGACGAGGCGCTCGCAATGTTAAAGCTGGCGTGCGAGGCCGGCCCGCCCAGCGCGGCGACGCTGTTGGCGCTGGGACGTATCTGTATCAAGACCGAGCGGACGGCGAGCGCGATTACGTACCTGGAGCGTGCGTTCGAGATCGAGCCGTCGAATTTCGGCGTGCGGCGGGCGCTGGCGGAACTCGGGCGCAAGCCGAAGCCGGGCGGACGGCAGCCTCGGCCGCAGGGAAGTGGTCGCGGAACGCAAAACCTTTAGCTTTACTGAAACTTCAGGATTATCCGCAGCTGCGCATCTGGCAGACGCGCCAGCTCGGCTCACCATCTCACGTAGTGCATTCTTGCGGGCTGCGGCCGGACGCAGTCCGGGCCGCTAATCCCGCAAAGAAAAGTCGATCGTCGCCGGCTTAGAAACCGAGTCCCGGAAGAACCGGCGCATATTGCAGGCAGAGCCAAACCGACAGCTTGCCCTGTACGTCGGATGGAGTGGCGACGTCATTCCATCGGCTGCCGTTCGCGCCCAAAACGAACACCGGATTAGACGTAACCGGCGGAATCGGCGACTGCGGTACAAAAGACAAGGCCTCGGGCACGGCCGCCTGCGCCGACGTGTCGATACATCCGAAGGGAAAATAGTTCCCGCCGTAGGTCGGGTCGTTGTAGTAGTAGAACATGCAGAAGTTGCCCTGGTTGCTAGAGTCAGTATTGGTAAAGCCGCCCTTGTAAATCACCGAGGAAATGTACTGGCCGGGGAGCAGCTTCAGAGGGTAATGAGTGGTAGTTTCGAACTGGTCATGCGAGTTCTGCACGAGGTTGGAGCCGGTAATGTCGCCGAACTTGACGAGTTGACCGCCCAAACCGCAAGCGGTCTGAGGGATGGGAGTCCAAGTGCGCGGGTTGTTAGGCACGATCCAGCGCCAGACACCGCCTTCGGTCTCCTCGCGAGCGTCGTTAGTAGTGAAATTAACGCATGTATCGGTCCCGGGAAGGTAAAAGAAGCCCGGCCCGTAGAGCGAACAAATCTTAACGTACTCGACCGGTTCCGCGTTCGCCACGGCGGGTCTGAAGACGACGACGGCTGCAATCGCGATGGCGGCAACCACCGCCGCAGACCATGTTAATGCGACGGCTTCTCTTGCTTTCGCGCCCATTTAAGTTTCCCCCTTGTTGTGGCCTTGAGTTGCGTTAAGACGCAATTTTATCGTTCTACTTGCATCTCAATGCGGATGCAACGCAAAGCCCTTAAGAACCGCCTTTTTGAAGAAAACACGTCCGGCGTCATTTTCGGCGGCCCGCTAGAAGCGGGTGGGGGGGTCTCGAGCGCCCACATGCGACAAACTCGACGCCGCACATTCGGTTAGTTTACATAATATATCTTATGCGAACGACGAGTAATTAGAGCCATGTGACGGATTACGCCTTCAACTCTGCCATTTATCAACAGTCATTTTGGTATTTGCTCCCCTGTGTTGCGGGTATGCTCCGGTCTGGATCCGAAAAGAATTGATCATTGGTCTGCGACGCACTCGCCGCGCCGTGAAAGCCTGTCGAATCAGCGACGGTGGTTCTGGCGCGCGAGCGGGATCTTATGAATCGAAGATCGAAGGTGGCACCCACCCTACCCTGAGCGGTCTGGATCGCCCGCAAAGATCCCGGCAAGTGTGATCAAGACTTCATGGTGCAGGGAGAATGTCGATCCTTTGCATCATTCCGATGTCTTCGTGCTGGACCAGGTGGCAATGCGTTACCAGTTGGCCGACCGTAATCGGGTCGAAGTGCGTGCGGAAGGTAGTCGAACCGAAAGTCACACTCGGAGCGGTAATCGGGGGCGGCGGTTGAGGAAAGGCGGCCGGGACGATGATCGTATCGTGCCATTCCGGTACGGGCAGCGAGATCCCGTTTACGGCAGTGACCAGGAAGGGATTCTGATGGATGTGGAAGGCGTGATCTGAAAAGGAGCGATTGACGACCGTCCAATTTTCGTAATTTCCCGCAAACATGTTGTTGAACAGAGGCGTGTTCGGATCGAACAACCCGCCCTTCGCGAAGTTAACCAGGGGCATATTCACGCAGGCTGGCGAGAGCGGAGTGCTCAGGCAGACCGGGTTGACCTCACCGGTGTCGTCCGCGTCGCGGAACATGTTGAGGCTTAGAAACGGCAAGCCGCCCCAGTAGGCGGCATCATATTGGCTGAAATACCAGCCGCAAGTCGGCAGGCGCTGGGCTGGTTGCGACATGTTCGCTTGCGCACCGCACAAGTCGAAGTCGATGTTGCGCACAAAATTGGGCGTCGTATTGACCATAGTGCTGATACTCGGCAATCCGCTGGGCGGAGGCAGAGGCCCCGAAGGCAGCTTCATCGGCTCGGGCGCACCGCTGACCGAGATAGTTGCAAGGGTGACCGGGTAGGTTATGGCCGGGAAGTCGCCCGAGGTGTGCGCGGGGCGCAACTGGGGTTCGACTCCTTGCGGCGTGACCGATGCCAGAGTCACCGCCGGATCGAGGGCCTGCAAGAAATAGGTGCCCGGACTGCCGGCCTGGACGAGCACATCAACGCGCTGCCCCGCGGCCATCGTATAGGGTGTGCCTGCCGGCACGACCACGGTATTCGGAACGGTGATGCCATCGTTGGCGATCACGTTCAGGGCGTGCCCCTGGAGGGCAACCAAGAGGGTCTCGCCCGACGCCGCATTGAGCATGCGCCAGCGTTGTACCTCACCCGGGCGCATGTGCAACAGCGGGGCTGTAACCCCGTTAGTGGTGAAGTAGGTATTGCTGTTGATATAGGCACTCCAGAGCCCATCGGCCAGCTGCGGGTTGGTCGATCCCATCTGTGCCGCAGTCGGATTGACGTACACAACTTGACCCGCAGTCGTGGAATGCAGGACCTGGAAGTCCATGACGATCTGTCTGGCGGCCTTGACCTCGGGCATGGTATCGAGCGTGCCCGGCCCGCCCTTAATGATCAGCATCCCAGCCATTCCGCCCATAATGTCAAAGCCTACGGCGCCGTGGTCGTGAGGATGGTACCAGAAGGTGCCTGAGTGGTGGCTGGCTGGGATGTTGACGGTCACCTGGTTGGTGGTTCCGGGCTCCATTGTCCGAAATACATTGTCAGAGTTACCGAGTGGGGAGACTTCGAGGCCATGCGTGTGGAGATTGATCGTATAAGGCGCGTGTGGGAAGGCCCCTGCCCTGGTGACCGGAGGATTCGCGGGAAGGTTGTTGACCACGCTGACCTCTAACGTGTCACCTGGATTCAGGATGAGCGTAGGCCCGGGAATTGTCCCCTCAAAGGTCGGGCCTTCGATGACGTCAGTATCTCCGGTCGTCGCATTCAGAACACTATTGCTCGCAATCTCGGCGTGAAGACTGGTGTTCAACTTTCCGTGAGAGGCGATACGCACCTGCGGCTGCGGGAAACTGTTGGTATTCGGAGTTGGGCTGCTGGTGCTGCCGCCACCGCAACCGCTCAAAGAGCGGAGGATTCCAACAGCTAGCAGTAACACCGATACGGCCGCGGTGGTTTTCAGAAAGCGTCGCTCAGCGAGGAGGTAAGTCATGCGTCACTACTCCACAATGAGCTTGTACTCCATTATGAAAGTTTGTGCTACACTCGGTAGCTGCGACAGACCAGCATGGTAGGACGCCATAGGTGATAGATGACCAATTTCGTAAATAGATTAAGTCGCGGAAAAAGATCCGGTCTTCGCGCTTCATCCTGGCTGCCATGGCGTCGCTGCGAATAGTCCTGCGCCACAGGCGTGCCCTGGCCGCGGTACTCCATGCCTCGGTGCTCGCATCCGTAGTGACGGTCTTCGGCGCTTGCCGGTCGAACAGCGGGAGTTACGATGCGTTCAATCAAGCCGACTGCCTGCCGGCGATCACGCTGATCGATCAGAACGGCCGTAACGTCACGCTCTCATCGTTGAGGGGAAACCCGGTTGTGATAGATTTCATCTACACCCGTTGTCCTGGTCCATGCCTGCTGCTGACGCAAAAGATGGCGCGCATCGCGACCCGCCTGTCATCACGAATCGGTTCCAGTTTCACAATGGTCTCAATTACCGTTGATCCCGAGCATGACGCGCCAGATCAGATGGCGGAATATATGAAGGCGCAGGGGATCGAGGCGAAGGGCTGGTTTTTCCTGACCGGGCCGCCAGCCCGGATCGACCGCGTATTGACCGATTTTCAACTCCGGCGGCAGCGCGACCCGGACGGTTCGGTCGAGCACATCAGCGGGGTCTTTATACTCGGCCGCGATGGGCGTGAAGTGCGCGAATACGATGGAGAGATCGTCAAAGCCACGACAGTGATTAATGATTTGCAACAAGTCATGGCAAGTCCGCGAGGCAAGACGAGCTGAGGTCTGAGCGGGACGCATCACTGCGATGACGCGACGCGGAAAGGGCACAGCGACGTGCCGGCCAACGCCGAAGGCAGCGAGCAAGCGATACCGTCTCGTAGCACTCGCGCTGTTCGTGACGATCGCAGCATGCGAGCATAGAGTGCAGATCAGCGGCGTAATTGATACGATCGACTACCAGATTCCGTCAGGCCAGGTGATCACAGCGATCGGCGACGTAACTATCAACGCTTCGCACAAGATAGAAATCGACGGGGTCCTGTATGTCGCTCCCGGGGCGACGGTGACGTTCAAAGCACCTTCGGTGAACATACCGGGGACGGTGCAAAATCTCGCCATGCACGTGAGCTGGTGGCGCCAATCCGTGTTTCTGTTGGACCGCATTCCAGAATCAATCGTGGCGCGCGTTGATCGGGTGCTGGGCCGAACGCCAAGATATTGGAACCGAGGCACGCTGGATTGCTTCAGCCCAAGTGGTCGGGCCGAATCGCTATCAACCACTTCGGGCAAGGCGGCACCCTCTTCCCCTGAAACTTCGATTGACGTCCAGAGTAACCGGGGGCGACCCTAAGCTATGCCGGACTAAAGACTGCTGTCGGCTATGCGGGTGGCGCCGTGGCGGCTGGTGCGGCAGCAGGTGCCTGACCGCAGGTGAACCGAATTTCTGACGAGTCAGCCGCATAGGGCGAGGGGCCTTCCTTGGTGATGGTGTAACCGTCCGAACCGCAGTACTTGGCGATTTTCCGCACCGCGTCATCTCTGCGGCTATTGGCCTTGGAATCATTCCTATACGGCACGGTGCCAGCTCGATACTGAACCCCGCCGGATCCGCTTTCCTCTCTCAGAGTCATGTGCCCCGAGTAGGCGCACGAAGAAGCAATCGGGAGAAACGCGAGTAGCATCAAAAGGTTTCTTTTAAGCATCTTTGGTATCTCCAATATTTTCGGTCGATCGAATGTAAACTACGTTTATTCAGGTATGATTGTTACGAATCACAGATAACTGCTTTGAGAGTCCGTCACAGGCGCTTTCAACCCGACGCCTAGGATAACGGCTTCGCCTCACTTGCCTACGGGAACCTTCTGAAAATTAATGAGGTATTGATTCCGCCGAAGGCAAAGTTGTTGGACATTAGATGCTCGATGTTCACTTGCCGGCCCTCGCCCATGATGTAGTCGAGCTCAGCACAACGATCATCGACGTTCTCCAGGTTAACCGTAGGTGCGAACCATCCGTCTTTCATCATCTCGATCCCAAGCCATGCTTCGATACTGCCGCATGCTCCGAGCGAATGTCCAAAGTAGCTTTTCAGCGCATGGATGGGGATTCGGCTACCGAAGATCGCGCTGGTCGCCCTACTCTCGGCGATATCGCCCCACTCTGTCGCGGTGCCGTGGCCGTTTACGAAGTCTATGGACTCGGCCGGCAGGTTTGCATCGCTCAGGGCCAAGGCCAAAGCGATAGCCATAGTCTCTGAAGAAGGCTGGGTGACATGGTTGCCATCAGAGTTAGTTCCGTAACCTAACACCTCGGCGTGGATGCGGGCGCCACGCGCGCGGGCGCGATCGTATTCCTCCAGAATCAGAGTTGCCGCGCCCTCCCCTATCACGAGCCCGTCGCGATCGCGATCAAAGGGCCTGGGCGTGGTCCCGGGAGCATCGTTGCGGGTGCTGGTAGCAAAAAGCGTATCGAAAACGGCGGCTTCTGAAACGCTAAGTTCATCGGCGCCGCCAACAATCATCACGTCCTGCATGCCGAAACTGATTGTTTCCGCACCGTATCCGATAGCATGACTACCAGAAGTACATGCGCTCGAGGTGGGGATAACTCGTCCGGTTATGCCAAATAGCAGCCCGATATTGATCGCGGCGGTGTGGCTCATCATCTGAAGGTAGCTAGTCGCAGTTAACTGAGTGGAAGCTCCAGTCCTCATCATTTCGGCAAAGCCCAAAACCGCATCGGGACTGCCGAACGACGAGCCATAGGCGATACCGGTGCGTCCGCCTTTCAGGGACTTGTCGTCCGTAAGACCGGCATCGGCGAGCGCAAGCTCCGTGGCATACGCAGCCATGCGCGAAACGGCGCCCATCGTGCGCAGCTTCTTGCGATCGTAACGATGCGAAACATCAAAACCGTCTATAGGTGCGGCGAGACGGGTATTCAGATTCTGAAAGCGATCCCACTCAGGCATAGGACGAACTGCTGTCTTACGGGCTTTCAGATGCGAGCGTATAGTCGGCCAGTCCTCGCCTAGCGCCGTGATCCCGCCCATGCCCGTAACAACTACGCGACGCCCCTTCACACCATCCCTCCATTAACGGATAAGACCTGACGGGTGATGTAGCTGGCCTCGTCCGAACAGAGAAAACTCACTGCAGCCGCAACTTCGTCGGGTCGCCCGATACGGCGCATAGGAATCAACTTGAGCGCCTCGTCAACTGGCAAACCTTCAAGCATCTGGGTTTCGATCAGGCCGGGGGCGACGCAGTTTACTGTGATATTTCGTTTAGCGAGCTCGATCGCGAGTGCTTTCGTTGCGCCTATAATTCCTGCCTTGGCTGCGCTGTAGTTCACTTGCCCGCGATTTCCCGTGATTCCGGAGATGGACGAGATGGATACTATTCGTCCGCCGCGCCGAGCCGACACCATGGGCATGACGATTGGTCGTAACACATTGTAGAAACCGCCCAGATCAGTGTCGAGCACATCGTCCCAATCTGAATCCTCGAGCGCGGGAAACGCGTTGTCTCGCGCGATGCCTGCATTCAAGACTACCCCGTAATAAGGACCATGCTCAGCGATATCGCTTTCGATCCGTTCCCGGCATTGCTCACGGTCAACCAGGTCGAATTGTATTATTCGGCCATCACCGCCGAGTCCTTTGATAGATCGAAGGGTCTCATCCACGCCCTCGCGATCGCGGTGATAATGGGCGGTCACCGCGAATCCATCGCGCGCGATTCTAATGGCTATGGCGCGTCCGATTCCTTTGCTTGCACCGGTGACAAGGATCGGTCGGCTCACGTCACTTATCCTCATCGATTTGAAATAAAGGGACTTCCGGTTGAAACACTTTCAGCTGCGCATCGGCCGCGAGCTGACCGTCTATCTCAATCTTGCAGTCGAATACGGCTAACTGTTCGTCGTGAAATGCTATCAAGGCAGACACTGACAGTGTGGCGCCGCGGACGAACCACGGCACCAGCACACGGCACGCGCGAGTTCCTATGAGAAGTCCGATCTTTACGGGCGCCCCTGCATCCAGAGCCATCGCACCTGCATAGGCTCCGCAAGCCTGCGCCATATATTCGATGGCCACATGACCGGGGACGCCGCGCGGCGTGATAAACAGACTCGAGTCAGCGATGACTACACTGGCCATGACGCCTGACTCGTTGTAGCCGATGACTTTATCGAGCAGGAGCATTGGGCTCCGATGGATGAGCAATTCATCGATTGAGTAGGGACAATCACGCAACATCACCATCCTCGACCCAACACTACCGCTGCGTTGCTGCCGCCGAATGCGAACGAGTTACTCAGTGCGGCGACCTGATTATGATTTGCAAACGACGAGTCGAGCGATGCAAAGTTGAGTCGCGGGAGCGCGGGATCATATTCACCGTCCCAAATGTGAGGCGGCATCGAACCGTCCGCGAAGCCTGGTTCGAGCATCAACCATAGGAACGCCGCTTCATTGGCGCCGGCGGCTCCAAGCATGTGACCGGTGATAGACTTGGTCGAACTGCACGGTGTTCGATCGCCGAATATTACATTTACCGCGTGGGCTTCCATGAGATCGTTAAGCTCGGTCGCGGTGCCGTGAAGGTTGACGTAACAGATCTCCTCCGGCTTCAGGCGAGCGGCGTCAAGCGCGCGGCGCATCGCGAGTACAGCACCATCGCCCCGAGGGTGCGGCGAACTAACATGATAAGCGTCGGAGCTCTCACCGACCCCCAGGAGAGTCACGGGCGCTTCTTCACGTGTCATCAGGAAGATCGCAGCGCCTTCGCCGACGTTGATACCGTCGCGATTGCGGCTGAACGGATTGCAGCGGTCTTTCGAGAGGGCCTCAAGCGAATCGAAGCCGCCCAACGTCATCCGGCACAAGGTGTCCACACCGCCAACTACCGCGGCATCGCAAAGTCCAACTTCGATAAGTCGCGCCGCTGAAGCGAAGGCTTTCGCGCTGGAGGAGCAGGCTGTGGAGATCGTGTAGGCGGGGCCTTCGAGCCCGCATACGTCGGCGACAAAGGCTGCGAGATTACCTAACTCCTGGGCCCTGGGACGGAAATCCCGCGGCCAGTTGCCGTTGGCAATCCGTTGAGCCAGCGCCGCCTCGCCTTCGGCGATACCAGAAGTGCTAGTGCCCATAACCACTGCGACGCGACGAGGTCCGACGCGATTCGCGATCGTCATGACATCCTCGTGGATCTCCAGGAGTGCAGCGAGAGCCAGCCGATTGTTGCGACAATCAAGGTACGCCAGGCGCTCCGGCACCGGAGGAAGCACCTCACGCACGACACCGGCTCGCACCGCCCGATCGGGCAGCAAATCATAACGCCAGACCAAGCCCTCCTGCGATCCGCCCAGGAGGTTGCGGGCAACTTCACGTTTACCTTTACCGAGCGGATTGACTATGCCCAGAGCGTTCAGATTGAGCTTCATCAGCGGTCACTGTTGACTGCAAGTCCAGTTGATAACCGTACTCGATATTGTGCAGATGCGCGACCTTTGGCCAAACATTATCGTGCGGACCACCGTAGTCCACCTGAACAACCCGACGCCCACCGAATTCAATCGTGCGCTGGCTGCCATTGTCAAAAAACGACGCACCCGAGCCCGCCAACCCTCGCCTGACGGCAGTCGCGGGCCAGTAGACGATCGCGATGTCGGCGAGAATATTTTCTGGGTGGAGGACTGACGGAACGATCGGCGCTGCCTCCGAGTAAATCCCATCGTCGTTCGAATTGATAGTCATTACTCGCGCGCCCGAGGGGTCGAACGCGACGAAGATGACCTTTTCGGGCGACACGCTCACGTACGCCTGGAACACTTCGACCTTGTCGCGGAAGTGGGCAATTATCAGCTGATTCGCATCGACCGAATAGCCAAGCTGATGGCCGGGCGGTATCGCAAACTCCAGCCCCGGAGAGATGATCGTGCTGCCTGGACTTTCCTGATATCGAGATGCGCAGCCTAAATAGCAAGACGCCAAAACGACGGCAAATATCAGGCGCGAAGTCAAAGCTCCTCCGTTATTCAGGAGTTTCGCGTAGGGCTGCTCGCAAACGGAGAGAACGCGAACGCGAGTATCGTTCCCACTACGAGAGTTGCACCGAACGTCCGCACGGCGGAGGTACTGCTCAAGGCGAGTAACCCGAACGATGAGAGCGTAGTAGCCATCGCAAGCCAGATCCCAAGCATCGTGACGGGGCGCCTCGCTGGAGTAGCCTCCCGGCAGAAGACCGCATAGTCGAAGCCAATCGATAAGACCAACACGAGAGCCACGGCACTGAAAAAGGTGAAGGGCACCCCAATAAGCGCTACCAGTGGCGGCGCCACGAGGACAGCTATAGCGGGCGGCAGCATCACGCGAAGTCCATCTATGAGACCGTAACGAAAGACCAGAACCGGTAGCATCAAGAGCGCTGATACCGCAATAAGAATCATCGCGCGGCGGCGGTAACTAGCTAGCAGTCGAGTTATGTCAGCAGTTGGATCGACAAAGGTGACTCCCGGCATTTGACTAATGCTGCGTTCAATCATCTTCGGTTGCGAGACGCCCATCAGTAGCACGAGATCGATAGTTTCGCGTGCGCCGAATCCCAAGACAAGGTTGCGCAGGAACGCGATCGGCGAATCGTTGCCAATCGCATCAAGTGTTAGAAACCCATCGTCGCCGGCTGGCACATCGCCGCTCATGCCGAGGCGCTGGTAATAAGCTGCCAAATAGGGTCGCATCAACTTGTTGGCAACGAGTTCACGATTGTCGCGTTGGCGCGCAACGGAAGGAACAAATTGGGCCAACGATTCAAATCCTCTTAGCGCACCCAGCCGCTGAGCGTCTGCTAGGCGCTGGCGCAGCGCCTCTTCAGTCTGAAGCGCCGCATCTCTGTTCGGTGCTCGCACCAAGATGAATTGCGTCCCGCCCGAGACACCAGTGAGACGACGCAAATGCGATTCCTGCGCGCTCAAGTTTGCAGCGAGCGCCTGTTGATGCCGGATATCGTCATCGGTACGCATTTTGCTCGCTCCAACTATCGTCGCAAGCCCAATCGCTGCGATTACGCTCCAACGCAGAGTGCGCCATTGCGCGCCTTCCCAAAAGCGCCAGAGCGAATTGGCCATAGCAAGAATACGCGTACCTCGCCCGAGCGGTTCGCGGCTGTCGAGAAAAGGCAGCCAGAGAACGATCGTGATGAATGAACCAACGAGACCAACGGCGGAAAATAATGCAAGCTGAAGCAACCCGGGAAACGGTGCGAGCATGAGAGTGACATAGCCGATAAGCGTTGTCGCCGCACCAATCGTGATGCCTGGCAGGACCTGACGAAGGCGATCATCGGGAGCGCCCGCGGCGGGACCGAATCGAGCGGAGATGTATTGCAGGCAATAGTCAATCGCGATCCCGTTCAAGCCGATCCCGAATAGCAACGCGACCACGTGAATCCCGCCGAAAATCAGGAAACAGGCGGTGAAGGCGCAGAGTATCCCGACACCAATTGCAAGGAGCGTCAGCCAGAGCGGCCGCAACGCGCGAAACACAATCAGGATGAGAGCGATGCTTCCGATCAGGGAAACAGCTCCGAGGTGCGAGGCTTCGCGGGTGGCGCTTTCCGAGCCGGCGTATGCGTAAAAAATCGCGCCCGCACGTAACACCTCCAGATTTGGCGTTTGCGCGGAAGCTTGGCGGATCGCTGCATCCAATGCCGAGATGAAACTTTTCTGGAAAACGCCGGAATAAACATCGCCGCGTAGTTGCACAACGAGAAGCACCCACGTCAATGAGGCCTCCGCGGTAGAAAGCACTCCCTCGTCGGGCGTGAGGCCAAGGGAAAACATCGGTAGATGGTTCAAGAATTCAGGCATCAGCAGAAACGGGTCGTAGCGAAGCAGTTTCGCGTCGACGATCGATGAGGGACCGTAAACGCTCGCGAGCGCCCGACTGACGATCTGAGCACCCTGATCCTTTTGCAGGCGCTCGCGATCAACGTCGGCGAGAAGCCCGAAACGATACGGAAAATACATCTTGCCAAGTGACTTCAGGGCGTCAGAGGATACATGGTACGTGACCGACCGCGTCAGACCCGAATCCGTGAGGGTCTTTGCCAACTGCGCACCTGCGGCTCGCGCTAGTGATCGATCATGGTCGCCAACCAGCAGGAATACTCGCTCGGTAAGAATTTCCGCGACGCGGTCCTTTGCGCGGCTAATTGCGATGTCGCGGTCTTCCGCCGGTATAAGGGCGGTCATATCGGTCTGCAGTTTTACGCCGCGATGTACCTGAAAAACGAGCGCCGCGCTGAGGCACGCGACCACCACCACCCAGGCGAGCGCAGCGCTTTTCATGTTCAATCGGTGGGAATAACTGCGTCGCCGGTCAACAGGCGGGCGTCACCCTCGCTCAGTGGAACATCCGAAATTGCTTGATCGAAGAAAGTGAGCCGCTCGGAATCGCCATTGGTGCGGGCTATGTTCACCGCATCAACCATTTTGGATCCCGTTATGACAATTGATGAGAGCATGCCCACAATTGGATCGGTAGCTCTGAGCGGTGTCAGCGTGGTGCGCCATCCGCGCTGGTCTCCAGTCGTCTGAACGGCGAAATCATGATGCATTGCGGACCAGTCGCCCGTGAGTGAACCGTTAAGCATGTCATAAAAATGAGTAATGACTGGAACGTGAGATGCTTCGATGCGTTGAACTTCGCTCCCGTTGACGATCTGTCGAATTCCGACCGGAGTAATCACTGTGACGGTCTGAATCGGCTGTTCGATTCGCCAAATCAATCCCTTGCCGGGTGCGAGAACGAAACTTCCACTGCTAGTCAGCGTCACCGTGATTCCCTTGAGATGACGCTCTTGCTGGAAGCGTCCATGTAGGTTCTGCCCAGGGGCGATCGATGGACCAATAGCAGGTTGGGCGAAACTAAACGCCGCGAACCCCAGTGCTGCAATAACCGTGACGAGCGAACAGATCACAGGGCGCGTCGTATTTTCTCCACCAGGGCCTCCGGCGTTTCGAAGCATAGTTCATTACTCGCGCGATCGACCGTGACCTGGATCGTGTGGGCCTTGGTACAGACTTCGCCGGTGGCAGCATCGGTAATTATATAGCTGGTCTTGAGTCTATTTTCGTACTCAGTAAGCGTGGCGGTTACCTTGATAGCATTGCCCGGGTTTATTGGGCGTACATATTTGATGCGCAGTTCGACAACTGGCCACGCGAATCCGCTCTGAGCCATTTCGCGATAGCCGAATGAAATCTTGTCGAATAAAGCAGCGCGAGCCTGCTCGAGGAAGCGTGGGTAGTTGCCATGCCACACTATTCGCATCGGATCCAGATCATAGAATTGGATGGCGATAGTCACCTCGGCGGAGATCATTGTGCCGCAACCTCTTCAGGCGGGGGCATCCGCCAGAAGTCGAAGAAGTTGTACCACTGAAAAGGATCGATCAGGCTGAAGGATTCGAGACGCTGCGCATAGCGTGCCGCCCAATCCCGAAGCGCGGCTTGCTTGTCGCGACGAGGCAGCCGTATGCGCTCAGCAAACATCTCAAAATACAATCGATAGACTCCGTCCTGGCGTATGCAGAACATCAAATAAACCGGGCATTCCAGCAGATGGGCAAGTATATAAGGTCCCTGCGGGAACGGCGCCTCGCGGCCCAGGAACACCGCCGTGCTTACACGATCGTCGCCCTTCACCGGCGTGCGATCTCCGGCGATCGCGACCCAATCGCCGCGCTCGATCGCCTCTTTGAGCACGATCATCGTGCCCGGGTTCATGTCCGTGACCTGGATCGTATCGGCCATCGCTTCGGGTCTAAACTGGCGCAGGACTCGCGTGAAATGCTCGGCGTGCGCAGTGTGCACAAGGATTTTGATCCGTGAGCGCTGCGCGTGGTCCAGCAATGCGCGGCTGATCTCGATATTGCCGAGATGCGACACGATCAACAGGACGCCCTGCCCGCTTTCTGCGATGCGAGCCGGCCCCCGTTTATCCTCGGCAGCCACCGTCTTCGGATCGATGGCGCCAAGCCACGCTGCAAAAGTATCGATCGTCTTGCAGGCAAAGCCAAAGGAATGTCTTAAGGTGTCGAACCATCGCGGCTCGTAGTCAACGCCTTTTGCGCGATACGCACGACGCAAAAACTCTCGCGACGTGCGACGCTGCTCGGCACCGGTCAAATTGAAATACAGCACAATTGGAAACGCCGCGATCATACATCCGCGGCGACCCGCAACGCGGTAGAACATCGCTAACAAATTCAGTCCCCAGTATGCGCCGCGCTCCGCGACTGAGGACCAATGACTCGATACCTCGCTTGAAGGCCGCCGACCACGAAGCATCGTCGGGAGCCGCAAGAGCAATCCGAGTACTAGCCGCGTATGCATCGCGGCGATATGGCAATTGTCGCGAACCAATTGGAAGTTCGAAATATTGTCAGGCGGATAGACGACTCGTACAGGAACGAGAAAAATCGGCACACCTGCCCAAATCAGTCGGACCAGAATTTCGATATCAAAATCCATTCGGCGGCCGAGGCGTGGATTTTTCTGCGACTGAGTCACTTGCTCCAGTGGGTAAACCCGTAGCCCGCACATCGAATCCACGGGATGCCATGTAAGAGTTTCGATCCCTACCCAGAAGTGAGTAATCGATCGACCGATTCGCCGAGACCAGGGCATTGTCGCATCATGTACGGGTTTGCCGGCGATCAATGAATCGGGATGGGCAGCCGCGAGCGCGATGAATCGGTGCAACTCAGAAAGATCGTGTTGTCCATCGGCATCGACCTGGAGCGCATGGCTGAAACCAGCCGCGCGCGCGAGATCGAAACCCTTCATTACCGCGGCGCCTTTACCTTGATTGGTTTCGAATCGATGTACGATTACTCCGCTATCCGGCGCATGAAGTGCCGCCAGCACTTCACGCGCGGGTGCGTCACTGCCGTCATCAATAACGAATACCGTGAGATCGACCGCGCGCAGGCGTCCCACCACCTGGCGCGCGGAATGGCCGTGGTTATAGCTGGGAACGATCGCGCAACACTTAAAACTCATTCAGCTGCGAACCCAATCCGTCCGGACGAACACGGTCCCCCGGCATCAACGTACTCGAAGTGGAGAGTTTTACGCGAAGGGACGTATTTCAGAACCAATGTCAGGGAATGATTCGGACGAATGGGTTTTCGAAACTTGATGCGAATGATGGTCGGGAAGACTGCCCCAAGCGAAAACTCCTGCGTCGCGTACTGAATCGCCCAGTGAACCTGAACCACCCCCGGAAGCAACTGAAATCCCGGAAAATGACCCGAAAAGAAGAGTAGCGCTTCCGGAATCAGAAGCTTGAGCTTTACGCATTCGGCCGTTCGTTCGATATCAACGACTGACGGATACTGGGGCTGCGATTCGGAAAGAACTGGTGGTGCGCTTGCTGTCATTCGTTTTGCTCCAGCAAGGTCACAACGTCGCTGACACGCCTCTTGCCAAGTTGATCCATAGGCATGAACTGGACGAAACGCCACCGTCGGGGCAGCACCGCCAGGTCCTCGGTGGATGAAAGCTCACGGCGAAGCATTCGCTCGAAGCGAAACTTCCCGAGCCGCTCGATTTCGGCTGCCCCAGCCTCGGACAGCCGCACCAAAGCGCCGAGGTACGGACGCGAGCCGCCGAGACCGACTACGGCAGCTTCCGTGACCCAAGCCAGTTCGCACAATTCGCGCTCGAGCTTCTGCAGGCTCACGCGTTTACCTTCAATCTTGAGGATTCGATCGATTCGACCCAGCAGGCGAAACCGTCCATCGCTCTGAAGTTGAATTCTGTCTGATTGCAGACTCCATCCCGGCGCCGAAGCGTGCTGGGAACGCAGCAGCATAATTCCCTCGGCGTTCGCTTCGACCTCAACAGTTGGGAAGGGCCGCCAGAGTGCCGGCCCGGTTCCGCTACGGCGCCATGCGATGACCCCGGCCTCGGTACTGCCAAGAATCTCGGTGGGCGCGCATCCAAAGATCGCGCTTGAGTCGCTGGCCGCTTCGGGCGGCAGAGCCGCACCGGCCGTGATGATCATGCGCGGGCGATTGTTCTCGGCTACAGGCGCAAGTCCACCAAGGCGGGTCAGTTGTGCGGGACTGGTTACGATCATCGTGGGACCGTCTAATTGTGTGTGTAATCCTTCCCAAGCCATATGAAATTCAGAATGAAATGGCCGGCCGGCCATCAGCGGCCAGATGATCCGGAACGTCACGCCGAAAACGTGTTGATGCGTAACTGTGCCGACGACCGGTATTTCGTGCAGTTCGGCACCCCACATGTTTTCGAGCACCGATGCCTCACGCTCGAACTTCTTGACGGCCTTCATCTCGCCCGTTGAGCCGGAGGTGAAAAAGTGGATAGTGCCGTTTTCGAGATCGGTGCGGAACGGGACAACCTCGTCGGACCTCGACTGCAGGACGCTTTGTTTCGGAACCGCGCTGGATTCCGAATCGACCACGATCGCATCGACGTCGCCGGCGATCGATCGCAGGGTGCCGTCCTGGGCGTTCGGTGGCAAAACTACCTGAGCTCCGATCTTCAGAAGAGACAGAATGCTGACAATGAACCAATAGCCGTGCTCACAAACTACTGCGCCCCGACGCACTGAACGGTTCGAGAGCAACTGCGCGTTGTGAAACACGTCGGACCTGAATTTCGACAGGTTGATGCGACGTCCCTCGAGAATTGCGACACAGTGACGATCCGACCGGCTGCCCGCCAGGAGATCGCCGAGCGCTACGAGACTCAAGCCGTTCCTCCGAACAACCGCTGATGAACACGCTGGCGAATCAGTAGCTCCCCCGCGAAGATCGCACCCATCGCAATGTAGGAGATGAATCCGTTGTAGAGGGTCCACAGTTTCACGCTGCCGTTGGTGGCCGTCGCGGCGGAAATCGCGGCATTGATGATGAAGAACGCGAACCAGGTGATCGTAATCTTGCGCAAATATGGGTTCGCGTCGGGCGGCAAATGCGGATGACGAATGCGCGCGATCCTTTCGACGATCGTCGGCGGCGCCAGCAGCGAGTATCCGAAGACCGCAGCGAACCCCAGACTTAAGACGATGGGGTACGCTTTGAGCCCCAGCAGCGGCGAGCGCGCAACTACGATCAGCACAACGAGACCCGCAGCCAGGGACGGAAGAAAGTCTCTATTCCCCTTCCTGAAATCGTAGGCGAGCCTCACCACCAGCAACCCGATCAGGCCAACGGCGAGCGTCGAGGGCGTCACCTTTTGCAGACCAAAATAAACGACGAACGGATACACGATGCCAATGGCCACGAACACGACTCTAAGAGTGCGCACCGTCGTTTACCTGATCATAGATACGGTCCACGAGATCACCGATGGTGCGTACGCTTTTGAATTCTTTCGGCGAGATCCTGCGGCCAGTGTACTCACGCAGTTTAACTACCAGGTCCACAGCGTCGATGCTGTCGAGGTCCAGGTCCTCGAATAGACGTGCTTGAGGGACGATATTCTCTACGGGTATGTCGAAAAGATCCTGCAGATATTTCGAAAGAACATTCGCAATATCGTTCTTCGAGACCATCTTAATCTGACTGTTGTTCCTCAAGGTACCGCGCCAGCGTC
>Ga0206836_10141_pt1 | contig 18164 bp, 20 predicted proteins | sample Alteio_BWOrgCont_28_FD_152871 | JGI IMG/M metagenome (GOLD analysis project Ga0206836, IMG submission 152871) | Enriched cells from forest soil in Barre Woods Harvard Forest LTER site, Petersham, Massachusetts, United States -... | ecosystem: Environmental > Terrestrial > Soil > Temperate forest >...
GGCTCTTTCAAGAGAACCCAATTCCAAACCAAGATAACCCAATAATTGACGGCAAAACCCGAACGCCTGGACGCACAACTGGATGACCGTCGTGCGCTTCAAAAATCTGAACGTTGGCCGCTCCAGGCCTTCCAATAAATTTCAAACGCATAGCATTGGCAACGAAAATCTCGGCTACAGCAAGGAGGATACATGGCTATCTATTCTGGCAAGGACATGCCCAAGGAAGTTGGTCGTACGACAATGGATCCCGAGGTCAAGAGTTGGCTCAAGGACGGCCCCGTCCTTGGCTCGCACGAACCGATACATGTGCAGCGCGCGGCACACGATCGGTTTATCGACACCAACAAACCCCCGATCGGGAAAGTTGAACATCTGGGCCTCGACGGTCCGCACGGCACCATCCCGATTCGCTGCTATCATCCATCGAAACCCGGCATCGCCGAAGGCGCCGGACTGGTGTACCTGCACGGCGGCGGTTATATCGTCGGGTCGCTCGATCAGTTCGACACCGCAATGCGGCTCTTCGCCGAGAACAGTGGTGCGCAAGTCTACGCCGTCGACTACAAGCTCGCGCCGGAATACCAGTTTCCGGTTCAGATCGAGGAAGATGAGTTCGTCGTTCGCTGGCTCCACGGGCACGCGCACGAGCGCGGCATCGACCCCACACGCATCGCGCTCGGCGGCGACTCGGCCGGCGGCAACCAGACGTGCGTCGTGGCCCTCAAGCTCCGCGACGAGGGCGGTCCCAAGCTTGCGCTGCAGATGCCGATCTATCCTGAGGCCGCGCTGCCGTTCGAGACTCGCGCCGGTATTGAGAACCGCAGCGGCTCTTACGTCGATACCGCCGGCGTCCTCCTCTTCGCCTGGTGTTATATTCCGCAAGGGGTCGACTACTCGCAGCCGTACATCACGCCCCTAAACGCACCCAGCCACGCCGATCTGCCCAAGACGCTGCTCGTCACCTGCGGTTTCGACATGCTCCGCGACGTTGCACATGCGTATGGGTTAAAGCTCGCCGCCGCCGGCAACGACCTTACGTACGTGCATTACGACGACCTGCCGCATGGCTTTATTCAGATGACGCGACACTCGAAGCGCTGCCTGGAGTCGACATTGGAGATTGCGCGACTTCTCGGCGAAGCGCTCAAAAAGACGCGCGCCGCCGCGGCTAAGCGCTGAAAGCGCCCTAAGAAGTCCACGTTTGGTTGAAAGCAGCCTGGGAAATTGCAGAAAACAGACGGCTGCCGAAGTTCGCCAGGCCGGGATGACAAGCCTTTCACACGCAGCTATGGGAAACGCGTGGCAACCTTTGATCAGAACGTAACGAAAGGAGAATCAAAATGAATAATTCTATGAAGCCTTTGCAAGTGGTAGTAAGAATCTCTCAGTCCTTGTGCATCGTTTTGTTGCTGTTGACCTGCCGCGTGCTCTCAGCGCAGAACCAGGAGCATCGCGTTCGGAATATTGTTCTGGTGCACGGAGCCTGGGCAGATGGCTCTGGGTGGAAAGGCGGTTACGAAATTCTTGTAAAGGATGGCTACAACGTCAGCGTCGTTCAGGAGCCGGAGACGTCGTTCAAGGATGATGTGGCTGCGACGAAGCGTGTGCTCGCCCTGCAGGATGGACCGTGCATTCTTGTCGCGCACAGCTATGGGGGAGCCGTAATTACGGAAGCGGGCGCGGATCCATCGGTGGTCGGCTTGGTGTACATCGCGGCGCACATGCCAGACGCTGGAGAGAACGAGGCGGACGACGGAAAGCGCTTCCCGAGCGACCTCGCCAAATCAGGCGCCATAAAGAAAACGCCCGACGGTTTCACATATATCGAGCCGGCGCAATTTCATGAATTGTTCGCAGCTGACCTTCCCAGCGACCAGGCCGCATTCATGGCGCGCTCGCAGGTGCTGAACTTTGCGGACAATTTCTCAGCGACGATCACTACGGCTGCCTGGAGAACCAAACCGAGCTGGATGCTGGTGGCGGGAAGCGATCGAACCATCAGCCCGGAGTTGGAACGTTGGTATGCCAAGCGGGCCAAGAGCCACACAGTCGAAGTCGCAGGCGCCAGCCACTCAGTCTACGTCTCACACCCCAAGGAGGTTGCAGATGTAATTGAGAGTGCTGCACGTGCGGTCTCGAAGTAGTTCGGAGTCCGCAAGGAGTCCCCACACCTGGAGGACCAAGTGAAACTTCTCGACATTCAGTCGTCACCAAGAGGCGAATCTTCCGACTCGATCACCCTCACCAAATCGTTCGTCGAGGCGTGCAGGTCCGACCACCCCTCGATCGTTGTGGATACGTTGAACGTTTGGCATGAACGGCTGCCGGAGTTCGACGAGGAGGCAATTGGAGCGAAGTACAAAGCAGTGAAGCACGAAACAATGACTGAGGCAGAGTCCAACGCATGGGAGCGTATTCAATCGTTGATCCAACGCTTTCAGAAGGCCGATCGAATCGTCTTAGGAACTCCAATGTGGAACTTTGGCCTGCCTTACAAGCTCAAACAATTGATTGATCTCGTAGCGCAGCGAAACTATCTCTTTTCCTACGACGGCAAACAGTACGGCCCTCTCTTGAACGTGGAGAAGGCAGTAGCGGTATATACGCGCGGTTCGCGCTATCTTGAAGGCACTCCTATACCGCCCTCGTTTGACCACCAGGCACCTTACCTGGACTTCTGGTTGCGACTTATTGGTGTTCGAGATCTTCGGAGCGTGATTGTTGACAACGCGTGGAATCGAAATCGTCAGGAATCAGAAGTGAGCCTGGCGAAGGGCAAAGCGACTCTGGAACGATTCGTTGAGTGGTTTCTTAACTAGTAGAAGAGCTGCAGCAACGTGCTATGACACTGATTTGAGGATCGGAGGAGGGATTGCAGCAGATCCGCGAACAACGTCTCATGCAGCTGCGGGAGGATAACGGGCAATACGGAAATTATTCCGGGACAGAAGTCCGCTTGTACGAAGTTTCACCAGATACGTAACGATAAACGCGCTTGTGTTTACGAATATCGCGTCAACTCCCGGTTTGTCGGCAAGCCGAGGTAATCCGCGCTTCCCAAGGTGTGCACGACAAAACTGTCTCACTCTAGGGGTTCACTCCACGAGTTCAATCAGAAATCCTACAGAGTGAACCCCTCGACTAGAGCCCCGCATTAGCCTTCGAAGAACGTCATCATCGCGGCCGCCGTCGACGGCAAGTTTTTGAAGGAGAATCCGAACCGCGCCAAGGTGGTCAATGGTTCAACTTGGACTGGATTCTTTCCTTCTTCGTCTCACTTGACGATCAGATTGCGCGAATCAGCCGCATGAAGGCGTCGATCTTCTTCGTAATTCGCGCCCGGTCGGGACCGAGGTTCTGCTCCAGGCAAATTCCGCTAAAGAACGTGACGATCAAGCCAGCGAGGGAATCATTATCGTCACGAGATCCACGCGCTGCAGCTAGATTGTCGATGAGCAGCTGATGGGCTTTCATTACGCTCGCGACCATGATCTGGCGGGCTTTTGGGGGGAGGTCTGCGAACTCGCGCATAGAGTTCACCGAGAAGCAGCCCTTCTGCCCCCAACTCCCATAGCAGACCTTGAGAAAACTCTCAACATTGGTCCAACCCAGAGGCTGTTTCGTCAGGTGTCCGCGTGCCCTCAGGACGTCGAAATACCTGCGCAGGCTCTCCACGAACAGGTCTTCTTTGTCCTTGAATTCCGTATACAAGCCAGATTTGCGCACACCTGTGGCCTGTTCCAGGTCCTGAACACTCGTCTCAGCGAGGCCATGCTTCCAGAAGACTGGGATTGCTTTATCGAGGACATCCTCTCGGGTGAACAGTTTTCGTCGTCCCATTGCAACATTATCGGTCAGTTCACCCCGAGGGACTAGTAAATAACGGACCAAATGGTACACTATTCCAGAGAAGGTGCTTGTCCTCGGAGGACTCATGGCGCCCAGCCATAAACAACAGGTCATCGATCTCCTGAAGTCGCTTGAGACCAAAGATCCGGTTCCGCTCGCATATGTCAATCCCAATAAGTATATCCAGCACAACTTGCAGGTGGGACCCGGTCCGGCAGGTGTCGCCGCCCTCATCAAGAACATGCCGCCCGATGCGTCCGTCAATACGATCCGCGTCTTTGAAGATGGGGACTATGTCTTCGCTCACAGGCAGTACAACTTCTTCGGACCACGCATCGGATTTGACATCTTCCGCTACGAAGATTCCCTGATCGTCGAGCATTGGGATAATTTGCAGGAGACCGCGACCGAACCTAGCCCCAGCGGGCACACGATGATCGACGGTCCCACGATCGCCTCCGATCTGGACAAGACCGATGCAAATAAGGCGCTCATGCACCGCTATATGGAGGACCTTCTCGCAGGCCGTCGGGAGACCTTCCCGAGGTACTTCAACGGAACCCAGTACATTCAGCACAACCCCTGGGTGGCCGATACAATCCCGGGGCTGATTGCGGGCTTACAGGCTCTTGCCGCCAAAGGTCAGGCGGTCGTATACAAAAGCGTGCACAAGATACTTGGCGAGGGTAACTTCGTCCTCGTCGTCGCCGAGGCTACGTTTGGTGGCATACCCACTGGCATATACGACCTCTTCCGCATTGAAAAGGGTAGGATCGCCGAGCACTGGGATACGCTCGAAGCGATTCCACCTCGCGATCAATGGAAAAATAGCAACGGTAAGTTCTAGAGCGGTGCGAGGCAGAACATATGCTTCAAGGCATGTTTGGAAAAAGATTGGCGGAGCATTTTTCTCTGCTGGAGTCTTCCTCACTTGTGCTTGGTCCCGAGGGAAACTCTCAGTTTGCGTTGACACGTATGCGAATGCCGAACGGCTTTCCTGGACCCACTCCACACATTCCCCCAGAAAAGGCTTTTTCGATATCCGTGCACCTGCGCCGTCCCGACAGCATTAAGGGCTGGGGAACGTGGCTTGACGGACGCTTTCATCGTGTCACCGAATGGGATACCGGCGGGATTCAGATATTCGATATGGAGTCGGAGCCGGTCGCCCTGCGGCCGTCAGGCTTCGATTCGATCCACATCTACATACCCCGGTTCGCTCTCAATCGATTCAGTGATGAGAGCGAACAAAAACGGGTCCGCACTTTGCAGTGCATTCCGGGAACGAAGGATGATGTGATCCTCCATTGGGCACGGACGATGATGCCGTACTTTGATCGTGGGATTGGCCTTCCACGCTTGGTTCTCGATGAGATGATCATGTTGCTCTGCGCTCACCTGACTCGAGTCTATCAGGATCTGGGCCAGTTCCCAGAGGTTGTCACAGGAGGTTTGGCTGTCTGGCAACAAGATCGAGCGATCGAACTACTGCATGAGCGTCTGGATGGTGATTTGGCACTTGCCGATTTGGCCAAAGAATGCGGCCTATCACCTGGTCGCTTTATGCGCGCCTTCAAAAAGTCTTTTGGTGTCCCGGTCCGACGCTACTTGCTTCATAAGCGAGTTGAAGCCGCGAAATCTCTGTTATTGCACTCAAACAAGTCTTTGCTCACCGTTGCCTTTGAAATAGGGTTCTGCGATCAACCCGCATTCAATCGAGGCTTCCGTGAGATTGTCGGAACTTCGCCGGGGCAGTGGCGAAGAGCGAACGCTCCGATGCCGAAAGCGTTTAGCTTGCTAGCCGAAGATTGAAACTGAGCAATCGTATGGCATAACGACGCTTGGCACTTTTTGCGGGCGCTACGAGAAGTCAAGATCTCACTCGTGGCTTTCCTCGCCAGATAAGCCCGACGGAAATTCCAAATTGCGACACTTTCGATCAAGACAATGCCGACATCCTCGGGAAGAATGGAGTCCGCGGTGTCGGTACAATCCGGTTCTTTGAGTGGCGCGGTCGCGCCGGCGCCGAGGACGGAACGGCGGGGAGAACGACGGACCAGACGACGGAATCGAAAAACAAAGAACGTGTTCTCAAAGCATTTGACACGCTTTTCAATGAGCTAACACATTCAGGAGCTCTCTCCACTTCCGTAAATGGATACGTTGCCAGAACGCAGCCTCCACCCCGACGATGAGACGCTCGTTTGGAGAGAATGGCGAAGCTAGTGCAGGGACACAGCGGGGACTTGGAAAAAGGAATAAACGGGGCAATTACCTCGGACCTCGACCTCCGAGCGATGATCAACGTCGTCTCGGAGCTGGCGTGGTGCAATCGTCCGGACGGTTCCATCGAGGTCGCGAACCGTCGATGGCACGACTACACGGGGCTGTCTCCTCAAGGAGAGCACTTTTCAGACTGGAAGACCGCGATTCATCCCGAAGATCTGCGTGGCTTGTTAGAGAAATGGGATGCGCTCCGCGACATTGATAAGCCGGGACAATGCGAAGTGCGATTGCGACGCTCTGACGGCGTCTACCGTTGGTTTTTGCTACGGTGCCAACCTCTTCGTGATTCGACGGGCTCGGTGGTTCGGTGGTACGGGACCGCCGTTGATATCGAGAATCGAAAACAGACGGAAACCTTGCGTATCGCCGAAAAACAGACACTCGAAATGATCGCCAATGATGCAAGCCTCAAAGACATTTTGAACCATCTTTGCACTTGCATCGACGTCCAGGTCTGGCCGTCCGTGACAACAATCCTGTTGATGGACCCGGATGGCAGGCGCCTTTGGCAAGGTGCCGGTCCTCTGACTCCGCCGGAATGGATTCCAGTATTAAACCCCGTACCGGTCGCGCCGGACGCCGGTTTATGTGGGACTGCCGCGTTTTTGAAGGCGCGGGTCATCGTCAATGACGTTGCCACGGAACCGAACTGGCACGACGAATATCGCGAGGTTGCAATCAGGAATGGGATTCGAGCGGCATGGTCGGCGCCAATTCTGACAAACGATAACCAGGTGCTTGGTACATTCGCGCTTTACTGTCCTGAGCCTTGCGTACCCACGGAGGCTGACCTGGCGTTAATCGAGGGTGCGGGGGGCATTGCACGAATCGCGATCGAACGCCAGCGATCGAAGGAAGTTTCGAGAACGGCGCTTAATGATATCGATAAACTGGAGGCCAAACGGCCAACCGCGGCCGAGCAGGTACCCTCCGAGATTGTGACCAAGTGGCAAGAAATCGTTAATCTACTAGCCGAGATCATGCACGTTCCCGCCGCTTTGGTGATGCAGGTTGAGCCTCCTAACATCAAGGTTTTCGTATCCAGCGAATCGGCGCGGAATCCGTACGAGCACGGTGAACTAGCCTCTCTCAATTCGGGACTTTACTGTGAGACTGTCATGAAAACTCGTCAACCGTTACTGGTCCCTGATGCTCTGGTTGACGAGGAATGGAAATCGAATCCCGATATTAAGTTGGGCATGATTTCGTACCTGGGATTTCCAATATCATGGCCGAATGGCGAGGTCTTCGGGACGATCTGTGTTCTCGATGACAAAAAGAACGATCACAGTGAGCTGCACAAGAAACTCCTGTCACAGTTTCGCGATCTCATACAAGAGGATCTGCGGTGGCTAACCGATGTCGCCATCCACCAAATTGTGGATGTGATCCCCGTGATGGTCGGCGTAATGAAGCCGGACGGCACCGTTCTATGTGTGAATAAGAAGGTTCTCGACTATACGGGCCTCTCAATCGACGACGCTATGCGGCAGGAAGCAATCGATTTTCTCCCGGGCGTTCATCCCGGAGACATCGAGCGGCTGAGTGAGGAGCGCCGAAAGGCGATGCTCGGAAACAAACCGTTCGCGTTCGAAGAAAGAATCCGGCGCGAGGATGGGCAGTACCGGTCGTTTCTCGCGCAGTTCAATCCGCTGCTGGACGAGCAGGGCCGGGTGATTCGCTGGTATCTAACGGCGACAGACATCGACGATCGTGCCCGAGCGGAAGATAGAACTCGCAACGAAAATCTGGCGCTGCGAGAGCAAATCGATCGGGACTCGATGTTTGAGGATATTGTGGGTTCCTCCGAAGTCCTTCGCAAGGTCCTCCGCCAAGTGACGAAGGTGGCGCTTTCCGACTCCACAGTTCTTATTCTGGGCGAAACCGGCACAGGAAAAGAATTAATTGCGCGCGCCATTCACAAGCAATCCAAGCGCGCGTCACGGGCATTTATCGGGGTCAACTGTGCTGCCTTCCCGCCATCACTGATAGCTTCCGAGCTTTTTGGCTATGAAAAGGGAGCCTTCACTGGCGCGACACAACGTCGCTTGGGTCGCTTCGAGTCGGCGAGTGGCGGAACCCTTTTTCTGGACGAGGTAGGCGACCTGCCCTTGGATATCCAAATCGCTCTCCTAAGAGTGCTGCAGGAGCGCGAAATCCAACGTGTCGGCAGTAACACCGCAATTTCTGTTGACGTGAGAGTGTTGGCGGCAACTCATCGAGATCTGGATGTGCTAGTGGCCGAAGGCAAGTTCCGTGAAGACCTCCTGTATCGCCTGAACGTCGTACCCATTGTCGTGCCTTCGCTGCGTGAACGTGTAGATGACCTTCCTCTACTCGTCGAGTACTTTATTAGGCGTTTCGGAAAAAGCGCCGGAAAGAAGTTCAGGGCAATCGATGCCAAGACACTCAATTTGTTCCGAGCTTATGGCTGGCCGGGAAATGTCCGTGAGTTACAGAACGTAATCGAGCGAGCCGTGATCTTGAGTGAAGGCGATATCTGTGCTGTGGACGAGACCTGGCTCAAGCGGCCTTCCTCCCACACAGCAGCTAGCCCGGCGTTTGCGCTTAGTGGCGTTCTGCATAAGACGGAAAAAGAGATGATCGAAGTCGCGCTTGCGGCAAGTAACGGACGAGTCTCCGGCCCAACGGGCGCAGCAGCGAAGCTCGGCATCCCAACCAAGACGCTCGATTCGAAGATAAAGCGATTGGGAATCAATAAATACCAGTTCAGGGCTTCCTGCACCGAGCCCGTCGCGTAAGGCTAAACTCTTAACGAAGTCCGCCGGACAAAATTTGGTCCGAACGCAAATAGGTTGCCGAAGTTCTCTCGCTTTCCCATCCTCCCTCAACAGCAAATTCTGAAATGTCAGGATTTGTGCCGCTCAAATGCCCAATCGTTTCAGGCATTTGGGAATGGCCTTTTGCTTGCCCTTAGGGCTTGTGCGGATCGATAGGAGACGAAGATGGGAAAAACGTATAGGGCGGTCGAAACCCGGGACTTTTCACCTCGTAGAGAGGTCCGTCGCTGCGCCGGGTGAGGGACAGGTACGCATTCGCGTCGAGGCCTGCGGCGTTTGTCATTCAGACGCAGGTACGGTTGAAGGGCAGCTACCGGGCGTCGTGTATCCTCGCGTGCCAGGCCACGAAGCAATTGGTCGCATTGAAGAGGTTGGGCGGGGCGTCACAACCTGGCGGGGCGGCCAGCGCGTCGGTGTCGGATTCTTTGGTGGAGAAGACGGAACCTGCGAGACCTGCCGTCGTGGCGACACGGCATATTGCCAGAACCCCATTATCACTGGCGTGACGAGTGATGGCGGCTATGCGGAAATGATGATCGCAGAGGCACGCGCACTGGCCCTCATACCGGATGAACTCAAATCAGAAGACGCGGCCCCTTTGGTTTGCGCCGGCATCACGACGTTCAATGCGCTCCGCAACGCCGGCCGTGCAGGCGATACCGTCGCTATCCAGGGCATTGGTGGGTTAGGACATCTTGGCGTGCAGTACGCCAAGAAGATGGGTTTTCGCACCGTTGCAATCGGCTTCGGTCCAGACAAAGAACATCTTGCGCCCAAACTGGGAGCTCACGTTTACATCGACGCCAAAGCTGAGGATGCGGGAGCCGCGCTGCAGAAACTGGGAGGCGCCGACGTGATCCTGGCAACCGCACCCAGCGGAGCAGCAATCGCCAGCCTGCTTCCCGGCCTCTCTGTTCGCGGAAAGCTCGTGGTAGTTGGTGTTTCGGGTGATCCGATTCCCGTCAACGGAGTTCCGCTCATCTTTGGTGGCCGCTCGGTCGTTGGAAGCCTGACGGGAAGAGCGATCGAGACACAGGACACCCTTGACTTCAGCGTCCTCACCGACGTTCGTCCCATGATCGAAACGCTTCCTTTGGAAAAGGCCGAAGAAGCGTATCGACGCATGATGTCTGGCGATGCGCGATTCCGCATGGTTCTCACAATGGCCTAAAAATCACGACGCCGCTGAAAAGCGGCATCGACAAACCGATGTACGAAGGAGACTCAGATGAATCAGTTCCAGGAAATCTTCGACAAGCAGAAAGCATATTTCGATTCGGATGCGACTAAGTCTTACGAGTGGCGCATCGATCAGCTGACACGCCTTGAGAACTTGTGCAAAGAGAACGCCGAGGCTCTTGAGGCTGCGATGAGCAGCGACTTCAAAACCGCGAGTCAGGAAAAAGTCTTCGAGATCATGGCCCCCGTAGGAACCGCGGCTTTCGCAAAGTTGGAATTGAAAGAATGGATGAAGCCCGTGGATGTAGTCGTTCCCAAGGCTCTTCGGGAAAGCGGACACACCGCCAAGGTCTATCGAGAACCTTACGGCGTCACTCTGGTGATAGGCCCCTTTAATGGGCCGTTAACGCTGCTCTTCGACCCGGCGTGCCAGGTTCTTGCCGCCGGGAATCCATGCATTCTCAAGCTTTCTGAGGGCTTACCCGCCACCAGCAGGGTCTTGCTGGATCTCATTCCGAAATATTTCGATCCCCGGGCTGTTACCGCCGTCACAGGAAGCAAAGACGAGGTGACAGAGCTGCTCAAGCTGCCATTCGACTTCATCTTCTTCACCGGGAGCGTCAAGGTTGGCAAGATTGTCATGGAGGCGGCCGCAAAGAATCTGACTCCTGTACTACTCGAACTTGGCGGACAGAATCCAGCCTTCGTCGATGCAACCGCCAATATCCCGGATGCAGCCAAGAAGATTGTCTGGGGTGCGACGGCCTGGGGCGGCCAATGGTGTACCTCGCCCGGATACGCCTACGTGCATGAATCAATCGCAGAGCAGTTTGTTGCGGAGTGCAAGAAGGCGATGGTCGAGCTCTATGGGACCGACCCCAAGAGCAGACCTGACGACTACTCGCGCATTATTAGCCCCAAAGCTACCGAACGTTTGGCGGGCCTGATCGATCAGAAGAAGGTCGTCATAGGCGGGGCCTCAGACCCAGAGGCACGCTACCTCGATCCCACGGTTATCTATCCAGTGACATGGGATGATCCGATCATGGAGGACGAGATCTTCGGACCGCTTCTCCCAATCCTCACCTACCAGGACATGGACGCTGCCATTCGCGAGGTGAAAAAGCATCCGAAGCCCCTGTCCGGCTTCCTGTTCAGCCGCGACCAAAAGGCAATCGATCACTTCCTCGCGAGCTTGTCCTTTGGCGGCGGAGCGATCAATCAGGTGAATGTTCATCTATTTGTGGAGTCTATGCCTTTCGGAGGCGTTGGATACTCCGGCATCGGTCACTACTATGGCAAGGCCGGCTTTGACGCTCTCACGCACGCGAAATCGGTTCTCATTTCGCCGCCCGACGTTGCCATCGAGCACCTGTTCCCGCCGTACACGGAAGAAAAGGTCAAAGCACTTAGCCAGTGGTTTGAATACTAGGCCACGAAGATCCCAGAAAAAAGCGATCCCAAAGGAACACAGAAATGAAAAAGAATGCGAAAGATTACGTATCGATTGCCCAAAAGTTCTTCACTGCCTACGATGCACACGACGTTGATGGCATGCTCGCTCTTTGCGCGGATGGCGCACTTGGACGATATGCTCCGTACGGCCGCGAGAGCGTGGTGCCAATTCGTGGTGGCATCGATGTCATTTGGCGTGCGTTTCCGAATGCCGTTCCGAACTTCCGAGTCAAAGTGATCGAGCTGATCCCTGCCGAGGGGAACACAGTGGTGATCCAAGCCGAGATGAGCGGGCCTATACCTGCCGAAGTGCCTGGAGTTGCAAAGAAGGGCCAGGACGTACACATCCCTCACTGCTACATTCTGCGTTTCGACGCGGACGGAAAAATTACGCGCCTTGACGCCTATTGGGACAATACCGTCCTGAACAGCATCCAGGCGAGCGCCGTGTGATGGAGCGACCTAGCTGCCATGAAAGTGTTGATTCTCGGAGCAACTCGGTTGGTGGGGCAGAGCACCTTGATGCAAGCCGTCACACATGCGGCGATCACTCAGGTCATCGCTCCAACCAGGAAGCCCCTGCCACCTAGCAGCATGCTGGCAAATCCAGTGGCGGAGCGGCTGGAACTCCTCTTGCCGGAAGTTCTCACTTGGGGAGTCGACGCGGTGATCTGCGCGCTGGGCACAACGAGTGGTAAGGCGGGGTCTAAAGAAGCATTCCGCCAAGTGGACTATGTCTTGCCGCTAGCGTTTGCGAAGCTCGCTCATCAACAAGGAGCAGAAACGTTCGCCCTTGTCTCGGCGATTGGTGCCGACGCCAATTCCTCATTCTTCTATCCGAAGACCAAGGGCGAGGTCGAGAGGGACATGAAGCTCGTTGGCTTCAAATCGCTGACGATCCTCCGGCCCAGCATCATCGGCGGAAAGCGCGACGAGTCGCGTTTTGCAGAAGGACTTGCTCTGACGCTGTCCCGAATACTGGCGCCAGTTCTTCCGAAAAAGTTCCATGTCAATCCCGCAGCGAAGATCGCCGGCGTTCTTCTCGACAGCGTCATTGCTGCGGTCCCGGGTTGTCATTATCGCTACGCCGAAAGTTTGAGCTAGTTCCTTGGAGGAATGTGCACGAGATAGCGTTCGACGCTGACGGATACAACGTAAGCCGCAACAGTCACACAACGGAAGGAAGGAATGGCCATGGCTAATGCAAGCAACACGACCGCACCGACACAATTCATCCAGACGAAGCTCGAAAAATATGCCAATCGCCGCTTTGGGAAAGGACAGGCGCTGCCGCTGTTATGTCTTCAACACTTCACCGGGACCCTGGACAATTGGGACCCGGCCGTAACCGATCCGCTCGCCCTAGGACGCGAGGTAATTCTATTTGAGAGTGCGGGTCTGGGCCGCTCAACTGGCCAGGTCCCCGAAAACATGGCAGGGATGGCGGCACACGCCCTCGCATTCGTCGATGCACTTGGCCTAAAGCGCCTGGATATCCTCGGCTACTCCCTCGGTGGAATGGTGGCGCAGCAGGTGGCGCTGGAACGTCCCTCGCTCGTCCACAAAATGCTGCTTGTCGCCACCGCTCCGGAGGGAGGCGAGGACATTATGCACATGGATAAACCGGAGCTCAGGAAGATTACGGAAGATCCGAATATGCCTGGGCTTGAGAAACTAGTGAAACTCTTTCTTGCGCCAAGCGAATCGAGTCAAGCGGCAGGAGAGGCCTTCGCGGCTCGGCTCGCAGAGAGAAAGCAAGATGGCGAGCCTCTGGCCGGCCAAAATGTCGCAATCGCTCAGATCACGGCCTTTCGAGCTTGGGAACAGTATAGTGGCGAGCGTTTCGCCAAGCTCGGCAAGATCACGCAGCCGTGCCTGGTCGTCAACGGCGTCTTCGACAATATGATTCCAGTCCGCAATTCCTACATGCTGAGCGAGCATCTCCCAAACGCCATGCTGTTGACCTACCCCGACGCCGGGCATGGATCGTTGTTCCAGTTTCACAAGTCATTCGTTCGGCAAGCTTCGCTGTTCCTCGATTCAGAAGGCATCAGCTGAAGGCTTCGGTAGCATTGGTAATCCTAAGCTGCATCCGCTTAGGGATTTAGAAGTGGCACAGTTCGTTGCATCTGGAAGAATGCACTTAGGAGTCAGGAGCCCAAGATTCTGAAGATCGAACGGATTCGGGATTCACGCAAAGTTCGCCTTCGGCTGAGCGGAGAGTTTCGATCTCACCATCTCGATCAGGTAAAGGCCGAGATCAGCCGCGGAGAGCCCATCGCGCTGGATTTGGAGGAGGTTGATCTCGTGGACATCGAAGCAATTCAGTTCCTCAATGCCCGCGAGGACGAAGGTATCTCGGTGTTGCACTGCTCGCCTTATATCCAGGAGTGGATGTCTAGGGAGCGGCAAGAAGAGAAAGCTCGAACGGATTGGCGATGATGACATCGCTGAAAGAGGCACAGAATGACGACCGACGAGAAAATGGCTGGCAAGCTGGATGGAAGGATCGCACTTGTCACAGGTGGGACAAGCGGGATTGGTCTTGCTACCGCGGACCGCTTCGTGGCCGAAGGAGCCTACGTCTTCATCACCGGTCGGCGCGAGAAGGAATTGGCTTCAGCGGTCAAGAGCATAGGGGGAAGCGTCACCGGGGTGCAAGGAGATGTGTCTCAAATCGCTGACCTCGAACGACTCTTCGCCCAGATTAAGCAGGAGAAGGGTCGTCTCGATATTGTGTTTGCCAACGCGGGCACCGCAAAATATGCGCCTCTCGGGGAGATCACCGAGCAGTTCTTTGACTCAATATTCGATGTCAATGTGAAAGGACTGCTCTTCACCGTGCAAATGGCACTGCCGTTACTCAAGGACGGCTCTTCCGTTGTGCTTTGTGCGTCTGTGGTTGCCAGCAAGGGACTGCCGTCGAATAGCGTCTACAGCGCTACCAAGGCCGCCGCTCATTCGCCCGCACGTGGGCGACGGATCTGCGCAGTCGCCGTATTCGCGTGAACGCCGTAAGCCCAGGTTCTACCGATACTCCGGGGCTTAGCGAACTACTGGGTTCCTCAGAAACGGGACAGCAACGCTTCAAGACGATCTCCAACGTCGTTCCACTCGGCAGGCTCGGGACCCCGGATGAGATCGCAAAAGCCGTCGTGTTTCTCGCCTCCGATGATGCGAGTTATGTCACAGGGGCCGAGCTATTCGTCGACGGCGGTTTCGCACAGGTATAGCCTGCTTCAAACATTCGCGCGAAAGGAAGAATGAAATGGCAATTCAAGAAGTCAAAGTACAACGCTTCAGCCTGACAACGTCACGATCATTCGAGGCGGTCGTAGCTTCATTAAAAGCTGGTGTCGGCCGACTGGATCTTGCCGCGTTTGCGAGCGCATCGAAGTCGCCGGGCACCTTCGCCGAGTTGGAAGAAGTGATTAATCGAGACGTGGGCAAAGCCCATCTGATGTTGTTCCTGGAATTTGATCATGGAGCCGTTATCCGAAAAGAGACGGGACTCAACAAACCGAAGATAGTACGGCTCGTGATCGGTAATCCCTTGGTCATGAAGGAAATGGCCAAGCATGTTCCGGACGCGGGGTCATATGCGCCTGTGACCGTGCTCGTTGATGAGCGGGACGATGGCGTGCATTTGTCCTACGACAGGATGACCAGCTTTCTGTCCCCATACGAAAACCCGGATGCCCTGAAGGTCGCTCGGGAATTGGATTCGAAGGTAGAAAGACTGCTCAACAATGCCGCGGTCGAGTGAACTTCACGCTATATCCCAATGGTCTGAAGGCGAGAAAGGACGAACATGGATTTCGCAGGGATCAAAGTACCCGACACAGCGCTGGTGCGCGACGCGATGGACTTGTCGCGGAGTTTGTTAGAGCCATTTCTTTTCAATCATGTGATGCGCTCTTGGTTGTTCGGAATCGTCCTTGCAGAGAGCGCCGCGATAGCACCTGACGCTGAGCTCTTAGGTGTAGCAGCGATCCTGCACGATCTCGGTTTGACCGAGCGGTACAACGGGGAGAATCGTTTCGAGGTAGACGGCGCGAATGCGGCTCGCGAATTCTTGAAAGAACGCGGCATCTCGGCTCAGCAGACGCAGCTTGTGTGGGACGCTATCGCACTTCACACGACCCCAACACTCGCTCTCCATAAAGAACCCGAAGTAGTGATGACTCATTCAGGAATCGCGGTGGATGTCCTTGGCGCCGGTCTTGATCGCATTTCGCGAGAGAAACAGCAGGCGATCCTAACCGCATTTCCTCGGCTGGCATTTAAGGACGGATTTAAAGTTTGCCTTTGCAACGTCGTTCGTCAGAAACCGATCACGGCGGCTGACAACATTCTTCGGGATTTTGGCATTCGATATGTCGAGGGGTACACATCCCCCAACTTTGTCGATGTCATCGCGAATGCACCATTTTCCGAATAGACGGCCTCCCGATCATCGAATTGCGCACACGTATCAGCGCGGCTAAAGAAGGAGACAACATGAACTACCAAATTCAAGGATTTTCCATCCATGCGGAGGTGCACGGGACTGCGGAGCCGGCTCTCGTATTTCTCCATTACTGGGGTGGAACTTCACTCACCTGGCGCAAGGTTACCGCCGAACTTGAGGGACAGTTTAAGACAGTGGCCTATGATGCGCGTGGCTGGGGGAAGTCCGACAAAACCTTAGCTGGCTACATTGATTCCCAGCGTTTTGACCAGTGAGAGAGCTTCGTCCGCAAGGTCTGCCAGCTTGCAATACGTCCTGGTTGGGCATTCCATTGGAGGCAAGGTCGCGCAGCTCATCGCATCGCGGAGGCCGGAGGACGTCGACTAGGCGGCGATCTGGGCGAGTTACAAGTTTTAGTGCGCCACATAGGCAGCACGTTCTCGAGACCGACAAAAATCGTTTCGGCACGTCAGAGCACTTTAGGGTTATGCCGAAACCCACAAATGCTGTGGCGGCTGCCCGCTGAAAATCTCTAGAACGCCATGTTGGGGCACGTGGGGTGCCTTTGTAGGCGACAAGCCTACGTCCGGATGAAACGATATATGGGAACACAAAATCGTCTGGCAGAGCTTAACGGCGACCTAGCCGAAGCAAAGCTATATCCCGAAGGGGCAATCCGCGCCGACAAGGACGAGGTCGTCGGAAAGGGCGCCGCTTTGCGCTGGCTTTTGAATCAAGTGGAGACAGTCGCACCTACAGAATCGACCGTCCTTATTTGCGGCGAGACAGGAACCGGAAAGGAGCTAGTGGCGCAAGCGCTCCATAATCTTAGCCCACGTTGCTCCAATGCTTTCGTCAAGGTGAATTGTGCCGCTATTCCAGCTGGACTGCTCGAAAGCGAACTCTTCGGTCACGAAAGAGGGGCATTCACCGGCGCGATCGCCCAACGAACCGGCCGTTTCGAACTGGCAAACCGTGGCAGTGTTTTTCTGGATGAGATCGGCGATGTGTCGCTCGAACTCCAACCAAAGTTGCTGCGGGTGCTACAGGAGCGCGAATTTGAGCGCCTCGGAAGCACGCGCACTCTGCGCACGGATGCCCGGCTGATCGCCGCGACAAATCGTGACCTGGGGGCCATGGTCACGGAGCAGAAATTCCGGTCCGATCTCTTCTACCGACTAAATGTGTTTCCAATTCGCGTTCCGCCGCTGCGCGAGCGTCGCGAAGACATCCCGATTCTGGTCAACCACTTTGTGTCACAATTCGCGCGTCACATGAATAAGAGAATTGAGAGAATCGCCTTAGAAACGATGAGCGCCTTGTGCGATTACCACTGGCCCGGCAACATCCGAGAACTGCAAAACGTGGTGGAGCGCGCAGTGATCTTGTCTTCGGAGTCCGTGTTGAGAATTTCGCTATCAGATTTAAGTGCCGCCGGTGGACTTAGCTCTAAGCAGAGCCACTTTGCCAAGCCGGAGAGCGAGGGGAACCTGCGGCGCTTGCTCGAAGAAACCGAACGACAGCGGATTCTCGAGGCCTTGGATGAAACCGGTTGGGTCATAGCAGGCCCAAGGGGCGCCGCTGCTCTCTTAGGCGTGAAACGGTCCACTCTTCAGGCGCATATCCTGAAGCTCGGAATCGCTCGCGAGAGGTGAACAACTCTGAACCGTGAGCGTCGAAGGCTCTCGTAGAGATGGTCGGAAGGGCTCCTGCTCACGAGGCACGTGCATTCCGGCTTGAAACTTGGAGGCACGGGTCTAACAGCCCTCAAGTATCGCGCGTGTACCAAAACGCATGCTTTGATACAGGCCAATTTTCGCGATTCCAGCCTTGAGTTTTCTGTACCTTGCAGCCCATCTGATACGAGCCCTTTGATACACCCTGCTTAACCCACACTGTCGCCTTCGGGGTCGGAATTCCGCTGCCTGTAAGCGTTCCGAGCGGCCCCGTATAGGCGCTTGGAACGGGCACTGACGGCCGGCGACGAAGCCCGGCCCGGCCGTCGGGGACGACGCCAACATGATTGCCGCGCTGTGCGCACAGGGACTCGGCTGGAAAAAGATTTCGCGGGAATTGGGGGTTGGCGTGGGACGAGGTTCCGTGCCGTTGTCGCTGGCGACCGTCTTACATGTGGCTGTCGA
>Ga0206836_10142_pt1 | contig 18162 bp, 14 predicted proteins | sample Alteio_BWOrgCont_28_FD_152871 | JGI IMG/M metagenome (GOLD analysis project Ga0206836, IMG submission 152871) | Enriched cells from forest soil in Barre Woods Harvard Forest LTER site, Petersham, Massachusetts, United States -... | ecosystem: Environmental > Terrestrial > Soil > Temperate forest >...
GGTAACATTGGTACCCGATGCGCCCGATGCACTTACATCGAACGCTGGCTGGGATACTGAAAATAATATGGCGTTTCTTAAGGCAACAATTGTCCGCTTGAAAAAGCAAGGCATACGCACATCGTTATTTATTGATACCGATTTGAACGAGATTGAAGGTGCGGCTGCAACCGGAGCAGACAGGATTGAACTGTATACCGAAGCTTATGCTAAAAATTATAAAGTGAACCCCGAGGAAGCTATAGCGCCTTATGCCAAAGCGGCCCACAGGGCGCATAAATATGGATTGGGTATTAATGCAGGGCACGATTTAAACCTTGATAACCTGGCGTATTTCCATAAAAATATTCCTCATTTAGAAGAAGTATCTATCGGCCATGCGCTGATATCTGATGCGCTTTATTTGGGACTTGAAAATACCATACAACTCTACCTGAGGCAGTTAAAGTAAGCGTATGAAACTGGCATTCCGTAAGCTGGGTAACGGCAAACCTCTTTTTATTCTCCACGGACTTTTTGGCTCAGCCGATAACTGGCAAACCTTGGGCAAATATTTTGCTGAATACTTTACCGTTTATTTTATTGACCAGCGCAACCACGGACAATCACCACACAGCGGTGAATGGAGCTATGAAGTTATGAGTGAAGATATACGGGAGCTTGTGGAAGACGAAGGCTTAAATAAAATTATGCTACTTGGCCATTCTATGGGCGGGAAAACGGCAATGCACTTTGCAGTTCGCTATCCTGAAAAGGTTGAAAAACTTGTGGTGGTTGATATTGGCCCTAAGAAATACCCCATTACCAACCAGTTTGTAATTGATGCCATTGATAGGTTCGACCCGCAAAAGGTAAAATCGCGTAAAGAGGCCGATGAAGCAATGTCGCATTTTATTGAAGAACAGGGCGTGCGCCAATTCCTTCTGAAAAACCTTTACTGGGACGAAAACCAGAAACTGCAATGGAAGTTTAATTACGATGTGATAAAAGAAAACATAAGCCGAGTTAGCGATGCTACTCCTATGCCGGAGAAGCCATTGGATATACCGGTGTTATTTGTTAAAGGAGAAAAATCGGATTATATTTTTCCATCGGATATTAAATTAATGACGGCCATGTTTCCTATGGCAAAGCTGGTGGTTATTCCCGGTGCGGGCCATTGGGTGCATGCCGATAACCCCCAGGAGTTTTTTAAGGTGGTTACGGAGTTTTTGTTAAGTAAAGAAAATGTGGAAAGTGTTTAAAACTTTTCACTCTTTTTACCATGTAGGCTTCTCTACATCAGTACTTTTGCGACAGTATTAAAAACTATGATAGTCGATATTTTTATACCCTGCTTTATGGACCAGCTTTACCCGGAAACCGGGTTTAACATGGTTAAGGTATTAGAGAAAGTAGGATGCGATGTTAATTATAACCCCGAACAGACCTGCTGCGGTCAACCTGCCTTTAACGCGGGTTTTTGGGAAGATGCTAAAACAGTGGGCGAAAAGTTCATTAAGGAATTTCAACAGGACAGGTATATTGTTTGCCCTTCGGCTTCCTGTGTAGGCATGATAAAGAACTATTATCCTGAAATGTTTCATAATTCAGCCCTGCATAACGAATACAAGCAACTTGCAAAAAACATACACGAGTTTAGCAGCTTCCTTGTAAATATTATGAAGGTAACTGATGTAGGCGCGAAGCTGGAAGGTATTGCAACCTACCACGATTCATGCGCTGCACTTAGGGAATGTAATATGAAACAGGAACCCCGCACTCTTCTCAAGAATGTTCGAGGGCTTGAAATATGCGAGATGAAAGATACTGAGAGTTGCTGCGGATTTGGCGGAACATTCTCGGCCAAATTTGAGCCTATAGCTGTGGGCATGGGTGAAGATAAAATAAAGAATGCTATGGATACAGGCGCTCAATACCTAATCTCGACCGACGTTTCCTGCCTGATACATTTAGATGGCTACATTAAAAAGCACAAGACCGATTTGAAACCTTTGCACATTGCCGATGTGCTGGCAAGTGGTTGGGAATAATCAAGCCGTTACCGGTAGGTTTACTTCAGGATAATAATTTTTTATGCTATTTATCAAGGCGGGTAAGTTGCCTTCAACATACTTGCTATTACCATTTAAATAAACCTTGCTAAAGTTACTCAAATCAATTTTTGTAGCCAATAGTTGCTCCTGGATTTCTTCATCGAATAGTTTTATTTTGCCATTATGCATTACCAGCAAAATATCTTCCGGGTTCAATGCGAAGAAAGCGTCCATACTTTGTAATCCATTTTTATTTCTGGCAATAATTATATCGGCAGGCGCGTTTTCTTTTATCTCTCTACCCGGTAAATTCCATATTGCATCTGGATTTGCAGTAAGCATATTCAATAGCTCCTCATCGGTTACCATCTTTTGTTCTCTTGCTAACCGTAAATGGTTCCATAAATTCCAATCGGCCGAAACAGTTGAATCAGTTCCGAATAAAATTGCTGCCGACTTTTTTAATTTATCTATAGACGCTGTTTTGGCAACGAGAAAATAGTTGGAATCAGGGCACCAAATAAGCGCTTTGAAACTCTTTGCTTGCTCCTCATTCATAGCAATAGCATGAATGCCTATCAACTCCTTATTTGCCAAATTCCATTTCAATAGTGTATCTATTTCCTTTTCCACTGCTTCGTCAGTTCCTTCTCCTATATGTATTACAAAAGGTTCTTTTGCAGCAAAAGGTGAGTTAAGTTTATATCGCCACCTTTTTTCAAGCTGAACGGAATGCAACACATTTTTGCACTGCTTAACCTTTATTGGGCTATTTTCAATTTGTAATTCCGGCCCATGATTTACAGCTGTGGTTATGCCATTCAGCAGGTTTTTATAAATGCCCCATTGCACCCGCAGTTCTAATGGTACTTTCAATATCTTATCAATAGTATTTTTATTCTGTTTGTGAATGTCATCTCCCCATTCAACATAATTGTTGTAAATCCGGTTGCCGAGTTTTGGAAATAAATTAAAATCGAGGTGGTCGTGTGAGTTGATTAGCCCGGGAAAAGCAATGGCATTATTAAATTGCAAAGTACGGATAGTTGAAGCCTGAGTTGAGGTATCGTTGACAGATTTAATACTATCACCCTCAATCATAATATCAACCTTGCGTTGCGACGTAATGGAATATATGTTCTTCAGCAGCATTTACAGTACTTAATCGTTATAGCTATAAGCTTTTCTAACCAGTTGTAAAACTACGACTATTCGCATATAGGTTTTGATGTTAATATGTTTAACTTTGGTTTATAGCAGATGTTGAATGCTGATTGAGCCAGAATATAAAGAGAAAATTATTAATGAGGAGTTAAACCCTTGTTCAAAAGCCATTCTTAAAACCCTGCTGTACTTCGATATATTTCAATATCCCCTTCCTGCGACAGATATTTATAAGTATTTGCCAAGCTCTGTTTCTCCCGAAAGCATTGCATTGCAATTGAATAACCTGGTAATGCAGGGCTACATCAAGCAATACATGCCATTTTATTGTCTAGCCGAATGTGACGCCAAAAAATATTCTGAGCACAGAATGCAGGGAACAAAGAATGCGGAAAAACTTCTGAAGACTGCAATCCGTTTCTCAAAGTTTATCTCCTATTTCCCTTTTGTGCGTGGTATATGCCTGTCGGGTTCACTCTCAAAAGGATATGCAGATGAGAAAAGCGACATAGATTATTTTATAATTACTACCCCAGGGCGTTTGTGGCTATGCCGCACTATGCTTATTGCATTTAAAAAGTTTTTCCTTTTTAACTCCCACAAATATTTCTGCGTTAACTATTTTGTAGATACCAATAATCTTGAAATTCCAGACAAGAACATTTTCGTGGCTACCGAACTTTCTTCACTTATACCTACTTATAGTGCTGAACATTATTCCAGGTTAATGCAGGTAAATGATTGGTTGAACAACCACCATCCCAATTTTAAGCCAGTTGATGAAAATAAAATATTGCCGGAGAATCGCAGTATACTTAAGAAATCTGCAGAATGGCTTTTTAACGGAAAGATAGGAGAGTGGATTGATGATAAATGCTTTAAGCTGACATTAAAAGCATGGAAGAAAAAGTTTGACCATTTTGACTCAGATGAATTTGACTTACGGTTGCGTTCACGTAAAAATGTATCGAAACATCACCCAAATGGTTTCCAGGAAAAGGTGCTGAAAGAATATGAAAAGCGTTTACGAGAATTTGAAAATAACTATAACATAAGCTTAGCTTGATGCCCAAGATATTGCTGACACATTCTTATTTCCTGCACTTCGACCCTAAACAGTGGAAGCAGCAACAGCCATATCCGCCTTTAGGGACTATATACGCGGCAGCCGTTTTAAGGGAGGCGGGTTATGATGTGGCCTTATCCGATACTATGTTCTCAACATCAGCCGATGAAATAAAACCTGCACTTGATGAACATAAGCCCGACATAGTTGTTATTTATGATGACGGCTTCAACTACCTGACCAAAATGTGCCTTACCAATATGCGCGAGGCTGCATTCAGAATGACACAACTGGCAAAGGAAGCAGGTTGCAAGGTTATTATATCAAGCTCTGATTCTACAGACCATTATGAGGAGTACCTAGCAAAAGGGGCTGACTTTATAATAATGGGTGAAGGAGAAATTACGTTGCTGCAATTGGTGAATAACTTGAGAAGGAATGAAGGCGATATAGAAACTATTGCAGGACTTGCACTTAAAATAAATGGTGAAGTAATTAAAACAGGCAAACGTGATGTATTACGCGACTTAGATACCTTGCCAATGCCAGCATGGAATTTGATAAACATTGCTCCCTATAAAGATGCATGGTTAAAAAACTGGGGTTATTTTTCTATTAATGTAGCCACTACCCGCGGATGCCCTTTTAAATGTAACTGGTGTGCTAAACCTATTTATGGGAACCGATACAATACTCGCTCGCCTGAAAAAGTGGTAGAAGAAATTGAATACCTCAAGAAACATTTTCAGCCTGATCATATCTGGTTCTGCGACGATATATTTGGCCTTAAACCCGGTTGGGTGAACCATTTTGCAGATGTAATGGAAGCGAAAGGGCTGAAGATAAAATTCAAAATACAGTGCAGGGCCGATTTGTTATTGCAGGAAGAATTTGTTTTGGCTTTAGCGCGTGCAGGATGTGAAAGTGTATGGATGGGGGCTGAATCAGGCTCTCAGAAAATACTGGACGCCATGGATAAGGGCACCAAGGTAGAGCAGATTTATGAAGCAACGCGATTACTGAAAAAGCATAATATAAAACCTGCTTTCTTTTTACAATTCGGTTACCCGGGCGAGAATTTAGATGACATAAGTAAAACCATAAAAATGGTGCTTGACCTGGTGCCAGCCGATATCGGAGTCTCCGTTTCATATCCCTTACCAGGAACAAAGTTTTATGAAAATGTAAAAGAGGAGTTAAAAGAAAAAGCAAACTGGACAGATTCTGACGAACTGGTATTGATGTTCAGGAATACATACCCTGCTGCTTTTTATAAAGAATTGCATCGTTTTATTCATAAGGTGTATAGGAATAAGCAAGCCAATGAAAGCCTTAAGCATATTATAGCGGAGCCATTTTCTACCAACACGGCTGAATTAAAGAAAGCCTTATCGATGTTATATTACAAACCGGCATCGGTAGTGTATAAAATGAGAATGAAAAAGCACGAGAAGCAAAATGCTTGACGAAGTAGAAATACAGGAAACGAATGTAAGTGCTGCGTTCTCGGCACAGTCTGCCATATTTGATGAGATTGACGAGAAGAACCTTATTATACAATGGATGCGGGCAAAGGTGCGCGAGCATGTTTCGGCGTACTGGAACGTAGGAGAAAGTGTTTTAGAGCTTAATGCCGGCACGGGATTAGATGCCATTTATTTTGCGCAAAAGGGAATAAATGTTCATGCCACCGATAATGCGTCCGGCATGCTGAGTGAGTTGGGCAATAAAGTGACTAATATTTGGCTGGCAAATAAAATAACCGTTCAGCAATGCTCATTCTTAGAGCTAGATAAACTTAATAAAACAGGTTTCAACCACATATTCTCAAACTTTGGCGGGTTAAATTGTACAGATAAATTGGATGAAGTTATCGCTTCGTTCTTTAATTTACTCATGCCAGGAGGAACCGTAACATTGGTGCTTATGCCACCTGTTTGTCCATGGGAACTAATGTTGGCATTGAAAGGAAACTTTAAAGTGGCCTTCCGCAGATTGAAAAAAGGCGGAGCACCATCGCACCTTGAAGGAAAATATTTTATGACGCATTATTACTCTCCGGCAAGAGTGAAAAGAATGTTCGGTAAAAAATACGCTGTAGAGTCAATTAGAGGATTGGGTGTAGCTGTTCCCCCACCCTATTTAGAGGATTTTCCTGTTAAGCATCCGCGAATATATAAGTCGCTTGTTTCGGTTGAGAATAGTATCTCAGGCCTTCTGGTTTTCCGTTCATGCGCCGACCATTTTATAATAACCATGCGAAAGAAAGCGTAGCAGGGTATGGATAGGAAAAAGGCTGTTGTTTTAATTACTCCCGGTTTTACGGCAAGCGAAGACGATACAACATGGCTTCCGTTTTTACAGCAATTCGTTTCTGCGTTTATATCCTTACGGCCCGATATTGAATTGCGCATAATTACCCTGCACTACCCCCTTAAACAAATGCATTATAAATGGAAAGGTATAAACGTATATAGCACAGGTGGCAGAGGAAAACTCTATTCCCGGCCGCAAACATTCTCAAGAGTGTGGAAGGAATTAAAAAGTATACAAAAGGATTTTGATATTTCCGTTATACAAAGTTTCTGGCTTACCGATACTACCCTTATTGCGCAGCGCTATTGCAAAAAGTACAATATAAAACATGTTGCTTACGCAATTGGTCAAGATGTTTTGAAAACAAATAAGTACTTGAAACTGTTGAACCTTTCTACAATACAGGTAGTGGCTATGTCGCAAAGTATTGTGAACAAGTGTTTTGAAACGAGAGGCCATAAAATAAGTGAGATTATTCCCATGGGTGTTGTACCTGAAGAAGTAACTATGCCCGATGAACCACGAACAATAGATGTTATTGGTATAGGTTCACTTAGCCCATTGAAGAACTATTTGCTATTCACAGAAATAATTGCTGAACTGAAAAAAGATTTTCCCGAACTGAAAGCTATGATTATAGGAACAGGAGAACAGGAGCACTTAATAAAGGAGAAAATAAAATCGGAAGGATTGGAGAATACATTAGAGATGATTAGCTCAATACCTCATAGAGAGGTACTTGCATATATGAACAGGAGCAAAATATTGCTTCACACTTCTTCTTACGAGGGTCAGTCGACAGTAATTATGGAGGCGCTTGCTATGGGCTTGCATATAGTCTGTTTTGATGTGGGCAGGGTGGATAACGAAAAAATAATGGCATGTAAGGACAAAGATGAAATGCTAAGGCAGTTAAAGGCGTTATTATCGAAACAACTTGATTATAAAAAGGTAATCCCCTGCACATCGTTTGATACTGCTAATGCCTTTATAAGGCTTTATGGTATCTAGCATTTTATACCTGTTGTAACTCAGGATATTAACAACGCAACAAATAATGTTAGTAACAAAGTGCAACAAAAATTTACGCTTGCCGTACATACTACCGTGAACCCCTAAACAAGCTCATATGTTTATACAGGAAATACCTACTATAATAGAAAAGGAAAATATCTCAACTCTTCATTTCCCTTTACAAGAAGTTCTTAAATCGGCCCTAGAAATAGGCCAAAGAGTGGCCGACCTTCACCGTGGCTTCCTGCTGGGCAACATACATAAAGGAAAGGTGAAAATAATTTTTGAAGATGACGAAAGCGTTAAGCAGGTTGAGACAACCATTTGGGCGTTGACTGATACCAGGGTAATTCTTAAACAGGGCCTTGGAATACCCCTTTCACGTATACACAGGGTTATTACCTAGTACCTACCGGGTGTGGCATAAAGCGTGCGAAAATCCACACGAGCCATATAGCCAGGCTGAGTATACCAATGTAAAACATTCGCTTTCCTGAACTGCGTATTGAACTGTCGTAAACATAAATACTTTCACCATTCGGCAATGTCTTCTGCTGCGACATCATGTACCAGCCCATAAGTATACCCAGGAAGCCACCGCAGAAAGCCGAGATATATCCTATTGCTATCCAGAAACTACTGCCTGTCTCGGGTGTGCTTAACACCTCCATGCGTTTTGCCCACAAATCATCAAGCATGGCCTGGTTTATTACTTTTCCATGTTGCCTTAGTAATTGCTGAGCTATTAAATAATCTTCTTTGGTCCACTCATCGGGCTTTTCAAGCACTTCCATTAACTCATCTTCGGTAAGCGAATGCATATAATGGTCTGCCGGCAGGCTGGTTACGGCCTTTGCCGCTTCCTGTTCAAGAATAGCATCAACCACCTCAAACTGGCTTGGCAATAGCCTTACTTCAAGCTTGTTCGGATTATTGGTCGAGGCAAAAGTTGAGCCTATGTTGCTGTTGTAATTTGTGGTCTGGTATTCAATACCCTTTTGCTGTAATAGCTCCAGTAATGGTTCTGCTTCTTCAATTGAGAAGAATGTTTTGTAAACCAGGTATTCTTTTTCTTCTTCCATTTTTATATCTGATTTCAGGATAGATGAGACTGCTACACTCTTATTCCTATTACCAATATATCATCTAATTGTTCTTCTTTGCCCCGCCATTTCTCAATAAAAACACTTAATTCCTTTTTTTGCTCCGCCATGCTTTTGTTAGCTAATGCGCATATAAATTCTCTGAATCTCTTTGTAGAAAGCTTTTTTCCATCTGTCCCGCCAAACTGGTCGGCATAACCATCCGAGAACATATATATTGTATCTCCTTTGTTCAGTTCTATAGTGTGCGATTCAAATGTGGTATCTCCCTCCGTAAATCCACCTATTGATTTTTTATCCGGTTTTATTTCCTGTATTTCACTTGCCCCATTGCGTATAATCCATAATGGCCTGTTCGCCCCTGAATACTCTATTTTCATGCCATCTAAAAGGCACAAGGCTATGTCCATACCATCCCTGGTAGACCCCTCATTGTTTGATTGCTTCAGGGAAGTCCGTATACCATTATTCAATTCTTTAAGTATCTGTCCGCTGCTATTATTTTCTGCCACCGCCTCTCTTAGTTTTTCACTGCCAATCATACTCATAAGCGCGCCCGGTACGCCATGGCCCGTACAGTCGGCGGCAGCTATAACTGTCTTACTTTCTTTATCCTCTATAAAATAAAAATCTCCGCTTACAATGTCTTTGGGTTTAAATAATAAAAAGCTTTCCGGAAATCTTTTCTTTAATTCTTCTTTACCGGGTAATATGGCCCATTGTATGGTTTTAGCATAATTTATACTATCGGTTATCTGTGTATTCTTTTCTTCTATGATAGAAAATGCGGTTTCAATCTTTTTATTTTTTTCATCCAGTTCCAGGTTCACTCTTTGTTTTTGCAAATAGTTGCGATATGCAAAAATGGCAAACCCTAATACCAGCAGCAATATTCCGCTGATGAAGTAAATTATTATTTGCTGCCTGTGTTCCTTTTCTTTTTCTATGGCATCCTTCACATTCTGTTCAGCCTGTGCTGCTACCTGCTGTTTTTCAAACTCAAAATTCATTTCAGCCCTAATGCTCTTTTGCGTATTCTCCTTGTTATATATACTGTCTCGGGCATCTATATATGCTTTAAAGTGGTCAAGCGCCCTAAATCCATCTTTTTTCTTCTCATATATTTCACTCAGCAACTTTTCGCCATTCTGTATTTCGTCCAGCGCGCCTATTTCTTTTGCCAGTTCCAGTCCTTTTGTATCTATCTGCTCCGCGTCTTCATATTTGCCCATCCGTAGGTACAACTGGCCTATGCTGATGCAGGAAGATACAATTCCGAATTTATCATTGAAGGCCTGTTTAATTTCAAGCGCTTTTTTTATTTCTGCAAGCGCTGAATCGTACCTGCCCAGGGCGGAATAAACGTCGCCGATATTGTTGTAGGTTGAGGCCTCTCCCCGTTTATCCCCAAACTTGACCTTTATCGCCATTGATTTGTTAAAACATGCTAACGCACTATCGTAAATTTTCTTTTTGAAATATACCAGTCCTATATTATTTAATGATGTGGCAGTACCCTTTTCATCCCCGTTTTTTTGCTTTAATGCCAATCCTTTATAATAGTATTCAAGCGCCTTGTCATAATCTTTTATCATATTGTACGTAAGGCCAATATTATTCAGCACTATTGCCTGGCCGTGCTTGTCGCTTATTTTATCTACAATATCTAAAGCAAAAAAGTAATGCTCCAATGCCTTGGCAAAATTGCCTTCGAAATAGGCGTTTAATCCAAAATAAATACGGCTATATGCAATTCCCTTATTATAGTGCGCTTGCTGCGATAATGCAAGTGCAGCATTTGCAAGAGAATCAGATTTCATATAATTCGAGACATCTTGCTGCTGCCCGGATAGGAATAACAGGTCGTTTACTTTAAGGGAATCTGTTTTGCAGGTTTCCAGGTGGTGAGTTACAGAATCTATAGCTTTTGCAGCAGCTGCACTTTTAGTAGGCTGTGCCGAAGAAACTGAGATATAAAGAAAAATAAATAACGTAGATATAACTCGCATTACGTTTGATTCAATAGTAATTTATTAACGTTGTATCGTAGACATCAAATTTACGAAATGCCTCATTAGCGTTAAAGGTAATGCGATTATTCTGTCCAATTCCTTACAGAGACAAAAAAGCCTCCTATTCTTTGGTTTAGTATACGTAAATTACTATATTTGATTAATAGCATTAACCTATTTAACCTTTTAGCTTGAAAAAATATACTTCAAAAAAGAGTTTAAAACTTACTCTATCTGCTTGTGCAGTAACGTTTGCTGCACTTATTTTCATGCTAAATGCATGTACAAAAAGTAATAACCAGGGCAATTGCGGAAAAAATGGCAATATGAATAATGGCCCCAGTGCGGCTATGTTCCCTGCAGCAACTCAGGGCAGTGCCATAACACGAATTTTAACAGTTGCCAATATTCGCAGCTCATCTAATGGCGCGAGTGAGGTTATGTTCAATGAAAATCCGCAAATTCTTAATGTTCAGAACGCTACTATACTGGCAACCTTACAACAGGCTTTAAGCAGCCATGCCAAAGTGAAAGTAACTTTCAATCCATGGCAGGCAACTATAGAGCAGGTTAATGTACCTACCAACCAGGAAATAATAAATGCTGCTTTAGGGCCGGTACTTAGCAACCAGGGCAAATTAATTAAGGTTGACCCTAGTAACCTTAGTGACCTGGATGATGCAGAAAAATTAGGAATTTTAAATGATGCCCAGGGAGAAAATACACACGCAGCTATTACCAATATAATTCCAAATATGGCAACGGCCCAGACAATGTTCAACTACATAGCAAGGCAATGCTGCAAACTAAGCGGCCCTTACGATGTTGATTATTGTATCTCTTTCCAATATTGCGAAGATGGTTGTTATGCCCGTGCGCATAAAATGTGGTATATTATGAGTCATACATACCACTATGCTACACATAAGATATTTAGTTTTGCCCGTACAGGTAACGATGTTCTTTCTGTCGAGGCCGAAAAATGGGGCGGTTGCTGCATTAACTGGTGGTTTCACGTAACCATACTGGTAAGTATAAATACCCCGGGTGGAGTTAAAGCTTATGTATTTGATCCTGCCATGTTCGACCAACCGGTATTGTTATCTGCCTGGCTGCATGCACAGGAAAATCCTACATGTGCCGGTGGAAGTAACCCATTGGTTGATTTTATAAATTTACAACCCAATCCCTCGTATTGCCCTTCAGATTATACGGGACTGAACTTTAATACCGACCCATTATTCGCAAGCACCGACAGTACACTGGTGCATTACTCTCCATTGACTACTTGCCCGTAATAAATAGTATTCCTATATGAATAAACCCAACCTGCCGAAATGCCTGTTGGGTTTATTTTTTTATGTATACCTGTTTTATCCTGCAACTGCACAAAATCATAAAATCAAGAACGGTTCGGTAACAGATACTATGACAGTATTAAAAATACTAGCCATTGCAAAACAAGATACCGTGATAAGAGTAATTTTCCTGGCTTCTGAACGCATTTATAAACTGCCGGTAAAAGCAAAGCCTGTCTACTTAAAAAGGTTGAAATGGTCACTTGACAAGCATATTCCAGTGCCTGTACAACGAGCAAGGGAACAATCTGATGTTATATTAAGTGTAGGAAAAACAAAGAGAAAATAAAACTACTCCTTCACAACCAGTTTCCTGCTGAGCATGGCTCCTGCTCCGTCTTGTAGGGTAAGCATGTATACACCCGGTACAAGATAATCTACAGGTAATTCAACATTGCCATCTTTTACTGCAATCTCTTCCCTTCCGTACATGCGACCCTGCATATCATAAAGGGCAATCCAGACTGTTGGGTTCTTATTGCTTACTCCACTCAAGGTTATGCTTTCATGCGCCGGATTCGGGTAAACTGTAATGTTATTGTTTGCGGCGCTGATATTATTTACTGAATTAGGGTCGCTTACATAATTGTAATAATATACGGTAGTAAAGTTTGGAGTCGCGGGGAAAGCAGTGAAGTTATATTCAAAAGCCAGCAGGCTATCCGGGTTATTTACACTGTCATACTTTACAATATCCAGTGTGTATGGCACCCATTGGTTAGCCAGGCTATCGAAGGCTTGTATGTTAACAGTATCCGGAAGCCCAGACCCGTTTACATGCTTGGTCATATAAGTTATTGGAGCCCAATATTTATTTATAATATCATATTGGTATTCCTTCCATGAGGTGTGGTACATATATGCAGCCGTATATGCAAATGTATCGGTCACGTATGGAGTGAGGTTTGCACCATCATATTGCTTTTCATATAGATTCAGCAGCCTATGACTGCCATCGTAGAAATTAAAATACTGGTATTGCTCTATAAGCGGTTTTGTAAATGTTGTATCGGTCGGGTTAGAATAGCTATCAATTTCTATCAGGTCGTTTGAAATATTGTATGCATACAACGTTTTTGAAACCAGGTGCCATTTTCCACCGCTATATTCATAAATACTGTCCTTAGTAAGATTTCCCGCCGTATACGTAAAAAACTGTTTGTATGTACTGTCCGATTTACCTGCCTGGTAAGTAAATGCATAGCTACTTGTAATGCTATTAACGTTAAACTTATTGGTATATGTCATGTTCGGAATGAAACTCGAGTCGGCATACAATGCTGTATCGCTACTAACATTTTTATGAATGTCAAAATCCCTGAATTCTTCCTGGTAAAAGATATAACTAAGTGTGTTGGGGTCTACCGTCCAGTGATAATAAGCGCTGAACCAAACCATGGGACTGGTATGGTTACCCAGGTTATTGTTGAACATAGGCGTAGTGCTGTAAGGATAATTAAAGGGATATACCAATGCATTGTAATCGTAAATAGAAGTATCAATAGGGCCATACATTAGTTTTACAGAATCAATAAGTGAATCTCCCGTATTATCGCGGGTGCTTTGCGCCATAAGGCTTTCCATTTTACCCGACTTATTCTTAACATCCCGTTTTACCTGCTTTTGCAACATACCACTGACAAAAGTATGGTGTTGGTCTAGCTTAACGGGTATTTTTTTTGCCGCTTGCGCCAGTACTAAATTTGAAAATAAAATGGTAAGGGTGAAAGTAAATACTTGTTTCATCAATGGCTTGTTTATGTGCAACGGCCTATAATACTTATCAAATATATAAAAATGAAGTTATTATCCAAAGAAACTCTGCTCTATAATACCAAATAGAAAAGCCCCTGACTGTTACGTCAGGGGCTTTTTAACGTTGCCCGACCTGGGTTCGAACCAGGGCTCTTCTCCTCCAAAGGGAGACGTGTTGCCAGTTACACCATCGGGCAATCAAATAATGAACTTTTTCCAAAGGGAGCGCAAAGATAAAAAATATTTTGAGCCTCCAAACCCCTGCCATAGGCTCTATTATTTGCTAATTTCGCCCATATTCCTTCAAAAAGTATGACAAATGGCTCATTGCAGCAGCCGGGGCGGCGTTTTAGCTGGCTAAATAATTTACTGGGATGGGCCATTTTCCTCTTTTCTGCATGGGTTTATTGGTCAACTATTGAGCCTACGGCCAGTTTCTGGGATTGCAGCGAGTTTATATCAGTCGATTACAAATTGCAGATAGGCCACCCTCCCGGAGCCCCGTTTTTACAGCTTATAGCCCACCTGGTATCACTTTTAACCTTTGGCGATGTTCATAAGGTAGCCCCTTATATAAACCGGGTTTCAGCTACCTGCAGCGCCCTTACCATTATGTTCCTGTTCTGGACCATAACCTGGTTTGGAACCAAGCTGGTAAAGAAATCGGGTGAGGTTACCGAAGGCAAAATGTATGCCATTTTGGGCGCTGGGCTAATAGGCTCGCTGGCCTACACCTTTACCGATTCTTTTTGGTTTTCAGCCGTTGAGGGCGAGGTTTATGCCATGTCGTCCTGTTTTACAGCTATGGTTTTCTGGTGTATAACCAAGTGGGAAAGGGCAGATTCCTTTGCCACAAGGTGGATAGTGCTTACTTTTTATCTTATCGGGCTTTCCATTGGTGTTCACCTATTATGTCTACTTACTATACCTGCGGTAGTATTTGTCTATTATTTCAAGCGCTACCAGGAAGGGGTAACCTTAAAATGGTTCCCTTTATTCAGGAAGAGGCCCAAAGCTCAGGGGGCACTTATAACAAGCATAATTGCCGTTATGTTGCTTGGCTCTATACAAGCAATTATAATACCCGGCATATTACAACTGGCAACCCTGTTTGAGCTGTTTTTTGTCAATAGAATGGGCATGCACTTTGAATCGGGCACTGCCATTTATGGGTTATCTGTAACCCTGCTTATACTTATTGGTTTGTGGATAACAAAACACTATAAAAAACCGGGCTGGAATACGGCTATCCTCGCTTTTTCAATGCTGATTATAGGGTACTCTTCGTTCCTGATATTGGTAATACGTGCTAATGCCGATACGCCAATGAATGAGAATAACCCCAGCGATGCCATTAACCTTCATGCTTATTTAGGCCGGCAGCAATATGGCGACTGGCCATTAGTATACGGGCCATATTACAATTCCCCGCTTGATACTGCATTACCTTATAAAGATGGGGACCCTGAATATGCTAAAGATGAAAAATCGGGCAAGTATGTTGTAGTAAATGACATGAAGAAGGAAGTGCCCAATTACGATTCCCGCTTCTGTACCATTTTCCCACGCATGTATGATGGTAACGAAGGTCACCCCGGAGGTTATAAAAACTGGGGAGGTACCGATGTGGAAAAAGTTCCCTTTGTTGATGCAGGTAAAAAGAAAAGAATAATTGATAAACCCGCCTATTTCGATAACATACAATATTTTGTTCGGTATCAGATGGGTTTTATGTTCTGGAAATATTTTATGTGGAACTTTTGTGGCAGGCAGAACGATATACAGGGCTATGATAGTGATGATGCATTGCATGGCAACTGGATTACAGGTATTTCATTTATAGATGAAGCAATGGGCATACCAAGCAAGAATGTTCCTGCAGAATATACCAATAACAAAGCACGAAATGTAATGTATGGGCTGCCTTTATTGTTGGGATTATTGGGGTTTATTTATCAACTCAGGAAAGACAAGGCCAATGCATTGGTGGTAACAGTTTTCTTTTTCTTTACCGGGCTTGCTATAATACTGTACCTCAATCAAACTCCTTACCAACCCCGTGAAAGAGATTATTCCTATGTAGGGGCATTTTACGCTTTTGCTATATGGATTGGATTAGGGGTAATAGCAATTTTTGATCGGGTAAGTGTTTTCATTTCAAATAATCGTAATTCTAAATACATTGCTTTTGGCGCGACTGCCCTGTGTCTTGTAGTGCCTATTGTTATGGCTCATGCCGAATGGGATGACCATGACCGTTCTGGGCGATATACCTGCAGAGATATAGCCATTGACTTCCTGGAATCATGCCCGCCAAATGCTGTTTTATTTTGCAATGGCGATAATGACACCTTCCCCCTATGGTATGCACAGGAGGTTGAAGGCATTCGTACGGATGTGCGTGTGTGCAACCTTAGCCTGCTCTCTGCCGACTGGTACATCGACCAGATGAAAAGAAGGACTTATAAATCTGCCCCCTTGCCTATTACCCTGACACATGGACAGTATGTCGATGGCACACGAGATTATCTGCCGATACTTGAAACCACGCGTGATTATAGCGATTTAACTAAGACGATGGAATTCATTAAAAGCACTAATCATAACGATGAACTTGATTTGCATGATGGAAAATTCATGAACTATCTGCCCTCTAAAAACGTTGCATTGAAAGTTGATAAAGAACAGGTATTGAAAAATAATATTGTGCCTCAATCCCTTGCTGACAGTATTGTTTCTTCAATAGACTGGACCATACCCACAAGTTATGTGGGAAAGAACACCATGATAGTACTGGATATTTTAGCGCACGATGATTGGAGCCGCCCAATATGTTTTACTACTACCGCTGGCCCTGAAGCATATATAGGGTTAGAGAAATATCTGCAACTTGACGGATTAGTTTATGAACTAGTACCCTTAAGAAATCCTGATGTGAAGGAGGAGACAGATATAAGTATTGCCGCAGATGCCATGTATAATAATGTTATTCATAAATTCCGTTGGGGCAATATGGGTTCAGGAATTTATATAGATGAAAATATCCGCCGCATGGCATACCAGTTAAGAGATAAAACAGGGCTGCTTGCACAGAAACTTATAGACGAGCATAAAAATGATTCTGCACTACGGATCCTTAACCTATGCATTGATTCTATACCTGAAACCAGTTATGCCTACGATGACCCTATGGTTGTATTTGTCTATTGCTATTACGAGCTAGGCAAGTTTGACAAAGCAAATGCACTGAGTAAAGATATGTTCGATGAAGGAGAAAAGAAACTTCGTTACTTTAATACTCTTACAGGCGATTCGAAAAGTTATTACAGTTATGAGGGGCAACAAGTGCAATACACCTTACAAAAACTGGTATTAATGGCCAAAGGTTTTAGTCAGCAGAATTTAAATACTGACTATACCCAACGTATGGATGAGATGCTGAAAGAAGGCATTATTACAAAGCAATAAAAAAACCTCTCCGTTTCCCGTAAAGTGAAACGAAGAGGTTATAGTTGGGGCCGAAAGATTTATTTCAATAAATTGACAGCGCCTATGTAGTAGTGTTGCTGGTGAAAAATATCGGTTAAGTTAATTTTATAAACATAGGTGTCCTGTTGTGCAATGCCTGAACCGCCATTTGCGCGTCCGTCCCAGCCCTGGTACAAATCATAGGTTTCAAATATCATCATGCCCCAGCGGTCGAATATCTGCATGTGATAGTTAACTATTCCAATGCCCTTGCCGGTGAAGTAATCGTTTTCACCATCGCCATTAGGGGTAAATGCATTCGGAATATAGAAAGTAGATTCGGGAACTATCTCTACTGTATCAATCTTCATACCCGGGCAACCATAGCTGTTATTTGTAGTTAGTGTTACTACATATCTTCCGGTATCATGGTACATATGAACAGGGTTATGCGATGAAGTATAGTTTGCTTTTCCTCCGTCGCCAAAATCCCACTCCCATGTACTGGTATTGGTAGATTCATCGATGAAGGTGATTACAGGATTAGTAATCGGCGCTTGTTTAGGGTCGGCTGTGAAATCGGCTTTTGCAACAGGGTAAACAGTAACATCTGCATCGGCACTGGCTGTGCTCTTGCATCCTGCTTGTGAAGTTACTATCACGGTTACCGAATATGTTCCAGATTGGGTATAAGTAACCGATACCGGATTAGTATTACCAGTGCTGCCATCGCCAAAGTTCCATACATACGTATCGGCGCTATTTGCCCTATTCGTATCGTGATAGTTAAAGGTTACTTCACCGCACGATGCGCCATTCATATAAGGTATGCGTATTACAGGCAAAGGGTTTACTATTACGATTATGGTT
>Ga0206836_10143_pt1 | contig 18124 bp, 9 predicted proteins | sample Alteio_BWOrgCont_28_FD_152871 | JGI IMG/M metagenome (GOLD analysis project Ga0206836, IMG submission 152871) | Enriched cells from forest soil in Barre Woods Harvard Forest LTER site, Petersham, Massachusetts, United States -... | ecosystem: Environmental > Terrestrial > Soil > Temperate forest >...
TACCCCCACCCGCAGTCCGACTGTGGCGTCTTGTGGTAGCAACTCAACGGTTTATTTTGGAAGCGACACGACTAATTTAGTTTGGACAAATTGTAACGCGCCTACCTCCGCTCCACCGGCAGACGGCAGCGGTAATGCCTGGAACACAGTCAATTACAACACCAGTACCGCCAGCGGTTGGGACAACGCCCAAATCATTACTTCTTTGGCGGGAGGATGGACCCAGCCTTGCAGTATCACCAACTCAGGAATCATCCCCAACTGGATATCGGTGATTCCCTCAGCGAGTCAAGGCAATGGCCCTTGCAACGGAACAAACGGCCAGCTTTATTACTACGCTAAATACTTCACTATTCCGGCGAGCAATACGGTGACTGGGGCTTCGTTGTTGATCACGGGAGATGACGGAACCACGGGCGGCGGAACCGAACCTTTTGGACTTTATGTAAACGGTAACGCGATTTCGGTGGCGTCCTTAAGCTGGAATGCCTGTACGACTCTGACGATTCCAGCGGCCGACTTCCACTCAGGAAGTAACATCATTACTTTCATGGATGAGAATGAAACGGGCGGACAGGGTATTGCCTATCAGCTTTCCTGCGCTTTGGAGGCCTATACCTGCACCTTCACCAATACGCCAACCAATACTGTGACACAGACACCGACGTTTACTTTTACGGCAACGCATTCCAACACACCTACGAATAGCTTCACGACCACCCCCACTAATACCCCGACTTCTACAGCTACAACCGCCAACACTTTCAGCCCTACCGCGACCTATACCAGTTCCAATACGCCGACCTCTACGAACACTTCGACGAAAACCTATACTTCGACACCCGTCACCACCTCGACGCCGACTTTAACCAATACGGAATCCAACACACCTACCTTGACGTTGACGGCGAGTTACACGGTTACTCGGACCTTCACCGCTACGCCGTCGAATACATCGACGTCGACTTTAACCAATACGTCTACGATTAGTTCAACGCCGACCAATACACCGGTGGGGACCTTAACGCCAGCGGACACCGCAACGCCCACTAATACCAATAGTTCGACGGCTTCTTATACGCCCAGCTCGACGGCAACTGCTACCTTCTCGTTTACCAGCACGGCAACGAATTCCCCTACAGCAACTCCGACCGCAACCAAAACTCCGCTCGCTCCGACTTCGACCTTTACGGATACTTATACGCCCAGTGCCACTACGACCAATACGGTTACCGACACGCCGGCTATCGCGACATCTACCTTTACCTACAGTTTTACACCCAGCGCGACTGTGACGAATACGCCGACTTCCACCCGAACGGCTACAGTTACGGCTACCAATAGTTTTACAGCTACATCAACAGCCACGCCCACTTTGACTTATACCTTTACTTATACGAAGACACCGCTACCTACCGCGACCGCGTCCAATACCGCTACCAATAGTCCGACTCCCACAGCCACTTATACCTTCACGATTACGCCGACCTATACGCATACACCGGTGCCGCCGACTAATACGCCTACGCTGGCGGGTTGCTCGGGGATTCCCAATTGGAATGGAAACTTTGTGGCCTACTCTGTCGGCCAGAAGGTCGATTACAACGGTGAAATTTATCAATGTATTCAGGCACATACGTCTGAACCCAATTGGATGCCGCCGGTGGTGCCGGCTTTGTGGAAAGATTTGGGAGCTTGTGGTTCGACACCGACTGCCGCTTTGATAGCGCAAAGCCCCGTGGTTTTTCCCAATCCTGTGACATCCGCTACCGCGAATCTTCAGTTGCCGGTAACCAATGCGAACAATGTCAAGGTTCAGATTTTCACCATCGCTTTCCGTGAAGTTAAGACAATTACAGAAGCTCAAGTGATGGGGAATACAATGACGGTTTCCCTAATAGATAAAGCAGGAACGCAATTAGCCAATGGACTTTATTATTTCGTGATTCAAGCTGATGGACAGAAGTGGATTAGTAAAGTAATGGTTGTGCGGTAAAAACAGCGCTCTATTGTTTTGCCGGGCCGGTTGATTCGCGAATGATGATCTGAGTCGGTTGAAATTGTTGGGTTGGAACCGAGTTTTCAGGATTTTTTATTTGTTCAATTAAAAGCCGGGTAGCTGCCGCGCTGAGACCCTGAATATCCTGGCGGACCGTGGTGAGAGAATAGGGATATGTGGAAGCCGCTGGAATATCATCATAACCCACCAAACTAATATCTTTTCCAACCTTTAATCCCGCGGCAGTGACCGCGTCCCACGCGCCGGTAGCCAGCATGTCATCCGCGCAAAAAACCGCGGTCGGTTTTTCAGAAAGCTTCAGTAATTGCTGCATTCCTTCGCGGCCATTTAATTTGATAAAACCATCAGAAGGAACGACAAAGCTTTTGGGAACAGAGAGACCGTGTTTGGACATGGCGTTTTGAAAACCCTCTAAGCGGTCTTTGGCATTTTGAACATTATGAATAGGCCCGGCTAAACAGGCGATTTTTCGGTGACCCAAATCGATTAAGTGTTCGACAATGGTTTCGCTAGCTTCTGTGTTGTTGGTGTCGACGAAAGAAATTTCTGAACTTTTGGTCCGGTGTCCTACAAGCACGATGGGGGTGGACTGGTTGGCTAACTCTAAAAGATGTTTTTCTTCCAAACTGGGGGAGATCATGAGGACTCCGTCAACATTGTTATGGAATACTCTTTCGGCAATTTCTTGAAAATCCGGGATTCCGACCAAAAAATTAATCAGCATTCCCATATTTTCGTTTTGGATAACTTGAGTAGCCCCTACCAAGATGCCGTTATACCAATCGCTTTTGAAGTCTACGGGGAAATTATTAATATGGAAAAAAATCTCGATTAAGTTGGTTTGGTTGCTGACCAGCCGCCTGGCGCTGAGATTGGGTTTGAAATTAAGTTCTTTAATAGCTTGTAGTACTTGGAGTCTGGTTTTTTCGGTGACGACTTCTGTTTTTTTGTTGAGCACCCGGGAAACGGTCGCGATCGAGACTTTTGATTTCTTAGCGACGTCGTAGATGGTGGCGGAGCTTTTTTGTTTTTTGTGGACCATGTATTGGGGGTCTCGAAGTTATTAAAGAATAGCTGAGTCATTATTGTGGAATAAGAGTGTGGTTCAATTAGAAATAAAGTAATGGAAATTTATCGTGTGAAACTTGAAGAGTAATTTGAGTTAGTCAAGAAGATCAAAAGTACGAGAATTGTATGGGTTTATGGCGAACAGGTGTTGGCTCACAAATGAAATATTCAATTCTTTGTGGGTTCTATCAAAATAGAGCAGATTTTTGCTAAAAAGGCTTGTTTTTAGAGGTCTTGATAAAGGTTTATATCAAAATAGCTGAAATGATATATGGCATATTTCAAAAGTAAGGTACAGTTATGACACGTGTTATTTGGGTTTTAAAAAAGCGCTTTTAAAGAAACAGGTACGATTGTTTTAATTAGTCATTAACCAACACATACGACGCCTACAACGAAAAACGTTTTTAGTTTGGTGCACAGTTGCCCCTGTACACTTTTGAACATTAGTGGGGAACATTTTTACTTTCTTGACGGAGAGAAAATGAAGAAGTTTTTTGCAGCCTTAGGATTTTCTTTCTTATTTCTTTTAATCAACACAGTACGTGTGTGGGCATCCCCGGGTTATGTCATCGCGGGTTACGCTCCCGGATACAATTCCAATCCCAGTTACAACTTCACAGGTAATTATCAAACAGCTATCCCCTGGGGATCTTTGTCTCATGTCTATTTCGCGTTCGCTACGGTGGGCGGAACGAACGTAGCTTTAGATGATCCGAGTGCGATAGCGCCGGGTCTTTGTGCCAATGCGCACGCTAATGGTGTTCGTTGTTATATCTCGGTCGGTGGAGCGGCGGGAAATACCTGGCCGACTGATACAACCAATGACGCGAACTGTTCCACACTGGCTTCCAACATCGCTAAATTGATTAATGGTTCGGCGGGCGTTACATTCGATGGTATTGATATTGACTGGGAAGTTGAAAATACAACCAACCCGGCGCAGAGCGCGTTTTTAGCCGGTCTGCTTTCGAACTTAAGAACTGATCTCACAGCTTTGAAAACCGCGGGCAAAGCACCTGGGCTTGCTGCATCGGGTAAATATGCCGCTGAGTCTCCAGTGGGCTTATCCATGTATTTGGAAGCTGGTTATTATGTTTGCGATTATTTTGACATTAGTACGGTTTTAAGTGATGTGGATTGGTTTACTCAGAGTGGTTACGACATTAACATCGGCGTCGGTGGGGATATCTTTAACGGCGCGCTGACAGAACCAACTTATTCTTTTACTCAAGCTGGTTGCACTAGCACCAACCTGCTCGCGGGTATTAGTGAGATCGCTAATTGGTTTAACACCGCGTCTCAAACGCAGATGCCCTACAATAAAATGATTTTAGGAATGCCTCTTTACGCCCGCGACGCGGCCGGTGCGGCCACCGTACCGGATGCACTGGTGGGAACTGGAACGTTTGGAACTTACGATGCGACCCGAAAGGAATGTCCCACAACTTACAGCGGTACAAGTTATGGGGTGGATACAGCTCAATCTTATTGCGACAAGATTAATTGGGCTTTAGGAAAAGGGTATAACGGTATAGCGATGTGGGATCTGGGACAGGGATTACCCACAAATGCCAATTCGATGATGACGAGTATTTGGAATGTGCTCAACGGTACTAATACTTGTGTGACGGTTACAAATGGTTGCGGAGCAAGTACTTGTACGCCCACTGTGACGGCTACGCCCACACCAGCCTGTGGAACGCTCGTTGCCAACTTTGAAAATGGATTACTTCAAAATAACCTATTAGGACAATGGAGCGATTATATTCCCGCAGGTACTACCGCAACCATGACAAATACGATTAATGATGGCTTGGACGGTTCTATTTATGGGATGGATTTGAGTGGAACTACTACAACGACTAATACAGCTACCTTTAATACGGGATTGGCGTTGGCTCCGGGAACTTACAACGCGTCAGCGCAGACAGGTTATGTTTTTTCTATTCGAGTGGACCAATGGACTGGAACTAGTCAACCGGCCACTATTTTGCTAGAAATGCAAATTAATGGTTCGACGGGGGCGGAGTATGGAACGACCATAGTTGTGCCGGCCAGCTATGTGGGCAATGGAACGTTTGGATCGGGAACAACCTATCACGCGTCAGTTTTATTTAGTTCGTTTAGCTGGCTCAGCTGGAGCGCCGCAGGGACCAACCCGATGCCAACCAACGCGTTATACCTTATGACTTTTGCGGCAGAGCCTTCGGCGACTGTCGGTTTTACTTATAATATGACGATCGACAATATTTATTTCTCCTGTCCGCCAACGCCGACTTCTACGCCTTCGTCGACTTCAACTGCCACCGCTACACGTACTCCGACCATGACTTTCACGTCAACCCCAACCAACACGGTAGCGGTCACTTCGACTTTTACCGCTACCCCTAGCGGTACCTTTACTAGTACGCTGACGTACACCCGTACTAATACAGTAACCAACACCTTTACGCCTACGATTACGAACACGGCTACCAATACGCCACAGAGCACTTCAACTTTCACGAATACACTGACTAAAACTTATACGGCTACAGTAACCAATACCTTTACGCCTACGATTACGAACACGGCTACCAATACGCCACAGAGCACTTCAACTTTTACAAATACACCGACTAAAACTTATACGGGCACGGTGACGAACACCTTTACGCCTACTGTTTCGAGTACATTTACCAATACGGTCGCAAATACTTCGACTTCGACCAATACGCCGACTAAAACTTATACCAATACGGCCACAAATACGCTTACGCCTACTATTACCAACACGCCGACCATAACGCCAACGCCAACCTTGACACCTACGGCTACTAGTACGAGTACGGGAACATTGTTACCAACGAATACGTTTACGGTGACATCCACTAATACGTTTACAGGTACTTTTACGCAAACACCAACATTAACCCGCACCAGTACTGTTACCAATACGCCGACAAGCACATATACCAATACGGTTGCGAACACTCCAACGCATACGGGAACATCGACTTTCACCAGTACCATTACGAATACACCGAATGGGCCAACGAATACATTCACCGCTACGTTGACCAATACACCAACGCCTACAGTGACGTCCACCTACACCAATACCCTTACCAATACACCAACTTCAACTGACACTAGTACCATTACAAATACACCCAATGGGCCGACGAGCACGCCGACCAATACGGGGACGATGACCGACACCTATACAGTGACGAATACCGCTACGGTTACGGATACAGCTACGCATACCAATACCGCAACGAATACGTTTACGGCTACAAATACCAATACCTTTTCTTCAACGCCAACCTATACGGACACCTCTACGGCAACGAATACGCCTACGATGACATTTACTCTAACCAATACCTATTCGCCCACATTTACGGCTACACCATCGAATTCACCGACAAGAACAGACACGCCGACTGTGACTTCGACCCAGACCTTGACCTTTACACCAACCAGTACGGCTACGGCCACACCTACTGCCATTAATAATGTGATTTACACCCCGCCTTATCCAAATCCGGTGACCACAGGGCCCGTGGAAATTGATGTGACAACGCCTGGAACGGCCACTATCCAGATGGAGGTCTTTACGACAGCGTTCCGTAAAATTTCAGAACATACCTTTATGGCTGGCAGCGGCAATGGACCATTGGGAACGGTGACGGCGGTTCAATGGGATCTTCGTGACAAGATGGGTATGACTGTGGCTAATGGACTCTATTACATTCGTATTCAGGTAACTGGACGGCAGGACGCGGTTAAAATCTTTAAAGTCTTGGTTTTGCGTTAAACCACGCTGTAGATAAAACTGAAAAAGCCATGAAGAGCGAAATTGCTTTTCATGGCTTTTCTTTTTGACTCAAACGTATAAGTTTATGGAATCAATACAATCTTTCCGTGAGCGCCAGGCATCATGACGGTCTTGTGTGCTTGGGCGACTTCTTTCAACGGTATTTCTTGATTGATAACGGGATTAAGCGAGCTGTTTTTTAAATAATTCCAAAGGTCTTTATGTATGGCGTTGTTTTCTTCATCGGTTCTTTTAAGGGAAATCATGCCTAAAATGGCACCGTTACGGCTGATAATGTCTCTCGGATTGATTTCGACAGGTCCGCGTGAACCAATGATAACAATTTGTCCATTAAAAGCTAAAACAGTAAGATCTTTTCCAAGATTGATATGGGCTGCCATTTCTAAAATGACGTCCGCTCCCTTGCCTTGAGTGAGATTTAATAGCCCTTCTAAATAATTAGGGTCTTTGTGATTAAGAGCATGATCGGCCCCGATTTGTTTGATTAATTGAAGACCCCTTTCAGTTCCGGCGGTCGCGATAACTTTTAATCCAAAAGCTTTTGCCAATTGAATAGATGCCACGCCTGTGCCGCCGGAACCGCCTTGAATAAAGAGAGTTTCTCCTTTTTTGACCTTGGCTTTGGAAAATAAGGCGTAATGGGCGGTGCCGTAAGGAACGCCCAGAGCGGCACCTTGAGAAAAGGTAAGTGAAGAGGGAAGGAGATGAACATGGTTTTCGGCCGCAAGACAAAATTCAGCGTAAGTACCGGTGATGGCGCCTTCAACATAGACTCGGTCGCCAATCTTTACCTGAGTCACACCTTGGCCGACGGCGTCCACTATTCCAGCACCATCCATACCTGGGGTATAAGGTAAGTTGGGCTTACGAGCGTAAGTGCCGGTCAGAATATAGGTGTCGACTGGATTCACTCCGGCGGATTTGATTTGAACAAGTACCTGTCCCGGACCGGGATTTGGTTTCTCTACTTCTTTGTAGTCTAAAACTTCTGGCCCGCCGAACTGTTGAACTTGAATGGCTTTCATATCAATCCTTTGATATTTGAAAGTATTAGGTGTCATGAAATAATAACCCTTTAAATTATGTAGGTTATAGATGAATTTTTTAAAAGAGCTGGCTACGTTTAAATATCAAGATTTCTAGTATCTGTCAGAAAAATCACAAAGAATTGCTATCCGATGTTGTTTTTTTGCGTTTTTATGATAAACTTTCAACGTTTTGACACGTTAGTACGTAATTTGACTAAAGGTTTAAATTGAAAAATGACTCCATCAATAACAATCCGTTGATGCCAGATCAGCCAGCCACTCCTATACCGTCGTGGCTGTTGCGGGTGCTTTCCCATAACTCTGTTATTAACCTCTTTACCGATTATATTTCCTTACCTTGCTATGTAGTGGCTCGGGACAATTTAAATCTTTGGTACACTTTGTCTCTTCCCACTAGCGACAGTTCTCCCTTTCAATTTGAGATGTACTTTGGGAAAAAAGAAGCTCGAGCAAAATATAACAATGGCTGTTTAGAACTGGCCGCGCAAACTCAAAAAGGTGTTTTGGCTCAACATTTGGGTTTATGGGATTATTTTGTGCCGGTGATGAAAGAGGGTGCTTGTGTAGCTTATCTTTTTTCTGGTTCATTTTTGCGGGGTATGCCAACGATTGAGATGGTCACTCAGCAATTTATTGAGATGGCCGGTAAGGCGCCTGCCGTTTCCGACCCAGTCTTTAATAATTATGTAAAAATCTTTTTAAAAACCCCCTTAGTAGATGAGGAAGCTCTTCCTGACTTTAAAAAAATGATGGAAATTTTGGCGCAAATGATCGCGGACGAGATGCTGCCACCCGAAAAATTAGAACAAATCGAAAGAATTAAAAGCAAGGTTTTGTCTAAGGGTTTAACCAACCGCATGTGGAACTATGTGAAGGTCAAACGTCATCGTTTGTCCTGGGGTGCCTGGCAGGGCGCGGAATTGGCGCCGTGGGATCGGGACGAATTTAAACTCAAGCGTCATCCGAATACGGTACTGGCCGTAACGGTAGGCCGAGAAGGTGAAGACGCCACGAACGAAGTAAAGGCGATGCTGGAAGCGGCCCGCATGCAGTGGGATTGTTTTCAGTTTGTTCACGAATTATCCGAGACAGTTTCAGGCCAAATGGATGACCAGGGAGCGTTTTTTTTAACCTCTCCTGACCCTCAGAAAAGTGCTTCGCAAGCCCGCCTTCAAATAAGGGATATGGCTATTTCGATAGAAGAATTTCTCCGCAAAAAGTTTAAAACTTCGGTTTATGTAGGTGTCAGCCGATTAGATCACGCGGCTGAGGAATTACCTGAAGCTTTTAGAGAGTCGATTTTGGCTTTGCACTTAGGGTTGCATCACCAGAAAAACCTAGTTTTTTATCAGGATCAATACTCGGTGGAGCCGCCACAAAATGAATTCTCGGTATTGGAGTGGTCTTCCAAGCTGGTCGACGCTTGCAGCCGTGCGGAAGAGAAAGAAATTCGTTTGATGCGCGAGGAGTATGTCCGCGAGGTTTTGCGCATTTCCACCGAAAAACCCGAGGTTTTAAAAGTTTATTTTTTGCAATTGTTATATCAATTGATGGAAACGGTTCAAAAAAGAGCTTTGGTGATTGAATCCCAGTTCGCCACTCTTTCAAAAGAGCTTTCCGAGCAATATAGCCGGGCGTTAACTACCAGTGAGCTTTTGAGCCTTTTTAGGACTCATTTAGAATTTTTTACCAGCCTTTTTCTTTCGCCTTTGCGGGGAGAGAGAAATTTCCGTTTGGATCGAGCCAAAGATTATATTAACCAAAATTTTCAAAGGGATTTGTCTCTTTCGGAAGTCGCTTCTCGAACCGGTTTTTCCATTTCTCGTTTTAGCCGGTGCTTTAAAGAAGCCTTTGGCGTGGGTTTTTCTAATTATTTATTGAAACTTCGGTGTGACCACGCGAAGCGTCTATTGGAAACTACGCGTCTTTCGATCGGTACGGTCGCGCAAGACTGCGGATTTCAATCCACCAGCTATTTCATTCATCAGTTCAAGCGGCATGTGGGTACAACGCCTCAAATTTATCGGTTGAAAAAAGTCGAGTAATTTTTTACTTCTTCTCGCCTAGTTTGTTCTCTGGTTTTCCTAAAAAGATGTAGGAAAAAAGCCTGCTTTCGATATAAAATTTACCCCTGTTTGGCCTGTAGCTCTCACTAGAGAATTTATTTAAAAGAGGAAAAACTTGTCCCACACAAAGACCCTGATGGAAAAAGAAATCATGGAAAGCCCAAAGGTGGCAAAGCGGTTTGTCGCCAGCCAATGGGTGAATTTAGCTAAAGCGGCGGCGGCCATTCAAGCCTATAAGCCTCGGTTTGTTGTTTTGGTGGCGCGAGGCACTTCGGATAATGCCTGTACTTACGCCCGTTACTTGATTGAGAAGGAATGGAAAATTCCGGTTTCTTTAGCGGCTCCCGGTGTGACTACACTTTATAACGCAAAAATCGACTATCGCGGTGGATTAGTGATGGGAGTGTCTCAATCGGGACAGGGTCCTGATGTTTGCGATGTCATTCAAACTGCGCGTTCGCAAAGCGCTTTGACGATTGGGATCACTAACAATACTCAATCCCGTTTAGCAAAAGAAGCCAAATACACGATCAACCTTTCTTGTGGCCTGGAAAAAAGCGTAGCCGCGACCAAAACTTACACTTCGGAGTTAGTGGCTCTTTATGGTTTGATTGAAATGGTAACCCGAGGCACTAAAGTGAAAGCTGATCTAAACGCTTTGCCGCGATTGATCCAGCAAGGTTGCAAATTGTCCGATGCGATTTGGGACCATGCTCACCGTTTTATGTATCTCTCCAGCTGTGTGGTATTGGGCCGGGGTTTTCACTATGGGTTAGCTCAAGAGTCGGCGTTAAAACTTAAGGAATGTGCTCAAGTGATGGCCCATTCTTACTCGACTGCGGATTTTCATCATGGCCCTAAAACCTTAGCTGGCAAAGACTTTCCGGTTATTCTTTTGGCTCCTCCAGGCCCGACTTTAAAGGGGACCTTGGCTCTTTTGGAGGAACTCAATGAACGACAGGCTTTTGTCGTCGCTTTTAGCTCGATTCCACAAGTATTAAAGAAAGCTTCTGTGGGGATTCGTATACCAGGTGGTGATGAAATCGTAAATCCATTAGGCGTTGCGCCAATGATTCAAACTTTGGCTTTGGCTGTGGCGACAGTGAAGGGACTTAACCCGGATCAGCCCCCCTTCCTAAAAAAAGTCACGCAAACCAAATAAAAGCCATAGATTTATTACTTTTTGGGTGAGCGGGAGCAACTTTTAGCCTTTTTGAACCGTATCTGACTATGGGCGAAGCTGTTGGTTTTGAGTATGATAACCCTAATGTTTTATCTCCATTTAAACCTTGTCTTGCTCTGCGACACGGATTGAGTTGTTTAATTATTGTAAATGGAGATTGGGTATTGAAACGTTTTTAAATCCAAAAAGGGGTAACTCATGAAAATTTTTGGCGGCGTAAAAATTTGGAAATGGATGGGGGTTTTGACTGTCTTGGCCCTGACTGGTTGGGGTTGTGCCAACATGGGGTCAACCACGATTAAGATATCGTCTTGGGGAGATCCCAAGGAAAACGCCATCTTGCAGGACTTGGTTGAGAATTTCAACAAGACCCACCCAAAGATCAAGGTTGAGTTACAACGGGTATCCTGGGGTGAATATAACACCAAGTTGCTGACCCAAGTGGCAGGCGGCATCGCGCCGGACGTCATTTTTGTTTCCACTGATAATATCGCCGACCTTTATCCACGAAATATTCTGGAGCCCTTGGACGATTACATCAAGGCCGATAATTTTTCCACAACTGATTTTTATCCATCTGTATTGAATCGGTTTACAGTAAACGGTCATCTTTATGTCCTGCCGCGTGATACGTCCCCCATCTGTGTGGTTTATTACGACAAAAAAGCTTTTGACGAAGTTAAGTTACCTTACCCGACCGATGATTGGAGTTGGAACGATTTATTGACCGATGCCAGAGCCTTGACCAAAAGGGATGAGACTGGTCACGCAACTCAATGGGGTTACACTGAGGATTGGCCCATGCTGGAACTTTGGACCTATTCTGCGGGCGCGCGTTGGGCGAACGACTCGCAAAACCCTTCGGCTTATGCCTTCAACACTCCTGCTTTTGTGGACGCTTTGCAATACAGGACGGATCTGATCTTGAAAGAAAAAGTGATGCCCGGTCCTTCCAATATGACCGCTATGGGCGGCATGGGAACGTCCGACCTATTTCAGAATGGTACATCCGCCATGTTCGTTTCTGGTATCTGGAAGACGCCCCAGTTCCGCGACATCAAGAACTTTGACTGGGATGTGGTGATGTTTCCAAAGGGTCCTACGGGTCTTAGGGGCTTTCCGGGAGGAGGCTCGGGTTATGGTATCTTGAACACGTCCAAGAATAAAAAAGCCGCCTGGGAATTTATTAAGTACATCGCTGGTCCGGAAGGCGAAGCCAAAATGGCTTCTACCGGATTATCCCAACCGGCTTTAAAGAGCGTGGCTGAATCCCCGGCTTTTGTTGATAATCAAAAGCCTTTGAATAAAAAATTTCTTTTAAAAGCGGTGGATTTCAGCGTGTATCCGCCAATGACCAAGGATTGGTCGGAAATCTATCAAGGTTCGATTACGCCTGTTTTTGATCAGCTTTGGATAGGAAAGATCACGGCACAGGAAGCGATTGATCAATTGGCGGAAACGCTCAAGAATAAGCCTTTGATTTCTGAAATAACAGGTAGTCCGTCTGCCAGCACGGCCGCTAATCCGGCTGCAAAGTAATTTATTTCCAAAGGGGTGTGGACCATGAGACGAATATTAATTTTGACGATGATTCTGGCGATTGCCATACCGTCCATGGTTCACGCTGATATTAATAAGTGGGAGCAGGGAAAGTATCCCAAAAAAGGTCCAGTTGGTATCGGCGGATGGGTAGTTTTCTGGGACGCGAATAACGCGTCTCTCGTGAGCTTTGAAAAGCATGCGGACCAAACCGATAGGGCTTACTGCGAATGGTATAACCTCCATCTCAACGATTGTATGCCGCATCCCGTGGATTCGGCGACGCCTGAATTGAAGGCAAGGGCTGTTGTTGCTGCTAAAAAAAATAATGTTCAGCTTTGGATGATGGTGGGTAACTACAACTTAGCGATCAATGACCACGACAAAAACATGGTTGAGCCTTTTCTTTATGACGCGGCCAAGCGGGCTCAGCATATCCAGATGCTCGTTGATTACGCAGTGAAAGATGGCGTACAGGGTATTCAAATTGACTATGAAAACTTTCTAGCCAAAGACAAAGACCCTTTTTCTAATTTTATGGCCGAACTGGACAAAGCTTGTAAGGCGCATGGGTTGTTGTGCGGCGTGGCTTTGCCCTCTAAAACAGAAGCGGTGGGAACCTGGGATGATCCGCAATCTCGCGATTATAAAGCGATTGGTAAGGTTACCGATCAGTTTGTGCCCATGACCTATGACTATCACTGGGGAACCGGATTGCCCGGCTGTGTTACCTCGCCTGAATGGTCTGAGCAAGTGGTGAAATACGCCGTCAGTACTTTAGACGCGGACAAAATGGAAGTGGGTTATCCCACTTATGGCTACGACTGGGTTGGAAAAGTTGGCGAAACCATCACTTACAAAATATTTATGGAAAGAGCGGCTAAGTATCATGTGACGCCGGTTCGCGATACGGATGACAGCCAGGAGTTGTATTACGACTATATAGATGAAAAAGGCCAATCTCATGAGGCTTGGATGCCGGATTCCAGATCTTTGGAATATCAATGCGATATTGTGAAGAAATATCATTTGTACGGTATCGGTATTTGGATGTTTGGATCCGAAGACGAGAGTTTTTGGACCACCATGAAAAAAGTAAATTCGACAGATCAATTGACATCGAAGTTATTGCCGGCTGAACCGCCACCAGCTGTTATTCCGAAAATGAAAGTGTTAAAACTTTTTACTGATAAAGATGAATGCATGTATCAGGGAGCTTATCCTGATACGGATGCTAAGGCCGTCATGCTGTTTAAACAAAATAAAAGATGGATTGATTTTAAGCTAAAAGGAAACGCTTGGTCCGGCGGTTATATGGGCGTGAATAAAAGTAATTTAGTTAATTATCTGCAAAAGGGAGCCCTTCAATTTTATATCCGCGGGAATAAAGGCGGAGAAACCCTGAGCGGCATAGGATTTTCTATGGATACGGGACTAGGTGATGATGAAAAATACCATTATGTCACGTCTGTTCCGTTAGGAAACTATTGCAATGTCACTACCAAGTGGCAGTTAGTCACCATTCCCTTGTCTGATTTTCCCAATAGTGGCCATCACTTTGATGAAAGAAACGGACAGGCCATCAGCGGACCCTTTAAGTGGAACAAGGTCATCGAAATTGATTTGGATCACGCGCCCGGTGCGGATCCAAATATGGAAATACAATTATCGAATGTTGTTATCGTTCCAAAGTATAAAGCCAAGTTGGTTTTAAAAGAAAAAGAGGCTATGCAACAATAATGGAGAATACGAAAACCCTCAATTTGCTTCAGATTGAGCCGGCGGTGAAGCCGCCTTTGGACGCGGTTTTTCGCCCGGCTTATCTCGCGCATAAATATTTTGTGGCCGCAGTTCAAAAAAGCGGTCAGGGTGTTCCTTTAAAGTTCGCGTTGGAGCGATCTGGCGGCCAGTTTTCCGTTTTCTCTACTCAGACTTTTCCTGAAGGCCATTCTGAATCCAAGCAAGCTCAGCGTTACGCGGAGCGCGTCCTGAAATTCCTGCTTTGGCAGAGAGGATCAGGAAAAATTTATGTTTTGGGTCCCGGTTCGATAGTGGAGCATTTAAAAAAGACCTATTCCTCCAACGGCGAAAGAAGTTTTGACGCGGATTTCATGAAGGGTGTTTATGAGAAAAAGACCTTTGAAATCATAGGTGTTTCTGAAAAAGATTTTCCCAAAGCAACCGAAGTTTCGTCGCCGGTGGGCCGTCATTTAGGCGGATACCGTATCGGCTTTGACGCGGGCGGCAGCGACCGTAAGGTGGCCGCGGTGATTGACGGCAAAGAAGTGTTTTCCTGTGAGGTAGTTTGGGAGCCGAAATTACAAAACGACCCTATGTACCATTTCAACGGTGTGGATGATTCCATCCGCCGCGCGATGGAACATTTGCCCAGATTAGACGCTATCGGCGTCAGCTCCGCTGGTATTTTTATCGACAATAAAACCCGTGTGGCCTCTCTTTTTAGAAAAGTTCCAACAGACCTTTTTGACAAACACATTAAAACCCTTTATTTGGATATCGCCAAAAAATGGGGCAATGTTCCTATTGAAGTCGCCAATGACGGCGACGTGACAGCTTTAGCCGGTGCGATGAGTTTAAACGTTCAGCCGGTTTTGGGTATCGCCATGGGTACCAGCCAGGCGGTCGGTTATGTGGATGAAAAAGGTCACATTACGGGTTGGCTCAATGAACTGGCTTTCGCTCCGGTTGATTACGCCGATGACGCTCCGGTTGATCATGAATGGTCCGGCGACAAAGGGACGGGTGTTCAGTATTTCTCACAAGACGCGGTGATTCGGTTGGCGCCAAAGGCGGGGATTGAGTTAGACCCGAAATTGTCGCCAGGCGACAAGCTTAAAAAAGTACAAGACCTTCTTAAAGCAGGTGATAAACGCGCCCTTCCTATTTTTGAAAGTATCGGTATTTACCTCGGGTACGCTTTGGCCCAATACGCTGAATTCTATAATCTCCAAAACGTTCTTATTCTGGGCCGAGTCACTTCGGGTGAGGGTGGAACGATTATTCTGGAAAACGCCCAAAAGGTTATCAAAGCTGAGGCTCCTCATTTAAGCGATAAGATTAAGATTAACCTGCCGGATGAAGCCAGCCGCCGGGTGGGCCAGGCTATCGCGGCCGCCAGTCTTCCCGCGCTTGCCAAGGTTTAAACCTCCTCGAAGTGGTTGCGTGGGGCGTCCAGAAGCGGTATCTTTGTCCTCCTGGGTTGTGTGACTATTTAATTTCGAGGAAATCATGAGCCTTCAACTGAAAGCCATCGGCGCCGAAGTTTTTGTCCCTAATAATCAATCTATACCCGAAGCGCTCAAACGTACCACTCATCTGGGTCTTTGTGCCCATCAAGACGATCTGGAATTTATGGCTTATCACGGTATTTTGGAATGTTTTGGTCGTAAAGACCGGGGTTTCACGGGTGTGACGGTGACCAACGGCAGCGGCAGCGCCAGAGACTCTCACTATAAAGACTATACAGATGAGCAAATGATGGAAGTCCGTAAACTGGAACAGAAAAAAGCCGCCTATGTGGGCGAGTATGCCGCCCATTTTCTCCTCAATCATCCCAGTAAAGCGGTGAAAGACCCGAAGGACCCAAACGTAGCCGCGGACTTGGATTTGGTTCTGTCTCACACGAAGCCCGAAGTGGTTTATACCCACAACTTTGCCGATAAGCATGATACCCATGTGGCGGTGGCCTTAAGAGTCATCGCCGCGATTCGCCGCATGCCCAAAGCCGACCGACCCAAAAAGGTGATTGGCTGCGAGGTTTGGCGCAGTTTGGATTGGCTTTGCGACTCGGATAAAGTCGTGATGGCGGTCGATGACCATGAAAATTTAGCCGATGCCTTGATGGGTGTGTTTGACTCCCAAATTTGCGGCGGCAAGCGCTATGACCTGGCGACCCGCGGTCGTCGTTTGGCGAACGCCACTTATTTTGAAAGTCACGCGGTGGATAAGAGCAAGGCCCTGGCTTGGGGAATGGATTTAACCCCGTTAGTTAATAATGAATCTGTTGATCCTTTTGATTTTACCAAGTCCTATATTGATCGTTTTGCGGCTGAGGTGAAAGAGCGGGTTTCTCGTTTAGCTGGAAAATAATAAGACTCAGCATTGAGCCTTTGGAGATGTGATTGGCAGATTTGAATAAACAACTTAGCATTAAAAAAAACGAGTTTAAAAACGTTTGCCGATTGTTATTTATTTCGGCTTTCTTTTTTTGTGTTTCTTGCGCTTGGGCGGTCAGTTCCGATGACTATTACAAAGCGGGGTTAACGATGTATAACTCCAAAGATTATGACAAAGCTATTCTCTATTTTGCCGCCGCTATTAAATTAAACCCTCAAAATGTTGCAGCCTATCAAGGACGAGGCAACTGCTATTACACCAAAGCGGATTACACGGATGCTTTACAAGATTATAAACAGGTTCAAAGGCTTCAGCCTTCGCCTGCCATCAATCAATTCGTCGATAAACTTCAGGCCAAGTTAGGTGGGGGACAGCCTTCTGGCATGGTTAATGGTGAAGTTTATTATGAATATTATCAATTGTTTAAACAGGGCCAGGCGGCTTTCCAAAATAAACAGTATTCTTCCGCGGTACAACTCTTTGAGAAGGCTTTGCAAAAAAATCATTCGGATTTCAACCTGTACTATTACCTCGGACTTACTTATAAGCTCGTCGGCGACTTGAAAGACGCAGTGGTGGCCTTAGGCATCGCCAATCAAAAGAAGCCCACGCCTCAAATCGCCGCTTATGTCCGGGATCTTCGTTCCAAACTTTCGAAAGATGACCGTGACTGGGCTGACCAACAGTTGTCCGCGTCTGCGGGCGGCAAAGACATTAATCTTCATACCAGACCCGCGGATCAAACGGATTACGCCATACGATTTGAGTCCGGGTTAATCTTTCCTACTTTGACTGATTTTGCCGCCGAGGCCAATAACGGTGTCACTTACGCCTTAAGCCAAAATGGAACAGCCTCTTATAATGCCGCCATTCCCAACTTGGCGGCCAATATTGGATTTGAGCCGGTGGTCAATTTGGAAAAGGATATTGAACTGGGGCTTTTAATCGCGTCCATTCCGGTCGGTACTTTTAGCGAACAATATAGTCAGGGTAACTTGTCAGTGAGCAATTCTTATCAGATCACCGGTTACGTTTTAGGTTTGAATCTCCGGTGGTTGATTGGGGAAGGACCGGTGAAATTTTTTATCGCCGGTGGACCTTTAGTCACGCCTATTTCCATCAATTACAACAACACAATTAATTCGGTTCCAACCACAGGCAATTTCACCAGTTGGGGATTTGGCGGTCAGGGACAAATCGGCGTGGACTTTCATTTGAGCAACAACATCTCATTCG
>Ga0206836_10001_pt2 | contig 18118 bp, 16 predicted proteins | sample Alteio_BWOrgCont_28_FD_152871 | JGI IMG/M metagenome (GOLD analysis project Ga0206836, IMG submission 152871) | Enriched cells from forest soil in Barre Woods Harvard Forest LTER site, Petersham, Massachusetts, United States -... | ecosystem: Environmental > Terrestrial > Soil > Temperate forest >...
CTGCACAAGAACTTCTTGCGGCGGGCTGTCAAATGGGCCGCGGCTTCAATGCGAGCATGGCGGCGCCGAGTCGTCGAAAGCGGGCAGAAATAACCCGCCTTCGCGATCCTCTTAGTGCGCCGAGAAGGATTGCGTCACGGTCTCCGTGCCATTGACGGTTTTCGATTGCCGGAGGACCGATAGGGAGTTGAGCGTCACGCACACACCTTCATAGCCGGAGCCCGAATCGTCCGCGTCACCGTCGGCGGTATAAAGGATGAACACGTCAACTTTGGACTGCGGCACTGCGATAATGCCGGGGGTGGTCGAAGTGGCCTTGAAAGAAAGCGCATTGGTCGGTGGATTTTGACCACCGCCAGGGTTGCTCTGCTGCACGATCGTTCCGGTGCTGGTGGTGGTGATGGTGGTTCCACCGCCCGAGCTGGTGCATACACCATTGATGCAGCTCACGCTCTGATTGCTGCCAGTGACAGGGGGCGTAGAGGTGCCGGTGGCAGGCGGCAAGGTCGAGATGGTCATGTTTGCGACGAGACCGGTAATGCTGGCGGCGAAAGTCTCACAGTCAGTATTGGTGAAAGCGTCAAGTGGGATAATTATGGGAGTCAGAGTCGCTTCACCGGTTTTGCACTTCTTCGACGGCGCCGCTCCTACGTACAATTGTGCACCGCTCGCCGGATAACATACGTCGTCGATGAAATCGATGCTGCTGAAGGGAGTATCAAGGGCGAAGGACGCATTGGTAGAGGTCGGTCCGTAGCGAGGCGTGACCTGCGTACTGGTGATCTTGACGCTTAATCCCGTGGGGGCGATATCGGGACTGAATGCTGGCAGAGTGAAGGCGTGCCCGGTAGAGGCTCCTACTATCGCAAGGAACGAAGCACCTATAGACGCGAGGACCGCATCGCGGAATTGACGGCGCATATCTCCCCCTTCCTTCGAACCTGAGACGTTTGCCCGCTACCGAGCAAATTTAGCAGCAGCTGGATACTACGCCGCAATCACGGAATTGTTCAATCGCGCTATGTGCTGCGATTAGTCCAATTGATTCCAGGCAGACCATGAAGTGTCCCGTACACATCGATAATTTCTGAAATCTCAAAAGCGCCCTGCCGCGCGGTTTCGCGCGAGGTTAGCGGCCTTGGAATTTCGCCTCGCGCTTCTCGAGAAACGCCTTCACGGCTTCCTTATGGTCCTCGGTCAGGCCGGTCAGGGTCTGGCCGTAGGATTCGCGATCGAGGATGGTGCGCAGATCGGACTTGAGCGCGAGGTTCAGGTGCGCCTTCATATAGGAATATGCGACCACCGGACCGGCGGCGATGCGCTTGGCGAAAGCATTCACTTCTTCGGTCAGACTGGCGGCAGGCACGACGCGGTTGACCATGCCGAGCTTGAGTGCTTCTTCCGCGCCGAGCACTTCGGCGGTGAAATAAAGCTCGCGCGCCTTGGCCGTTCCGACCAGTTGCGTGAGCAGGTAGGTGCCGCCGAAATCACCCGAGAAACCGACGCGAGCGAACGCGGTGCCGAAGCGCGCGGCGTCGGAGGCGATGCGGAGGTCGCAGGCGAGCGCGATACTGAGGCCGGCGCCCGCGGCGGGTCCGTTGATGGCGCCGATGGTCACCTTGGGCATCTCGTGCAAGAGCAGGCTGACCTCCTCGGATCGGCGCAGCGAACTGATGCGCGTCTGGATGCCCTGCTCGCCCGCCGAAGAATTCGCCGAGGATGCCGCGGCCGCGCCGCCCGCCTCATTGCGATCGCGCATCCGCCCGATATCACCACCCGCGCAGAAGCCGCGTCCGGCGCCAGTCAGGACGACCGCGCCGACCTCGCGATCGTGCGCCGCGCGACCGAGTTCTTCGAGCAGACCGGCGATCATCTGATCGCTGAGCGCGTTGAGCTTGTCGGGGCGATTCATGGTGAGGTAGAGCACGCCGTCACGGCGCTCGGCGATCAGATCGCGATTTTCGGTGGACATGGCAAAAGCCTCCAAAGCCGGAACTTTCCCGGTTTTCGATGATGACGATTGAGTCTGGTACTACTTCAGCAGGGCCACCCTGTGGAGGGCGGCGGCGACAGCCTGCGTACCATCGCGGTCGTGGCCAAGCGCACTGGCCGTATTGAACATCGAAGTGACCATCGCGAGTCCTGGCAGGGCCAGTTGCCGCTCGCGGGCCGCCTCGCCGACGAGGCGCAAATCCTTGCGCATCAGTTGGACGAAGAAACCGGGACGGTAATCGCCAGCGACGATCTTCGGCCCAAGGTTGTTCAACTGCCAGGACCCAGCGGCGCCAGCGCCAATCGCCTCGATCACCTTGGCCAGATCGAGGCCGCCCTGCCGCGCGAACAGCAAGGCCTCGGCGGCAGCCTCCAGCGTAACCGCCACGGCGATCTGGTTGGCCAGTTTGGTAGTTTGGCCGGCGCCCGATGGACCCATGTGGGTGACGCGCTTGCCCATCAATTCGAACAATGGCCGCGCGCGGTCGAAGGCGCTCTCGACACCGCCCACCATGATCGCGAGGGTGCCCTCGATGGCGCCGGTTTCGCCACCCGAAACTGGCGCGTCGAGATAGTCAGCGCCGGCTTGAGCCAGACGTGCCGCGATGGTGCGTTCGGCCTCCGGCGCGACGGTGCTCATATCGATCACCAGTTGACCGCGCGCCAGCGCCGGTTCGATCTTCGCGACCACGCTTTCGACGTCGGGCGTGTCCGAGACCATGATGAAGACCGCATGGGCGCCGCGGGCCGCTTCGGCTGCCTCGGCCGCGACCGTCGCTCCATCGGCGGCAAGGGCGCGCGCCTTTTCCGCGGAACGGTTATAGACGCGTACGCGATGGCCCGCGCGCAGCAACCGGCGCACCATCGGCGCGCCCATGATTCCGGTTCCAATCCAGGCAATTTCCATTTTCGGCATTCCTTCGAATGAATCCTGCGATCAGCGCGAGGCGGTGAACGACGTTAGGGCGATCGGGTGTAAGCGCGGGTCGAACGCGGGAGCCGCACAGACGTGCTTCAGGCGGCCTGCGTCGATCGCGACAGGGACCGCCACGAAAAGCCGTCGCGCGGAATCGTGCTGATCACGAACAGCGCCGCCCATAGCGTGAAGAGCAGACCGCTTCCAATTCCGTGCCACATCCAGAAAAGGCCGTAAAGCAGATAGAGCGCGAATAGGCCGAAATGGAGCGTCGCGCGCACCTGCCCGATTCCGGGCGGCAACGGCGTGAAGAGCCGGGCGACAATGCGAGCCTGCCCGGCGCAATGCCAGGTGCCAAAATGACGACAGCGGCGACACACCGTGGTGCTCGATTCGATCCAGAGCGCGGCAAGCAGGCCGAGGCCGATGAGGAACGCGCCGGCGCTATGCGACGCGGCTTTGCTCAGAAACACGAGGGTAAACAGGAGGAGGCCGCCGATTCCGACGATGCGAAAAAAGGCCGGCGTCTGGATGACGTAGACGATCGGCTCGAAAGGGCCGGGATTCTTGCGTGGCATCGATGGTTGGTTCCGTCCGCTTTAATCTACTCGCGATTCACGCGCGGGCAAGCCGTCATGCGCTCTCCTGGCTCCATATCGGCTGATCCGCAGGCTCGACCTGGTCGAACTTGGCGAAGTCGAACCGCGACCCCGGCTCGGCGGTCTCGTCGATAATGTCGGCGAGGCGCGCACCCCAGATAATGTCGGGCGCCTTGTAGGTATAGCGGGCATAGACGCTCTGCGAAAAGACTTCGTCGAAGCCGGTGAGCGAAACGGTAAGGTTGGCGTCGGCCTTGAGAATCTCGTCCGAGGTTACGCCGTAGAACGGACTGCCCGGCTGAATCTGATGCACCGCGGTCCACGAGTAGGCGAAGATCGCGTTGCGGTAGCGGGTGAGGTCGAGGTCGTAAAAGCGGCGCACGTACTCGCCCTCGCGCGTGCGTTCGTCGCGCGAGAACGCCAGATGCACCTGCGCGTCAACGATCTGACTGGAGCGCACGTTCGCCATCCGGAACATCAGACTGGGGACGCCGTCGCGCTTGGAAATCACCGCCATCCGGCTGAAGCGGACACGCGCGGTGGGGCGCGAGAACTTGGCGAAAATCAGGCCGGTAATCAAGGCGAAGTTGATCAGCCCGCAGACCGCCTCGAAGCTCATGAGGATGTTCGAGGATATCGAGACCGGCGACATCTTGCCGTAGCCGATGGTCGCGATGGTTTCGACGCTGAAGAAGAAATAGTCGGAGAAATGGTCGGGGCGTGCGTTCTCGATGCCGCCGTTGAGGTAATAGAGGAACCCGAACAGGAAATTCATCAGGACAAAGGCGAGTACGATTTGCAGCAACAAGGCCGGCCACGACGAGGTCAGCAGATGATGGTAGAAATCCGTAAAGAGGCGATCGCCCTCGTCACCTGAGACAGGTGTTCGAATCGGTTGGGTGGTGCGGTTACGGAGCCTGAATAGCGCCATGGGCTACAGGATAACGATAGCTGCGCCCTCACGCATCAAGCGAACGCCCAGCGGGACGCCGGCACCGAAGCACCGGGGTTCGACTACTTACTGAGGCTAAGGTCGTAGCTACTTCATCCTCTATCGATACAACCGGCGCTCAGCGGAACGCCGGGATGACCTTCGCAGCGAAAAGCTCCAGGTGCTCCTGTGCCCATTTGGCGGGAAGTCCCGGCGGCAAGGTCCACGAATAGAAGTGCGTCACCGGCACCTGATCGACGTAGTCGCGAATGATCTTGATACAGCCGGCCGGTTCGGCGACCTTGAGCTGGCCGGTCTCGCGCAAGTGCGCGCGATCCTTCAAGTACACCGGCTTGGTGTTCTGCCCGGCCTTCGCGGCCCATTCGGTGTAGAGGTTGGTCTGATAGATGATGTGATAGGCGGCCTCATTGAAGGTCTTATCGGGATCGTTCGAACATATCAGCCACGTATAACCGCCGCCGAAGCGGATGTTGCCGACCGATTTGCCGGCCTTGTGCACTTGTTCAACGTAGCTGTCGTAGGTGCGGCGCGAGGCGTTGGGCGCGGTGAAGCCGTCGGCGTACTTCGCGGCGCGGCGCAATGCGGGCGGGGTGAAGCCACCGACCTATATCGGCGGGCGCGGCTTCTGCACCGGCTCGGGCGTGAGCTTCACCTTGTTGATCTCGAAATACTTACCCTTGAACGTGACGGTCTCGCCGGAGAGCAGCCGCGCAATGATTTCCAGCGACTCATTGGTGCGCCCGCCGCGTTCCTTGAACGGTACGTTGAAGCCCTCGAACTCCTCGAGCTTGTAACCGACGCCGACGCCGAGCTCGAAGCGTCCGCCCGAGATTACATCGACCACGGCGATATCCTCGGCCAGCCGCACCGGATTATGAAAGGGCATCAGGAGGACGCCGAGCGGTATGCGGATGCGCTTGGTACGCGCGGCGATAGCAGCAGCCACCGGCAACATCGAGGGCAGGTAGCCGTCGTCGATGAAGTGATGTTCGGAGAGCCAGGCGTCGTCGAAGCCGTGGTTTTCGGCCCATGCGATCTGATCGAGGATCTCGGCGTAGAGGTCCTGATAAGGCCGGCGCCATTGCGCGGGGTTGCGAAAGTCGTACCAGAGTCCAAAGCGAAGTTTCGTCGTAGCCATTCGTCCCCTCAAGGCGCGGAGTTTGGCGGTTGCCTGCGGCTCACCTAAGGCTCAAATTGAAGTCCAGTCAAGCGCGGGCTTCGTAGTGACGCGGGGTGACCGCCTGAGCTTTGCCGTGAGACCAATTTGAATTTGCCGGTTCGATCTGGATTTGCGATGGTGGCGGTAGCGCTCACGATCGATTGACGACATCGGCGCGGCGCTCGTAACAACTGCGGAGGTCAACTGAAATGGCATCGATACTCGAAGAAAAGGACGCGATTCGCGATCTGCTGTCGGCGTACTGCTATCACGTTGACGAGGGCGAGTTCGACAAGTTCGCCGCGCTCTTCGCAACCGACGGCATCTTCGAACCCGGACCGCAGGGCAAATATCAGGGGCGCGAGGCAATTCGCACGTTTATCGCGTCGGTGGTGCCGCGGCCGGGCGAAGGTCCCGCGCGCAAGCATTGCACCATGAACCATCTGATCAACGTGAACGGATCGGAAGCCCGCGCAAACAGCTACATCATCGTGGTGCGGGAATCGGAAACCGGTATCATCCCGTCACTCGCGGGGCGCTATGAAGATTTGCTGGTCAAGGAAGATGGCGAATGGCGCTTCAAGGTGCGCAAGATTCACTTCGATATCGCCGGCGACCTCGGCCTGAAGAAGTAGGCTCGAAGGACTACGGGTTGGCGCGCGCTTCGCGCGAACTCCAATCGCGTTTCGTTATCGAGATAGCTGTTCTCGTAAAACCTGCAATGGTTACTCGCCTGAGGCCACTACGATCGCACATAGAGTGCCGCGCACATTGCATCGATGGTGACGCGATCGGGAAGCAAGGAAAGCTGACCTCAATCCCGGACAGATTTATCGCCAATTTGTCATTACGTTAAAAAAGTCGACACATTTTGTTCCCTGAGGGACAAATTGAGGCACGCGCGGGGTGACTCCGATGGGCCTCGCGAGTTAGTTTCGAAATTGCGCAGGATCCGTTGGGATGGTCACGTAGCAGGCGATCCTCATTCGACGTGACTATCGCGAACTCCTCCGCAAGCCGAACGGCTGCGGCCGCGAGGCGACAGTGACCAGGCGGGCATCGAGGAGTCTCCCCCCTCCTTGGATGCCCGCCGATTTTCGTTGGGGCGCATTTGATGACGCCGCACGCAGCTCATCCGTCTTTCGTTTCGTTCGTTATTATCCGCTAGCGCATTCAGGCAAACGTGCATGAGGACGCGCCGAATGCCCGTGAGGGCATTCGGCACGTCCTCACGATCGAGACGAACGCGCTGAGGGCCGCGGGGGCATCAGCCGTTTTCAACGGCTGATGCCCCCCGCCTCGCAGTCACGCGGAACACCTGCGAAACGCCTCTTAGTGCGCTCCGCGCAAAAGGAAAGGCCGGACGTCCCTGCGGACGTCCGGCCTTGATCAACCAACAAATCAGCGCCGTTACTATGCGGCGGCTTTCGCGTGAGGCGCTTTCACGTCTTCCTCACCGATCCCGCCACGCTTCGAGAGAACAACCGCGATCGCGAGCATGATCGCTGCAAACAGCGTCACCGCGAGGCTGATGCCGGTGATGCTGCCGACCTCGACCGTCGTGAACGGCGCCGCGAGAATACCGACGAGGTTCATCACCTTGATCATCGGGTTAAGCGCCGGACCGGCAGTGTCCTTGAAAGGATCGCCTACTGTATCGCCGACGACGGTCGCCTTGTGGACGTCCGTGCCCTTGCCGCCGAGGAAGCCGTCCTCGACCTTCTTCTTGGCATTGTCCCAGTTGGCGCCCGCGTTCGACATGAAGACCGCGAGCAACTGTCCGGTCAGGATGGTGCCGCCGAGGAAACCGCCGAGCGCACCCGCTCCTAGTCCGAAGCCCACCAGCAACGGCGCAAAGACCGCGAGGATTGCAGGGCTCATCAGTTCTTTCTGCGCGCTCGCCGTGACGATATCGACGCAACGGCCGTAATCAGGAAGCTCGGTGCCTTCCATGATGCCCGGATGCTCGCGGAACTGGCGGCGCACTTCGAACACGACCTGGTAGGCCGCGCGGCCGACCGCCTTGATGGCAAATGAGCTGAACAGGAACGGCACTGCGCCACCGATCAGCAGGCCGACGAAAACCGTCGGGGTATTGATCTGCACGCCGATCGCGCCGAGATGTGCCTCATCGATGAATGAGCGGAAGAGCGAGACCGCCGCGATGACCGCGGTCGCAATCGCGAGGCCCTTGGTCAGTGCTTTGGTCGTGTTGCCGATCGCGTCCATCCACGACAGCGTGCGCGAGGCCTCTTCCTGATGGACTCCGCCCATCTCGAAAATGCCGTGCGCGTTGTCGGTGATCGGTCCGTAGGTATCCATCGCGAGGATGAATCCGGTGGTCGTCAACAAGCCCAGGCCGGTCAGCGCGATACCGTAGAATTGCAGCGCCGTCGATTCGCGGAAAATAACCACCGCGCCGATAATCACGACCACGATCACCATCAAGGCCCACACCGACGACTCCAGGCCTTCGCCGAGTCCGGACAGGATCAGCGTGGCCGGGCCGGTGCGCGCCGCGTTGGCGGTCTCGGTGACTGGTCCCTTATCCGGATGCGTGAAGTAGTTCGTCAGCCACAGGGTCGCGATCGACAGCACGATTCCAAGCGTCGCCACGATCCCGAAGCGCCAGTCCACGGAGCCGTCCGGCTTGGTCATGTAGAAGTAGTTGACGATGAAGAAGCCGATTACGGAAGTGAACGACGAAGTGTAGTAGCCGGCGTTGATCGGGCGCATCGGATCGCGCATCTCGGTGCCCACCGGAACCTTCACCGCCATGATGCCGAGAATCGACGAGAACACACCGACTCCGCGCAGGATGAGTGCGAAGATGATGAGCTTCATCGCGAATGCGCTCGCGGTCGCCAGGCCGCCGTATGCGGCGACAAAGGTCGGATCTTCCAGCGCATAGGCCGCCAGGATGATCGCGGCGACCAACGTCACTTCGTAGGACTCGAAGACGTCAGCCGCCATACCAGCGCAGTCGCCGACGTTGTCGCCCACGTTATCCGCGATAGTCGCGGCATTGCGCGGATCGTCCTCGGGGATGCCCGCCTCAATCTTGCCGACCAGGTCGCCGCCAACGTCCGCGGCCTTGGTGAAGATACCGCCGCCGACGCGCATGAAGAGCGCCGCCAGCGAACCGCCGAAGCCGAAACCGACCAGCACCTTCATCGCGTCCTGCTGATACAGCAAGAAGATGACCGTCGCGCCCATCAAACCAAGGCCGACGGTAAACATGCCCGAGACGCCGCCCGCCTTGAACGCGAGTTCCATCGCATCCTTGAAGCTGGTCAGCGCCGCGTTGGCGCTGCGCACGTTGCCCTTGACCGCCAGCCACATTCCGACGAAACCCGCGCCGTAGGAAGCACTGACGCCCAGGATAAAGGCCAGCGCAATCCCGATCGAAAGGCTCGGCCGATCCGGAAAGACGTTGCGGTACATGATGAAAAGGGCGATCGCGATGATGACCACGAAGAACAGCATGGTCTTCACCTGCCGCCGCAGGTACGCCATCGATCCTTCGTAAACCGCGTCGGCGACGTCGGTCATCGATTTGGGCCCCGGGTCCGCACTGAGGACCACTCGGACCAGGTACCAGCCGTAGGCCAGCGACACTACCGCCGAGGCCAGCACGCACCACAGAATCGTTAGTTGCGCGCCAGTCAGGGCTGGAAGAACGATTTTTGCTTCGCTCATCGAGCTTCAGTCTCCTGATAAAAAAAATGCGATTGGCAACATCCGGTTCGCCATCGCGGACTTATCTCTACAAGACTCGCCTTCGGGCGTCGTCGGATGATCTGGCGCAGTTTAGGGTTTCCTTGTGCCGAAGTCCAGTCTGGCGATACCCCCTTCAGCAAGCGTCCTTGAACCCCCTTGTCGCTCGACTCCGCCCGCGATGCCCGTGTTGATCATGCAAGCGCGCTTATGTTTAGCTGGGCGGACGGCTATGAATGTAAATATCGAGAATACTTCCGCGCTTCGGCGCAAAATGACGATCGAGATCGAGCCCGACGAAATCAAACGCGAGCTCGATCGCGCTTACAACGAACTCAAACGATCGGTGGTGCTCAAGGGCTTTCGTCCCGGTCATGCCCCCCGCCCCCTTCTGGAACGCTTCTTCGGCGACCAGGTGCGCGGCGACGTGACCCAGAAACTGGTCAAGGAATACACCGAGAAAGCCCTCGAAGAAAATTCGCTCACGCCGGTGATTCCACCCGAAATCGTGACCGAGGAGACCGACCTCAAAAAGGCGCTCAAGTTCAGCGCGGTGTTCGATCTCAAGCCGGAACTCCAGGTCAAGGATTACCAGGACCTCAAGGTCCAGACCCCGACTATCGAAGTCGCCGAGGACGAAGTTGAGGCCGAGCTCAAGCGCATGCGCGAACGCCGCGGCGTACTGAAAAAGGTCGAGGGCCGTACCGTCGTCGAGGAAAATGACTTCGTCGTTGCCGCCTTCGAGGCCTTCGAAAACGACCAGCCTATCGCCGGCACCAAGGTTGACGATCGCCTGCTCAAGGTCTCGAAGGAATCCCTCGCGCACGGGCTCGATGAAGTACTGATTGGCGCCGAGGCCGGGGTCGAAACGCGCAAGCCGCGCAGCTATCCGGACGACTACAGCGAAAAGGAAGTCGCCGGCAAGAACGTCGAATGGCGCGCGACCGTCAAGGAAATCTACAACCACGTCGTTCCCGAGCTCGACGCCGAGTTCGCCAAGGACGAAGGCTTCGACGATCTCGAGTCGCTGCGCGCCAAGGCGCGCGAAGTCCTAGAGATGCGCGCGCGCAACGAGGCCAACGGCCGCGCCCGTCAGGGCCTGCTCGATCTGATCATCGAGCGCAATCCGGTCGAGCTGCCTGAGTCGCTGGTAGCCCGCGAGACGCAGAACGTCGAACACGAACTCGCGCAGAACTACGAAGCCGCCGGGCTGCCGCACGAAGAAGCGCACGCCAAGGTCCGCGAGAACGTCGAGGACATCAAGTCCCGCGCCGAAAAGCGCTCGCGCAGCGCCCTCATCGTTGACGCCATCGCCGACCACGAAAATATCGACGTCACCGACGACGAGGTGGGCGAGCGCATCGGCCAGATGATCACCTACAGCGGGCGCGCTCGCGAACAGATGGCCGAGCATTACCGCAGCGAAGAAAATCGCGCGATCCTGAAGCAGGTGATGCGCCGCGAAAAAACGCTCGATAAATTGCTCGCTCGCGCCCAAGGTGATGACGCTGCTGCGGCAGCGACGACAGCTGGCGAAGCCGACAAATCTTCCTCGGGCGAAACTTCGTCGGGCGAAGAACCCGCGAGCACCTGACGAACACGAATCCACATTCGTCGATTCGGCTCGCGCCGTTTGCGATCCATGCCGCCGGAGCGATGAAAGTCGCTCCCGCACATGGGTTGCGAACGCACGGCGCGCGACCGTTCTTCCTTTGTCAAGCGCTGCCCAACGTTGCGAGTCTGGCTTTTAGGTTGCCCGTCTTTTGCAAAGTGGTTAGAATTTTGTGACGAGGCGAGAAGTCGTCGCCCGCGCGGTCTCCGTTGAGGACTTGGGGATTATGAGCATCGTGCCGATGGTAGTTGAACAGACGGGTCGCGGTGAGCGCGCCTACGATATCTATTCGCGTCTGCTCAAGGACCGCATCGTTTTTCTCGGCCATCAGGTTACCGACGAGGTCGCTAACCTCGTCACCGCGCAGTTGCTCTTCCTCGAATCCGAAGACCCCGAAAAGGAAATCAACTTCTACATCAATTCGCCCGGCGGCTCGGTCACTGCCGGTCTCGCGATTTACGACACGATGCAGTTCATCAAGCCGCCCGTCTCGACCCTGTGCCTAGGGCAGGCTGCGAGCATGGGTGCGCTGTTGCTGCTCGCGGGACAAAAGGGCCGCCGCTACGCCCTGCCCCATTCGCGCATCATGATCCACCAGCCGCTCGGCGGCGCGCAGGGTCAGGCCACCGATATCGATATTCAGGCGCGCGAGATTTTGCGCATCCGCGAGGAGCTCAATAACATCATCGTGCGCCACACCGGACAGCAACTTAAAAAGATTGAGAAGGACACCGATCGCGATATGTTCCTCACTCCGGAACTGGCGGTTGAATACGGACTGATCGATGAGGTAATCGTTAGCCGGAGGTCCTCCAAGTGAACCGTCGGAGGCAGTATGGCCAAGCATGATGACCGCTCGGGCAACCTGGTGTGCTCGTTCTGCGGTAAGAGTCAGGACGAAGTACGCAAACTGATTGCCGGTCCCACGGTTTATATTTGCGACGAATGCATCGACCTGTGTAACGACATAATCGCTGAAGAAACCGATAACGAAGAGGCCTTCAGCCAAACCTCGGCGGTGCCCAAGCCGGCCGAGATCAAGCGTGTCCTCGATCAATATGTGATCGGCCAGGAACGCGCCAAAAAGATCCTCTCGGTCGCGGTCCACAATCACTACAAGCGTATCGACTCGCAGATGGTTACCGGCGATGTCGAGCTGCAGAAATCGAACATCCTCCTGATCGGTCCAACCGGCGTCGGCAAAACCCTGCTCGCGCAAACCCTTGCCCGCTTCCTGCAAGTTCCCTTCACCATCGCCGATGCGACCTCGCTCACCGAAGCGGGCTACGTCGGTGAGGATGTCGAGAACATCATCCTGTCATTGCTGCAGAACGCCGACTACGATATCGAGCGTTGCCAGCGCGGCATCGTCTATATCGACGAAATCGACAAGATCGCGCGTAAGGGCGACAACCCCTCGATCACCCGCGATGTCTCCGGCGAAGGCGTCCAGCAGGCGCTCCTCAAGATCATCGAGGGCACGATGGCCAGCGTCCCGCCCAAGGGCGGCCGCAAGCATCCGCAGCAGGAATTCCTGCAGGTCGATACCACCAATATCCTGTTCATCTGCGGCGGCGCTTTCGTCGGCCTCGACGACATCATCCGCCGGCGCATCTCGGGCAAGACCATGGGCTTTCGCGCCGACCTCACTCATCGCGATCCCCGCACTGTCTCCGAGTTGCTCTACGAAGTTCAGCCCGAGGATCTGCTCAAGTTCGGCTTGATCCCGGAATTCGTCGGCCGCCTGCCGGTCATCGCGACCCTCGGCGAGCTCGACGAGGAAGCCTTGGTGCGGATTCTCACCGAGCCCAAAAATGCGCTCGTGCGCCAGTATCAGAAGCTGTTCGATATGGAGAATGTGCACCTGAAGTTCACCCCGGGCGCGCTCCGCGCAATCTCGCGCGAAGCCCTCAAGCGCAAGTCCGGCGCCCGCGGCCTCCGTGCTATAATGGAAGCCATCATGGTGGACCTGATGTACGAAATTCCATCCCAACCCAATATCAAGGAGGTAATGATCTCGGAGGAGGTTGTGACTCAAAAAGAGCAGCCTCTGCTGGTCTATCAGAAGACCGCTGAAACCGCTTAGCGAGGAGATCGGAACCGACGGAAATGCTTTTCCGAAACGATAAGAAAGACAATCGCGATGCTTCCGCCAACGAACAGGTGCCTTTGCTGCCGTTGCGGGAGTTGATCGTTTTCCCCCATGAAGTTTATCCCATCTTTGTCGGCCGCCAAAAGTCCATCAAGGCCCTGGAAGCCGCCGAGGCATCGAAGAAGCCCATCCTCCTTGCCGCCCAGAAAGATGCCCGCGTAGCAGAGCCGGGTCCCGATGATATCTACGCCGTTGGCACCCTCGGCGTCGTCGTCCAATTGCTTCGCCTGCCCGATGGTACCGTCAAGGCGTTGCTCGAAGGTAAAAAGCGCGCGCGCGTGATGCGCTATGTCGGCGAGGATGATTTCTTCAAGGTCGAAGTCGAGGAGATCGAGGAAGTCAGCGAACGCACTACCGAAGTCGAAGCGCTGATGCGCTCGGTCAACACCACCTTCGATAACTACGTCCGCCTCAACAAGAAGATTCCGCCCGAGATGGTCACCTCCATCGCCGCGGTGGACGATCCTGCTTTCCTCGCCGACAAGCTGGTCGGCCATTTGGGCATCAAGCTCGAGGACAAGCAGTCGCTGCTCGAATGCACCAATCCGGCCGAGCGCCTCGAGCGCATCCTCGGCTATATGCGCTCCGAGCTCGAAATTCTGGAAGTCGAAAAACGCATTCGCTCCCGGGTCAAGAAGCAGATGGAGAAGACCCAGAAGGAGTACTACCTCAACGAGCAGATGCGCGCGATTCAAAAGGAGCTCGGCGAAAAGGACGAGTTCAAGAACGAAATTCAGGAATTAGAAGACAAGCTCCGGCAGAAGAAGATGCCCGCCGAGGCTCGCGAAAAGTGCGAGCGCGAAATCAAGAAACTCAAGATGATGTCGCCGATGTCGGCCGAAGCCACTGTCGTGCGCAATTATCTCGATTGGTTCCTCGCCCTGCCGTGGTTCGAGTACACCGAGGACAAGCTCGATATCAAGGAAGCCGAGCGCATCCTTGAGGAAGATCATTACGGCCTCGAGAAGGTCAAGCAGCGTATCCTCGAATACCTGGCAGTGCAGACCCTCGTCGGCCAGCTCAAGGGCCCGATCCTTTGCCTCGTCGGTCCTCCGGGCGTCGGCAAGACCTCGCTCGGCAAGTCGGTCGCGCGTGCTACCGGACGCAAGTTCGTCCGCGTCTCGCTCGGCGGCGTCCGCGACGAGGCCGAAATCCGCGGCCATCGCCGCACCTACATCGGAGCCTTGCCCGGCAAGGTTATCCAGAGCATGCGCAAGGCCAATTCCGGCAATCCGGTGCTGCTCCTCGATGAAGTGGACAAGATGTCCACCGACTTCCGCGGCGACCCGTCGTCGGCGCTGCTCGAAGTGCTCGATCCCGAGCAGAACAACACCTTCAACGACCACTATCTGGATTGTGATTACGACCTCTCCAAGGTCATGTTCATCACTACCGCCAACACCTTGGATCGGATTCCGCGGCCGCTGCAGGATCGCATGGAGATCATTCGTCTGCCCGGCTATACCGAAGCGGAAAAGCTCCAGATTGCGAAGAAGTACCTGCTCCACAAACAGCTCGAAGCCAACGGCCTGCGCGAGGAAAACATCGAGTTTTCCGACAAGGCCATCCTCGGCATCGTGCGCCACTACACCCGCGAAGCCGGCGTGCGTAATCTCGAACGCGAGATCGCCTCGGTCTGCCGCAAGGTCGCGGTTGAAGTGGTCAAGACCGATCGCAACGCTCACGTGCGCGTATCGGCGTCGGGCCTCGCGAAATTCCTCGGCGTGCCCAAGTTCCGCTACGGCATCGCCGAAACCATCCCTCAGGTCGGCGTTGCCACCGGCCTCGCCTGGACCGAGCTCGGCGGCGAGATCCTGAGCATCGAGGTCACGATCGTCCCCGGTCGTGGCAAGGTCACGATCACCGGCCAGTTGGGCGATGTGATGCAGGAGAGCGCACAAGCCGCTCTGAGCTACGTGCGGTCGCGCGCGACCGCCCTTGGCTTGTCGTCGGCCTTCCACAAGATCGACATCCACATCCACATCCCCGAAGGCGCGATTCCCAAGGACGGCCCCAGTGCCGGTATCACCTTGGCGACGGCGCTGGTCTCAGCCCTGCGCCGTATCCCGGTGCGCAACGAAATCGCCATGACCGGCGAAATCACTTTGCGCGGCCGCGTCCTGCCGATCGGCGGGCTCAAGGAAAAGGTCCTCGCGGCTCATCGCGCCGGCATCAAGACCATCCTGATTCCCAAGGATAACGCCAAGGACATTGATGAAATCCCGCAGCAGGTGCTTAAGAGCGTAACCATCCTGCAGGTCGAGCACATGGATGACGTACTGCGTCAGGCGCTCGTGCTGACCGATCCGGATACTTTCTTTAAGCCCCAAACGGACGAAACCGACCCTGCCTTTACCGCCGAAGCGGATGAAAAAATTCCGCTGGTCGATGACGATGAAGACGAACCTGCGGTCTCGCCCAACCTGTCCTGAAAGCTTACACTGAGTCCGGCATAATCTCCGGTGGGCCGTGCGCGATGCGCACGGCCCATCGGAGTAAAAAACTAACTCTTGAGGGCGGGAAGCGCCGGAGCTGAGCTATGACCAAGGCCGATCTTATCGAAGGGCTCTCTAACAAACTTGGATTGAATAAGAATGATGCCGAGAAGGCGGTCAACGTCGTGCTCGACGACATCATCAATGCCCTCAAGGCAGGCGAGCGGGTGAACATCTCCGGCTTCGGCACCTTCGCGGTCTCGCTGCGCGAGGCGCGCACCGGCCGTAATCCTAAAACCGGAGAGTCCATCGAGATTTCCGCCAGCCGCTCCGCGAAGTTCAAGCCCGGCAAGCAGCTCAAGGATTCGCTCAACGACGCCGTCGGATCAGGCTCGCCGTCCTCCTCTACCCCAACCTGATTTTGTCGGGATGGTGCGGCCGCTGGTTTTCAACTTCCGGCTTGACCGGTCGGGCACGCCCGCCGCTTAGCCGCGATTCAATCTTGATATAATTTGAAGGATTGGCGCTGGTAGCTTAGTCCAATCCTTCGTGGTGTCTCGGGCGGTTAGCTCAGCGGTAGAGCATCGGCCTTACAAGCCGGGGGTCGCTGGTTCGAAACCAGCACCGCCCACCAATTAAATCGGTGACGTATAAATGCGTCGTTTTGTGCGAGAGTCAGTGCTGCGAGCTCGGTCCGGTTTGAGGCGCGGAACTCAGCGTCCACGGCAACCCCTGCCTAGTCGGTGCGAGCCGCGGATCTCCACTCGCGACGAAATTGGTCGCCCCCACTCGCAGTCCCCTGAATCGCGAGCTCGCCCGCAATGCCCTTCAGCGTCCGACTGCAGCACGAACACTCGGACCGCGCCGCGCAACTACTGGCAATCTTCGCGGATCAGTCTCGGGTTCTGCGGCCATGCTTATCACTGTCGGCTTCGCGGCTTTGACGATAGGCAATTTTTCTGCGGATGGGCCCGGACCACCCGGACAAGGTTCCGTGATCCAGGCCTGACTCACCTCGTCGGGCAGCATCGAGATCCGGAAGGTACTAACGGCAATTGCTCGCCAATTTGACTTGCCCGGTTCTCGTGAAAAGTCGCGCGTGCAGAGCGGGCACCGATAAAGAACTATCGGTTTGCCATCGAGTTTGATCTCGCGCGAATGGTTGCCGACCCAAAGATGAGTCTCAAGCCCTTCCTTTTCCTGCCGAATGACTTCCATATGGAACGACCTCGCCGCGAAAAAAGGTCGTAAACGCCTTCCTCTGTTTTAAGAAATCGTACCCAACGCCACTGGAGCGTGAGTTCCCGAGCGCTGCTTCAAGTACTGCTAGACTCTAGGGAATCGGCCCCCGTGACAATGGCGGGATGTTACTCAAGGAACAAAAAACTTAGACTTTGTAGAGAAAATCAGCGGTCCGAGGATTTCTCAGTAAAGATTACGCTCAGCCGCATCGCTGCGAGCGTTTTGCCTATCATTTGGAATCGTTGCTTGCTTTTGGTCATTCATTGGGTGGCACGAGCCTTGCGCCCAACTCTAAGTTGGGCCTGACTGCACGGTGTCTCAAATGTTTCTGATCGTGGACGACGATAGCGATACCCGCGAAGCGCTGACTGAACTCCTCACTCTGCGCGGATTTACCGGTCGCTCGGCCGAAAATGGCCGGGTCGCTCTTCAATTGATGCGGTCGCAATCGATCCTGCCAAAGCTCATTCTCTTGGATATCACCATGCCAGTGCTCGACGGTTGGGGTTTCCTGCTCGAACGCAGCAAAGATTCGCGTATTCTGACTGTTCCGGTGATAGTGATCTCGGCTTCGCTCGGAATCGAGAAGCGGGCCCGGCTGGCCGGCGCGCACTCCGTTATGCGCAAGCCGCTCGACCCCGGCCGCTTGCTTTCGCTGATCGAGCCTATTTTGAGCGCCGCGTAAATTCGGAGGTAGTTTAAAGCTATCGCCGGATCATGCTGCCGCACGTCAATTCAAATTGATGCTAAGGTTTGCAAATGCGAGTTGCGGAATTTATCCGAACCCATCCCGCTGAAATCGAAGCAGAATGGGAGAAGTTCGCCAGAGCGGTCTCCCCCGTTTCTCGAGAGCTTGACGCACCGACTCTGCGAGACCACTTGCGCGGAATTCTCGTCGCGATGGCGGACGACATGGAGAGTACGCAAACCTCCGAAGAGCAGGCAGAGAAGAGCCAGGGCGGGCAAATTCAAGGCGGCGCGCTCGACCGGATTACGGCGTTGCACGCGCGCATGCGCTTGAACTCGGGTTTCAATCTTGAGCAAGCCATCGCAGAATATCGTGCCTTGCGATCGAGTATCTTGTTCTTGTGGGTGCGCACTCAACCTGCCGATGACGACGTCGTCCTCACCGAAGTAACCCGATTTAACGAGACCATCGATCAGGCTATCGCTGAGGTGGTCAGACGCTTCGCCGACAATTCAGAGCATTACAGCGATGCTTTTCTCGGAGTTCTCACCCACGAAATTCGCAATCCTCTGAATGTAATCCAGCTTTCGAGCGAAATTTTGAAGAGCGCGGCGCTCGACGAGACGCAAACCCGCTGCGTCGATCGAATCCTGC
>Ga0206836_10145_pt1 | contig 18116 bp, 12 predicted proteins | sample Alteio_BWOrgCont_28_FD_152871 | JGI IMG/M metagenome (GOLD analysis project Ga0206836, IMG submission 152871) | Enriched cells from forest soil in Barre Woods Harvard Forest LTER site, Petersham, Massachusetts, United States -... | ecosystem: Environmental > Terrestrial > Soil > Temperate forest >...
TTCAAGACATAGGGGAAGGTCGCATTGGTCAACGCGAGGGTGGAGGTATTGGGGACCGCCGCGGGCATGTTGGTGACGCAATAATGGACGACGCCATCCACTGTATAGATGGGGTCGGTATGGGTGGTGGGGTGGGCGGTCTCGATGCAGCCGCCCTGGTCGATGGCAACGTCGACGATGACGGCCCCTTTTTTCATCTTCGAGACCATGGCGCGGGTGACCAGCTTGGGGGCGGCGGCTCCGGGGATGAGAACGCCGCCGATGACAAGGTCGGCCTCGGCGACGGCGCGGGCGATGTTGTAGCTGTTGGAGGCCATGGTGTAGAGGCGGCCGGCGTAGAAGTCGTCGAGTTCGCGGAGGCGGGTAGGGTTGATGTCCATCAGCGTGACCTTGGCGCCCATGCCAAAGGCGACGCGGGCGGCGTTAGTGCCGACGATGCCTCCACCGAGGATGCAGACGCTGCCGGGAGGGACTCCGGGGACGCCGCCGAGGAGGACTCCGCGGCCGCCGCGCTCCTTCTCCAGGCAGGAGGCGCCAACCTGGACGGAGAGCCGGCCGGCGACCTCACTCATAGGGGTGAGCAGGGGGAGGGTGTTGGCGCGGTCGCGGACGGTCTCATAGGCGATGCCGGTGACTTTGGCGCGGAGGAGCTCGTCGGTAAGGGCGTGCAGCGGGGCGAGATGGAGGTAGGTGAAGAGCGTGAGGCCCTCGCGGAAGTGGCGGTATTCGGTCTCGGTAGGCTCTTTTACCTTGACGATGAGGTCGGCCAAGCGCCAGACGTCGTGGGCGGCGCCGACGATCTCGGCCCCGGCGGCCTGGTATTCATCGTCGGGGAAGCTCGAGAGGGCACCGGCGTCGTGCTCGACCAGGACCTTGTGGCCGGCCTCTTCGAGGGCCTTGACTCCAGCTGGGGTGATGCCGACCCGGCTCTCGTGATCCTTCAGTTCTCTGGGAATGCCGATTACCATTCAGTTACCTCAACGTGCCTTCGATTGTATCTAGGATTGCCAGGATGGGATGCGGGACTGGATGCGGCGAAGGGGAATGCAGAAAGGCAAGCCCCCGACGGTATTTGATGCGTTATCCTAAGACGCTGCGCAAGCCTTACAATAGAGACTTACTCTCGTCTCAGGAATGAAACTGTCGAATGTCTTCAAAAATGCAAATGCGTTACTCGCGCGTGCACAACATGCGCTCTCTCTTCAGTCTGTTCTCGAGCGATCTAGCGATCGATCTGGGCACGGCGAACACGCTGGTATTTGCGGCGGGCAAAGGCATCATCGTCAATGAGCCTTCCATCATCGCGGTCAATAAACTGACGAACGAAGTCGAGGCGGTGGGTACGGAAGCGAAGGAGATGCTGGGGCGCACGCCGGGCAACATCGTCGCTATCAAGCCGATGAAGGACGGCGTGATCGCCGACTTCAAACACACGGAAAAGATGTTGAACTATTTCATCCACAAGGCGCACAACCGGAAGATGATGGTGCATCCGCGGATCGTGATCGGAGTGCCGTCGGAGATTACACAGGTGGAGAAGCGCGCGGTCATGGACTCGGCGTATCGCGCGAAAGCAAGTGAAGTGCATCTGGTGGAGCAGGCGATGGTGGCGGCGATCGGCGCGGGGCTTCCGATCACGGAGCCGGGCGGCAACATGGTGGTGGACATCGGCGGAGGCACGACCGACATCGCGGTGATTTCGCTGGCGGGGATTGTGTATTCGCGCTCGGTGCGCATGGCGGGCAACCAGATGGATGAAGCGGTCATTACTTATTTGAAGCGCAAGTACAACCTGCTGATCGGGGAGCGCACCGGCGAGCAGATCAAGATGCAGATTGGGTCGGCGTATCCGCTGGACAAGCCGCTGTCGATGGAGATCAAGGGCCGTAACCTGATCGAAGGTGTGCCGAAGACGATCACAGTGGATGATTCAGAGATACGGGAGGCGCTGAGCGAGTGCATCTCGACGATCATGAATGCGATTCGCGTAGCGCTGGAGCGGACGCCGCCGGAGCTTTCGGCGGACATCTCCGACCGCGGTATCGTGCTGACCGGCGGCGGCGCGCTGATCAAGAACCTGGACAAGCGCATCCGCGAGGAGACAGGGCTGCCGGTGTCGATTGCGGACGATCCGCTGGCGTCTGTTGTGCTGGGAACCGGCAAAATGCTGTCGGACTTCAAGCTGCTCCGCAAGATATCGATAGACTGACCGCGTCTTCCGGTGAAGAGGACCTTCACCGCAGGTGAGAAGCGCACATGGACTCCTTTTTCGCTCGCTACAAGAACCCGCTGGTGCTGATCGCCGTGCTGCTTGCGCAGACCATCGGCCTTGCAGTGCAGGTGAAGCGGCCCGATACCGGGGAGCGGGATGGGCACCATGTCCGGATGGTGCGTCTGTGGGCGGTGTCCATCGCACTGCCGTTTGAGCGGATCGTGCATGGGACAGGCCGAGACATCCGCGGCGCATGGACCAACTACATCAACCTGCTTCACGTCCGCCAACACAACCGCGACCTTGAGCAGGAGGTCGCCCAGCTTCGGCTGGAGCAAGTGGCGCTGTCAGAGGATGCGATACAGGGGCACCGGTTGCAGGCGCTGCTTGAGTTTCAGCGGCACTATATCTCGACGACGGTTGCCGCGCAGGTGATCGGAACCAGCGGGAGCGACCAGTCGCGGGTGATCTATATCGACAAGGGATCCGCGAACGGCCTGAAACCGGACATGGCCGTGATTACGCCGGACGGGGTCGTGGGCAAGCTGCGCGATGTGTTTCCGCATACGGCGCAGGTGCTGGAGCTGGACGATCCGAGTTCGGGTGCGGGCGTCGTTCTGGAGAGCACGCGCATCCTCGGGATCCTTCGCGGCACGGTTGCCGGAGGCATACAGATCAACAACCTGACGGCGGACAGCCGGATTCAGCCGGGCGAGCGTGTGCTGACCTCCGGCGGTGACCAGGTGTATCCGCGCGGCCTGAATGTGGGAACGATTGAGAGCATCAAGCCCGACCCGGAGCACCAACCGTATATGGCGATCGCTATCCACCCGGCTACCCGCCTGGAACAGCTAGAGGAGGTACTCGTCATCACGGGGACGCAGACCACGCTACCCGCGCAGATGCAGAAGGACCTTTCCGGTGCGGCGGCGACGGCGGAGGCGGCACGCGCCGCAAGCACAGCGACCGAGCGCCTGCCTGGGATCGAGGACCCAGCCCATCCCACGGCTGGCGCCGCGAATACTTTGGTACCGCCAAGACCTCTGCCGGCCCTGCACTCGGACCGGTTTACCCCGGGAGCGACTCCACCGGCAGCCGAGCTTAAGCCGGGGGGAGACGGTGCGACTTCGACCAGCGGCAGCTCACCGGGGAGCGCGCCGTAAAATAGCAGTACGAACGGGCTACTGAGTAACCTGCCAACGATTTACTTAACGACACATAAATAAGAAGCAGATAGGAATGATGGCCACACGCAGCTACACCTCGCGCCGCGAAGCTGAACAGTATGCTTTCCATCCGGCGGTCGCGCTGCTGATTCCGCTGGTGGCGGTGGTGCTGCAGGCCACGGGCTCGAAGGTATTTCCACGGCTTGCGCTGCTCGATCTTCCGCTGATCGTCACGATCTTCTTTGCGGTGGCGCGGCGCAGCCCGGTGGCAGGAACACTGACCGGTGCGGCCATCGGCCTTTTTCAGGATGCGTTCACCAACCAGCCGATCGGCGTCAACGGGATGGCGAAGGCGGTGGTGGGCTATATGGCCGCGAACATCGGGGTGCGTCTGGACGTGGAAAACACCAAGACGCGGGCGCTACTGGTGTGCAGCTTCAGCCTGGTGCAGAGCATTCTGCTGTACCTGATCCGGAGCCGGCTGCTAGGCGTCCAGGGCCTTCAGGTGTTGTGGCTGCATGAACTATTACGGGCAATCGCCAACGCGGCGGTGGCGATTCCGGTTTTCTTTGTTCTGGACCGAGTGAAGAGGCAGGAGTAGGACGTAAACTGGTTATATGGAGAGTGTCCAAGCGCGCGACGAAAAGCTGTCTCCGGCGAAGCTGCATGCGTCGCAGTATATTGTTGCGCTTGTGCTGGCGATCCTGTTTGCGGGGCTTTGGCGGCTGCAGGTGCTGGGCGCGAACAACTATAAAGTTCTGGCAGAGCAGAACCGCATCCGCAAAGTTCTAGTGATGGCGCCGCGGGGAAAGATATTCGACCGCGAGGGGCGCATCCTGGTGGACAACTATCCCTCGGTATCGTGCAATCTGTTGCGCGAACAGATAAAGAACCTGGATGCCGACTTGCCGATGATTGCCGCCGGCCTGCACCTTTCGGTTGAGCAGATACAGTCCACGCTGCGCCGTTACCAGGCAGCGCCGAAGTACCAGCCGATTCCGCTGAAGCAGGACATTACAGCAGACGAGCAGGCCTTCATTGAAGCGCATCGCAATGAGTTGCCGGAGTTGGAGACGCAGGACAAGCAGCGAAGGCGGTATCCGACCGACGGGTTCGCCGCTCACCTGATCGGGTATGTGGGTGAGATTTCCGAGAACGACCTGAACCAATCCAAGTATGACCTCTACTCGGCTGGGGACGTCGTGGGAAAATCCGGGGTAGAGGAGACCTACGATGCGATTCTGCGCGGTAAGGACGGCAGCCGCGATGTCATTGTCGACTCGCATGGCAAGGAACTCAGCAATTTGGGATACGAGCTGGCCGTACCCGGTCATGATATCCGCCTGACCATCGATCTCGACGTGCAGCGAGCTGCCGAGCAGGCGCTCGAAGGCAAGACCGGGGCCATCGTCGCGATGGACCCGCACACCGGCGAGATACTGGCGATGGCGTCGCGTCCGACCTTCGATCCCAACCAGTTCGCCGTGCCCCTGACCAAGAGCTACTGGAACCAGATACTCAGCAACCCCGACCACCCCTTGCTGAACAATGCCATCCAGGCGCAGCTTGCTCCGGGATCGACGTTCAAGATCATCATGTCGCTTGCGGGGCTGGAAGAAGGCGTGGCGCAGACGATGCACGTGATGTGCAACGGCGGCGGGATCTTCTATGGGCGCTTCTTTGCCTGCGACAGTCATCACGGAATGATGGACATTGAGCATGCGATTCCGAAGTCGTGCGATACGTTTTATTACACGCTGGCGGAGAAGCTCGGGATCGACACGATTGCCAAGTATGGCAACGAGGTTGGCATTGGGGTGAAGACGGGCATTGACCTTCCGGACGAGGCCACGGGGATTATGCCGAGTCAGCAGTGGAAGATGAAGACGCAGCACCAGCCGTGGTATGCGGGTGAGGTGATCTCAGTGGGCATTGGGCAGGGCGCGCTACAGGTGACGCCGCTGCAGCTGGCGCGGGCGATCGGGGGGATTGCTTCGGGCGGCGCGCTGAAGCGGCCGCGGGTGATTCTGCCGGGGCAGGTTTCAACGGAGATGCAGTCGGCAGTCGATGAGAGCTATCCGGGGTCGGGCGACAAAACTATTCCGCTGACAACGGCGAACTGGCAACTGATGACCGATGCGATGGCGGAGACGTTTATCAGCGGAACCGCGGCGCAGTATGTTCATCTGACCGGAATTGACCTGGCCGGCAAGACGGGTACGGCGCAGGTGGTGAACCATAGCGCCGGAGCGACCAGCCTGGGCAAAGGCAATGAGCGCGCCAATGCGTGGTTCGTGGGCATGGTGCCGCGGCGCAATCCGGACATTGTGGTGGCGGTGCTGGTGGAGCATGGCGGATGGGGCGGCGAGGCATCGGCACCAGCGGCTGCCCAGGTGCTGACGACGTATGTGAACAAGCACCGGCAGAAGGAGAACAATATCCGAGTGGCGGGGACGCCTGAGCCGGCAAAGCCGAGTGAGATGGTGTCGGGTCTCCCCTCGGGACAATAGAATCCAACCATGCAACGCCTCTCCTCCTACCGCGACTTCGACTGGATGCTGCTGGGCTTCGTCGGCCTGCTGTCGGTGATCAGCGTGCTGGAGATCAAATCGGCCACGCCGCTGGGGTTCCACGGGGTCGACCATAAGCAGATCGGTTTTCTTGCGGTGGGACTGGTGCTGATGTTTCTGATCTCGCGCATCGATTATCACCTGCTGCTGCACGCAGCGCCGTGGGCGTATGGTGTCGGCATCCTTGCGCTGGTGGCGGTGAAGCTGGTGGGAACGAGGGTGAAAGGCGGCAAACGTTGGATCAACCTCGGCGCCGGCATCCACTTTCAGCCGTCGGAGTGGATGAAGCTGGTTTTGATTCTGGTGATGGCGCGCTACTTCGCGCACCTGCGGGGAAAGCCGCTGACCTGGGGCGACATCGGGAAGGCATTCCTGCTGGTTGGTATTCCTACGCTGATGGTGAAGCAGCAGCCCGACCTGGGGACGGCGCTGACCTACCTGCCGGTGCTGGTGGCTGCGTTGTTTCTCGGCGGCATCCGGTGGAAGCAGACAGCGATTCTTGTGCTTGGCATAGCATTGCTGTTTGGCGCGGCCTGGAGCACGGGCAAGCTGCTGAAGCCATACCAGCGGGCGCGGCTGACGGGGTTCATGAACCCAGACAACGATTCCAAGGGGGCCAACTACCAGATCAACCAGTCGAAGATTGCGGTGGGTTCTGGCGGAATCTTCGGCAAGGGCGCGAACCGGGGGACGCAGACGCAGGGCGATTTTCTTCCGGCTCCCTATACAGACTTCATCTTTGCATCGTTCTGCGAGGAGCATGGCTTTGTCGGCGCGGTAGGCGTGCTGCTGCTGTACTTTCTGATCCTGATGCGGCTAATCCAGAACGCGCAGACGGCGTCGGACATGCCGGGGACGTTTATTGTGATGGGGATCGTAGCGGTCCTCGTATTTCAGATTGCGGTGAATATCGGCATGGTATTGGATTTGGCGCCGGTAACGGGCATTCCGCTGCCGCTGATGAGCTATGGAGGGTCGGCGGTGCTGTTCATGTTTCTGGCTCTGGGGATCGTGATGAATGTCCGCATGCGCCGGTTTGTGAACTGAGGGCCTGCCGGGCAAAAGTACCGCGATGGCTGCAATGCCCCGGCTTTGGTGCTACGATGGACGTACCTGCCCGGCAATGATGCCGGCGCAGCGTTACCCCGCTCCCTTTGGCGCACGGCGCCGGCAGCGGCAACGACTTTTAGAAAAAAGGCCGGCCAGGCTGAGATATCGATTCCGTTGGCCGGACAGGTTTCAGGGAATGATTGCATCCGGATGGCGAACGGCCGCACCTCAGATACATGAGGCCGTTTTGGTTAGAAACTCCGCATGCCCCCGCACGCTCAAAGCATCTGTTCGTGGTTCCGATCTCTGCCGCGCCGCGGTTTTTCAACGCGCGCAAACGGCGAGGCGAGTTATTACGCCTCCCGCTAGTCATCGCTCCCGTAGCTTCTGCAACAGCGTCCTGTCCGCACTACCGGTGAGTTCCGCCTAGAACGCAAGGCAAACTCGTCCGATGTCTCTGTCTCGTCTGCCGCTTGACCCTTTGAACAGGGCAGGCAGAAAGAGCAGAATAAATGTCCAAAGAAATTTTTATCTCCAGCACACCCCACGAGACCCGTCTGGCCATCGTGGAAGACGACGCTTTAACCGAGATTTACTATGAGCGGGAGAATGAGTACACGCTCGCCGGTTCGATCTACAACGGCAAGGTCACGCGCGTGCTGCCGGGCATGCAGTCCTCGTTTGTGGACATCGGGCTGGAGCGGGATGCGTTCCTCTACATCACGGACTTCATGGAGGAGGCCGGAGATGCAGCGGATTTCGATTCGCTGGCCGGTGGCGAATCTCGCTCCCCGCGACAGGGGCGTGGCGATGGCCGCAGAGGCAAGCCGGAGGAGCGCGGCGGCGAAGGCGCTGAAGCACGCACAGTGGAAGGTGGCGCAGAACGGACATCGGAGCGGACGGACCGCGGACCCGATCGCGGTGGCCGGTCAGAGCGGGGAGATCGTGGAGACCGTGGGCGGCGCGATGGCCGCGGGCCGGACAGGAATCGGCCTGATCGTGTCGAGGCGCCGCGGACTGAAGGTGCTATCGCCGAGGCGGGAGTTCAGCCGCCAGCCAGTGAGAATGCCGACCAGGGCGAAGGAGAGATTGGAGCCGATGGCAGCCGCCGTTGGCGGGGCCGCCGTGGACGGCGTCGCGGGCGGGGTAACGGACCGGATGAGACGCAGGGAAGCGAGCCGACTGGGAATGAAGCTGCCGAGGGGGAGCGTCAGCCAAGTGTTTCCCGAGGCCCTGATGGCGACCGTCACAGCCGCAACGAGACAGTCCGGCAGAGCTTTGCGCCTAAGGTGCATCGTCAGCCGCATGCCGCTGAAGATTCGTATGGGGACTCCTCGGAGGAGAGCCGTGCGGGTGTTACGCCGGCTGCCTTCGTGCTTCCGGGGGAGACGTTGTCAAAGTATCGTGCTGGGGGCGAGACAGAATCCCCATCACAGGGGCGCGCCGGGGAGGCGGCTTCGTCGCACACCGCGAAGCCATCGACCGAAGTCGAGCCATTGCTGGGTTGGGACGGGGGGGCGACGCTTCCGGGGGAGACGCTGTCGCGTCGCAGCCGTTCGGAAGATCGTGGAGACAATCGGCGCAGCGAGTCTCGGAGACCGGAGAGGGACGCGCGACCGGTGGTGGAGCATGGAGATCGTTCGAGTGAGACGTCCGCTTCGGAGACGCAGCCTGAGCCAGATGCGTCTGCTTCGCACCGCGTAGACCCCAATCCGCCAAGCGAGTTCCGCTGGCCGCTGTCGTCGAAGGACAAGCAGGAGCCTGCTGCCGTCCCGGAGCATGAGGTCACAAAGATTCAGCAGACCGGAGAGATGATCTCTACGCCACCAGTGGTTGTCCCCGAGGAGGAGCATGCTTCGCATGATTTCGCTCCCGGAGCAGGTGAGCTGGAAGAGGAGATGATCGAGGAGGATGAGGCCGACGGCGCCGCCCTGCATGCAGGGTTTGAGGACGCGGAAGGCGACGACCTTGAGGAAGAGACGCTGGAGGGAGCGGCGGACCTAGGCAGCATGCTGCGCGAGATGTCGATCGACCAGATCACGCGGCCTGCCGGCGAGGAAGATGAGGAGAGCGACGAGTCGTTTGCCGGGGACGACGAATTTGAGAGCTTCGACTCGACGCAGGAAGACGAACAAGAGACGGCAGGAGCCGCCGAAGGAGAGACTGCCGGAGAAGGACAAGAGGCTGGCACGGTCTCTCCGGAGCGCCGCGGACGGCGTGACAGCCAGCGTCGTGGCGGCGACCGCGGTGGAGAACGTCGTGGCGGCTCGCGCGATCGCCGTCCGGGTGGACGCAGCGGCGGGCGCAGCCGGAGCATGCAGACCACATCGCTACCGGCCATCAGCGAACTACTGAAGCCGGGACAGGAGATCCTGGTCCAGATTGCCAAGGAGCCTATTGCTAAGAAGGGCGCCCGCATCACCAGCCACATCGCGCTGCCGGGCAGGTTCCTGGTCTTTATGCCAACGGTGAACCACACCGGGGTATCGCGCAAGATATCGTCGGACACCGAGCGCCAGCGGCTGAAGCACATCCTGCTGAGCGAAAAGGGAGAGGCAAGCGGCGGCTTCATCGTACGCACGGCGGCGGAGGGCGCCAGCGAAGAGGAGCTGCGCAGCGACCTTCGCTTTCTGCTGAACCTGTGGACGGACATCAAACAGAGGTCGGAGTCGAGCAAGTCGCCGGCGCTGATCTATCACGACCTGAACCTGGTGGAGCGCATTCTGCGTGACCAGGTGACGGACAACTTCTCTGCCATCTGGGTGGATACCGAGAGCGAGTATGAGCGGGTGCTGCGGTTCCTACAGCGGTTCCAGCCGTCGCTGATTCGCCGGGTGAAGCTCTATACCAAGGAGACGCCACTGTTCGAGCAGTTCGGCATCACCGAGGAGATCAACAAGGCGCTGCGGTCGAAGGTGTGGCTGAAGTCCGGCGGGTCGATTGTGATCAACCAGACGGAGGCGCTGGTGGCCATCGACATCAACACGGGCAAATATGTGGGGAAGACGGCGCGGCTGGAGGACACCATCGTGAAGACGAACCTCGATGCGATTCCGGAGATTGTGCGCCAGATACGGCTGCGCGACCTGGGCGGGATTATCATCATCGACTTCATCGATATGGACGAACGAAAGAACCGGCACCGGGTGATGGCGGCGCTGGAAGAGGAGTTGAAGAGCGACCGCGCACCGTCAAAGGTGCTACAGTTCAATGACTTCGGGCTGGTTGCGATCACGCGCAAACGGGTGAAGCAATCGCTGGAACGGACGCTGTCGACCACCTGCAACGTCTGCGTGGGTACGGGGATGGTCAAGTCGCCGATCACCGTCTGCAACGACATATACGTCGAGATGCGGAAGATGCACCGCCATCTGGAGCGGGGCGACATCATGCTGCGGGTGCATCCTGAGGTGGTCAAGCAGTTGAAGTCGAACGGGGCGCGCTGGCTACAGGAAATGGAAGAGATGGCCGGAAAGACGATCCTGGTCAAGTCCGATCCGAGCCTGCATCCGGAGCAATTCGACATCCACTAGAGCATTTTGAACATCCAACATACAACGGGTATTCTCTTTAGGTCGGGGAATACCCGTTGTCATTGGTTTGTCATCGAAGGCAGAATTTCGGCGTCAAACGCAACATAGGCTTAGGATTTGGGTTGTAGCTGCGGGAAGCACTTTTTCAGGAACTTTGCGACATAAGGGGACTTACAACGATGTCCATGAAACGCATACTTACTTCTACAGCGTGCAGTGCGGCGTTTTTTGCTGCTTTCGGCGCGGTTGCCGTGCTATCTTCGTCTGCCCAGCAGATTGCCGACCAACCAGCGTCCTCTACCAAGGCGGTGTATCTGGCTTCAGCAGCGGCGCCTTCAGCGGATACGCTCAGCTCCAGCAGCAGCGTGGGCGAAGCTGAGACGACCGCCGACGAGCGCTTACTGAGTCCCGACAGCGCGTTCCAACCGCCGCCGCGACCCCGTTACAGCCGGCCAACGTATCACGACAGCCATACCAACGCCGACGGCTCCAGTAAATATGTCTTCGAGGTTGGCGGTGGCTTCTCTATGCCGATGAGCCTCACGTCCAACGACCTGACGACCGGTTACCGGATAGAGGGCGGCGGTGGCCGCAACTTCAACAAGAGGTTCGGCGTGCTTCTCAAGTTCGAATATGATCACTTCGGCTTTCAGACCGCGACTTTGAATAATCTGCTCGCTATCTACGACAGCAGTTATGTCGGGGGCACGTTGGCTGAGCTAGACGGAACCAGCCATGTCTTGTCCTTGACGATCAACCCGATCATCAACATCGCCCAGGGAGACAGATGGGGTGCATATGTTGCGGGAGGTGCCGGCTTCTACCACAAGGTAGCCGACTTCACTACGCCCGAAACCGGTGAAGAGTGCGACCCCTACTATGGTTGTTTTGAATACCAGGCGAATGCGGTCGTCGATTCGTACGTCAGCAATGCTCCCGGCTTCAGCGGCGGAGGTGGCCTGACCTACAAGTTCTCACGCTTTTCCAACGAGCGCTTCTTCGTTGAAGGGCGTTATGTCTATGTCGACAACTCGCCACGTTCCTACGCAGGAACCACTGCGGCGAATACTCCTTCAGGGAGTACGACCTTCGATGCATTCCCTCAGAACGGCAATCACACCACCTACATCCCGGTTACCTTCGGTCTCCGTTTCTAGATGGTGTTTCAATCAGGTAAAGGCCCGTTCCAGAGCGGGCCTTTACTATTTGAACTTCAAAAGCTTTGCGATATAACGGGACGATGTGCATGAAACGCATTCTCGCTTCTATAGTGTGCAGCGCGGTGCTATTTGCTGCTTTCGGGGTGGTTGCCGCGGCCCAGCAGCTTGCCGGCTATCCGGCACCCTCTACCCAGACTGTGTATTTGGCCTCGGCGGCGACGGCGCCTTCAGCGGATATGCTCATCTCCAACAGCACCATGGACGAGGCTGGAATGGCCGCGGCCGAGCGCTTGCTGAAACCCGACAGCGCGACCCAGCCGCCACAACAGCCTCGATATGGCCGGCCAACGTATCACGACAGCGAGACCAACCCCGACGGCTCCAATAAATATGCGTTCGTGATTGGCGGCGGCTTCACCATGCCGGCCGGAAATACGCATAAGTATATCGATACCAGCTATAGCTTTCAGGCCGGTGCTGGACGCAACTTCAGCAGGACCCTGGGCATGATGGTCCAGTTCGCATGGGACAACTTTGGCTTCCAAGGCTCGACCCTGGCCACACAGGGGACCTTTTATGGGCTCACCAATCTGGGCGGCAGCAGCCATGTCTGGTCGTTTTCGCTCGCTCCGATCATCAACTTCTACACCTCGGACTCGCTCGGAGCGTACATCACCGGTGGCGCCGGCTTCTACCATAAGACCGCTAACTTTACCGTTCCTGCCACCGGCAATGCTTGCAACTATTATGGTTTTTGCTATCAGTATGCGGCAAACCAGACCGTCGACAAGTACAGCAGCAATGCGCCCGGAGCAGAAGGCGCCATCGGATTCACCTACAAGCTGTCGCGCTTCAGCGCCGAGAGACTCTTTATGGAGGGGCGCTATGTCTTTGTCGATAACTCGACGCGTGCTCTCTCTTCCACGAACCTGTATCCGCCAGACAGCCACAGGACTGAGTATGTTCCGGTGACCTTCGGTCTGCGCTGGTAGACGCGCCTCCAAACGGGAAAGGTCCGTTCCCAAGAGCGGGCCTCTACCGATTGTGCTGTAGGAAAAATCCCAGGGCAACGCCCAATGCCGAGAAAACGCTCATCAAAATACGGGAGAGACCGACGAGTTGCCTGTGCGCCTCAATCGGGTGATACCAGGTGAGAACGACCAGTGAGACACCCAGCACCGATACGGGAAGCCAAGGGAACCAAGCCGATGAGATAGTGGCTGCCGCATAACCTCCCAGGACGGCGCAGACCGTCCAGACCATGCAATTTACGAGAAGGTAGCTCGGCCGGAAGCGCCCCGGATCCGATACAAAGTGCGGTGCTGTGGACGTGATGGCGAAGCTCAGTAAAAAAAAGGTCAAGACAGTGGAGACGTACCCAACCGTCAGTGCAAGCGCCATGGTAAGGATGAGAACCATTTTTTGCTTTCTCCGCGCACCGCTCTATATAAACACGCCACTGAAGTTTACCAGCTTGCCGGAACTGTGCCCGAGGAGACCGTAGGCCGTTTCAGTGTGCGCGCGGCAGGATCAATGGCCGAGTCGATGGGCCTGGGGAAAAAGCGGTCGCGCATACGCAGCGCCGGAATCTCGATGAGCCTGGTCGTCACAACGCCGAACCCGATGGCCAGGGCCCAGGGGGCGACGGCTTCGACCGCAACCCGGAGCGGATAGTACGGGAGCCTAGTGGTGACCGCTGCGACCAGTCCGAATACCGATTCATGCCATAGGTAGATGGCATAGGAATAGAAGCCGATCCAGGCGACCAGGCGATAGGGCCAGCAGCGCGATTGTTCTTGCGGGCGATAGATCAGAAGCAGGAGCGCGACTCCTGCCCAATCCGCGCAGCCGATTCCAGCAGCTTGGCCCAGCGCGTTGCCGGAGGTGCAAAGCACGGCGATACAAACGCCGAGGACTATCATCCAGAGCCACCAGCGCTGCTGTAGACGGGCGAACCTCTCCGGCGCCCAGTGATAGAGGATGGCCAGCAAGACGCCCCAAAGCAATCCATCGACCCGCATGTGGGTCGCGTAGACGTCGTCTGCGCCATGGAGAAGTCTCCAGAAGCGAAAGACGCTGACCAGAACCGCAACCGTCGCGACGATGAAGAAGAGCGTACGCGGGCGGGTCGCCCGGGCGGCGGCCAACGCGACGAAGAAGGCGAGCAGAAGGTAGAAGTGCTCTTCGACAGCGAGGCTCCAGGTGTGGGGAAACGGGGTTCCGGTGTAGTTCTGGATGTTGAGGAAGTTTCCTGTCATAGACGCCACGTGATGCGGGTGGAACAGCACCATGACGGCAAGAAAGAGATAGTACTGCGGCCATATCTTGAGGGCGCGCCGCAGAAGAAACCCGCGCGCATGGATATTCCCGCGCAGCTTCCATTCTTTGACCAGGAGGCCGCCAACCAGAAATCCCGAGAGAACGAAAAACACATCGACGCCCATCCAGCCGAAATGCTCGATACCCAGCCAGCGTAGAGGATAGTAGAAGACCGATGCGGCGATATGGCTATGGGCATCGGGTGCGAAGTGGTAATCGAGGACGCAGAGGATCGCGATGCCACGCAGGAAATCGAGCGAGAGATTGCGGCCTGGCGGAGGAGTGAGCATAGAGAATCAACCAGATGGTATCGCAGAGACAATGCCAAACCGCGCGATAAAGGGCGTAAGGCACGTGGAGTTCTATATTCCGACGGGATAAGGCTTCTCGTGCATCTCCTGATTTCCTACAGAGAAGCGTTCAAACCTGCCCTGTAGCAGGCTGAGCAGACCGGTGTACCAATAGCCGAGCACGAAGAGCAGAAGGAAGGGGACGGTGAAGAAATTTTCCGTGGTGACGGCATACCAGACGGTGAAGGTGAAGTAGCAGCCGATCGCCATCTCGATCCATGGGACGATGCCGAGGCGCTTGCGGTAGACCTTAGCCTGGGATTTTTCGCCCTTTTTTCGGACGCTGTACTTGGGCGTGCGAGCGAAGGCGGACTGGTGGCCGAGCAGCGCTTCGAGCACCGCCTTGGTGTTAGTGATAGTGAGGCCGACGCCGAGCGACATCAGGAAAGGAAGGTACAGGAAGGTCTTGTGCCAGGTCTTTGGGTAGAGCTCTTTCTGCGAGACCAGATAGAAGGATGAGATCGACATGGTGCTTGCGAAGAAGAGTGGAAAATCGATCAGCAGCATCTGTAGCCAGCCCCCCCAGCTACGGATGATCATGACCGGCATCAGCAGCGTGGACAGCACGATCATCAGTGGGTAGCTGATGTTTGCCGTGAGGTGGTACCAGGCTTCGAGCTTGGTGCGGAAGGGTGCGTTGCTGGCGAAGACGCGCGGCAGTATCTTTTTTGAAGTCTGGATAAGGCCCTTGGCCCATCGCGCTTGCTGGGTTTTGAAGGCAGTCATCTCAATCGGTAGCTCGGCGGGACACTCGACGTCCTGGAGATATTTGAACTTCCAGCCCTTGAGCTGTGCGCGGTAGCTGAGGTCGGTGTCCTCGGTCAGCGTGTCATGCTGCCACCCACCGGCATCGGCAATGACCTTGCGCCGCCACATGCCAGCGGTGCCGTTGAAGTTGAAGAAGACGCCGGCGCGGGAGCGGCCCCCATGTTCGAGGACGAAGTGGCCGTCAAGCAGGATAGCTTCGACTTGGGTTAGGAAGGAGTAGTTGCGGTTCAGGTGGGTCCACCGGGTCTGGACCATGCCGATCTCCGGCTCGGCGAAGTGGTGGATGACCTGCATCACCCACTGCGGCGGCGGGACGAAGTCGGCGTCGAAGATGGCGACGAACTCTCCCTTGGCGGTGCGGAGGCCTTCCTCGAGCGCGCCGGCCTTGTAGCCGCGGCGGTTGCTGCGGTGGAGGTAGTGGATCGGCTGCGGAGGCATGCCGGGGAAGCCGGCGGCGTAGCGCTCGACGATCTGCCGGGCGACGGTGGTGGTCTCGTCAGTGGAGTCGTCAAGCACCTGGATCTCGAAGTGGTCGCGCGGGTAGTCGAGGCGGCAGCAGGCTTCGATCAGGCGGTCGATGACGAACTGCTCGTTGAAGATGGGGAGCTGGATGGTGACAAAGGGCAGCTGGTCTTCGGGGAAGTGGTGCGGCGGGTCCTTGGAGGCGTTCTTCTTATTGTGGTAGTAGAGCCAGACGAGTTGGTAGCGGTGAATGCCGTAGCAGGCGAGGATCACCATGACGATGAAGTACGGCACCAGCAGGCAGGTGTCGAAGGTGTTCCAGCGGTAGAGGCCGCGGAAGGTGTGGTCGAGGTAGTGCGATTGGATGTAGTGACTTGGCGACCAAGACCGGGTCGCGAGCGCGAGGACTGCGGGAAGAGTTGAGAGTGCGCTCGGCAGGACGGGTCTCCAGGTGGATATGAGTCTTGCACGATTCTACTGAAAGCAGAGGACTAATTGAGGAACATGGTGCGGTAAAGGGTGTCGCGCTGGACGGGCTTGAAACCGGCGTCGCGGATGATGCGGCGGAGCTCTTCTTCGGTGGTGCAGTTGGCGGTGCCAGCGGCGCGGACTACGTTCTCTTCCAACATGACCGAACCTACATCGTTGCCGCCGAAGCGGAGGCCCATTTGCAGGACTTTCAGGCCTTGCGTTACCCAACTGGACTGCACGTTTTCGATGTTGTCGAGGTACATGCGGGAGATGGCTAGTGTTTTTAAATATTCGACGGAGGTGGCCTCGTCCCAACCACGGCCCCCCAGGGCGGTGTTGTTGGGCTGGAAGGACCAGGGGATGAAGGCGGTGAAGCCCCCGGTGTCTTCTTGCAGGCTGCGGATGACCTCGAAGTGGTTGACGCGCTGTTCCATGGTCTCGCCGACGCCGAACATCATGGTGGCGGTGGTGCGCATGCCGAGTGCGTGGGCGGTGCGGTGGACGTCGACCCAGTCCTGGGTGCGGCACTTGAGGCGGGCGATGCGGTGGCGGACTTCGTCGTCTAGAATCTCGGCTCCGCCGCCGGGGATGGAGTCGAGGCCGGCGTCGCGGAGGCGGGCGATGGTGGTGCGGAGGTCGAGCTCGGAGTACTCGGCGATGGCGAGTATCTCGGAGGCGCTGAGGCAGTGCAGCCATATCGAAGGGAAGCGCTGCTTGATGCCGGTGAATAGTGACTCGAACCAGTCGATTTTCAAATCCGGGTGTAGGCCGCCCTGCATGAGGACGCCGGTGCCGCCCATTTCGAGGGTCTCGGCGATCTTCTCGTAGATGGTGTCGAAGCTGAGGATGTAGCCTTCGGCGGCGAGCTTGCCTTTGAGCGGGCGGTAGAAGGCGCAGAAGGTGCAGTATTCGGTGCAGAAATTTGTGTAGTTGATGTTGCGGTCGATGATGTAGCTGACGACGCCTTCGGGGTGGAGGCGGCGGCGGACTGCGTCAGCCTCCATGCCGATGCCGATGAGGTCGTCGGAGTGGAAACAGTCGATGGCCTGCTGGCGGGTGATGCCCATGGTTTCGATTCTAACTGCTTCGAGGGGGGTACCCCCTCCCCCTATGTAGTGTTCTGAACGGCCTTTATTTTGTTAGGCATGGCGCGAGAGTGGCTGTAAAATCCTGCATCTAAAGGGGTTACGGGTAGAATCCTGCAAACAAAGGACTTAGCTGGGGTGTCCGTGGCCGGGTTGCATTTGCTCCACCAGCGGGTTTTTCGACATCCACCACAGCGTTTTCGACATCCACCACAGCGTTTTTGCAGTAGCCAGCGGTCTTTGGTTTGGCGGGAGGGAAAATCCCTGGCAAAATCGAAGACGCCTGTGTTTAGTGACGTGAATTGACCGGTAATTGGTGGTTATTTTGTGGACCAACGTGGTTTGTGCCAAGTAGCTATGTTTTAAGGATAGCAGTTGGAGAGGGGTAAGTACGCCAAGTTGTTTTGGATGGAATAGGCGCGTGGTTATTGGGTTTTATGGAGTTGGCGGGTCTTTGGGGGCTTGACAGGGTTTGGAGGAGGCTTGCTTTGCAGAAGCTGATTCCCTGTGGGAATGACAGACAGAAAAGCAACAACAACGGCAAAAACAAAGACAGAGGCGGGGTTCTTTTGCAGCGTTCGCTACACAAACGACAGGCTCAGATGACGCTTCCTTTGGAATTGGTGGCGCGCCTTACCCCACCCTATGCGGTGAAACTGCAAAGGGTGGGGCACCCGCTTTGGCGGCGATGATGGAGTTTTGTGATGCTCAAGGGGAGACATCCTAATCGACTAGTTGACAAGCGATCTGTGCTTGTGGGAGACTCCTAGCCAGTTAGGAGGGACTTTGGGGATTAAGCGAAAAGCCAGTGAGCAGTTGCCGCCGATGGAGTTGGCGATTATGCATGTGCTTTGGGAGCACGGACCTTCGACGGTGCAGGCGGTGCAGACGCAGCTCGATGGGGAGCCGGCTTATACGACGGTGCAGACCATTCTGAACATTATGGAGAAAAAGGGGCGGACGAAGCGGA
>Ga0206836_10146_pt1 | contig 18105 bp, 19 predicted proteins | sample Alteio_BWOrgCont_28_FD_152871 | JGI IMG/M metagenome (GOLD analysis project Ga0206836, IMG submission 152871) | Enriched cells from forest soil in Barre Woods Harvard Forest LTER site, Petersham, Massachusetts, United States -... | ecosystem: Environmental > Terrestrial > Soil > Temperate forest >...
TTATAAAATAATGAGTAATAACATATTGATAGTATGAGGGTTTTACTACCTTTACATATATATGAGCAATAAACTCAGACACCCGGCTCTGTTTTTTTCTGTCATTCTTATTCTGATTCTTGGAAATGCAAATGCCCAGGACAAAATTTCTATACTTGCTACCGACAAGCTCATGATTACCGCTGATGCTTATGTAGTTAACGATACCCTGCCCTATATGATTCTGTGCCACGACATTAAATCGAGCAGGGGAGAATATAAAGACCTTGCACACCGCTTTACTAAACTGGGCTATAACTGCCTTGCAATTGATATGCGCATTGGCGCGGCTAAGAATGGCGTTGATAACGAAACTGCCGCCCTGGCGCAGGCCAAGCACTTTAAAGTAAAGCTCCTCGACCCGGAAATGGATATTGATGCCGCCATTAACTATTGTTTTACTAAGAGTCATAAAAAAGTGGTGTTGGTGGGTAGTGGTTATTCTGCTTCGCTGGTGCTTTTTATTGGTTCTACAAATACTAAAGTGGCTACTGTACTGGCTTTCAGCCCGGGTGAATTATTTGCAGGGCTGCTTGATACTAAAACTGCTTTTCCTAAATGCGCTATTCCTGTTTTTGTGGCCTCTTCAAGGGCCGAGGCCGAGGCAACTAAAAAATATGTAGCGGCTATACCGGCTGCTAAAATGGCCTTGTTCTCTCCCTCTACCGATGGCGCCCATGGCACCGATGCCTTGTTAAATACCACACCTGACCATCACGACTATTGGCTATCGATACTGATGTATATACGCCAGTTGCAAGGCGGTGGGTGATTTACTTCTTTAGTTTAGGGTTATTCTTGTGGCGGGTTTTGTCTCGTTTACCTTTCTTTTCAATATTTTCTACAAATGCTTTTTGCAGGTCGACACCGGTTTGGTTGGCTATGCATATAAGCACAAACATTACATCGGCCAATTCTTCGGCAAGGTCCTTTCCCTTATCTGATTTCTTAAACGACTGTTCCCCGTAAGTGCGGGATATTACTCTTGCCACTTCGCCTACTTCTTCGGTAAGCATGGCCATATTGGTAAGCACATTAAAATAACGTACTCCCTCTTTATTAATCCAGTTGTCTACAAACTTCTGGGCTTCTTTTATTGTCATATTACTGTTTATTTTTTGTATCAATTATAATAGTCACCGGGCCATCATTAACCAGGCTCACTTCCATGTGGGCGCCAAATTCTCCTGTTGCAACAGGCTTACCCAATTCCCTTTCAAGCATGCTTACAAATGTATTAAAAAGCGGCAATGCTTTCTCGGGCCTTGCTGCAAGCATGTATGATGGGCGGTTACCTTTTTGTGTGCTGGCATGCAGGGTAAACTGGCTCACTACAAGCATACCTCCATTCATATCTTTCACCGAAAGATTCATCTTGCCCTGCTCATCGCTGAATATACGCAGCCCGGCTATTTTAGGGCTCAGCCATGCCGCATCATCTTCAGTATCTGCTTCTTCAATGCCTGTTAGTATAAGCAGCCCAAGTTCACAGGCCCCAATTATTTTGCCCTCTACTTTTACTTCCGCTTTACTTACACGTTGAATGACTACTCGCATAACTTTTTATTTAATGGCACACGGATGAAACTGATTCGACGGATTTTCACAGATTTTATCCGTGCTAATCTGTATTATCCGTGTCATCAGTGTTCTATTGCCTAGAACAAAGATAATTGTTCATGCCCTTTGCGCTTGAAATTGCTTACATCAAATTCTAATTTAGGTGATTCGCCAATGTACCTTTTCACCGATATTTTAAATAACTGTCTGATAGATTCCGCTACATTTCCTTCACCCCGCATACGGGTTCCAAAGCGGGAATCATTCACTTGCCCGCCGTGGCAATCTTCTATCTGGTGCCATACTTTATCAGCCCTGTCGGGGTAATTCTTATCCAGCCAGTCGCGGAAAATTTCTGCTATCTGCCCGTTTAGCCTCACTATAGTATGCCCTGCCCGCTGTGCACCGTTTTCAGCTGCAGCTTTTATCACTTTAGGAACATCATAACTTGTCAGGTGCGGAATTATGGGTGCCACCATTACGCCACAAGGTATGCCGTTGGTGGATAACTGCCGCAGGACATTAAGTCTATTCCTATAAGTAACCGTCCTTGGCTCCAGTTTCATACGAACTTCTTCGTCTAGCGAAGTTATGGTTACCATTACATGCACCAGCTTTAGTTTTGCCATTTCGCGCAGTATATCAAGATCTCGCAATATCACAGCGTTCTTGGTTATCAGGCTCACCGGGTTGCGGTATTTTAAGCAAACCTCGAGCATGGCACGGGTAATTCTCAGTTTTCGCTCAATGGGCTGGTAGCAATCGGTATTGCCCGATAGCATAATGGGCACAGGCTCCCAGCTTGGTTTCTGAAAAAGCTCTTCCAGTAGTTGTGGCGCATTTTTCTTTATTAAAATCTTCTGTTCAAAATCCATCCCGGCGCTATAGCCCCAGTATTGGTGCGAATTACGGGCATAGCAGTAAAGACATCCATGTTCGCACCCCTGGTAAGGGTTCATAGAGTAGCCGGGCACGTCAGGGCTATCAGATTTGTTGACAATAGTTTTAGGAAACACCTCCAGGTAAGTGGTTTGCCTGTTTTCCAGAAGCGAGTCCTCATCTATCCCTTCCCAATGCTCCTGTACGTATGAAGTTTTAAAGAACCTGTTGGTAGGGTTTACCTGGGCTCCTCGCCCTGCAAAGTATTCTTTCTTTTCAGCGATTGTCATACTGTTGAAAGTCTATAAAGTAGAAAGCCGTAATTCATGGGTCATAGTTATTCTTTTGGTCAGATATCTGTCCTATACTGTCCATTTTTGTCCGTTTTCGGGTGACCACTTTTTTCAATTCATTGGCTTTCATTTTGTTGTAATTCCTGCGGACATGTCCATTTTGCACACAATTATCGGGACGGAACGCTGCGAAATTGAGCTGATTTATTAGTGACAAATTGTTCGGATAAAATTATCAGAAATGTCACTATTTGTCACTACCTGTCACTATATGTCACTATATGTCACCATTTTGGCTATTTTTTTATCAAAAAAAAATAAGGTCTCGTCCTGCTATAGGTTTATACATTTGGTTAATACTCTTGATTTTAGTTGTCATAGTTTAGTTTATAAAGTAGAAAGTTCATGAAGTTGCCCATCTTTAAAGTAGAAAGTCTGTAATTCTTAGTTCATAATTGTTTAATGCAAATATAAACAAAATATTTATTCGATGTAACATAATGCTAAATTACTTAGCAAAACAAAAATATTTTATCTTTGGTAAGCCTATTTAACAGCGATTAAATTGTGCATATTAAAATGAAAGCAAAACCCTACATAGTAGTTTCGTTTCTGGTACTCTTAGCCATAGCAGGATGCACTACCAAGAAGAACTATGTGGTGAAGATTATACCCATGCAGCTAACCGAAAGAAATTTATATGATGAAAAGGCTATTAATGATTATTTGTTCGATGCAGAAGAGCAGCAGCTCGATTCGTTAAAGAATAAGAGCAAGCGTCTGTTTCTGAAAGGTGTCGACCAGTTGGCAAATCATAAAAATTTTAAAGAGGCAATTACCTATTACAAGATGTCCCTATTAATATATCCTGATGCCAAGACCTATTATGAACTGGGGCTTGCATTAATGGCAAGTAATGAAACCAGCCAGGATGTTCAGGAGGAAGCTGTAAACGCTTTAGGTATGGCCGGATATTTGAAGTTTCAGCCTCAATCGCAATTATATTATAATACAGCCTGCGCAGAAAACCTTGCATTTAAGGCTGATCCGGATACGAATGGAGGCGGGTATCCTGAAAATGTGGTAAAGGATTTACAGCGTGCGTATGAAGCAGGATTTAACGATACAAATATGGTAAAGCATGACAGCCGGATTAACTCTGTGTTAAACAAAACCCAGTATAAAAGTATGCTTAGCGATTTGGCTCAGAAAAAGATAAGCAATATGCATCTAAGCTATTTCAGGCAATATGCAAGAGCGTTTCCTGTTTTGAAGCAGCCGTTTGAGGTTAGCCGTGAGAATGTGGCCATGGGAGAATATACAAATGAGATTAGTTACGACTTTGCCAAATTTGTGCCGCAAATGGAAAACACCGAGTTCGGCCGAATGGTGTCGAACGATTTTTATTACGTGGGGAAGGTAGCAGAGACACCGCGTTATGTAGCCATTCTATATTATTCATCAGAATTTGAAGGGGGAGAAATGCAGCCCACATATACATTCCTTGTTACCTACGACACAACCGGCGCTATAATTTCAAGCCGTATTTTTTCAGCCCAATTTACAATGGAGAAAATAAGGGCAGGAAAAATAGAGAACAATAAAATTACACTTACCGATTATAAAAGAACGTGGCAGTTTAAATCAGACAGTGTTTCATACTGGCAGAATAAGGTTACCAATTATGAACAAACACAGGTTGCCACATTTGCTATTAACGATTCAGGAAGGATTGTTAAAGAAACTGTACCTGTTAATTATAGCGATTCAGGTAGTGTTGTATCCAATAATATTAAGTAGCTGATTGATGCGGATGCTGACAAAATACATAACTGTAATTGCAATGCTTATCTATATCAGCTCATGCACCCGAAGCATTGAAACTATCGTGGTAAGGGTTCCCGCTTTGCGAGCCAGTTCCATTTTAATGCCAGATTCAGTATATAATTATCTAAAAAAATATGGGGATACACATAAAGTAGTGGCCGATTATTATTTGAATAAAGGGAAAGAGTTGCAGCAGACCAACCTGCAGAAAGCCATTTATTATGTAAAAAGGTCAATTTCACTTAACCCAACCAAGGATAAGTACATTGAACTTATAGAACTGATGAGCCAAGATACTGGCGTAGGTCAATACTCTCCTGGTTTCTCTGATATATACAGACTGTATACCCTGCTTATTGATACATATAGTGCTAATCTTGATGGAAAAACACGGAAGGAGGCGTATCTTTTCGGCAAACCAGATAAGAGAATTATATGTGATTACCTTGTATTTAACGCTCAGTATGGTGGTTCAATTTTTGGCGAGCCCGGGTTTAAAGAATTTATAACCGACAGCCTTCATTTAAGCCTTTCGGACTTAAAAAAGGAAGTATTGAGCGATAGGCGCCTTAAGTTTGATACAAATAGCGAGGCGTATAAGGACATTGTCATACAGTTTTTATCGGATGCTGAAACTGAGGCATACCTTGAAAAACCTTCTACTTTCCTTGGCTTTATTAAGGGTATTAAGGATACATCGGCTGTTTTTGAAATTAATAAGTACAGTGTTCAGCAGTTTGACTATTCTGATTTTAATGGTCAAAAGAATTTTGGCTGGTGGGAAAATGGTTATGTACCTATAACCTACCTCTATGCCCGTTATGTACCTGAAGGAAAGAAGAACAATGACTGGAGGGTTCCATATAACTTTGAACATGTAGTTTGGATAAATGATTCAATAGTAGCTTTGATTTATTCGGTAGATTTTTCAGTTACTGCCTGCCCAAAGGATATGAGAGATATACATCATGAGATTGTAACTTATAACAAGAAGGGTAAGATTATAGCAAACGATATGATAGCTTTCCAGGACGGTGACGGATTAGCGACTATGAAGTTTAACCATGGCAGGTATATAGTTACCAACTACAAAAGATATTGGGAGAAACCGTACGATAAAAGCGATTTTGATAATAATATTGACCGGGTTGAAATGCAGGGTGAAGAAGGCTACCAGGTAAAGCCCGACGGAACGCTTGAAAAGCTGCCTGTGCCCGCGATGTGAACCATTAAGCAAGGCGTTACGCCTCGCGATTGGAAGCCGGAAAATAAAGTTTGGGTAAAGGATAATATAATACTGACGCTTACGTTGCCTTGCATTCGCTTTTAAATTGGTTATATTTGATAAGTCTATCTTATCTCCATGATAAACGCACTCAAATAAACTTTTACAAAATGAAAACCGGGTATTACACAGTAGCTACACTGTTGTTGCTTATCGCCTTAGGCAGCTGCAAGCCAAAACTTAAGTACGATATGAAAATTAACCTGACCAGGTTAACCAATGACAACATTTACGATGAAAAACTGGTCGGTGATGCAATTTTCGATGCCCATGAACTGAAAGTAGATTCGCTGAAGAACAGGAGCAGCAAACTCTTTTTACAAGGGGTAGACTTATATAAGAATAAGAAAAAACCTGATTCGGCTGTGGCAGTGCTTAAGCAATCGCTGCTTGTTTTCCCGCAGGTAGATACCTATTATGAAATAGCCGATGCCTTAATGGCTATGCAGGCCGATGCCAAAGGCAATGATAAAAAAGCCATACTCAGGGAAGCCCTTGAAGCATATAATGTGGCGGCATACCTGCACTATAAACCGGCATCGTTCCTATACTATAATATGGCCTGTGCCGAAAACCTGTTAGGTGATGACGATAGCGCAAGGGGAGTTGAGAAGATATCGATGCATTTAAACCGTGCGGCATCTGACCTCCGCAACGCCTTTATGAATGGCTTTAACGATACTGCCATGATGCAGGCCGATACGCGCATTAATTCCATAATGAAGACCGATGCCTATAAACAGATGATAGCGGAATTGAATGCCCAGAAAAAACCGGACAGCAGACCTGAAACCGTATTTGATTTATATAAGGACCTGTACCCAACTATTCAGCAGCCGTTTGCCATTACACTTGATAAAATTGAGATGACGGAATATAAAACAGATATAAGTTTTGAATTTGCCAAATTCATACCTGAAATGGAAAATACTTCATTCGGACGAGACGTATCGCACGATTATTATGTTGTAGGTAAGTTGGCTGAAACACCTCTATATACAGCTGTAATATTCACATCGACAGAACTTACCGGCGATGGAGGGTATGATATTGAGCCTGTTTATACAAAACTGGTAACCTATACGCCGGAAGGAAACATAATTGACAGCAGGCTTATTTCATGCCGCTGTACTGAAGATAAGGCTAAGACAGTAAAGATTGAAAACAATATAATTACATCGGAGGAATATAAAACGGTTTGGAAATATTCTTCCCAGGAAATGGATAGCATGCTTAACCAGGATGGGGCTACTTATCCGCAGAATAAGGTAGTTAAAAGTGAATTGCTGGGTAAAGAGGTTTATAAGCTAACCGATATAGGCAAAATTGTGGAAGCCGGTGACTCAGTTAAAGTTGCTTACAGGTAAACCATTCAAATATAAAAGCATGAAAACCGGGTATGGAATAATGAGTGTTGTTGCGCTATGCTTTTTAATGGCATGCCAGCCGCATGAAAAGACAATAACCGTGCATATTACCCCTATAAGGGCCAGCGCGCTTTATAACCCTGACGAAGTGTACAGGTATATGCAAACATATAAAGACTCTAACAAAATCCTTGCAGAACAATACTATGAGAAAGGGAGGCAGATGTATTTTAAAAATCCTGAGGAGGCCACTTATTATTTCAAGCGCTCGCTAAGCCTTCATCCCGACCGTGCGCATTATATAGAACTGGGCGAGTTGCTGAACCTGCAAAAGAATTATGAGGAAATGAATGAGCTCTATCGCATGCTGATGTTCCGCTTTGCCAATCCCGACACTAAAACACCCATTTACATTTTTGGTAAACCTTCTGAGACAGAAGTAGAGAATTATGTGGTTACTAATATATTAGTCTATAATACGGTATGGAACAATTTGGGTGAGCAACTGGCCCTGACAGATAGCCTCGGCTATAAAATGAATGATATAAAGGAAAGCATAATGAGTGATGGCAGGATTAAATTATCGAAGCCTACGGCAGAAAACCGCAATGTATTATGGGGTTTCCTTACACAGGATGAGAAAATGGAATATTATAAAGATGAGTCCTTACCTGATTACTATGCGAAGCATTTGAATGACACAACCACAACATTTGATATTAATGAAAATGATGTAAGGCAATTTGTTTACCAATACGGTGATATGGAAGGGCATGATTACAATGATAATATTTTTGGTGGTTACGATAATTTCGTTCCTGATACCGTTAAGAATTACTTCGAGAAAAATTACGAAAGACATTATAAAGTTAATGACTCCATTGAAGTATTGATTTATGCTGTAGATACATCAGCTACGGCCTGCCCTAAGGATATGCGATGTATTTACCATGTACTCGAAGTATATTACAATGGCTCCTATTGGAATATAATTGCAACTAAAGTCATTGCCGTGCAGTCGGGTGAGCAGTTGGCTACTGTAAAGTTCAATCACAATCAGTTCACTATTACTCATTATAAAAGATACTGGGAGAAACCATTTAACAAAGATGATTTCGACAACCACCTGAAGAAGGTTGAACAGACGGGAGAAGAAAGTTTTATGATTACTCCCCGGGGCAAAATAAAAAAGGTTTCAAACCCTGCCGGGGACAAGGCTACCTCTTAATTTCCACTTGCGAATAAGCAGTTCGGCCACTATAACATTGGGTATCCAGCTTAGCCATGTAATAAAGCAATACATATCGGTTGAGTGCATGTGTATAAAGTGTGGCAGTATAAAAACATATAGCCGGAATGTTATGGCGGTAAGTGTAAGCGCGTAACTGCGGTACATAAAGGCAATATGCTGTTTGAATTTCTTCTCTCTCGCGTTTTTATAAGCAAGAAACGTTACTATCCACCAAAGCGTGGCTGTAATAACAAATGATATTTTTGCTGACAGCCCGCCATTGGCAAAAAGAGCCATAACAAAACCTCCCGGCGCACTGAAAACAAGCACAAGTAATACATAGAACTTACCAAGTTGCCTGTGCAATTTTGGCCTTTTACGGAGTATGGGTTTTACGAACTGCAGTGTGCCTGCCAGTAAAACGAAAGTGCTTGTAGCAATATGTATATAGAATGCCTGTCTCCAGATGGATAAATGTATTATGGCTTGCTTGGTAAGCAGGAAATCAATATCGGTGCGGAATGAGAAATAGGGAATGGTAATGCGGGCCATGAGGTAAACAAAAAAGAGCATTATTGCCACCAGCAATGTGCCGAAAATATTCTTTATAAGACTTTTGTTTTTCACTTGTATCTCTTTTCCTCGCTGGCTTCATTGTGGAAAATGCTGAGGTAACTCTCGTAACGCGATAGTGCAATCTCTCCTTCTTCCACTGCTTTAATAACGGCACAACCTGGCTCATTGATATGCATGCAGCTGTTAAATTTACAGTTGGCACGGAAATGGTTCATTTCCCTGAAATATTGCGACAGTTCATACTTGGTAATATCGGCAATGCCGAACTCCTGTATACCGGGAGTATCAATTAAAAATCCTCCTGCGGGTAGTGGAAGCATTTCTGAAAAGGTAGTGGTATGTATGCCCTTCTGGTGAGCATCGGATATAGCGCCGATTTTACGGTTAAGGCCAGGTATAAGCAGGTTTATTAGTGTCGATTTACCCGTGCCCGACATGCCGCAAAGCAGGGTTACTTTGTTCTTACACAATTTTTGTAAAGCGGGTTCGTCTTTATCGTTTAGTAACGAAACCGAAATGCAATCGTACCCCAGCGTGTCATATATATCCATACGCTCTTCTACTTCGGCACGCTCTTCTTCATTATATATATCGGCCTTGTTGAAAATAAGGCAGGCGTTAATACCGTAGGCCTCGGCGGTGGTTAATATGCGGTCGACAAAAGTGTTATGAGTTTTGGGATGACTTATAGTTACCAGGATAAATACCTCGTCGATGTTAGACGCGATTATCTGGTATTGCTTCGATAACTTTTTCGACTGGCGGATAATATAGTTTTTGCGCTGCTTTACTTCTGTAATTACATTGTCTTCGGTAGAAGAAGTACTGACAAGTACACGGTCGCCCACAACAACGGGGTTGGTGGTAGATATATCTTTGGTGCGCATGGTACCTTTAAGGGTGCATTGTAGTTCACCCTTGTCGGTCAGCACATTATATACCTGCCCTAATGCTTTTAATACCAATCCCTCCTGCTGCATTCTTTATCAAATTGTTAATTCAAACCTAAAACAGATTTCCTATAGAATTTATCCTAATCTTCGCCCGCCGAAAAAATGTTGCTAATTCAAATATCCTGAATAGTTTTGTAAAATTACACCTATATAAATCATCCTGTTATGAAAAAGAGTTTTTTTATTGCAACCTGCCTTATTGCAACAACAGCATTTACAGTGTTAAATGCACAATCGAAGTACAAAATAGCTGATAAAATACACCTGGATGGCGATGCCGGCTGGGATTATTGCGCGGTTGATGAGGCTGCTAACCGTCTATATGTATCACACGGCACCATGGTTCAGGTGGTTGATTTGAGCACCAACAAAATAGTTGGTACTATTGCCGATACCAAGGGTGTACATGGCATTGCTATAGCCAATGACCTTAACAAAGGATTTATAAGTGATGGGAAAGATTCAGCTGTTACTATATTCGATTTAAGTACACTGGCTACTATCACCAAGGTAACTATTACGGGGCAAAACCCCGATGCCATAACCTACGAGCCTGTTACCCATAGAGTATTTACATTTAATGGACATAGCAGCAACTCTACAGTTATAGATGCTAAAACCAATGCGGTTATTGGTACAATTGCTTTGCCAGGCAAACCTGAATTTGCAGTAGCTGACGGTATGGGCAAACTATTTTTTAACCTGGAAGAGAAGAACATGATTTGCTCGATAGATGCATCTACCATGAAAGTAGGCGACAGCTGGAACCTTGCTCCCGGTGATGGCCCCAGCGGTTTAGCAATGGATACCAAAACCCGCAGGCTTTTTTCAGTATGCGATAATAAACTGATGGTGGTAGTAAATGCCGACAATGGCAAAGTAGTTACTACAGTTGCTACAGGAGACAGAACCGATGCTGCGGGATTCGACAGTGGCATGAACATAGTGTATAGCTCAAACGGCGATGGTACATTAACTGCCATTAAGGAAGAAAACGCAGATAAATACACCATTATAGAAAATGTGGCTACCCAAAAGGGTGCACGTACCTGTGCTGTTAACAGTAAGACACATCATATTTATCTGCCATGCGCCGAGTATGGCGATACCCCAGCTCCTACAAAAGATAAGCCACATCCTAAGCCAAGCATTAAACCCGGTAGCTTTATGATACTGGACATTGCGCCTATACAATAATATAAATAAACTAAATTAGGGGAATGAAAAAGTTGTTTTTCATTTCCCTTTTTGCTTTTATTACCTACTTCTGTTTAGGACAGAAGGATACGAGCATGAAGGTATTTGATGCCCCGCAACCATACAATCCTGTTGATTCCATTCAGTTGAGCGATACAACAGAATTAAATTATTGTGATTGCCATGGTTTAAAGGATCATTTCCGTAACTATGATAAATGGAACTTATATACTAAAGACAAGAAAATATCAAAGTGCGGTTACTTCCTCCACGGTATATTAGTGCTAGGCTTTCATTATGTATACTCAGATAGCGACGACGTAATTCGCATGGAGAAGATATTTAAGGGTAAGAAAATAGGAGAGTGCGAAATACGGGTAAAGGAATAAATAGTATTCCCACCAGTAAGCTTTTAGGAAGGTGTAATAGGGTTTATTTACTTGGGCACGCGAATATTTTCCAACCCACATGGGTCTTCCTTAGAACATAGAAATACCATGAAATTCTACCCTGAGGTCTTTCCCGTTCGTTTCCAATGTTAATACCTCCAAAGACCAAGTAGTCATTATCAGTGTAATATTTGGGAGTACGTTCAGTTTCCCTCAAAATAAACTTTAATAGCCCACCTTTTTCTTTCCAAGTATTATCTACTAGTCTTATTGTGGCTGTATCTGTAAACTCCTTTTTTGTAAACACAACTACATCGTAATGTTTTATGTAGTCATTATATATTGAATCACTATTTCCTTTAAAGTCAATACGTAAATCAGTGCATATAGTAGAAGTATCACCCCTTACATCTTTTCTCAATATTATAGTATCACCGGTTTTGTTTGATTTATATCCAAATAATCCTATCATTTTTATTGTATCGCAATAGTATTTCATATATCCCTTGCAATCCTTGTTCATTAATGTTTTTATTATTTGAAGGAAAGCCTTTTTAGCTTCCTCTTTTGATGGTTGTTGAGCAAAGCAAGGGAAGCTAGAGAGACAAAACAGAATGAGTAGTATTTTCTTCATCGTAGTGGTAACTTTACAATGCAGACGTCCAGTTCAACCTGTCTGAAGCAGGGAACTGCCAGGGAGCGCCGTTGTTCTCAATATTGTTGAGCATAAGAGCCAATTCCTGCGGCTGGGCCGATTGCTCCATTACCAAAAACCTGCGCAGGTCAACAATAATAGAAAGCGGGTCAATATCTACGGGGCATTCCTGCACACATGCGTTGCACGATGTGCATGCCCAAACTTCTTCGGCGGTTATATAGTTAAAGAGCAATGATTTTCCATCATCCACAAACTTGCCATTCTTGTCAATGTTCTTTCCCACTTCCTCCATGCGGTCGCGGGTGTCCATCATTATTTTGCGTGGGGAAAGCATTTTACCTGTTTGGTTGGCAGGGCAGCTCGATGTGCATCTTCCACACTCGGTACATGAATAGGCATTCATCAGTTGTACGGTGTTCAGGTCAAAAATATCTTTTGCGCCAAAGCGTTCTGGAGCAGCAGGTGTTTCAGCAGGCGGGGCCGCGCTGGGGTCGAGCATCAGTTTTATTTCGCGGGTTACCGATGCCAGGTTTGTAAACTGTCCTTTAGGATTTAGGTTTGAATAATATACATTGGGAAATGCCAGCAGAATATGAAAATGCTTGGAATAGGGCACATAGTTAAGGAAAGCCAGTATACCTATAATGTGGAACCACCAGCAGAAATGTTCGATAAATTCCAATGTGCCCATTGAAGAACCGCTGAGCATGCCGGTAAGTAAATTGCTGATTGGGAAACCGCTGTACGCCGCATTAGCCGACCGCTGAATAAGGGTATCGGAAGCATCTAATGTAAGGAAGGCGCACATCAATGCAATTTCGGTAATGAGGATGATATTGGCATCGGTGCGGGGCCAGCTGGTCATTTCTTTGCTCCAGAAACGCTTTAGTTTGCCAATGTTGCGGCGGATTAAAAATATGGCGCAGGCAACCATTACGCCTACCGCTAAGTATTCAAAGGCCGTGATAAGGAACCCATAAAACGGCAGGAATGAAAGCACCCGGTGCGTTCCGGCAACACCGTCGATAAGTATTTCAAGCACCTCAATATTTATGATGATGAAGCCTGCATACACCAATATGTGCAGCACGCCTGCAAAAGGACGCGTTACCATTTTCGATTGGCCAATGGCCACCAGCAGCATGGTTTTCCAACGCTCGCCGGGGCGGTCGCTGCGGTCAATTACTTTGCCTAAATGAATGTTGCGGCTTATTTTGCGGACGGCACGGGTAAAGAAAACTATCGCAGCTAAAAGAACAACTGAGAATATGATTTGAGATATCATAGTATTCTTCTATTTAATTATAAATGGAACGCAGATAACGCTGATTCAGTAAGATTTTCACTGATATGGAATGTAGTATCATAATAATCATATATAGTCTGCGTCATCAGCGGTCTATTGTATTTATTCTTTTTTACCTCCCCCGAAAACAGAGAAATGAACATAACGTTTGGGGTGCGCTTTCATATCTTCAAGCAAGGCATTCAGCGATGCCGACGATGAACTCAACCTTCTGTAAAGTGTAGTATCGTTAACCAGTAATCCCAACGAACCTTGCCCCTTGTTTATTTTTTCAAACGACTTCGATACATAGTACAATGCACTGTCGGCGTTTGAAATAGTTTCTTTTAGTTTCGATTTGGCAATGGTGTCTGTTATACTGCTCAGGTTATTAATGGCATTGCCTAGTTGCTTGCTATTCTTCGCCAGGGCGGTAGCTATGTCATCAACCTTAGCCAGTATATCGCTCACGCGCGATTTCTGGTTCGACATTAAAGTATCAACACTGGCCGAAGTAGATTCAAAATGCTTGAGCGATATTGTTATACTTTCAATGCTCTTCGACAGGTTCGAACGGGTATTCTTATCAAATACGCTTTGTACAATTGTAAGGGTCGAATCTATAGATTCAATCAGGTTCTCTGTCTTTTTCTTTAACGGAGAAAGCTCTTCATCTACTTCATCTTTAAAGCTTTTATCGGTGACCGCGGCAAGGGTATCGCCTTCATCGGCATAGCTGGTTCCGGTGCCAAGGTCAATTTGTATGGCTTTCGAGCCCAGCAGGTCGGCGCTTATAATATGGGCAATGGAATTTTTAGGAATTTTAACCTGGTTATTGGTAATAAGCATGGTAACAATAATCCTGCCCGACGCATCGGGCCTTAGGTCTATATGCTGCACCTCGCCTACCTGGAAACCATTGACCAGCACAAAGTTCGATGGTACCAGCCCCGAAGTGTTGGTATATACAGCATATACTTTCTTAGTGTGGGTAAATACGTTAATTCCCTTCAGGTAATTCAGCCCGAAGAAAAGCAGGCATATAGCCACTAGCACCACTACCCCTATTTTTACCTCTCTCCTTATCTTCACAATTCTGTTTGTTGGCTACAAAAGTAACTATTATGTGGAATATTTAGGTTTTTTGGGCGTTTGCTGTCGATTCAGTCAGCATCCCGGCAATTGCATAATTTATCTGTGAATCTGTGGCAATGTTCAAATAGCATAAAAAAACAATAAGGTATCAATAAAATAACAATGCATAAACAATGGAATTATCAATAAAAAGCCATTGATATTGAATTTGCAAGTGGCTGAAAACCAATAATAATTATTGATAGTAACAATGATTTTCGATGGATAACAATAAAGGGGGGTGGGTAACACTTTTTGGGTTTTGTTACCCATCAACTTATTGATTTCCAGTGTTATCGTTTCAAATTTTTGTTACCCACCCCCCTGCTTATATAAGCAGTTATTTGGACCCCTCTTTTGAAATCATTTTCAAGGGTTTAGCACCTGTAACACCGCTTGCTGACTTAACAAATTCTTCCAATTGTGCCAGGTTTTCGGCAGAAAGGCTTTCAACCATATCTTCGGTAAACATTAGCCCGTTTACCTGTATGGCATTAATGCCGTTTACCAGGTTAGTATTTGTTACCGTGCCCTTAGCTTGTATGGCGCCCATAAGTTCCAGGTAAAGGCGGGCGGCTTTTAAATCGCCGAATATAGCTTTACGGCACAGGCGTGTTACAACCTCCTCAATCATAAACCTGTTTACATGGCCCGATACTTTTTGCACAGGCTTAAATTCGGCTTTGTGCAAGTGCTCGTAAACAGTTTTCCGGCTAAGCTCAGATGTACGCGCAATATTACTTACCGTGGCTTTTATTTCTTTCCTGAGCAGGTAGTGTATGGCCGTGGTAATTTTTTCATTGTTTTCTTCCCAAATAAGCTCTTTGCGCTCTTCTTCGCTTATTTCTATCGGGCTCTGTTCATTGCTGTTTTCTGTGTCCATTTTATTAGTGGATTTAGTATATTATTTACTACAACAGATAACGCATAGTTTATCGTTCATCGTTTATAGTTACACGAATTTAGACAAAATGTTTACTATAGTTAATTAAATTGTGTATTAGTTTTCAACACCCCCCTAGTTTAGTATACTTAATTGCCCATAGGGGTGCCTATGGCATAAATTAAATAATTAAGCAAGCCCTAATCACAGATTAGCGCCTACGGTGTAATAACAAGAAAATACTATTTAATTATCCTTTATCCAAAACACTGAGAATCTCATCGAAGGGTAAAAACTAATACAACTATACAATTAAAACCCTACTGATGCTTCAACCATGTAGCCATTAAATTGGCCGCCATTAAGGATATTTGTACCCGGATAATTCAAATAGGTTTGCATTACATATTCTGCTTTAAGCATAATGTTTTTAGTAACAAACCAACCCAGTGAGCCTGCCTCCCTGTTAATTGTTATTGCATTCGGGTCGCCAAGCATAGTGGCGGTTACTGAGTTATAACGTACACCTATCCAGAAGTTTTCTTTGTGTGCAGGGAACCTGTAAATTAAATCGGCTGCATATTGTGTTGCCTGGCGGGTAGCAGTTTCAGTAATGGTTCTCCCCTGGGCTATTTCATAGGTACCAAAGAACTGGAGTCCTTTAAATTTCAGAAACAAATTGCCCATAAAAGTATTAACCTGTTCGCTAAAACCAGGGTTATACCTTCCTGAAAACGGATTATAATCATTTGCATCATTTAATGTAGTGCCATTGGCAATGCTCTGACTTGACATTACATCAAAGTAATGAGAGCCTGTACGGTCGCCACCAAATAAAGTATTACTGTTTGCGCTCTTCACTGAGTATACCGAACCGCTTATCCTAAATCTGAAATTATTACTTAATTGTTTGTCGTACCCTATTTTGCCATGGAAAGCAGGCGAATAATAATTAACCTGTTTCGTTGCCGAATCAATTTTAACAGGTGCAATAACTGTAGGATCAAGCTCCCCGTTTGTCATTCCACCCATGATGAATAAACCGCTTTTAGAATGATAATATACTTCGCCGCCTATTTCAGTAGCAAATTCATCCATAATATAGTTCTCTATAAATGGGTTGTAAATGGTATTACCTCCGTCTGAACGCTGGTAATGCTGGTCGCCATAATCTACATCAAATTGCCCTACCTTAATTGTAATACTTTTCATAATCCTGTTAATGAATTCACTATTCAGGAAGAGCAGCTTATCAAACTGCATATATCCGCCCTTTACCCACGCATCCTCATGATGCCTTGATGACAGGTATACGGTAAGATTCACTCGTATGCCATCAGCTAGCTGAGCGTCAAGATTCAAATTAGCCATAGCCAGATCGAACCCCGGCATTATTGGCTCAAGGGTATTAACGTTTCCCATAAAACCTGTTTGTGTTACAGGCGAAGCAGTGTTTTTTTCACTCAGGCCCTGGAAGGTCTGTTCAAAATTTCCACCAACCTTCACTTTCAATTTATGAAATTGGGTCGTATCCGTCTTGGTAGTTTCAAAAACATAAAGGCCGCTCATATTATCAGGGCGATAATATTGCATTTGTTGCTGTGCATTTACCGAAATGCTGATAGTTGCCAAAGCAATTATGAATTGTGCAATAAGGTGTATAGATTTGATCATGATTTGTTTTTAGATTATTACTGAGTTGATATTTTAAAATTGGTTTTAAAGCTTATGGTGAGTATATTTCCTGTTTTAAGTGCACCAAAAAGCGCTGTAGGCGGGCTAATACCGTAGTCGCTCATCTTTATGGTTTGAGAGCCCTCAAAAGCAAGTGTTTCATGTCCCTGCATCGATACCTTTACTTGCATATCGATAGGATTGGTTATGCCCGCAATAGTCAGTTTGCCTTTTGCGGAAATGGCCTTAGCGGCTGAATTTCCCTGGATTGATTTAAGAGGGGTGCTTAATGCAAAAACAATTTCAGGATCAGCATCTGCTTTTAATGCCTTATAGGTATTATTATTCATTGTGGATCCTTCTGTACTTTTAATGGAAAGCACTTCCATTTTTATGGTGATTGTATTTAAATCAAAACTTCCGTCACTATTCCAGTTTACTATACCTGCACCTGTTACAGTTCCAACAGTTTCGTCCCAATCGTGAAGGTTAGACGTGCCATGAATTGTAACAGTATAATCTTTAGCCAGGGTATAGCTATTACTGACAAGTGTGGTGGCGCTAATAAACATTACGGCGCCAACAACCAACAAATTTATTTTTAAGGGGTTCATATTCTTTATCATTTTATTAATTTACGGATTCACTTTCTCAAAAACGAGCCCTGCTATTATTCCCTGAACTACTGCAAGCACAAACCAGGTAGTAACAAGTGCGAGTGATACATTCATTGCACTATATATCATCCACATAATCGGGAATACGGCAATAACTGCATACATTATACCAAACTCAATGCCGCGCGGAATAAACGAACCGGTTAAAATTTTCCGTACCCTGACCCAGAAAAAAGAAAGCGCCAGACTTATTATGAA
>Ga0206836_10147_pt1 | contig 18088 bp, 20 predicted proteins | sample Alteio_BWOrgCont_28_FD_152871 | JGI IMG/M metagenome (GOLD analysis project Ga0206836, IMG submission 152871) | Enriched cells from forest soil in Barre Woods Harvard Forest LTER site, Petersham, Massachusetts, United States -... | ecosystem: Environmental > Terrestrial > Soil > Temperate forest >...
GTCACGCTCCAGCGCCGCGCGATCGTGGCCCAAATACTCCAGATAGCGTTTGCCGAGCATGCGCGCGTGGGCGAATGCGGCTTCCAATTTCGCACGGCTGGCCGCATCGAGCGGCACCATCTGTTCGATGATGCCGGCGATCTCGGCGCGCGCCGCTTCAACCTTGGTGCGGTCGGCGTCGGCGGCAACCGCGTCGTCGAGCACGTCGCGAATCCGCGCCGCATCGGCGTTGAGCTTTTCGATATCGAGCGAAGTGCGGTCGGCGTCGTTGGTCGGCCACACGAGGTCGAGGATCTTCTTGCTGGTGACGCCGAGCGCGACCGCCACGCCCAGCCCTGTGACCATTGCGATGCCGGTGGGCAATAGAAAGCCGCCGCCGAGCGCGACCAGACCCGTGCTGACACCCTCGACCGACAGGCCGATCGTCCCAAGCGGAAAAAGGACCGCCGCCGGAATTCCGATCGAAGCCACCGCCTTCTTGAAAATTTCCAGCTTGCGATCATCGACGCGCACGATATGGCCGCGCTTGCCGAGCGCCGACGCCACACGATTCTCAAGGTCGGTGAGTGATTCGAAGAATTGCGTCCAGCGATTTTCGTCGCTTGCCTTGACGCCGGTCTGACTGCGCAGTCGGACCAGATAATCGGCGGCCTCGGGTGTCGGCGATTTTCCCGCCATCGCAACCGCCTCGGTCATCAAGGAACGGCGTACTTCGATCGCGTCGAATGAGGGGAGCGTCGCAGGCTCCAGGCGCAATTTTGTATGCAACGCGGCGATCGCGTCGAGCCGCGATTCCTTGGGTATCTCGAGGAAAGCAAACAACTGGTAAAGGCGGCGCAGGCGACGTCGATCGATCGTCCGTCCGCTGCGCATCAGCGGCAACAAGGCCTCGACATAGCCGACACGCTCGGAGGGCGTAAGTGCGAGCAGCGCGGACTCGGGGACCGCGCGCCATGCGGCGACCGGCTCCGGGATATCGCGTTTGCGCCACACCCGCGCCAACATCCGCTTGCCGCGTTCGAGATCAGGCAGACCGGTAGGAACGATCGAGAGAACTCTCATGCCGGACTCACTCCTGGGCAAAGCCGCGCGGCTGCGCACCACCGCTCAATGCGGCCGTTGACCTCTCAAATAATCTAGACATCATTGTCCCCGTCGCGGGCCGCGATGATCAAGATGATCAACATGTCTGGCGATAGGGCTTGGACGGAAGTGACGAGGGAGGCGAATGACAGGCGAAAATGCTTGATGCGACTGCAGTCGTCGGGTGCCGGTGTATGGCGGTTCGCTTCGAACCTTTCAGATGCCGACGACGATCGAGATCCAGATCAACTTGCAGATCAGGTGGAAAAGCTGGTCGGTGTTGAAGCCGTAAAAATCCTCGCACTTGCCAAAATCGATCACCCCGTGTGCGACGAATTCCGCCACGCCGAGGCCCGCGGATCCGGTGACGAGGCCCACGACTCCGCCGTGAATCAGCGCGTGTGAGGCGAGCCAGTAATACCATGGAGGTTCGCGCGGACCGCGCGGATGGTGGCGGCTTTTGCCCGTTGCCATCATGCTCGATTGGAGCACGAAGTCGGCGAGCGCGTGCCCGACGATCAGCCACCACAGCAAGTGCAAAGCGCCGTGAGTCATGGCCCCGGCTACTCGGTGAACCTCCAGACGTCCGCCGCCGCGCCGTTTATTTTCCAGCGCGGCATCACGATTTTCGGATCGTTGGTTTCCTCGTAAACGACTTCGCACGGAAGTCCGATGGCGACCTCGGATTCCTCGTTGAGCATCACGCCGGCGACGCGCGTGACCCGGCCGTCGGCTTCCTTGCAATCGTCGAGTTCGATAATCGCGACGACATAAGGGACCGCGCCGATGAAGGCCCCGACGATCGGCTGCACCACTACTACGTAACTGTAGATGGTGCCCTTGCCTGCGGTCTCGAACCAGCCTGCGTCCATCGACGCACACTTGGCGCAGGCCGGAAAGATCGGCGGGAACCATTTGTGGCCGCACGCCTTGCATTGGCGCACCAGGTACTTGCGCTGGCGCGTGCCGGCCCACCATTCGACGGTGTCGAAGTCGGGCAGAATGCGCAGCTTGGTATAGTCAATTGGTCCGGGCATGTGAGTATTCCTCGAATAGTCAGTCGCAATCGCCGCGTGAGGGACGCTGAATCTCCGCTAGGCCGCCATGCCGCGCAGGACCAAGCAACTCGCCATGTTTTCCCAGCCCCAGCCCATGCCGTAGCAGATATCCGCTTTGCGCAACTGGCGGCATCCGGCTTTGCGATCGTAAGTATGCTTTCCTTCGGCCCATCCGGGACATGCGTCGTCGGCGCGATGACGCAGTTGGCGAACGTTCTCGATCACCATCTGGACGCCGTGCGTATAGCCTTCCGAGAGATGGCCGCCCGACAGGTTGCTCGGCAGTTCGTGATCGATTTGCAGGCGTCCGCCCTTGACGAATTCACCGGCCTCGCCACGGCCGCAGAAGCCGTTGGCCTCGAGCTGAATCAAAGTGGTGAAAGTAAAAGCGTCGTAGCACGAGACGAAATCGACGTCCTTGTGACTAATGCCCGCCATGCCGAACGAGCGCTTCCAGCCGTAATTGCCGGCGACGTAATGTAAACTTTCGCGCGAGTAATTCCATTGCGGACTATCGGTCAGCGTGCGCGCGTATCCGCCCATGATGAATACCGGCGGATGGCGCAGGTCGTAAGCGCGCTCGCGCGAAGTGACTATTATGGCGACTGAGACATCGGTCTCCTGGCAACAGTCGAGCAGCCGGAACGGTTTGACTATCCAGCGCGACCGCTGATGGTCCTCGATCGTGATCGGACTGCGATGGATCGCCTTGGGATTGAGCGTGGCGTGGTAGCGATGCGCAACGGCGATCTCGGCGAAGGCCTTGGTGGTGCAGCCGGTGTCGCGCAGATAGCGCATCGCGCTCATGCCGAAGCGCTGCGCCGGCGTGGTCCAGCCCCAGCCCAGGTTGAATTGCGCGTCGCCCTCGGCGTTTGCGACCGGGATCGGGCCGCCGGGAGTCTGCCCGCCCATGCGCCGGCCCGAGCGCCCGTTCATCGAGCGGAAGATCACCATGGTCTCGCAGTAGCCCGCCTCGATCAGGCCGATCGCGTTCGCCACCAACGCCTCGCCGCTCGACCCGCCGCCGAGAATATCGACCGCATAGTTGAGCCGCATGCCGAGAGCGGTCGCGACGTGCGGCGAGGTCGTGGAATCGCCCGCCTGGTAGCTCGTCATGCCATCGACGTCGCCCGGCTTCAGACCCGCGTCCGCGAGCGCCTTGGTGACCGCCTCGCAGGCCATCGATAGCGTGGTGCGGTTGGACGGCCGCATGTGCGGCGTCTCGCCAACCCCAACGATACAGTACTTGTCCGTGAGCGCTCCCATCGGTTCCTCCGGGCTCGAGCCGCCGCCCCGCGCATTACCGCGCGGCCGCTCGCAGGGTGTCGTCAATGCGGATTCCGCCCAGGCTGCAACCCGCGGCGATCACGCGCACAGGCTTAGCCCGCGTCGATCAAACCGTCAAGGATTGTCCAAAGCGTCAAGGGATTTTCCGAGCGTTCAGGAATTGTCAGCGAGTAAGGGATTGCGCGGTCCGGGCGCAGCGGTGAGTTACTCGTGCGCTCGCTCCAGCAGTTCGCGCGCCGCGCGCACGAACTTGTCGCTGGTCTCCGCACCGCCGAGCATCCGCGCGATTTCGGCCGGCCGATCGGTCTCTTCGAGTGCGGTCGCACGGCTCCGCGTCGTGCCGCGCCGTTCCTCTTTCTCGACCGCGAAATGACGGTCGGCGAACGCCGCGATCTGCGCCAGGTGGGTGACGCAGAGTATCTGATGAAAGCGCGCGAGCTGCTTGAGCTTGCGTCCCACGATTTCGCCGACCGCACCGCCGATCCCCGCGTCCACTTCGTCGAAAATGATCGTTGCGACACCGCGCCGCTGCGCTTCGAGACGCTTGAGCGCGAGCATCACGCGCGAGAGTTCACCGCCGGAGGCGACCTTCGCCAGCGGCAGCGGCGGCTGCCCTAGATTCGGTGAAAGATAGAACTCGACCGCGTCGAAGCCCGTGGGGCCCAGCGCGATACCGTCGTGCACGAACGCGGCGCCCTCGGCCGCCAGCGGCATCAGTCGCGGCTCGAAGATGGCGCTGCGCATCCCCAGCGTCTTGAGCTCGGCCTCCATCCGACGCTTGAGCCCGGCGGCATCGTGGCTGCGCTTCTGATGGAGTTGGCGAGCGCGTTCGCTCAGATCGCCGAGTGTGCGAGCCAGTTCCGCCTCGGTCGCTGCGCGGTTCTCGCCGACCGCCTCGAGTTCCGCGATCTCGCGGCGCGATCGTTCCAGGGCTTCGATCGCCGCTTCGATCGTGCCGCCATATTTGCGCTTGAGCCGGGTCAGCTCCTGCAGGCGATTCTCGATCTCTTCGAGGCGCTTCGGGTCGGCTTCGATGCGCGCCGCATAAGCCGCCAGGGTCCGCGCGGCTTCTTCCAGGTTGGCATGCGCGCTGGTGATCATTTCGAGCGCGTTGCCGAGCTTGGCATCGATTGCGGCTGCTTCTGCCAGGCGGGCGATTGCCCGCCCGACCGCATCAATCGCCGCACTCTCGCCGCCATAGAGCGACTGTTCGGCTTCGTTTGCGGCCTCCGCCAGGCGCGTCGCGTTTGCCAGGATCGCGCGATTGATGGCGAGCTCGTCATCCTCTCCCGCAACCAGTTCGGCGCGTTCCAGTTCGGCCGCGCGAAAGCGCGCGATTTCGAGGAGTTCCGTGCGTTCGCGCTCGCGCCGTTCGAGTTCGCTCACGCGGTCGCGAAGCTCGCGCGCATGTTCATAGGCGGTCGCGTATGCGCCCAGATCCGATTCGAGTCCGGCGTGCCGATCGAGAATCTGCTGATGGTTTTCGCGCAGCGCGAGCGATTGCTGCTCGTGCTGCCCGTAAATCTGCACCAGCGCCGTCCCGATACGGGCCAGCGCGTTCACGGTCGCCAGCGAATCATTGATGGTGACGCGCGATCGTCCGCCTTCCGCGATCACCCGCCGAATCAACAGTTCGCGCGGGTTATCTTCGTTCAGCCACTCCGCCGCCTCCGGCAGCGGCGCTTCGCCTTCGAGTTCGAAGACGCCCTCGACCACCGCTTCCTTGGCGCCCGTCCTGATCACCTCGGGCGACGCGCGCCCGCCCAGCAGCAGCCCCAGCGCCGTCATCACGATAGTTTTACCGGCACCGGTTTCACCCGTGAGCACGTTGAGGCCCGGGCCAAAGGAAAGCGCAGCCTCCTCGATCACGGCGAAGTTACGGATGCGCAGTTCGGTGAGCATCCCCGTTGCTCGTCAGCCCCAGTGCAGTTTGTCGCGCCAGATTTCGAAGGATGGATGAGTTGAGCGAATCAGTTGCACGGTAAATTTACCGCGAGTGATCACGATCGTGTCGGTCGGTCCGAGCGGGGCCGACTCCTGCCCGTCGCAGGTCAGCATCGCCCCCCTGGTCATCGGCCTTCACGCGAATCTCCAGCGCGAAGGAATCCGGCAGCAGCACCGGCCGGTTGCTCAACGTATGAGGACAGATCGGCGCCAGCACGATTACCCGCAAGCTTGGATACACGATCGGGCCACCGGCGCTGAGCGCGTATGCGGTTGAGCCCGTTGGGGTTGCGATGATCAGCCCGTCGGCGCGGTAGGTGCAAAACGGTATGTGGTTGGCGACGACCGCGAGTTCGAGCATGCGCCCGACCGCCCGTTTGACGATCACCACGTCGTTGAGCGCCGAGAATTCTTCCACCACGCCGTCCGTGCCGTCGCGATGAACCGCGGCCTGCAGCATGATGCGCCCATCGACCGAGTAGTCGCCCGCAACGATCCGCGCGAGCATTCCCATCGCTTCGTCCGTGCTGACTTCGGTCAGAAAGCCCAACCCGCCCAGGTTGATCCCCAGGATGGGTTTTTCGAGCGCACCGATTTCGCGCGCCACCCCCAGCAGCGTGCCGTCGCCGCCCAGCACCACCAGCAGATCCGCGCGCTGCGCCAGGTTCTCGTTGGTTACCGTCGCCGCGCCGATCTCGGCAGCGATCTCATCGCTCGCGATCAGTTCGAGGCCCTCTCTGCGGATCCACGCGCCCAGCTGGGCCGCCAGCGCCATCGCCTTGGCCGGCCGGTCCCGCCTCACTACCATTCCTATTGTCTTGATTGGTTCCTTCACCACCACCGCGCTCTCCCGATTATCATGCACTTTGGAGGCGGGCAACGCACCCTCCCGTATGCCGTTCGCTTCGACCGCCGATGCCCTCTATGGGCCTCGTTTCTCAGCCGGTTCTCAGGCGCTCCGCCAGACCCTTCGCGAGTGCGGCCTCCAGCCATGCGCGAGTGGCCGGCGCCGCGGAGCTTTCCGCTGTACTCCGCAGCCCCGTCTCTTCACCGCGAGCCCGATCGTTAAACAGCTCGTCCATCAGCCGGCGCAGCGAAGCGGCGTCGTCGATATCGTACCACGACGGCATCCGCACGACTTCGAGGTTCAACTCCGCCGCCCGTTCCATCGTCTGTGCGAAGACTGCGCTGGTGCTCCACGCAATATCCTCAAATATGCGCCAATGCGGCCGTTTGAGGCCGATCAGGCAATAGCCGCCGTCGTCGGCGCCAACAATAGCGAGGCGATCCCCCGGGCAAGCTATACGCGCGATCGCCTCGCCGATGATCGCGGGCGGAATCGTCGGGCTGTCGGAATTCATCATCGCGACCGATTCAAATCCCGCGCTGAGGAGATCGCCGGCAACATTGATCAGCCGCTCGCCCAGACCCTCCCCGCGTTGCTCGATAAACTCGAAAGATGCCGGAACCAGGCCTTCGAATAGCGCCTCGGTCCGCGCCGGCGTGTACGCGACTATGCCCTTAACCTGCACCTTCGCCGCCGCCGGAATCATTGCGATGGCGCCCTCGATCGCCGTGCAGACGTCGCGGATAAAGCATCGGCTCAACTCCGCCGCTTCCTCTGGGGTGAGTGGCGGGGCCAGCCGGCTTTTCGCCGCGCCGCGCAGTGGCGCCTTCGCCATCACCACCAGCGCACATCGATGACTTGCGGAATTCATTGCGGCGAATCATCGTCGGGCGACAGCGTCAAGCCGCAACTCTGGCAACGATGATTGAGCAGGCCGTACCAATAGGGCATCTCTGACTTTTCGCAAAAACTCTCCGCGCATCGCGGACAGCGGCTCTCCGTCACGCGGCGCGCCAACGCGATGCCGGCTGCTATCCACAGAACGCTGAACGGAACCAGCATCGCGTCCGATCGCGTCAATGCGATCACCACCCAGCCTGCCGGAATAAACGCGACCAGCCAAATCATCGCGTTCCTTTGCATCCGACGGATTTGCAGCAGCGCGATGCGCTGGGCTTGTGTCGGCGGCATCCATCGCGGATAGATTCGGCGGGGCGGTGTCTTTCGCATCACGGCGCTGGCGATGCACTCGGCGTCGCGATCGCATTCGCCGTGGCCGCGGTGCCCGGAGTCGGCGAACCTGCTGCTGCAGGCGGCGAGGTTGGCGTCGGCGACGCGATCGGTGTCGGTGATGCGCCGGCATTTGCGCTCGGCGTCGCGACGGCCGCGGGCGTCGGCACCGGCGGCAGTACCGACTCGGTTTGTCCCGCAATTGTCACTCCGGTCTGGGCCGTTTGCTCCGAATCCGGATTCGAGGACGACTCGGCGGCCGCCGCCATCGGCAATTTCGGCGGTTCAGCGCTCCACGCGCCCGCTCCGCCTTCGTCGGCGGACTCTGTGGATTGAGCTCGCGCCGCGCGGGTCGCCAGGCTGCTCGTATATGCGATCGCGGTTGCCCGAATCAGCCCCCCGTCGGAGACCGGCGTCATCACGATTGCGTCGGCGCCCATCGCACACGCGTGACGGTCGATAATGAGGCCCGTGTTATGTTGATTCGGGTCGGCGTTCGCGACCTGGATCTCTCCGAGTTCGCGATACGGCTGCGTCGGCATGCTTGTGAGTGCCGCGATTGCGCAGTCCGGCGGCCGCGGCGGGACGTTCTCCGAAATGACCCGCGATACCATCACCTGCGCCGCAATTGGAATCTCGATCGAGGGCGCGGACGACCCGCACCCCGCTGCCATCGCGGCGCAAGCGATCAAGGCCCAGGGTCGGAGGCGTTCCACACGCAACGAATACCGGCGGGTCGTGGTCCCCGCAAGCGCCTTTCGCGATTGCCGCTCGCATTGCGGGGCCTTTCCTATAAGATTGCATTCCGCGAAAATGCTTCTACGGGAATCATTCGATGGCATCGAAAGGCGAAGCTAAAAGCGCCCGCCGCGAGGCTGGCATGAAGCGGCCGCTCCTCGGCGCGCACATGTCGATCGCGGGCGGCGTCAGCGAGGCGCTCATTCGCGCGCGCGACGCCGGCTGCGAATGTGTTCAAATCTTCACCAAGTCGTCGCGCCAATGGGTTTCCAAGCCCTATCCAAAGGAAGAGGTCGCGAACTTCAAGCGCGTGCTCGCCGAGACCGGCATCAAGACCGTCATCGCGCACGATTCCTACCTGATCAACTTGGGCGCGCCTGATGAGAATATGCGCAAGAAATCGCTGGCCGGCTTTATCGACGAGCTGGAGCGATGCGAGCTGTTGGGCGTGCCCTTCCTCATCGCGCATCCCGGTTCGCACGTCGGCGCCGGCGAAGATACCGGCATCAAGACCATCGCGAAATCGCTGAGCGAGGCGCATAAGGCTTGCGCCGGATTCAAGGTCGAGGTCGCCCTCGAAATCACGGCGGGGCAGGGCAGCAACCTCGGCTACAAGTTCGAACAAATGGGTCAGATCTTCGACGCGACCAACCAGAACGAACGCCTGCGCCTGTGCTTCGACACCGAGCACGCCTTCGCCGCGGGTTACGATTTGCGCTCGGAAGAGGGCTACGACCGCACCTTCACCGAGCTCGACGAGCAGGTCGGTCTCGATCGCCTCGTCGCCTTCCACATCAACGATTCGCTCAAGCCGTTCCACTCGCGCGTCGATCGCCATGAGCATATCGGCAAGGGCCACCTCGGCCTCGATCCGTTCCGCCGCCTCGTCAACGATCCGCGCTTCGCCGGCATCCCGATGTGTCTCGAAACCGAGCCCGGTCCCGAGATGAAGGACATCAGCGCCGACTTGCGCCAACTCCACCAGCTTTTGAAATCCGCCAACTGATGATCAAGCGAATTTTGACCGGCGACCGCCCCACCGGACAGCTCCATCTCGGCCACTACGTCGGTTCGCTCCAGAATCGCGTCCGCCTCCAGGAGGAGTACGACACCTACGTCCTGATCGCCGACGTGCAGGCGTTGACCGATAATTTCGAGCATCCCGAAAAGCTCGAGGCGAACATCTTCGAAGTCGCGCTCGACTACCTCGCCGTCGGCCTCGATCCGGAGAAGGTCAAGATCGTCGTGCAATCGATGGTGCCGGAGCTGACCGAACTCACCATCTACTTCATGAACCTGGTGACGGTCGCCACGCTCGAACGCAATCCCACCGTGAAGGAAGAGATCAAGCAGCGTAATTTCGTCAAGGGCGTGCCGGTCGGCTTCTGGTCGTATCCGATTTCACAGGCCGCCGACATCGCGATTTTCAAGGCCGACCTCGTCCCGGTCGGTGAGGATCAGTTGCCGATGATCGAGCAGACCCGCGAGATCGTCCGTCGCTTCAATCGCCTCTATGGCAAGGTCTTGATCGAGCCGCGTGCGATGCTCGGGGCGGTCGCGCGCCTGCCCGGCACCGACGGCGGCGCCAAAATGTCGAAGTCGGTCGGCAACTGTATCTACCTCGGCGATCCGACCGAAGTCGTGCGCAAGCGCGTCATGTCGATGTTCACCGATCCCAAGCGCATTCATCCGACCGATCCGGGCACCGTCGAGGGTAACCCGGTTTTCACCTATCACGACGTCTTCAACCCGAACAAAGAGGAGATCGAGGATCTCAAGAATCGCTATCGTCTCGGCACCGTCGGCGATGTCGAAGTCAAGCAAAGACTGTTCGAGGCACTCGAAACTTTCCTCACGCCGATTCGCACGCGCCGTCAGGAACTCGCCGCTAATCCCAAGCGCGTTTACGAAATCATCATGGACGGCACCGGCAAGGGCCGCGCGCTCGCACAAGCCACGATGGCCGAAGTGCGCCACGCCATGAAAATCTCCTACAACTTCGCCTAGGGGTTGCGGATCAGGGATCTTGAATCGTTCGAAGATTGGTCTCAGGTGTTTTCAAGAATCTCGACTTTGATTTCAGTACAGCGGGCGAGTGAACTATCTCCGGTTAGAAACAGATCCGCCGTCTCTTCAATGGCGGACGCGAGGTGAATCGCATCGGGCGTTTTGAAACCGTAACGCGCACGCAGGGCCGTTGCACTTAGAATGACCTCGGCCGTTACCTCCACAATCAACAGCCGGTCTGCGCTGAAGAACCTGTCATAGGCTTGAACCAGATCTTGGTTGTTGTCTCTGATCGGCAGAACGCGACATTCGAGGCATGAAAGGCGTGAAGTGAGCAACCGCGATGCGGGGTCGGCAGCATGTCGTCGCAATTGACTAACGATGGCATCGTGAAATGGGCTTGCCGATTCCACCAGGTAGATAATCGAACACGCATCCAGATAGATCCGACTCATCGATCGCCCCAGGAACTTCGCTCCTCTTTAATCTGCCGATCGATGTCGGCTTTCGAGCGCGATCCCGGTGCGAGACTGGCGATCATCTCGAAGACATCCTCTCGCCGACCTTTCGGCAGCGGCCGGATCAGAACCTCGACCTCACCGGAAATCTCACTAACCGGTTCGGTCAATTCGATATGTTGCGGATCGGAAAGTCTGCCTCGCGCTAAAATGCTTCGATTCATCGGCTTACCTGCTGACTATCCTGCGTTCAGGAAGAGTCTATCTTCCAGCTACCAGGGGCTACGCCATAGGCCTAAAGGTTTTTGAGCTCGCATCGCAACGCTCCCCCAAATGGGAAGTCTGAAACCTCGATAAGGTTTCAGTAAAAACCCCCAGTTCCTGGCTCCTCATCAACTCTCCAATCTCCCCTCTTCTCAGTATGCCTTCGCGAACAACGCCCGCTCCGCCGCAACTTCCCCGCACACGACGCACTTGCCCGGCGGATGCGATTGGTTGAGCGGAATCGCACGGCACGTCGCCCGCGTTTCCTCGCGAATCTTGGTCTCGCACACCGGATTCCCGCACCAGTAGATGTCGGCGAAACCGCCGCCGCCTTCGCCCTTCATCTGATCGAGTAACTTGTCGTAGCTGTCCACCAGATGTGTATTGGCGGCCGTCGCTGCACGCGCCTGCTCCAGCATGTTCCGTTGAATCTCTGTCAGTAATGCGGTTGCGCGCGCCGCCACTTCGGCGATCGCCGCTTTCGTTTTTCCCGACGGTCCCGGAATGTCGCGGCGTGCGAGTACCACCTCGCCCGAGGCCACGTCGCGCGGACCGATCTCCACCCGCACCGGCACCCCGCGCATCTCCCAATCGTTGAACTTGAAGCCGGGAGTCACGCCTTCGCGTTCGTCGAGTTTCGCCCGGATGCCCGCGTTTTCGAGCGCCAGCAGAATCGATCGTGCCGTATTAAGTACCTGCTCGCCCTCGTCGGCCTTGCGCCAGATTGGCACGACTACCACTTGTGTCGAGGCGACCGCCGGCGGCAGGCGCAAGCCCTGGTCGTCGCCATGCGTCATGATCAATGCGCCCAGCAGCCGCGTCGAAACGCCCCAGCTCGTCTGCCACGGATGCACCATCTCGTTCTTCTCGTCGAGGAAGCGGATTTCAAACGCGCGTGCGAAGTTCTGCCCCAGGAAATGCGACGTGCCGCATTGCAGCGCCCGTCCGTCGCCCATCATTCCCTCGATCGTGTAAGTCTCCTCCGCGCCCGGGAATCGTTCGGCCGCGCTTTTTCGCCCCGCCGTGATCGGAATCGCGAGAATCTCCTCGGCGAACTTCCTATAGACCTCGAGCATCGTCAGCGTCTCGGCCTCGGCCTCCGCCCGCGTGGCGTGCGCCGTATGTCCCTCCTGCCACAGGAACTCGCTGGTGCGCAGGAAGATTCGCGTGCGCATTTCCCAGCGCACCACGTTGCACCATTGGTTGATCATCATCGGCAGATCGCGATGCGATCGGATCCACTGCGCGAACATATAGTTGATGATCGTCTCCGAGGTCGGCCGCACGATCAGTGGTTCTTCGAGTTCCTTGCCGCCCGCATGCGTCACCACCGCCACTTCGGGCGCGAACCCCTCGACGTGCTGCGCCTCCTTCTTCAGGAAGCTCTCCGGGATAAACAGCGGGAAGTACGCGTTGCGCGCTCCGGTCTTCTTGATGCGCCGGTCGAGTTCGTCGTGCAGCGCCTCCCAGATCGCAAAACCGTCCGGCCGAAAGACGATACATCCGCGCACCGGCGAGTAGTCCGCCAGCTCGGCGCGAAGGATCAGATCGTTGTACCAGGCGGCGAAGTCCTGGCTCCGTGGAGTTACTTTTTTCTCGTCCTGCTTTTCGGCCATGCGCGCGATTTATCCAAGTGAGATTTGCTGTCGAATTTCAAATCATATACCGCTGAGCGCCCATTCGCATCCGCGCGATACTCCCTTGACGCGCCCCGACCTGCTCGATTCAATCGGTCACAAGCATCCGAATCGATATTTCTAAGATTATGCTGACTACGATTTGGCCCGCGCCGGGAGTTTATCCATGAAGACGACTATCGCAGCTTTCGCGCTGCTTGCCCTTGCGTTCGCGATGCCGCCCGCCGCTGGTGCCGACGGCCCTGCGAATCCCAATCAGCGCACCATCCAGGTCTCCGGCAATGGTGAAGCGGACGCGCCGCCCGATCTCGCCGTCCTCAGCCTCGCGATCGAAACCCAGGCTCCCACCGCAGCCGCCGCGGCCGGGCGCAACGGCGCTCTCGCGCAGAAAGTCACCGACGCGCTCAAGGCCAAGCTCGGCGACAAAGGCAAAATCTCGACCGGCGGCTATTCGCTCGATCCCGAATATGCCGACCAGTCGCGCCCCAACGCCAAACCCGCGATTACCGGCTATCGCGCCGCAAATACCATCACGGTACAGACCGGCGCGCTCGATATTGTCGGTCCCCTGATCGACGCCGCGATTGCCGCCGGTGCCAATCGCGTCAATTCGCTCGACTTCAACCTCCGCGACGATACTGCTGCCCGCAACGACGCCATCGCCAAGGCCGCCAAGGACGCTCAGGCGCAAGCTCAAGCCCTCGCCACCGCCCTCAATCTCAAGCTCGGACCGATCGTCAACGCCACCACCGTCTCCAATGAGGGCCCGCGGCCCGTGATGTTCCGCGCGGTCGCGATGTCCGCGAACGCCGCCACTCCAGTCTCGCCCGGCGAAGTCACGGTCCCTGCGACCGTTTCGCTCACTTACCAGATCGAGTAGCGTCGCCGCTCTCAGCCTGATAACCACTGACACTTGCCGACTGGATACGACAATGCTGAAGCCTGGTGATGCCGCGCCGTACTTCGATTTGCCCTGCGCACTCGACGACAAGTTAAGCCGCCTGAGTCTCGCCAGCATCACTTCGGATCTGGTCGTGCTGTTCTTCTATCCGCGCGATTTCTCGTTCATCTGCCCGACCGAGGTCATCGGCTTTCACAAGGCGCGGGCCGCCTTCGCCGCCGAATCGACCACCGTCGTTGGCGTCAGCGTCGATGACGCCGAGACCCATCGCCGCTGGGCGCGTGAGCTTGGCGGCCTCGCTTACCCCTTGCTCGCCGATGAGGCCGGCAAAGTCGCCCGCGCCTTCGGCGTCCTCGACGAAGCCGAAAACGTCGCATTGCGCGCCACCTTCATCATCGACCGCAAGCGCATCATCCTCTATGCCGTCGCGAGCCCCGTTAACGTCGGCCGCAGCGTTGGCGAAACCCTTCGCGTGGTCCGCGCCCTGCGCTCCGGCAAGCTCTGCCCGGCCGATTGGGAGCCCGGCGCTGACGTCGAACCGACCGACGCGAAGTACTAACCGCCTTGGCCGCCCTCAAACCGAAAGAGTATCGGCGCAACTTCGAACGGCTCGGCAATATCCGTGAAATCGTCTTCGGCGTTCAGGACGGCGTCCTGACCACCGCCGGCGTCCTCGCCGGTCTTAGCGGTGCCGTCTCCGTCCGCTCCCAGGTGATTCTCGCCGCCCTCGCCTCGACCATCGCCGGCGCGCTCTCGATGGGTGCGGGGGCATATCTCGGCACCCACGCCGAAACCGCCGTCCTCCGCAGCGAGCTCGATCGCGTCCGCCGCGAATCCGAGGAACAGCCCTACGTCGTCCAGGACAGCCTCATCGAGTCGCTCGGCAAGGAGGGCCTCACCCGCGAGGCCGCCTACCGCGTCGTCAAGCTCCTCAGCTCCTCCAAGGACGTCCTCTTCAATACCGCCGAAGAGAAGCTCTACGGCCTTTCCGGCGCGACCTTCGGCAATGCGATGGTGGACGGCCTCCTCATGGGCGTCGCCTTCCTGATTGGCGCGCTGGTCCCGCTCGTCCCCTTCATGCTGATCTCGTCGGTCCACGCCGGCCTCGTCGCCGGTATCGCGACTACCGCTGTGACGCTTTTCCTCGTCGGCTATATCTTCGAGGGCCGCTTCAGCAACGAGCGCTGTCCCGCTCTCGCCGGAGTCCGCTTCCTCGCCATCGCGCTGAGCGCCGCGATCATCGGCTATGTCGCCGGCGTCCTCATTGCTCCCATCGGTGCGGTGCCCCTCGGATGAGCTTGCCGGCCTATTCATCGCTCGAGGCCTTTGTCGCGCATTACCGCCTGTTGCGCGCCGCCCATGCTCCCGCTGCAACTGCCGCGCGCCCCGCGAGTCCCTCCGACGCCACCACCCTCGCGACCCCCGCGAGTCACTCCGATGCCGCCACCCTCGCCGAGATGGAACGCATCATTGGCGAATTGAGCGCGGCCGATCAGATTGCACTTAAGAAAGAATTGGAGGCCGAGTTCGAGGCACTTGGTTGGTCTCATCCCGCCGCCCGCCATCGCGCGCGCGCCGAACTTCACTTGCGCCGCCTCCTCGCCGCGCGTGGTCTCCTCGCCGGCTAGAGCACCCGCGGCCCCATAATGATCACCTACGTCATCCGCCGCATCATCTTCGGCCTCGCCGTCCTCCTTGGCACCTCGATGATCACCTTCGTCATCGCCTTCGTGATTCCCGCTGATCCCGCCGTCGCAGTCGCCGGCGCCAAGGCCGATCCCGCGACCCTCGCACTGATTCGCACCGAACTCGGCCTCGATCAGCCGCTCTATTTCCAGTATGCGCGCTACGTCGATCGCGCCATCCACGGCGACCTCGGCCGTTCCTACATCCGCCGCGAAGATGTCGCCGGCCTCATCCTCAGTCGCTTCCCCGCAACCGCCATTCTCGCGCTCACTGCGATGCTCCTCTCGCTCGCCCTCGGCATTCCGATGGGGATGCTGGCGGCCGCTTACCGCGAACGCCCTCCCGATAATCTCCTGCTGTTCCTCTCGCTCGGTCTGGTCTCGGTCCCGGTCTTCTGGCTCGGCACCATCCTGTTGATCGTCGGGGGGCTTTACCTCCGATGGTTTCCGCTCGGCGGTTTCGGCGACTGGAAAAGCCTGACTCTGCCCTCGATCACTCTCGCCCTCGGCAGCGCCGGCTACTATTCGCGCATCCTCCAGACCAATCTCGCCGACGCGATGGATCAGGAGTACGTCCGCACTGCCCGCGGCAAGGGCCTCTCGCTGCGCGCCGCGATGTTCAAGCATGCGATGGCCAATGCGATGCTCCCGCTGGTCACCCTTGCCGGCCTCGATTTCGCCGGTCTCCTCTCCGGCGTCGTCCTCACCGAGACCGTCTTCAACTGGCCCGGCCTCGGCCGCCTCGCCTTCGAAGCCGTCTTCAATCTCGACATTCCGCTGGTGATGGGTACCGTCCTCTTCTCGGCGGCTCTCGTCGTCGCCGCCAACCTCGTCGTTGACCTGCTCTACGCCTGGCTCGACCCACGCATCCGCCTCGGCCAGCAAGCCTGACCCATGAACCCGCGCGCGAAGAATCCCGATCTTCAAACTCCGCTTCGCGCCGCACCTCGCGGCCGATCGACGAAACCGTTCGCATGAGCCGGGGCGCCCGATGAAGTCTCGCCTCAATCCGATGGAAACCGCCGGCGCCCTGATGGTCCTCAGCCTCATCGCCGTCGCCATCCTCGCGCCGTGGCTCGCGCCCTACGATCCCACCCGCGCCGTCGCCAACACCTTCGGCGATCCCGCGCCGCCCTCCCGCATGTTCCCGCTCGGCTGGCATCGCATGATCGCTGCCCGCCAACGTCATTCTGAGCGCAGCGAAGAATCCCGATCTGATACGGGTACGATCGCCTCGATGAAGCCGAGCGCGTCATCGCCGAACCAACGTCATTCTCGCTCCCGCACGTCTGCGCTCGACAGTGCCGCACCATCGCTGCCCGCCAACGTCATTCTGAGCGCAGCAAAGAATCCCAATCTCCAAGCCGCACTGTCCGCCGCACCTCGCGGCCGATCGACGAAACCGTTCGCATGAGCCTGCGCCCCCGATGAAGTCTCGCCTCAATCCGATGGAAACTGCCGGTGTCCTGATGGTCCTCAGCCTCGTCGCCGTCGCGATCCTCGCGCCATGGCTCGCGCCCTACGATCCCACCCGCGCCGTCGCCAACACCTTCGGCGATCCCGCGGCGCCCTCCCGCATGTTCCCGCTCGGCTGGCATCGCATCACCGCTGCCCGCCAACGTCATTCTGAGCGCAGCGAAGAATCCCGATCTCCAAACTCCGCTTCGCGCCGCACCTCGCGGCCGATCGACGAAACCGTTCGCATGAGCCGGGGCGCCCGATGAAGTCTCGTTTCAATCCGATGGAAACCGCCGGCGCCCTGATGGTCCTCAGCCTCATCGCCGTCGCCATCCTCGCGCCATGGCTCGCGCCCTACGATCCCACCCGCGCCGTCGCCAACACCTTCGGCGATCCCGCGGCACCCTCCCGCATGTTCCCGCTCGGCACCGATCAGCTCGGCCGCGACGTCCTCTCGCGCATCATTTATGGCGCGCGCATTTCGCTCACCGTCGGCGTCGCCGCGATGGCCGTGACGATGACCATCGGCGTCACCATCGGCCTCGTTTCCGGCTTCTTCGGCGGCGCCATCGACTTCGCCCTGATGCGCTTTACGGACGTGATGCTCACGCTGCCCGCGCTGCTGCTCGCGATGGCTTTCGTCGCGGTCTTGCGCCCCAGCATCTGGAGCATCCTGCTTGTGATTGGATTGGTCTCGTGGACCCAGATCGCACGCGTCGTCCGCGCCGAGTCCCTCACCATGACTCAACGCGATTTCGTCATCGCCGCCCGCGCCCTCGGCGCTCCGTCGTCGCGCTTGATCGCTCGCCATCTGATGCCGAACGTGATGCCCATAATCGTCGTGATGGGCGTCCTCGGCATCTCCGGCACCTTGCTCCTCGATGCGGGCCTCTCGTTCCTCACCCTCGGCGTGCCGCCGCCCACTCCGAGCTGGGGCCGCATGATCGAGGAAGCGACGGCCTACTTTCGCACCGCACCCTGGCTTGCGATTTTCCCCGGCCTCGCCATCTTCTACGCCGTCCTCGGCTTCAACCTGCTCGGCTACGGCTTCTTGCGCCGCCGCTCCCACTCCTCCCGCCCCTGACCCATCCCCGCGCCAGTTCGATCACCGCCGACTTCAGCCGCTACTACCCGAACGACAGCCCCGCCCTTGGCGACACTCGATATAGGGTCGAATGGCGCGGACTTCGAGCGTTAATAGAGCCGTAGTGAAGGAGTCGAAGGAGTTGAAGGAGAAATCACAAACAGGGCGGGCGGCTAAGGAACCCCCTGGACGGGAGGCAGTTTAAACCGTTGTGGCGACCTGCTCCGAAACGATCTCGCACGTTTCCATCAAGCGCTGCGCCACCATTTGGACGAAAAAAGCTCTCATGCTTTCGATCTCGACGAGCGGCATGACCGACTCGGTCTTATTCGAGTCCTGTATTCCTCGAATGAATTGATCGGCCCGATTTTCCGCGATCTCTTGCAACTCTGTTACGGTCAATCGTT
>Ga0206836_10148_pt1 | contig 18045 bp, 15 predicted proteins | sample Alteio_BWOrgCont_28_FD_152871 | JGI IMG/M metagenome (GOLD analysis project Ga0206836, IMG submission 152871) | Enriched cells from forest soil in Barre Woods Harvard Forest LTER site, Petersham, Massachusetts, United States -... | ecosystem: Environmental > Terrestrial > Soil > Temperate forest >...
TTCCTGACCCAAGGCTCCAACAAGCGCGCCATCACCCTGAACCTGAAAACCGAACAGGGCCGGGAGATCCTGCGCAAACTCGTCGCCACCGCCGACGTCCTGGTCGAAAACTACCGCCCCGGCGCCTTCGAAGCCCTGGGCCTGGGCTACGAGGACCTAAGCAAGATCAACCCCAAACTCATCTACGCCTCCTTCTCCGCCTTCGGCCAAACCGGCCCCAAGCGAGAACGCACCGCCTACGACCACGTCATCCAATCCACCTCCGGCATCATGGCCATGACCGGCACACCCGAGGTCCACCCCCTCAAAATCGGCGCCCCCGCGGTCGACTACGCCACCGGCACGATGGGCGCCTTCGCCCTCGCCTCCGCCCTGTTCCAGAGGGAGCGCACCGGCCAAGGCCAACGCATCGACATGGCCATGCTGGACGTCGCCATGATCCTCATGGCCAGCCACGTCACCGGCTATCTCCGCAATGGCAAACACCCCAAACCCAACGGCAACCGCCAACACCACGCCACCAACATGGCCTACCAAACCGCCGACGGCCTCGTCATGCTCGGCGCCTCCAACCTGAGGCAGCAGAAACGCATCTGGACCGTCCTGGAACGCCAAGACCTGATCAAACGCACCAACGACGAACGCGCCGCCGACTTCCAGCGCGAGCACGACGCCCTGGCGGACATTCTGAAAACCCGTCCCGCCGCCGAGTGGGAAGAATGGTTCCAAGCCCGCCACGTCCCCGCCAGCCGCGTCCGCACCATGGGCGAGGCCCTGGCCGACCCCCAACTCGAAGCCCGCAACCTCCTCCACACCCACGAGAACGCCCCCGGCATCCCCGGCAAGGCCACCGTCCCCGTCGCCGCCTTCCGCTTCGCCCACGATGGCCCGCGCGTCGACCGCCCGCCGCCGCGCTTCGGCGAACACACGGATGAGGTTTTGCGCGAACTGGGCTATACCAACGACCAACTCGCCGGTCTGCGTTCGGCGAAGATCATCTGATCGAAGGAAAAACCATGAAACTCGGACGTCTCGGCGCCTGGTATGCCGCCGACAAACACGCCTCCCCCGCCGCCATGGCGGCGTTCGTCAAAACCGTCGAGGCCCTGGGCTACGACACGCTCTGGTATCCCGAATCCCGAGGCTACGAATCCTTCTCGTTCGCCGCCTTCATGCTCGGCCACACCAAGACCCTGAAGCTCGGCAGCTCGATCGCCTCGATCTACGCCCGGGACGCTTTCACCTCACGCCGAGGCATGGTCAGCCTCAACCAACTCTACAACGACCGCTTCATCCTGGGCCTGGGCGTAAGCCACACCCCCATGGTCGAAGGCGTCCGAGGCCACACCTACGAAAAACCCATCCCGGCGATGCGCAAATACCTCAACGGCATCACCAAGGACCAGCCAGAGGCAAAAGACTGGCCCATCGCCCTCGCCGCTCTCCGCCCCCTGATGCTGAAACTTTCAGCCGAAATGACCCAGGGCGCCCTCCCCTACAACACCACGGCCCACCACACCGCCGAGGCCAAGAAAATCCTGGGCCCCGACAAATGGCTGGCCATCGAACAAAAAGTCACAATAGAAACCGACCCCGCCAAGGCACGCGCCCTCGGCCGGGAAGAACTCTCCCGCTACATGGTCCTGGACAACTACCGCAACGCCTGGCTGGAGATGGGCTTCACCGAAGCCGACCTGTCCGACGGCGGCTCCGACAGCTTCATCGACCAGATGGTCCTATGGGGCACCGCCGACCAGGTGAAAACCAAGCTGCGCGCCCACTTCGATGCCGGCGCCACCCACGTCGCCATCCAGCCCGTCCACCCCATCGGCGACACCGCTTCCCGAGACGCGATCCTCAAGGCGCTAGCCGACACGTAACTGCAACAGTTGGCAGGCGGATTGCACCACGGGCAGGCAAAACCTGCCCGGTCCGCCTGCCATCGACGCCCACGAGCCGAACTTTCCGGCAAAAATCGATCGGTATGCCCGCGATTCAGGCAGAAAGCCTGCAACCGAAGGACACCGATCATGTCAACGTCCCCCCGAACACCAATCTATAAGTCGCTGTTCGTGCAGGTCATGGTCGGCCTCGTCCTAGGGATCGTGCTGGGCACATTAACCCCCAACTTCGCCATCGGCCTCAAGTTCTTCTCCGATGCGTTCCTGAAACTGATCTCCATGATCGTCGCCCCAATCGTCTTCTGCGTCGTCGTGCACGGCATCGCCGGCGCCGGAGACCTGAAGAAAGTCGGCCGGGTCGGCGGCAAGGCCCTCATCTATTTCGAGGTCATGACAACCATCGCCCTCGCCGTAGGCCTCATCCTCGCCTTCGTGCTGAGGCCCGGCGTCGGCATGAACATCAACACCGCCAGCCTCAACGCCAGCGCCCTGAACACCTACACCGACAATGCCCACAAACTGCACGGAGGCGGCATTGGCGGCTTCGTCCTGAATATCATCCCCACCACCGCCTTCGACGCCCTCGCCCGCAACGACGTGCTGCAGGTGCTGTTCTTCGCCATCATCTTCGGCATCAGCCTCTCCCTCGTCGGCGAGACCGCCCAACCCGTCACCGACCTGATCGAGATCATCTCCAAGGTCCTGTTCCGCGGCATGGGCCTTATCATCCGCCTCGCCCCCCTCGGTGTCCTCGGCGCGGTCGCCTACACCGTCGGCCAATACGGCATCGGCTCGCTGGAGCAACTGGCGTCGCTGGTGGCTGTCTTCTGGATCTCGGTCGCCGTCTTCGTCGTTGTGGTGCTGGGCACCATCATGAAGGCCACAGCCGGCCTGAACATCCTGCGCTTCCTCAACTACTTCCGAGAAGAACTAACGATTGTCCTCGCCACTGCGTCATCGGACGCGGTCCTTCCGCAGATCATGCGTAAACTGGAACGAATGGGCGTAAAGCCGTCCGTCGTCGGCCTGGTCATACCAACCGGCTACTCCTTCAACCTGGACGCCTTCTCGATCTACCTGACCCTGGCCGTCGTCTTCATCGCCCAGGCCACCAACACGCCCCTATCCCTCGGAGACCTGTTCCTCGTGCTCGGCATCTCGCTGGTAACCTCCAAAGGCGCCCACGGCGTCCCCGGTTCGGCCATCGTGATCCTGGCGGCCACGCTGAACGCCGTCCCAGCCATCCCCGTCATCGGCCTGGTCCTCGTCCTCTCGGTCGACTGGTTCATCGGCATGGCCCGAGCGCTCGGAAACCTGATCGGCAACTGCGTGGCAACCGTGGTGATCGCCGCCTGGGAAAAGGAACTGGACGTGTCCCTGGCTCACAAAGTCCTATCCGGCGACGTCACGATCGACCTGACCACGGACGCCCCACCCTCGGTCCAACCGGCGGAGTAATAACCGACGCTGATGCTGACCGTTCGCCACGCCCACCCCGTCATGGCCCAGCCATCCCGCCATGGCCCGGCGCGTCCGGGCCCTCTCACGCCAGCAGAATATATAGGCAATTCCAATATCTTACCTGAACCGTCTCCCGGGCAAGGGATGGCCCGCACGAGGCGAGCCATGACGACGTACGCGCCTCTGATGAGTCACCACCAACGCTGCTTGGCAAACCTCAATGCTCCGCGTGAGGCGCCCTATCGTGATGCGCCGCCGCCGGCGCCCCCGAACCCATCTTCTCGATCATCGCCAACGCCAGCGCCGACACCAGGAAGATCGAGTGGATGATCGTCTGCCACATCACCCCTTGCGCCGAGATCGGCGACGCCGGGTTCCCCAGATTGCTCGCCTCGATAAACGTGCGCAGCAGGCTGATCGAGGAAATCCCGATGATCGCGCTCGCCAGCTTGACTTTCAGCACGCCGGCATTGACGTGGCTGAGCCACTCCGGCTCATCCGGATGGCCACGCAGGTGCAACCGGCCGACGAAGGTTTCGTAACCGCCGACAATGACCATCGTCAGCAGGTTCGAGATCATCACCACGTCGATCAGCCCGAGCACGACCAGCATGATCTCCTGCTCGTTGAACGTCGTGGCTTCCGAGACCAGGTGCCACAATTCCTTCAGGAACAGCAGAACATAGACAGCCTGGGCGACCATCAGCCCGACATAGAGCGGCGCCTGCAGCCAGCGAGACCCAAAAATGATCAACGGCAAAGGCTTGAGACGGACCGGCGTGCCGGCAGCGGAATGATCGATCATAAGGTTTCTAACCAGCTTCCACCATCATTGCCAATCCGTTCAGCTTTTCCCGCCGAAGAAAAGTCAAAGAAAACCTGATGACAGTTACCCGTTCACCCCGATATCGGTCAGCCGCTTATACTCATCCATGGCGAACCGATCGGTCATCCCCGCCACATAATCCGCCACCGTCATCGCCGCACGCGCCGTCCCGCCCGGCTCACCAGCCCGAGGCCGCCAATCATCCGGCAGCATCGAGGGATTGGCATGCAGCAGCCGGAACACCTCCTCGGTCAGCCGCTTCGCCTTGGCCGACATGCGGTTGACCCGCCAGTGCCGGTACATCCGAGCGAACAGGAACTCCTTGATGGCGTGGTTCGCCTCGGCCATCGGCGGGCTGAAATCCACCACACGCTGCTTGTGCTTACGGATCGCCTCCGGCCCCGCGGGATCCAGCGCCGCCAGCCGCCGCCGGCTTTCCGTCACCAGGTCGCTGACCATCACATTGATCACCCGCCGCAGCATCTCGTGCCGCAGCCTCGGAGGCGGCATATCCAGACTTGCCATCCGCGCCTCCGCCAGAGCCTCCCCCACCACCGGCAGGTGCTTCAGGTCGTCAATGGCAAACAGCCGCGCCCGCAGCCCATCGTCGATGTCATGGCTATGATAGGCCACATCATCGGCAATCGCCGCCACCTGAGCCTCCGCACCGGGCTGCGTATGCAATTCCAGCTTGTACCGGCTGTCATAATCGACAATATAGGCCGGAGGCGTGCGCAGCGGCCCGTTGTGTTTGACCAACCCTTCGAGCGTCTCCCAGGTCAGGTTCAGCCCATCCCAACTGGCATACCGGCTCTCCAGCATCGTCACGATCTTCAGGCTCTGCGCATTGTGGTCGAACCCGCCGAACGGCTTCATCACCACGTTCAGCGCCTCCTCCCCCGCATGCCCGAACGGCGGGTGCCCCAGGTCGTGCGCCAGTGCCAGCGCCTCCGTCAGATCCTCATCCAGCCCCAACGCCCGCGCCAAAGACCGAGCGATTTGAGCCACTTCGATGCTGTGTGTCAGCCGGGTGCGGTAGAAATCCCCCTCGTGGTTGACGAACACCTGCGTCTTGTATTGCAGCCTGCGAAACGCCGAGGAATGGATGATCCGGTCCCGATCCCGCTGCCAGGGCGACCGGGACTCCGCCTCCGGCTCGTGATGCAGCCGCCCCCGCGCATTGGCGACGGAAACGGCATAGCGAGCCAGGGAAGGCGGTACATACATTGGTTGTGCTATACAGCGGGAATCAGCCAACTTCCATAGCTCGGCCGGCGCCGTGCCTGGCCAAGGGAACGCCGATGCGCGCCGAGGCCCTCGGATGTCCGCCGAATCAGAGCCAATCCGCGAGGCATCAGCACACATCCGCGTTCTAAAGGGGTATACAGGAAGACCGCTTCAAATTCCCCACAACAACCCCTATCTTAAACGCCATGGAACAGTTCGCCGTCACCGACAGAGCCGCCACCCGCATCGCCGAGATCGTCGCCGAGGTCAAAGCCTCAGCCGACACCGCGCTCCGCGTCGCCGTGCTGGCCGGAGGCTGTAGCGGCTTCCAATACAAATTCGAACTCGACACCCAGCTCCAGCCCGACGACCTCGTGATCGAGCAGGGCTCCGCCAAGGTCATCGTCGACCCCGCCAGCCTGGACCTGCTGGCCGGATCGGAGCTGGACTACACCGACGAACTGATCGGCGCCCATTTCGCGGTGAAGAACCCGAACGCCAAATCCGCCTGCGGCTGCGGCACCAGCTTCTCCATCGACTGACCGCCATACCACGGCGCATTCCGCGCCGTTCCGTGCTATAGGCACGGCCATGAGCGCGCCACTCACGCAACCCTGGACGCAAGAACAGTTCTTCGCCTGGGCAGCCTCCAGGGAAGGTCATTACGAATTCGACGGCTTTCGCCCCGTCGCGATGACCGGCGGAACTGCCGCGCACGCCGTGCTGATACGGAACCTGAATTTGGCGCTGGGATTACGCCTACGCGGCGGCCCATACCAACCGCTGGGTCCCGACGCCGGCGTTGAGACGGTCAACAAGGCAATCCGTTACCCGGATGCCCTGGTCACCTGTTCGAAGTTCAGCAACGATGATCGCACGATCCCCGGCGTCGTGATCGTCTTCGAAGTCATCAGCCCCACCTCCGCGCGCACCGACCGCTTCGTAAAAGTCCGGGAGTACCTCGGTGTTCCCTCGATCCGCCGCTACGTCATCGTCGAATCGACCACCATCGGCCTGACCGTCATGGAGCGCTCGGAAAGCGACCAAATCTGGCGCACCACCGTCTTGACCGAGGAAGACACACTGCGCATGCCAGACATCGGCATCGAAATCCCCGTCGCCGAAATCTACGAGGGACTCAACTTCCCCAACACAGACGCGATACCAGCATAAACCCCACCGTCAAGGCGGCCTCCGACATCATGGCCGGCGAAGGCCCGTCATCCACGTTGACAAACACTGGGGGACACCCTGCTTCCCCCACAGCGGCAAACCCCGCAAACTCATCCCTTCCCACAAAAGGCCAAAGAATGCTGACCATCCACCACCTAGGCCACTCCCAGTCCGAACGCATCATCTGGCTCTGCGAGGAACTAAACCTCCCCTACGGCCTCAAACTCTACAAGCGCGACGCCGTCACCAGACTCTCCCCGCCGGAACTCAAAGCCCTCCACCCCCTGGGCGCCGCCCCGCTGATCGAAGACGACGGCCTGCTGCTCGCCGAATCCGCCGCCATCGTCGAATACATCATCGTCAAACACGGCAACGGCCGCCTGAAACCAGGTCCCGACCACAAGGACTACGCATCCTTCCTCTACTGGTTCCATTTCTCCAACGGCAACCTGCAACCCGTCATGGGCCGCTGCATGATCGTCGGCCGCATGAACCTCCCCGCCGGCAGCCCTATGCTCGCCTCCGTGCAGGACCGCCTGGACCGAGCGCTCACCCTGATGGACGACCGCCTGGGCGAAGTCCCCTATTTGGCCGGCACAGACTTCACCGCCGCCGACATCATGAGCGTCTTCTCCCTGACCACCATGCGCCTGTTCAACCCAGCCGACCTGACGCCCTACCCTAACATCCTGACCTACCTGCAACGCATCGGCGAACGGCCCGCCTATCAGCGAGCCATGGCCAAAGGCGACCCGGACCTCAAACCCCTGCTGACCTAACCGCCGCCTACTGACCTTCATGCGGATTGAACGGCGTCGGAAACACCCCCCGAGGCATCATCAACGGATAAGTCCCCCGCGGCTGGAACTGCCCATGCCCCGGCTCCACATGTCGCGTCCCACCATCCATCACCACCGCCCCACGCACCAGAGTCGTCACCGGCCACCCCGTGATACGCATACCCTCAAACGGCGTATGATCCGCCTGACTGTGCAACTCTGACGCCTTCACCACCCGCGTCAGCTCCGGATCCCAAATCCCGATATCCGCATCCATCCCCGGCGCAATCGACCCCTTCTTCGGATGCAACCCAAACAGCTTCGCCGGATTGGTCGCCGTAATCGCGACAAATGTCTGCAAATCAATCCGCCCCGTCCTCACCCCCTCCGAGAACAGGTAAGGCATCCGCGTCTCCAACCCCGGCACCCCATTGGGGATCTTGGAAAACGGAGAAACCCTGGCAATCGCCTGCTTCCCCTTCTCACCCCCAAACTGGTACGGTGCATGATCGGATGAAACGACCCCCAACGTTCCAAGCTGAATATGCTTCCAAAGCGCATCCCGGTCAGAAGCAGCATGAGGCGCCGGGCTGAAAACAAACTTAGCCCCCTCCTGCCCAGGCCGATCCAGATCCTCCTGCGTAAACGCCAGATACTGAACGCAAGTCTCCCCAAACACCTTCACCCCACGCCCCTGAGCGCGCCGGATCTCCTCCGCCCCCTCTTCCGAACTGACATGAAAGATCTGGATCGGCACATCGACGATCTCGGCCAGCGCGATCACCCGCTGAATCGCCTCCCGCTCCACGATCGCCGGCTTGCACCACGCGTGATACTTCGCCGACGTCAACCCCGCCGCCTCCAGCCGAGCGGTCATCCATCGAATGGCCGCGTGGTTCTCCGCATGGATCACGACGAACGCCTGGTTCTTCCGCGCCGCCGCCAGCACCGTCAAAACCTCATCATCCGTCAAAAAGCTCGGTTCATACGTCAGAAACATCTTGACCGACCGATGCCCTGCCGCAACAAGCGGAGGCAACTCCTCCTCGATCACCGAAGACGTCGGGTTGGTAATAATGATATGAAACGAATAATCCACCACCGATTTGCGCGCCCGCGCATGATAGTCCTCAGCCCGCTCCTTGATCCCGCCGACGCCCTTGAACTGAGGCGAAAAGCAGATCACGCACGTCGTCCCCCCGAACGCCGCCGAAGTCGTTGCAGTCTCAAACGTATCAGCATTCGCAGTCCCGTCCGGCCGAGGCTGTTCGATATGACAATGACTATCCACCCCACCCGGTAGCACCAGCTTCCCCGTCGCATCGATCTCCCGCGCCGCCGTGTCCAGTCCGACACCCACCGCCGCCACCTTGCCGTCCCGTATCGCTACGTCGCACAAAGCGCTGTCCGTCGCCGTCACCACCGTGCCGTTGCGAATGACCAGATCGTATTCCGCCATGACATCCCCCAGACTGTGCATCAACCCTATCGAACACCACGCCCCGGTCAATCCAAACCATCAATCCAAGCCATCAATCCAAGCCAACCATCCAAGAGCCGCATCCTGGTCACGGTCGCCGCGATCTATATGCTGCGCCGGGTGCGCCAGGCCGATCACGACGCCCAGCCACGGCGCGAAACCGAAGGACCCCATAAGATGACCGATATCCTAGGCTGGCGGCACTGCTTCGGCGTCCTCGGCCCCTCCACCAACACCATCGTCCAGCCCGACATGGAGGCAATGCGCCCAGTCGGTGTCACCAATCACTACAGCCGTATCTTCACCCCCAACGCCCAGGCCGTCAGCAACGAGACCTTCATGGCCGGCGTCTCCGTCATCGGCCAGAACACGCTCGACGCCGTCGCCTCCGTCATGACCGCCGAACCCGACTCCCTGGTGATGGGCATGTCCGCCGTCACCTTCATCGGCGGAGTCGCCGGAGCCAACGAATTCCGCAAGAAACTGGAAGACACCGGCCGGGTGAAAGCCGCCACCGGCTCCCACGCCTGCGCCGAAGCCCTGCAAGCCTACGGAGGCATCAAGCGCATCGCCTTCATGTCCCCCTACTTCCCCGCCGCCAACGCCGAGGTGAAGCGCTTCTTCCAGGAATCCGGCTATGAGGTCGTCCGCGAAACCTGCCTGCAATGCCCCCGCTGGACCGCCATCGCCAAAGTCCCTGCCCATACAGTCCGAGACACATTCCAATCCCTGGACGGAGACGACGTCGACGCCATCGTTCAGGTCGGCACCAACCTCAGCGCGGTCAAACTCGCCGCCGCCGCCGAACTCTGGCTCGGCAAGCCCGTCATCGCCATCAACACCGCCATCTACTGGCAGGCCCTGCGCATGAACGGCATCCCGGACAAAATCGAAGGCTTCGGCCGCCTGCTGGCGGAATTCTAACCCCAATTCCAACTGACCGCACCCAATGGAACGCCGATGGACGCCCGTCATATTCCGCGCCAATCCGCGGATCTCGGCAAAAATCCGAGTTCCGCGGAAGAGGCATCGAAAGAGACATCAACCCACGATTGACGACCGCCGCACAGCGCTTTAGTCGGGGTGGAAAGACGGGACGCAACGATGTATCAGTCGCCCCGGACTTAAGGAGCGGTCGGCGTATGGATTCAATGGAAGTCAACAAGGGCATAGCGGCGATCCTTGTCGCCGGTATCACCTTCTTTCTCGCTGGAACGATCGGTGCGAACCTTGTGACCGAACAGCGCCCCGAAAAAACCGCCATTAAAATCGATGTGCCGGACACCAGTGCCCCCGTCGCCGCCCCGGCTCCGCTACCCTGGATCGGCGCCCTGCTGGCGAAGGCCGACCCGTCCGCCGGTGAGGCCGATACCAAGAAACTGGGCTGCGTCGCCTGCCACACCTTCAATGAGGGCGGCAAGGCGGGCGTCGGCCCGAACCTCTATGGCGTCGTCGGCGCCCCGCACGGTCATATGGAAGGCTTCAACTACTCAGACGCGCTGAAGAAGCACCCAGGCCCCTGGACGTACGATGAGCTGAACGAATGGCTGCACCAGCCATCCGCCTACGCGCCCGGCACCCGCATGGCCTTCGTCGGCATCAAGAACGACCAGGAACGCGCCGACGTCATCGACTACCTGCACACTCTGTCCACCAAGCCGGAGGACCTGCCCAGCGCGACCCCGCCGGCCGGCTACGGCGCGCCGGCCGCTCCGCCTCCGGGCTCTGCCCCCGCCGCGGCCGCCGCCCCAGCCGCTCAATCGATCGACTCGCTGCTGGCCTCGGCCGATCCCGCCGCTGGTGAGGCCGATACCAAGAAGCTGGGCTGCGTCGCCTGCCACACCTTCAATGAGGGCGGCAAGCCTGGCCTAGGCCCGAACCTCTACGGCGTCGTCGGTGGCCCGCAGGCGCATGAGCAAGGCTTCAACTACACTGATGGCATGAAGGCCAAGGGTAGCAGTGGCGGCAAGTGGACCTATGACGAGCTGAGCAAGTGGCTGACCAGCCCATCCACCTATTCGCCCGGCACCCGCATGATCTTCCCCGGCATCAAGGACCCCAAGGAACGCGCCGACGTCATCGACTACCTGCACTCCCTGTCACACAGCCCGGAACCCCTCCCCGGCAAGTCCTGACCGACACCAACGTCAGCGACCGACACAACGTCAGTGATCGACATCAACGTCAGTGACCGACACCAACGTCAGTGACCGACACCAACGTCAGCGACCGACACCAACGTCATGGCCCGGCTCGTCCGGGCCATCTCGTGCCAATGACACTCGTGAGCGATTTCAGTGTCTTGCACCAGGCACCTTCCCGGTAGGGAATAGCCCGCACGAGGCGGGCTATGACAGGGGTATCGCCAGGTTAGCGCCTATGCGGCGCGTTCCTGGCCATCTCGTCCAAGTGCGGTTCATAAGCAATTCCAGAGTCTTGCATGGATCTCCCCGCGGCAAGGAATGGCTCGCACACGGCAGGCCATGACGACCTCGGCAGCTCGGATGACAACGTCAATGCCGGTTGGCATTTAGAGCGCGATCGTTTGAGGTTGACGCCCAGGGGGGCGGCGAACTCAAGCGTGAATCGCCCTCTCAACCAAAAGAGCTAGAGCATGATTGGGTCAACCTGACCCAATCATGCTCTAGTCCCACCGCCATGGTCGGTGGACGCACGAACTGGCCAGACAGAGAAAGATAGCCCCCCTCCGGCACGATGACCTAAGTTTTCACACGGCCTCGCAGGCTCGCCTGCACTCTCAGCCAAAACGCCATTCCATGGATCGGCGACCGCTTGATTCACCACGGAGACACGGAGGCACAGAGATTTATTCGTAACAATACAAACTATACTTCGTTACATATAAATCCGCCTTAAATCTCCGCGCCTCCGCGGCGAATCAAAACGGAGCCAACCCCAAGCACGCCCTCACCCTTTGGGCACCCGAAACTCGATCTCCTGCGCCCCCTGCCACAAGACCATCTTCCCCAGAGGCAGCAGATTCTCATTCCCCTCAACAACCGTCAGGAAGTGATTCCCCGCCAACTGTCCCATTTTACTGGCAAACTGCACTCCGCCATACGCCAGCAAAATCTCCGTCTCGGAAATCCCACCCGGATACAGAATGATCTGCCCAGGCGCCGGATAGCTCGTATGATTTTCATACGACAGCCCGAGATCCAGATCCCCCAGGGGAATCCAGCACCCCTCCCCGCTCCACCGCACATGGATGATCCGCTCCTTATACGGCAGTAACGACTTGAACTTCGCCACCGTCTTAGGTGCGGCCTCCTCAAACCGAGCCTTGAACAAAAACGGCCCGGCCGCAATCTCGATCAGATCCATCTCGCCACCCTTCAAACCAGAAACGCACTCGCATCAAACCCAAACGGCACATTCCCCGTCGGCTTGATCATCTCATACGGCGCTCGGGCCAAAAACTGCCCGCTCCCCGGCGCCGCCTGTACCTTTCCATCGCGCATCACCACCTCGCCGCGCCGAATGGTGACCACCGGCCAGCCAGTGACCTGCATCCCTTCATAGGGCGTATAATCGATAATGTGCTGCAACAGGTCATTTGTGATCGTCACTGACTTCTTCGGATCCCAAAGCACGATATCCGCATCAGCCCCCGGCGCGATCGTCCCTTTCCTCGGGTAAAGCCCAAACAACCGAGCAGGATTGGACGCAATCAACCGGACGAACCCGCAAGCATCCATCCGCCCCCTCGTCACTGCCTCATGAAACATGATCGGCAGCCTGGAACCCAACCCCGGCACCCCGTTCGGAATATCCCGAAACGGCGCCTCCACCCCATTCACCCGCTTACCAACAGGCGTATCATACCCCCACCCAGAATGATCAGATGAAACCACATCCAAAAACCCATCCCGAATGCACTTCCACAACCCCTCACTTGCCGCCGCATCCCTCGGAGCCGGACTACACATGAACTTAGCCCCCTCAAACCCCGGCCGATCCATATCCTCCGCCGACAACACGAAATACTGAGGACACGTCTCCCCCCAAACCTTCAACCCCCGCGCCTTGGCCCGCGCAATTTCCTCCGCCACCTCCGGACAGGACACATGGAACACCTGGATCGGCTGATCCACCATCTCGGCCAGAGCGATCGCCCGATGCGTCGCCTCCCGCTCCACCATCGGCGGCCGCGCCCAGGCATGATATTTCGGCGCCGTCCGCCCATCCGCCAGCAGCGCCGCCGTCCGCCAGTTGATCGCGTCGTAATTCTCGCAATGCACCGTCACCAGCATCTGGTTCCGCCGCGCCGCCGCCAGCACGCGGATGAACTGCCGATCATCCAGATGCAGAGGATCATACGTCAGAAACGCCTTCAAACTGCGGATCCCCATCGCCGCAAGCTGAGGAATTTCCTTGAACACCACCTCATCCGTCGCATCAGTAATGATCTGGTGGAACGTATAATCCACCATCGCCTTCGACGCCCGCCGCTGATACTCCGCCAAAGGCTCCAGAATCCCCTTCCCTTTGAACTGAGTAGAAAACGTCACGACACTCGTCGTACCCCCCGCCAGACAGGACGTACTCCCTGTCACCCAATTCTCCTCGTCCGCCCCCCCACCTTCCTGCAACTGCTCGATATGGCAGTGCGAGTCGACCCCGCCCGGCATCACCAGCAACCCGTGCGCGTCGACCGTCCGCGTCCCCTTCAGGTCAAGCCCGACCGCCGCCACCCTGCCGCCCGTCACCCCCACATCGGCGACGAACATGTCGGACGGCGTCACCACCGTTCCGCCTGCAATAACAAGATCGTAGTCAGCCATTGGCCCAAACCCCCGCAACACGCAACCAAAGCGATACAAGCACAAACCCTGCCAAACAAGCGGCCCTGTTTGACTCGCCATCCTTGCTCTGGAACCCTCCCATCAAAAGGATTTCCGCACCATGCCCAACCGCCAGGACCGCATCCGCATCGGCCTCTTGCTGCCGTCGTCCAACACCACCCAGGAAGCCGAGTTCAACCGCATCCTGCCCGAAACCGTCAGCCTGCACGTCACCCGCCTGCCGCTGCGCAACGTCGACCCCGCCTCCACCGCCCGCATCGTCGAGGACATCGAAACCGAATCCCAAAAACTCGCCGACGCCGACGCCATCGTCCTGGCCGCCACCGCCCCCAGTTCCCGCAACGGCATCGGCTACGACCAGGAACTGATCGGCCGCATCGAACGCGCCTCCGGCCGCAGGGCCACGACAGCCTCGACGGCCCTGATCCAAGCCCTGAAAACCCTGGAACTCCAGCGCATCGTCATGGCCGGCCCCTGGTCCGAGACCACCAACGTCATGTCCGCCAAGTTCATCGAAGCCAGCGGCTTCACCGTCCTCGCCCACCAGGCCCTGGGCAACGTCAGCAACCTCGACATCGGCCTGCTCGACGCGTCCACCGCCTACGACCTGGGCAAAAAGACCGACCGCCCCGACGCCCAGGCCGTCATGCTCGCCTGCGGCAACTGGCTCACTTTGGGCATCGTCGACGAACTGGAGGCCGCGATCGGCAAGCCCGTCCTCACCACCAACCAGGTGAGCCTCTGGGCCGTCCTCCGCCTCGCCGGCTACCACAAGCCCATCGCCGGGTGGGGCCGCCTGCTCACCCAGCAAATGGACACGCCATGAAGATCGTCATCCCCGACGAATACCAGGACATGGTGTCCAACCTGCCCTGTTACCGCATGCTGGACGGCCACGACGTCACCATCCACCGAAAGCCCGCCAGGGACCTCGACCATCTCGTCGAACGCCTCCACCCCGCCGAAGTCGTCGTCGCCATCCGCGAACGCGTCGACTTCACCCGCGCCCTCATCGAACGCCTGCCCAACCTGAAACTCATCGCCCTGGTCGGCCGAGCGGCCACGACCATCGATCTGGCCGCCTGCAACGACCACAACGTGCTGGTCTCCACCGGCAAGAGCAATTCTCCCAATTCTCCAGCCGAGCTCACCGTCGCCCTGATCCTCGCCGCCCGCCGCAACATCGTCGTGGAAGCAGAACGGATGCGCCGAGGCCAATTTCCCCACACCCTCTCCCACCGCCTGTCCGGCTCCACGCTCGGTATTTACGGCCTAGGAACGATCGGTTCGCTGGTCGCCAAGGCCGGAGCAGGCCTGGGTATGAACATTCTGGCCTACGGCCGCACCGCCGCCGCCGAACGCGCCAGGGAAGCAGGCTACGCCTTCGCCAAAAACAAGGAAGACTTGTTCGAGCAAGCCGACGTCCTCTCCCTGCACCTCCGCCTGCGCCCCGACACCAAGGGCATCGTCGGCCCCGACGATCTGGCCCGCATGAAACCCACGGCCCTGATCGTCAACACGTCCCGAGCGGAACTGATCCAACCCGACGCCCTGCTGAATGCCCTGAAATCCGGCCGCCCTGGCTATGCCGCCGTCGACGTTTACGAAAACGAACCCATCCTCGATGGCGACCACCCGTTCCTGTCCATGCCCAACGTTGTCTGCACCCCCCATTTGGGCTGGGCCGAGTGGGATAATTTCGAACTCTACTTCCGCGAGTGCTTCGAGCAGATACTCGCCTACACCAAGAATAACCCCTTGCGGCTGATGCAACCGTAACTATCACGAAACCGTGAATTCCGTCCTCATTTCACCCTATCCCCTCAAAGCCTGATTATATCACGTTGACATAATCAGGCTTCAGGCTATTCCCTGACGCAGCGTCTCACGCTCCAGGAAATCCCGCACCGCTTGGATCACGCCCCCTCGGATTACACCTCATGAAGAGCCCTGACGGCGCATTTTTTCTTCGCCGACTTCCGTCCGTCAGCACCGCCCTCAAACTCCTCGCCGCGGTTGTCATCCTGCTTGTCTCCGGTGCGGCCTGGTACGAAATCGACGCCACCCGCGGCGCTACCATTTCGGACACAGAACGGCAAATGGCCCGCCTGGACATGGTGTTCGCCGAACAGACCGGACGGGCGGTCGAGGCCGTGGACCTCCTGGTCGGCAGCGCGCTGGAAACAGTTCAATTACACATGATACAGAACCGGCCGCTCAACGACGTCGACGATGTGCTTCGCCGCCGCATCGCCGGAGTCCGCCAGTTGCACGCCCTGACGGTGTTCGACTCCATTGGCCAGATCCTGGTCGACACTGACCAGAGCCACGACTTCATCCCACAAGCCACCGTCACCGACGCGCTCAATCATTACAATACCGATCCCAAAGCCGGCCTGCTCATCAGCCCGCCCTACCAGGGCCCCGACCAACGCTGGTACGCCCTGCTCACCCGCCCCATGCGCGCCACTGACGGCCAACTGACCGGCATGGCCGCCGGCAGCATCGCCCTCAGCTACTTCGAGGACTTCTATCGAGCGGTCGAACTCACCGAAAACGGCGCCATCAACCTGCATCTGAGGGACGGCACCCTCCTCGCCCGGTTCCCGCACGATGACTCGATGATCGGCACCAGCTACGGCGACCTGCCCCCCTTCAAACAGGTCCTCGCCAGCAACATGGCCGGCACCTTGGTCATGGACAGCCCCATCGACGGCAACACCCGAGTCGTCGCCATCCGCGCGCTCAAGGCCTTCCCCCTGGCCATCATGGTCTCGGTCGAGCAAGGCCGCATCCTCATCAACTGGCGCCAGGGCGCCTACGCCCTGATCGCCACCGCCCTCTCGCTCGCCGCCGTCGTTGTCGTCCTGCTGTTGATGCTCGCCCACCGCTCCCGCCAGATCGAGCACCTGCTCGACGAAGCCCGCAACGCCCGCAACGCCGCCGAACAGGCGTCCAACCGCATGATGGCCCAGATCTCCGAACGCGAACGGGCCGAGGGCGCGCTACGTCAGGCCCAGCGCATGGAAGCCATCGGCCAGCTGACCGGCGGCGTCGCCCACGACTTCAACAACCTGCTGACAGTCGTCATCGGCAACGCCGACATCCTGCAACGCCGCATGGTCGATGCCGAACCGATCGTCACCGAACGCCTTGACGCCATCCGCTCCGCCGCCGAACGCGGCGCGACCCTCACCAGCCACCTGCTCGCCTTCGCCCGCCGCCAGCCGCTGATGCCCAAGCCCGTCGACCTCAACGCCACCATCCGCGGCATGCAGAAACTGCTCGACAGCGCCGTCGGCGTGCGCGCCACCGTCAGTCTGGACCTGACCGCGGATATCTGGCCTGCCATGGTCGACCAGAGCCAGATCGAGCTGCTGATCCTCAACCTCGTCATCAACGCCAGGGACGCCAACACCACGCCCGGCATCATCACCATCGCCACCGTCAACAACGTCCGCACGTGTTCCCGCGCCGACGCCCCGCCCCCCGGCAGCTACGTCCGCATCGTCGTCAGCGATACCGGCATCGGCATGACGCCCGAAACCCTCGCCCGCGCGTTCGAGCCCTTTTTCACCACCAAGGCCCCCGGCGCCGGCTCCGGCCTGGGCCTGTCGCAGGTCTTCGGCACCGCCCGCCAGTCCGGCGGCGAGGTGAAGATCGAATCCGAACTGGGCCAGGGCACCAAGGTCACCGTCGACCTGCCCCGAGCACCCGCCATCCCGATCCACACCGGCATCCAGGCCGGCACCGTCCGCCTGCAAGGTTCCAGAGGCAGCATCCTCCTGGTCGACGACGACCCCGCCGTGCGCAATATCACCGCCACGATGCTGGAGGACCTGGGCTACACCGTGCAGCTAGCCGACGGCGCCGCCACCGCCCTGCAAGCGCTGGAGGAGGACGCGGATATCGACGTGCTGATGACCGATCTGGTCATGCCCGACATCAACGGTTCCCAGCTCGCCAACATGGCTCGGAACCTGCGCCCAAGCCTGCCGGTGATCATCGTCTCCGGCTACGCCGACCCGCAGGACAGCGCCTGGACGCTGAAGCACCCGCTGATCCGCAAGCCTTTCACGGTCGCGGATTTGCACAAGATCGTCGAAGCCGCGCTGGCGGAGCGGCGGGAAACGGCGGGGTGAGGACCTGGGCGCAATACAACCATCGCGACTATTTTCTATACAACCGTCATGGCCCGGCGCGTCCGGGCCGTCTCGCACCAGCGTAGTTTATAGGCAATTCCAGTATCTTGCGTGGATCTTTTGACGGCAAGGGATGGCCTGCACGAGGCAGGCCATGACGACTTGGGCAGCTCGGATGGGTCAACGTCAATGCCGGTTGGTATAAGCCAAGAGATATGAACGTAAAGTAT
>Ga0206836_10150_pt1 | contig 17909 bp, 14 predicted proteins | sample Alteio_BWOrgCont_28_FD_152871 | JGI IMG/M metagenome (GOLD analysis project Ga0206836, IMG submission 152871) | Enriched cells from forest soil in Barre Woods Harvard Forest LTER site, Petersham, Massachusetts, United States -... | ecosystem: Environmental > Terrestrial > Soil > Temperate forest >...
AGCGGCGAAATATTTCCTTTACGACACCTTTGCGTCGAACAAAGAGGATCTGGTCGGCGCCCGCACGGGTATTGGACAGTTCCTGTTCCGCTTCTATCAGGATTTCATCGGACTGGTAAAGTCTAAAGCAGCTGCGCGGTCCACGGCGCTGGATGTAATCTACACGCATAACGACAACCGCGTGATCGCCTTCACTCGCAGCGATCCCAGCCCGCAGTTGCTGGTTGTTGCGAGCTTGAACGATGGTGCGTTTGCGCAAGGGTACGTGATCGGCACGGACTCCTGGCGGCTGCCGTCCGGCGGATGGCAAGAGGTTTTCAATAGCGACGCCGCAATTTACGGTGGCGATAACGTGGGCAACGGCGGCGCGACTCTACAGGTGAACAACGGTCAGATCAACGCGGTACTCCCAGCGCACGGGTTCGTGGTGTTTGAAAAGGTGAGTTAGAGTTACGCGAACACGTCGTACAAGGAGCTGGGCGTGGTGGTGGATGGCGTGATTCCGAAGAGCGCCTGGGTTTCCTGGGTTTGCATATTCCCCTGGTATGCCGCTAATTGATCCGAAAGCGACGATCCCGTGGTGGACGAGGTTGAGCTGGAGCTGGCGTCAGCCAGCGCCGAAAAGAGATTGTCGGAGGCCGAATTAGCCGTGTTAGAAATCCCGAAGAGCGCATCGGTGTCCTGCAATTGCTGCGCCTGCTCGGAGATTTCCACGATGTCGCTAGCGGGGGCGTTTTCCAGCGCCGTTTTCACGGCCGGCGAAGATAGCGTCGACAGTAAAGGCGAGTTCTCGTTGGTTAGGGTCTGAAGCAGATCCGACAGACCATTATTACTGCTACTTGAGGCAAGAGTATTCGTTGACGCAACCGATCCCATAAATGGCCTTCATTATGATCATCGGCGCATAAGCAGATTTCTTTAGAGGCTGTGGGGCTGACGCCCTCGCCCGCGCCGGACCCTGGTCCGGCGCCGACGGGGAGCCTGGCAGCCAACTGCATGAATCTACGGGACAGGAGCCTCATTCTCCGGCGTGTCGAATGAGATAGTTGATTCCGCCGAATAGAATTTCCGATGGCCCGGGTCGTCATTAAACACCTGAATGATGGCGCGCCCGGGCTCCGAAGACTCGGCGATCAGGTACTTCTTGCTGAATTCCTTCACATCCACGATGACCGCCTGCTTGGGCTTCGCCAGGCGCCGGATTGGATTTACACCCTTGTGCCGGCACTCTTTGGGTTCCGGCTTGTTCGCGACGCAGAACGTCAGAATCGTGGGATTGTCGGCGACGTTCAGGGATGTACAATTGCTGTCCGCTGACGTCTGGCTGCCGGATGACCCAGAAGGAATCGGCGGACGCCTGGCTCGGCCGGCGGTCAAACTCTTCGAGCTTGTTGCCCTTGAGCGTCTCAACCGCAGCTCGGATCTGAATCCCTGGCCCAACCACTCCAGATAGCTGGCCCACTCGCGCCCAACAGAGCACGGGGACGATGGTCTCGGCGGAGATGCGAATTTCGCGCATTTGGTGCGGATCAACTGTATATGTGGAATCGAGCGGCAGTTGGTTACCGCGTCCACAATAGACGTCCACATGGAAGGAGGCGGGGGACTCGGAATTGTTGCTCAGCCGCAAGCTGGACCAATCCTTCAGCGTGTAGCCGAGCGCGGGAATCTCCCAGATCCGGGACGGCTCTTCAGCGGCCGATGAGCTCAGCGGCGATTGTGCGCGGGCGCCGGCGGCCAACATGACAGCGGCGACAAGCGAATAAAAGCCGTTCACCACGCTACCAATATGCTCCTGAAATATCTCCCGCGCAAACTACCCCGAAAGAGTTATCCCCTTACGCGCCTTACGTGGTAAGCGAGAAGCGCTAGATCTCGGGATGTAGTGGCTGCGGCGAATGCGTAGAGTACAGAGGAAGACATTGTTCCACAATGTCTAATCCTGGTTTTGAAAGGACGCACATCCATGATGTTAGGCATGTCGTTGGCGACATTCACCTTTGTGCACGTGTTGATCAGCCTGATCGCAATCGCTTCGGGTTTGGTGGTCTTGTTCGGACTGTTGAGCGGCAAACGGCTCGACCGTTGGACCGCCCTATTCCTAACCACCACGGTCCTAACCAGCGTCTCCGGGTTCGGTTTTCCGAACGAACATGTTACCCCCGGAATCAAGCTCGGGATTATCTCGCTGGTGGTATTGGCTATTACGATCCCGGCGCGCTACACGTTTCACATGGCCGGCGCCTGGCGTAGTATTTACACCATCGGCGCGACGCTGGCACTGTACCTCAACTTCTTTGTATTAGTTGTGCAGCTTTTCGAGAAGGTACCGGCTCTGAAGGAGCTGGCTCCGACACAATCGGAGCCGCCCTTTTTGATTACTCAGCTGGTGGTTCTGGTCGCGTTCCTCACGCTGGGGATTTTGGCCACCATCCGTTTCCGGAGAGCCATTCCTCACGCGGCTTAGTCCACTGAGCCGCGCCTCACGCGGCGTGGGCTCGCTCGCCCTTGAAGAACTCGATCAGATCCGCGTTGATTTGATCTTTGAGTGTGGTGCACATCCCGTGGGGCGCGCCTGGAATAACCTTCAGCGTAGCGCCCTTCACGATTTTGGCCGACTTCAAACCCGCTGCCACAATCGGAACGATTTGATCGGCATCGCCGTGCAGGATCAATGTCGGCACATCGATCTTCTTTAGATCCTCGGTGAAGTCGGTTTCTGAAAACTGTTTGATGCATTCGTACGCGGCCGGGTAACCCGCCAGCATTCCCTGCAGCCAGAAGGATTCGCGCACGCCCTCGGAGACCTTCGCGCCCGGCCGGTTGTAGCCGTAAAACGGCATGCTGAGATCCCTAAAGAACTGCGAACGATCGGCCTGAACATTCGCGCGCAGACCGTCGAACACCTCAATCGGTAAGCCTTCCGGGTTCGCTGCGGTTTTCAGCATCAACGGCGGTACGGCGCTGATCAGTACGGCCTTCGCGACACGCTTGGTCCCGTGCCGCCCAATGTAGCGCGCCACTTCGCCGCCGCCCGTGGAATGGCCTACGTGGATGGCGTTTTTCAGATCAAGTTTCTCCACCAGCGCCGCCAGGTCATCGGCGTAAGTGTCCATGTCGTTGCCATTCCAGGGCTGGCTGGAACGGCCGTGGCCGCGGCGATCGTGCGCGATGCAGCGGAATCCGCGTGGCGCCAGAAAAGTCATCTGATCTTCGAAAGCGTCGGCCGAGAGCGGCCATCCGTGGCTGAAAACTACAGGCTGCCCGGCGCCCCAATCCTTGTAATAGATCTCGGCGCCATCTTGGGTGGTAAACGTGGACATGTGATGTCCTCCTCACCCGAACTCTACCGGATTGGAGGGAAGACAACATCACTAGACAGAAGGGTTTTCCCGTAACCAGATCGAGGTATCGGCGCGAAGTTAATTCGCCAACCGATCGTCACCCAAATTAAAATGCGGGGTTTTGCACGCGCACTGGCGCTACGACAGAGTCTAATACGAAGAAAGCTTGCCTCCGAAGGAACTTCAAGAGGAGGGTTCAAAGCGCCCTGACCTCTCGAGCTCTCATTACTTTCCGCCGCGCCGATAAGCCCCGCACGCGGATTTTCACAATCTTGACCGTTGCGGTGGTTAGCGCTCTAGGGCAAATGGCCGCCGATGACAATTCCAGCGGCACACCCGCTCCCGGCGCGCCGGACCCTGGCACGATGCTACTGGATTACTCACCCTTTGAGAAGCTGCCCTCGTGGATCCAACTGGGCGGGCAGATCCGTGGACGCTTTGAAAGTGTTTCGGGCACTTCACTCATCAAAAACAGCTCGGACGCTTATTATGCCAGCCGCATTCGCTTGGACCTGGGCATCGAACCGGCGTCGTGGCTGCGCTTCTTCGCCGAGGCCCAGGACGCGCGGGTGGGCGCATACAACACCTCGCCCGCCCCTAGTACGCTGTACAACCCGCTCGATATTCGTCAACTTTACGTCGAGTTGAATGTCGAGGGTAAGCCGAATGTTCGGTTTCGAGCCGGGCGCGAGGAATTGTTGTTCGGCTCCGAAAGGCTGATTGGCCCGGCGGATTGGGGCATGTCCCGCACCTTCGACGCGCTCGACTTTACGGCGTCGGTCGGACGGGCGAAAGTCGATTTGTTCGCAGGATCCGCGGTCCTGATCGATCCCACGCGCCTGGATCGCTCCAAACCGGGCGAGCATCTTTACGGCGCCTACGGATCCATCCAACGGGTTTTGCCGGGGATGAACCTGGAACCTTACCTGCTCTTCAAACAAACGCTGAACGTCAACAGCGAGACCAAGGTGCTGGGGGATGCACTGGTGGCCAGTCCCGGCGTCCGAGCTTTCGGAACAGTGCCCGGCGGGATCGATTACGCACTCGAAGTGGTAGTGCAGCGCGGTTCGTATTCCACCGACAAGATTGTGGCGCTGGGCGATAGCTCTGTGCTGGGATGGACCCTCGGAAATTCCAACTTGAAGCCAAGATTCAGCGTCGAATACAACTACGCATCCGGCGATGCGGCCAACAAAGACGGCGAGCGGAACACCTTTGATCAGTTTTACCCCAGCAATCACAACTACTACGGAATGATCGATCAGTTTGGCTGGAAAAACATGAAAAACGCTCGCGCCGGTTTCGACTTCCTTCCTTTCAAGAAGCTGAAGGTGCGGAGCGACTTCAACGAATTCTATCTGGCCACCGTTCAGGACGGACTCTACAACTCCGCCGGAACTTCGATCGTCTTAGACCGCAAGGCGACCAGCGCGCACATCGGATCGGAGACCAATACTATTGGGCTTTACCAGTATTCGAAGGTTTGGAGGTTTGGAGCCGGGTTCGGGCACTTGTTCGCCGGTGAATTTCTGAAGGAATCGAAAGATTCATTCGGATATACCTATCCGTACGTAATGTTGCAGGGGAGCTTCTAGCGGCCAACGGGAAATCGGTGTGGATGGAGCGGCCCGTTCTAGCTCCGCCGCGTTAGTTACTCCGGCAACGAATCGTCGCCCCCCAGATCGTTGGTGCGATTTTCGAATTTGGTGAATTCCTTGAGAAATACCAGATTCACGCGGCCGGTGGGGCCGTTACGTTGTTTCGCGAGTAGCAGCTCGGCCATCCCCTTCAGATCTTCACGATCCGGTTTGTAAACTTCTTAACGAAAGATGAACGACACCAGATCGGCGTCCTGCTCGATGGATCCCGATTCGCGCAGATCGCTCAATTGCGGCCGATGATCGCCGGGGCGCGTTTCCGGAGCGCGGCTCAACTGCGAGAGCACCAGCATCGGCACCTTCAATTCCTTCGCGAGCAGTTTCAGCCCTCGTGAGATGGTGCTGATTTCCTGATTGCGGTTTTCGGAGCGCCCGCGCCCGCTCATTAATTGCAGATAGTCCACCACCACCAGCGCAAGGCCGTGCTCGCTCTTCAAGCGGCGCAGCTTCGCGTGAATATCCATCAGGTGCGTGCCGGACGTGTCGTCGATGAACAGTGGCGCCTGCACCAGATCGGACGCCGTCCGCGCCAGCCGCCGCCGTTCGTCCTGATTCAGGTAGCCGGCCCGGAATTTCTGTTGATCCACGCGCGCGCCCGCGCAAATCATACGAGTGAGCAGCGATTCGCGCGACATTTCGAGCGAAAAAACCGCCACGGTCTGCTTCTGCTCCGGGAACATCGCCACATGCTGCGCGATGTTCAGCGCCAGTGCCGTCTTGCCCATGGAGGGCCGCGCGGCCAGGATCACCAATTCACCTTCGTGCAGGCCACCGGTCATTTCGTCCAGCTTCAGGAAGCCGGTGCTCAGGCCTTTGATACGTTTGCTTGGATCGAGAAACGCGTTGATGCCGCCCTCGAAGCTGTCCAGAATCTGCCGCGGATTCAACAGCGCGTCGCCGGTGCGCGCGTCGCCCATCTTGAGCAGGCTCTCTTCGGCGCTGGCGAGGATCTGGTCGGGCTCCTCCTCGCCGATGATGCAGCGGTCGATCAGATTGCGCGACGTGAAGATGATGCGCCGCAGTATCGCCTTGTCCTTAACGATGCCGACGTAGGACTCAAGATTTGCCAGCGTGGGCAGGCCTTCGTCCAGAGAGACCAGGTACGTGATGCCGTCCACGGACTCCAGCTGGTTCTGCTTCATCAGCTCGTTGGCCACGGTGACGCGATCAATACGGTCGCCCCGGGCGTAGAGCTCGCCCATGCGGAGGAAGATGCGGCGATGCTTCTCCAGGCTGAAGTCTTCGGCTTCGAGCGCGCCGGCCACCTGGATGTAAAGCGCGTCGTCCATCAGGATGGCGCCCAGCACGAAGCGTTCGGCGTCCAGGTTTGCCGGGAGCCCACGTTCCAGCGCGATGTCAGGGGAAGCTGCTGCCATTTAAGCCAACCGTCCTACATTAGCGGCGCGGTGCGTCCCTACCAAGCGATTTATTTGCGCCGTGTCCTGAGCCAGATAGGCTGTGAATCATCCAGTGGAAAAGGCCTCGGGCCGGTGTTGAATTCAAGTGGTTTGCTAACAGTGAGTTGAAGCAGATTTCCGAAGGGCCGCACAGGTTTTCCACAGCCAAACAAATTCAGTTCTTATTGTTTTATAGCACAACGGGGCCGCCGGATGGACCAGCGGATCGAACAGTACGACGGCCTCAAACAATCTGCCGGAGGGATCTTTCAGGCGTTACGGTTCGGGGAGATAGGCATTTCGGAATTCCGGCACATCGAGCCATTGCAGGGGTCTCGGTATTGGCACACTCACACCTGCGGAGTCTCCAACGCTTAAATCTCGATTTTGCCTAAGGTCATCGCAAACGGCCACAGGGGCCGCTGATTAGGGACGCGCGAGAGTGCGATTCTCGCGATCCCGGTCACTTCGGTCTCGCCCGCCCAGGCAACTCCGAACACTGTGCATACTTGGTTTGTTGGAAGGGTCTCGTAAACGCTTGGCCGGGCGATCTCTGATTTCAGCTTAATCTCCCCCAACGCGCGGCGGACCGCGTTATCATCCACATAATCCCAATACCCGTAGTCTGATGTCTGCCAGTAACCTTGAAACGGCTCCCGCACGCAGTGAATGCGGTTCAACCACTTCACGGAAGCCATCCCATAATGGCCCGGCACGATTGCCCGCACGGGATACCCATGATCCGGCGTAAGATCCCGGCCATTCATCTGATAAGCAATCAGGACTTCGCGCTGCATTGCTTTGTCCCGGGGCAAGCTACGGGCGTACGAGATCGGAATAGGAGGCACTGGCGGTTCCTTGGGGATTCCGTGGTCTGATCCTTCGAGCACGACCTCACAAGCGTCTTTTTCCAGACCAGCACGCTCGAGGAGAGCTGCCAAAGGCACACCGGTCCATTCCGCATTTCCCACTGCGCCCAATTCCCACTGGGCTCCTTCAGCTTGTGGGACGAGAAAGACCCTGCTATTGCCAGCGCACTCAAGTACGGCAACCCGGGTTTGAGACGGCATGCTTCGCAATTCCTGGTAGCTCAGGTAAAGCGGATGCTCGACGGCGCCATCGATGCGCAGTTGATACGGACCGACTTCCAACTGCGGCGTCGGAAAATGACTCCGTATATAGAACAGCTCCGCCGGTGTCAAAAAAGAGTCAATCTCACCGAAGGGGGTCTCCAGGTTCTTCGGTTCCTTCTGTCGAATGATCATGCCCGGAAAGGAGTGGCGCGCCTTTTCAATGTCGCCGTCGTGGATCATTTCTTTGCGCTGAGAAGCCATTTCGAGTACCTTCTTATTCGAGCGCAATTTGGTTGCCAAGTGCCTAGGTGGAGCGCGCCAGGGAAGCGCCACGCTATTGGAGGGCGTGAGGCGCTAATGGTCTCTCAACGCACGAGAAACTCTTTTTCTGAACGTGATTCGAGTTTAGGGAATGAACCGCCCTGCCTTCGATCATGGACAACTCGACCGGGTGCTCCGACAACGCTGCGCGCGGTCGCGATCACCTGACGAATGAACGTACCGTTCTGGCCTGCCTCCAACGTTCCACCGTCTGTCGCTCTGGCGTCCATGCCGTCACCATATCGACGTTAATCCCATGGCTTGGCCAGGTGGTCTCCGGCCATGAGCAGAGTGATTGGCGGTTACCAGCTACTGCCGCTTGCGCCTCCGGAGAGCCAAGGGGAAACGATGCACTTGTGATAGTTGCAGTTCCGAATGCCCGCCAAGACTTCGTTTACGATTTCTGTTCCCAAACAAATACGTGCGACCTTCTGGCTCAACAACTGCATTACTAAACACCGGCCCGCACCGAAGTACTTACTTGTTTAGGAGGTATCTATGAAAGACCACTTGAGAAGGTTCGCTCCCGCTTTAACGATTTTCGTCTTAGCGACAGCCGGTGCAACCTGGGCGAATGCTCAGATTACTAATCCGATCCAAGCGCACGTCAACCACAGTTTCATTATCGGCGATAAGACTTTGCCGCCTGGGGAATATACCTTCCGGATGGAGAGCAATTCCGATCTTGGATTGATGACGGTTCAGAACAAGAAAGGTGATACTCTCGCGGAATTTAATGTCCGGAGTTCTGTTGCCACTCAAAGGCCGGCCCATTCCAGGATCGTTTTTCGGAGGTATGGAAATACCGAGTTTCTTAGCAAAGTTTATGAGGTTGGAAACAAGACCGGAGTAGCCCTGACGGAAACGGCCAAGGAGGAGGCGCGCTTGGCCAAGGAAGGCCAACAGGCACAGGAGCATGCCGAAGAGCAACCGTAGAAATGGCCGAGACGCGGTCAACACCATATCGAGCTGGATGCCAAGCGTATGGGGAGGCTCCAGAACGTGGGCGCAGATTGCGCCGCATGGTACAGCCTAAATGGTGGCCTTGACGTACCCGCGGATGCCCAGACGGGAGCGGCGGCTCTATCGAATCCGGTAACGACCGCCGCTCGGTGACGGGCTGCAGCTGACCTGCCTCGGCTGCGGTGCGTTGGCTGAGCGGCGAGGAGGACTTGCGCGCGGAGCCGAAGTATACCCGGGAGGTCCGCCTTCCGGCCATCCGTCCTGCCTGAATTGCATGCAAGTAGAGCCCGCCGTTCGTCAGTCTGATATATAATGAGCACGTTGCACCGGAAGTCGTCAGCCAGATTGCTATGAGCTGGCTAGTGGCGATCCCGTTCATATCATTAACAGGAGAGTGTCTCGTGCCAGGACGCCGGACATTTAGCGCGCGACTTACCGTCGTGTCGCGGCCGAGACTGAGCCTGTGTCTGCTCACGTCGATTTCTGCTTGGGTGGGCCTCACCTGCATGCAGGCCGCCGATCCGACGCCCAGAGCGCTTGTCGATCAATATTGCGTCACCTGCCATAACGAAAAACTGAAAACCGCCGGCTTGCTGCTCGACAAAGCCGACCCCGGCAACGTTTCGCTCGATGCCGAGACCTGGGAGAAGGTGGTGCGCAAACTGCGCGCCGGCGCCATGCCGCCGCAAGGAATGCCGCGTCCCGACCACGCGACGCTGGAGCATTTTGTCGAGACGCTGGAAACATCGCTCGATCGCGCCGCGGCCCAGCGGCCCAATCCCGGCCGTACGGTGGCGCATCGCCTGAATCGCGCCGAATACGCGAACGCCATGCATGACCTGTTGAGCATCGATGTCGACGTCACCGGGTTGTTGCCCGCCGATGACGAAAGCTACGGGTTCGACAACATCGCCGAAACGTTACGCATGTCGCCGGTGCTGCTGGAACGCTACCTGTCGGCGGCGCGAAAAATCAGCCGCCTGGCGGTGGGCGACACTAACATCATTCCTTCGTATGAGACGTACCGCGTTCGCCCCGATCTGGGACAGGACGAGCATATAGAAGGCCTGCCGCTGGGCACGCGCGGCGGCATTCTGATCCATCACAATTTCGCGCTGGACGGCCAGTATATTTTCAAGACCAAGCTTGCGCTGAACACTTCGGCGAAGGTGCGCGGCCTGGATTATCCCAACGATTTTGTGATCACCGTGGACGGCGCCATCGTGCATAAAGCAACCATGGGAGGCAAAGCGGACGAAGACGCGTCGGACGACAATTCATCGGACGGTGAGAACGCCATTCTGGCGCGCCTGGAAGCTAAGGTGCCCATCAAAGCCGGGCCGCACACCGTGGGCGTCGCGTTCATCCAAAAAACATCGGCGCAGCCCGACGGCGTGATGGAGCCATATCTCCGCAGCACCGTCGATCCGCTGGAGCAGCGCGGCGTGCCTTTGATCGACAACGTCAGCATTGGCGGCCCTTTTGACGCAACCGGCCCCGGCGACACGCCCAGCCGCCGGCGGATATTCGTGTGCCGCCCGACATCCACCGCGGAAGAAGTTCCGTGCGCGAAAAAGATTCTGACAACGCTGGCCCGCCGGGCTTATCGCAGGCCGGTGGGCGAGGGTGAAATGGAACGGCTGCTCGGATTCTATCAGCAGGGCCGCAACGAAGGAAGCTTCGATCAGGGCATTGAGAGCGCGTTGCGCTTCATGCTCACCGATCCTAAATTCACTTTCCGCTTCGAGCGCGATCCAGGGAATGTGGCGGCGGGCGCAGTGTATCACGTCGACGATCTCGAGTTGGCATCGCGTCTCTCGTTCTTCATGTGGAGCAGCATCCCGGACGATCAGTTGTTGACCGTGGCGGCGCAAGGAAAACTGCACGATCCCGCGACGCTGGAAGCGCAGGTTCGTCGCATGCTGGCCGACCCGCGATCCGAAGCCCTGGTGAGCAACTTCGCGGGACAGTGGTTGTACCTGCGAAACGTAAACGGCGCGAACCCGAACGTGGAGGAGTTTCCCGATTTTGACGACAACCTGCGCGAAGGCTTTCGTAAGGAGACGGACCTCTTCTTTGACAGCATCATTCATGAAGACCGCAGCATTCTGGATCTTTTGAACGCGAACTACACCTTCGTCAATGAGCGCCTGGCGCGGCACTACGGAATCCCCGACGTGTATGGCAGCCGTTTCCGTCGCATCACCGTTACCGACGATGCGCGCCGCGGGTTGCTCGGGCAGGGAAGTTTTCTCCTGGTTACCTCTTACGCCACGCGAACATCGCCGGTGCTGCGCGGCAAGTGGATCCTCGAGAACGTGCTGGGAACGCCCGTTCCTCCGCCGCCTCCGAATGTGCCGGCACTCAAAGAGAACGCTCCGGGCGCCAAGCCGCTTACGGTGCGCGCGCGATTGGAAGAGCATCGCAAGAATCCGGCCTGCGCGGTCTGCCATAAGATCATGGACCCGGTGGGGTTCTCTCTGGAGAATTTCGACGCTGTTGGGCAATGGCGCGATGTCGACGCCGGCAATCCCATCGATGCGTCGGGAGTGCTGGTGGACGGAACGAAAGTGGATGGCCCAGTGGCTTTGCGCCAGGCGATCCTGAGCCGTCCGCAAACGTTCGCGTCCACCATGACCGAAAAGATGCTGACCTACGCGCTCGGCCGGGGCATCGAATATTACGACATGCCGGCGGTGCGCGCGATTGTGCGCGAGATGGCGAACAATGACTATCGCTTTTCGTCGTTGGTGCTGGGCATCGTGAAGAGCGCGCCGTTTCAGATGCGAGTGAAAAAGGGCGACGTGCAGCCGGAGTCGGTCGCGCAGGTCGAGTCCAAGAAATCCGTGGAGAGGGTGCAATGAATCTGATTACGAAAATGCAGTTGTCGCGGCGAACCATGCTGCGTGGCATCGGCGTCGGTGTAGCTTTGCCCTTGCTGGATGCAATGCTTCCGGCGCAGACGCCGCTCGCGAAATCCGGCGCGAAGCCGCTCTCCCGCATGAGCTTTGTTTACGTGCCGCACGGCATGATCATGGATCAGTTCACGCCCGCTGCCATTGGATCGGATTTCGAATTCACGCCCATCCTGAAGCCGCTGGAGCCGTTCCGCGAGCGCCTGGTGATCGTCAGCGGCCTGGCGCACAAAACTGCCGACAACGCAGGCCCGCACGCACTTAGCCCCACCACCTGGCTGAGCGGTGTTCGTCCCAAAGCCACTGAGGGTGAGGATGTCTATGCCAGCACCACGGTCGATCAGATGGCCGCGCAGAAGATAGGTCAGGACACGCCGTTTCCGTCGCTCGAAGTGGCCACCGAGGACCACGCCGGGCTCATCGGCGCTTGCGATAGCGGCTACAGTTGCACCTATCTGAACACCTTGTGCTGGCGCACGCCCACCACGCCGCTGCCCATGGAGATCAATCCGCGTGTGGTGTTTGAGCGGCTCTTCGGCGATGGCGGCACTGCCGCCGACCGTTTGCGCAGGATGCAGGAAGATCGCAGTATCCTGGATGCCATCACGCAGGAAGTCAGCCATCTGGAAAACGAGCTCGGCTCAGACGATCGCACCCGCGTCTCCGACTATTTGGATAACGTTCGCGAGATCGAGCGGCGCATTCAACGCTCGGAGAAGCAGGCCGCCGCCAATCCCAATGTGCCGAACGCTCCGGTGGGAATCCCCGAATCGTACGACGATCACGTCAAGCTGATGTTCGACCTGCAGGCTCTGGCATTCCAGGCCGACATCACACGCGTCGCCACGTTCATGATGGCGCGCGAGCTCAGCCAGCGGACCTATCCGCAGGTGAACGCGCCCGATCCGCACCACGCCACGTCGCATCATCAGAACGATGCCAAGAAGATCGAGGAGCTGACGCGAGTTCAGAATTACCACATCACGCTGTTCGCGTATTATTTGAACAAGCTGCGCTCCATCCCGGACGGCGATGGCACGCTACTGGATCACACGCTGCTGCTTTATGGAAGCAACATGAGCAACAGCAATCTGCACAATCACTTCCCGCTGCCGGTGTTGGTGGCGGGCGGAGCTTCCGGTCAACTCAAAGGCGGCCGGCACTTGAAGTACGCCGACCACACGCCCATGACGAATCTGCTGGCCACCATGCTCGACAAGATCGGCGTTCACGAGGATCACGTCGGCGACAGCACGGGCGAGTTCGTGGATCTCTAGGTTATCTTTATGCGCGCCAAATCGCTTTACCTCGCATTGATCGCCGCAACCGCCGCGTTAGCCGGTAACAGCCCCGATACCCGTCTCGTGGACGCCGCTGCGAAGCCGGATACCGAAGCTGTGCGCCAGCTGATCGCCGATCCACATATAGACGTCAACACACCGCAGGCCGACGGCACCACCGCGCTACATTGGGCGGCCCATTGGGATGACAGCGCCATGGCGGATCTGCTCATCCACGCGGGCGCGAATCCGAAGACCAGTAACGCCTATGGCGGAACGCCGCTGGCCGAAGCGTGCACAAATAGCGATCCGGCCATGATCGAGAAGCTGCTGAAGGCCGGGGCCGACCCAAATGCAGTGTCGTCGGAAGGCGAGACCGCGCTGATGACGGCGGCGCGGACGGGCAGCGTGGAAGCGGTGAAGATGCTGCTCGTTCACGGAGCCAACGTCAATGCCAAAGAGCAATGGCTTGGGCAAACCGCTTTGATGTGGGCAGTGGCGGAGAATCATCCGGCGGTGGTTGAATTACTGATCGCGCACGGCGCGGACGTCAATGCACGATCTGCTGTGAGAGAAGAGAAGGTCAAGAACAAGTGGTTCACGGCGAACGTGGTATCGGCGCCGCCCAAAGGCGGGTTAACACCCCTGCTTTATGCCGCGAGGCAGAATTCGCTCCCGGCCGCTGAAATGTTGGTGAAGGCGGGCGCGGATCTGAATATGGCCGATCCGGATGGAACCAGCCCGCTGGTGATGGCGATCGTGAACGCCCATTACGATCTTCCGATTTATCTGATGGACCATGGCGCCGACCCCAACATCGCCGACAAGTTCGGACGCACCGCGCTCTATGCCGCGGTCGACATGCATACGCTCGAAAAGTCGGCCACGCGGCCCGATCCGAAGTTGACCGACAAGGCTTCAAGTCTGGATGTGGTGAAAGCGGCGCTCGCGCACGGAGCGAATCCGAACGCGGTCTTGAAGGAATCGGCGCCTGGCCGCGGTTCGCTGGACGTCCCCGACCATTATCTGGGTGCCGGCGCAACGCCTTTCCTGCGCGCGGCCAAGACCGGTGACGCTGCGGTAATGCGTCTACTGCTCGACAAGGGCGCGGATGCGAAAGCAGTCACTAAGGATCACACCACGGCCATGATTCTGGCGGCCGGTCTGAGCTGGGTCATGGGCATCACCAACGTCGACGAGAAGGACGCGCTCGAAGCGATCAAAATTTGCATTGAGCAGGGCGTGGATGTCAACGCCGTGAACGACAAGGGCGAGACGGCGCTGCACGGCGCGGCCACTTCCGGGCGCGATCAGGTGGTGGCGTTCCTGGTGGAAAAGGGCGCGAAACTCGACATCAAGGACAAGGATGGCCGCACGCCGCTGGATGTAGCGATGGGCGTAGGGGCGCGCGCCGGACGGGCGCACGACAGCACCGCGGCGCTCTTGCGGAAGCTGATGGCGGCATCGGGCTCCGACAAGACGACTGCCCTGAACACGCCGCCCGCGCAGTAATTTTCCCGGCTCAAATGCTTCACCGCCGCCACTCAAAAGCGGGTCTAGGCCCCTCCGGCGCACAGCACGCGTGAACCCCGTAATTGCCTTACGCTGGGAGTAATGTTGATCCGTCCGGGTACATCGGCCGACGCCGAGGCCATTGTCGCGCAGCGACGCGCCATGTTTCACGAAATGGGATATCACGATGATCAGGTTCTCGACTCCATGTGCGAGGCATTCCGGCCTTGGCTGGTGCGGATGATGCGCGACAACCAATATCTGGCGTGGTTCGCCGTTGACTCATCCGGCGGGATCGCGGCCGGAGCCGGATTGTGGTTGATGGATTGGCCTCCGCACATGATCGGTCCGGGTGCTCCGCGCGGGAACATTCTGAACGTCTATACCCGGCCGGAGAACCGCCGCATGGGATTGGCTCGCAGACTGATGGATGCGGCGCTCGCTTGGTGCCGGGCGAATGGTATCCGCGCCGTGATCCTGCATTCGAGCGATGCCGGCCGGCCTCTCTATGAGTCGATGGGATTCACACGAACCAACGAAATGCGAATAGTCCTCGAACTCGACTCGAAAACCAGTGGGTAAAGCAATCTACCTGATACACTTGTCTCTTCTCTCGTGATCGCTCAAAAAGCTAGCCTTAGCTCTCGCCTCCGCTATCTGGAACTCCTGATCCTGTTGGGTGCGCTCCAGGCTTTCGCGCCGCTCTCCATCGACATGTATCTTCCAGCCATGCCGGTGATTGAGAAAGTGTTTCATACTTCCACCGCCTGGGTTCAGATGACCATGGTCACGTTTCTGTTGGGGTACGCGCTCGGCCAGCCCCTCTACGGACCCATCACGGACCGCTTCGGACGCAAGCCGCCGCTTTACGCCAGCCTGCTGGTATTCATCGCCGCGTCGGCCGCGTGCGCGGTGTCGCCGTCCATTCCTATCATGTCGATCGCCAGGTTGGTTCAGGCCGTCGGCGCGTGCGGCGGCGCGGTGATGTCGCGCGCCATGGTGACCGATCTTTTTCCCGCGAGCGAGCTGCGCCGCATATTTTCAATGCTGGTCCTGGTTCTCGGCGTATCTCCGGTTGTCGCCCCGCTGATCGGAAGCTATCTGCTGGTCTGGTTCGGATGGAACTCCGCATTTGTAGTTCAGGCGCTGCTCGGTACGGCTTGTCTTGTCGGGATGCACTTCCGCTTACCGGAATCGCTGGCGCACGATGCTCGCCGGCCTTTGCAATTCGCCCTCATCAAGACCTCCTATGCACGGTTATTCAAGGACCGAACCTTTATCGGGGCATCGGTGGTTTGCGGCTTCAGCTCGGCCGGGACGTTCGCCTATATCACCAGCGCGCCGTTCGTCTTCATCGTTCTTTATAAAGTGCCCACCGAACGCTTCGGCTGGCTCTTTGGATCGGTGGCGGCCGGCATGGTGCTGGCTTCTCAGATCAACGGGCGTATGTCGCATCGCATACCGCTGTGGCGCGTGCTGCGGACCGCGAACACGGTGCAGCTCTTCGCCGGTCTTTTATTGCTCGCCAGCGTGCTGACGGGATTCGGCGGATTGGTCAGTATCTTCGCCTGCGTCTTCATTTATGTATCCGCGCAGGGGTTCGTATTCCCCAACGGATCGGCCATCGCCATGATGCGTCATGGCGAGATTGCCGGCACTGCTTCCGCGCTGCTTGGCACCAACCAATTTCTGATCGCCGCGCTCGCAACCATATTTCTTGGATTCATCGATAACCCGGCGCTTCCCATGGCGATCGTGATCGCCGGGTCGGCCATCGCATCCACGCTACTCAACTACCTCACCCTGGGCCCGAAGTTAGAGACGGCGCCGCAGGCGAGGGTCAGCTCCTCAGTTTAATTGTTCCCCACGGGTACAGGCAGCGGATCGAACCAATTTACGGCATTATTGCGGATGGGCTCTGCAGGAAAAATCCGATTCAGCGCGGCGGCTATCGACGGGTTACGTCACAACTGTGGTTATTTGTAGCGATCATCAAATAATTGTCAAGCGTAACTTCAAGATTTCGCGCGTCTTTCACGCGACGATGCCAGGGCCTGTGCAGGCCGGCTCCCACTCTTGACCGGCTCCGGCGAAACTGACATACTGGCTAACCATGCGACGCCTATTTCCCCTCGTTTCCGGAATATTCTTATTGGGAGCCTCGTTTCTCTCCGCCGCCATTTCGGACCCCGTCCACATCGAAACGGGTATGGTTTCGGGTGTCCCCGGTTCCACGGATGACGTGCGGGTTTACAAAGGCATCCCCTTTGCGGCGCCGCCGGTCGGCGATCTGCGTTGGCATGAACCGCGGCCGCCGTCTCATTGGGAGGGCGTGCGCAAAGCCGACGAGTTCAGCCCCGTGTGCATGCAGCCGCGGCGCGGTCCGGCTGGAGCGTCAGGACCGGCGCCGAGCGAAGATTGTCTCTACCTCAATGTATGGACAGCCGCGAAATCGGCCAGCGAACACCGTCCGGTAATCGTCTGGACTTATGGCGGAGCTTTCACCGGAGGCGCGGGATCGCTCGCCATGTACGATGGCGATGCACTGGCGCGGAAGGGTGCGGTGGTGGTCACTTATAATTACCGGCTGGGAATATTCGGATTCCTGGCTCATCCCGAATTAACCAAGGAATCCGGACATAACGCCTCGGGTAATTACGCCATGATGGACATGGCTACGGTGCTGCGCTGGGTGCAAAAGAACATCGCTGCTTTCGGCGGCGATCCCAAGCGTGTCACCATCGACGGCGAATCTGCCGGATCCATGCTCGTTTCGGCGATGGTTGCATCGCCCCAAGGCAAAGGTCTCTTCCAGCGGGCGATCGGACAAAGCGGCGCCTGGATGGGAATCAACATCGGCAAAATGACTACCCGCGCGCAGGCGGAAGAGAGCGGCGAAAAGATGGTGAAAGATCTGGGAGCGTCATCCATTGCGGAAATGCGTGCCAAGCCCGCCGCTGAACTGTTGGAGAAAGCCCGTGGCGCCTTCGCCATAATCGTCGACGGCTGGTACGTTCCCGAAGATCTCTCCATCACTTACGAAAATCACAAGCAAAACGACGTGGACGTTCTTGTGGGATCGAATCACGACGAAGGAACGTTCTTCTCGCGCCCCGGATCCGTCGATGCGGAACGATTTTCCGGAACGGCGAAGCGGCGCTTCGGCGATCTGGCCGATTCCTATCTCAAGCTCTATCCAGCCAGTTCGGACGCCGAGGCGGCCAGCTCGCAGCTTGCCGCGTTTCGGGACGAAATGGGTTGGCACATGCGCGAATGGGCCCAATTGCAGAGCGAGCGCGGGAAGGCGAAAGCCTATCTTTATTACTTCACGCATGTTCCTCCCACCGCTCCTGGACAGCCGTCGCGCGGCGCTACTCACACGGCCGATCTCGCGTATATGTTCGATAATCAACCTCCCAATGTCATGTGGACGGACGTCGATAAAA
>Ga0206836_10151_pt1 | contig 17873 bp, 13 predicted proteins | sample Alteio_BWOrgCont_28_FD_152871 | JGI IMG/M metagenome (GOLD analysis project Ga0206836, IMG submission 152871) | Enriched cells from forest soil in Barre Woods Harvard Forest LTER site, Petersham, Massachusetts, United States -... | ecosystem: Environmental > Terrestrial > Soil > Temperate forest >...
GGACGGGTTGGCGCGCGGAGGATGAGATGGGCGATCTACTTCAACCGTGGCACCTGATCGTGTTGGCCGTGGTTGCATTTCTGCTGTTTGGCGCCAAGCGGCTGCCGGAACTGGGCAAGGGGTTGGGCGAGGGATTGAAGGGTTTCAAGGAAGGCATTAAAGGGGTAAGCGACCCTGCTCCTCCACCGCCACCACCGCAGGTGGTGCAGCAAAGTGCGCCTCCTCCACCTGCAGTTCCGACCGAGCAGAAGCAGAGTTAAGGGGTGCGCGGGCGCTGGGAGGCCAGTGCGGATTCTCGCCTGAGCAGCGCGTCCGTCTCGATCGCGGCATAATTTGGGTACGGAAGGAATCAGAAGGCTTGTGCTTCGGCGCAGGCCTTTTGTGCGTCTGGGGCGATTTGAGGGATTAAATGCTGAGCAGGGCGACGGCGGCCAGGGCCAGGGCGATGCCGGCGAACTGGCGAATGCTTGGCCACTCGCGCAGGACCAGGGCGGCAAGCAGGATGGTTCCGGCGGGGTAGAGGGAACAGACCATGGCGGCGACGTCGAGGCGGCCGTAGCGGGTGGTCTGGATGTAGAAGAGATTGCCGATGGTGTCGAGGGAACCGGCGAGGATGCCGAAGAGCCAGAAGCCGCGCCAGGGAGCTTTGGGCGGCATGAGGATGAGCACCAGAAGCATGGCGCCTACGCCGGCGGCGCGGGCGGCGGTCATGACCCAGAGGATGCTGCCTCCGGCTGCGAATTTGAAGAGGATCAGCTGCGTGCCGAAGCCGAGGCCGGCGAGGGCGCCGAGCATGAGTGCTGTGGGCGGTGTGGCGGCTGGCTTCGATGCGGGAATTGTATTCATTTCCAAAACAGGATGGGTGGAGAGTTTTGGTTTCCCACCCATTCGCGATGAGGCTGCGAATGGATGGGGCACGGTGGGTATTGCCGCAACCTGGAGAGAGTCCTTTGCGGCGGGGGAGTGGGTGATGAGCCAGATTGCTCCCAGTCCCACGGCCAGGCCGGCGCAGGTGAGGAGTGTGGGCAGGCCGTCGTGGAAGAGCGAAAAGAGGACGGGAACCAGAGCGGTGAGGAGGCCGGTGAGAGCGGCGGTGAGTCCCATGGCGCCCAAGGCCAGGGCGCGGTAGAAGATTGCCAGGGCAACGGCGCCTTCAAAGCCGCCGATGGCGGAGAAGAGCAAATCGTGCCGGCCGGGGAAGGTGCGATGGGTTCCGACACAAATGGCGAGGAGCACGAGCAGCGAGACCAAATGACCGGAGGCGACTACAAGCAGCGTGGGCGCGCGGCGCGCGCCCAGGCCGCCAACGAAGTCGGAACCGCCCCAACTAGCGGCGGAGAGAAGGCCGAGTCCGGCGGGTGTTCCGGAGGGATTCATCCGGCTTAGGGGGCTGACATCTGCGCGGAGGGATAGTAGCCGAGCTTGGCGGTTACGTCCAGGCCGGGGCGGTCGACGCGGACATCGATCTTGCGGTATTTGCTGTCGTAGATCGACTCATGGCTGGCGTAGACCAGCAGGTACTGGTTGCGTGCGTCCTTGGCGATGTCGGCGTAACTTTTCTCGATGCCGTTGAGGTTGCGCTCGGTGTCGGCCTGGCCGCCGGTGGCGGCGATGTACTTGTAGAGAACGTTGTCGTACATGGTGAACGGCAGGTGGAACCGACTGAGGTAGCCCTCTCCCCATGTGGCTGACGAGCCGACGAGCGTGCCGTAGACGGCGATATTGTTGGTCTGCAGGAACTTGATGACTTCTTTGATGGTCGCCTTGCTGCCGTATTCCTTGCCGTCGGAGACGACGTAGATGATGCGGCGGCGGCCCTTGGGGCGGCTGGCGAGCTCCTTTGCAGCGGCAAGGATGGCGTCGTTGAGGGTGTGAATCTCCTTGGGGATGGTCATCGGGTTGGTTCCGCTACCGGTGGAGAACCCTGGCTGGATGGTCGGGTCGGCGCAGTTGCCGTTGACGCGGATGGGGCAGCCGGCCAGAGGGCCGCTGTTGACAGGGACCTGCTCGTCGGTGCCACTGGACTTGACCATGGACAGAACGAACGGGGCACGGGCACTCTGCGCGCCGGTGAATCCGCCGGAGCGATTCTGCGCGCCGTTGCTGTAGGTGAAAACAGACAACTCGTCGTAGGGAGTGAGCGCACCCTGGATTGAGTCGAGTGAATTGTTCACCTTTTCCATGATGTCGGAGGTCAGGCTCTGATCGACGACAAAGGCGATGGAAAGAGGGTAAGGATCGACGTTGAAGACCTTGATGTCTTCGCGGGTGTTGTTTTCGTAGATCTTGAAGTCGCGCCAGGTGAGGCCGGCGACGAGATTTCCCTTGGAATCCTTGACGGTGACGGGGACTTCAACGTAGGTCACGTTGAGGTGGATCAGGGTGTTGGTGGTTTCCACATCCGCGATCTGGGGCGGCGTCTTCTGGACGTCGTTCGGGTTCTCGACAGGCGCCTGGCTGCTGGGCGGGGCTTGCTGCTGGGAACCGTCGGATGCGGAGTTGGGGGTGGATTGATCGTCGCCGGCGCCGAGGCCGGGGGTGATGGGTCCGTTGATGTCGGAAAGCGGTTTAGCGGGCTGCGGCGCAGGGGCATCGGGCACGGCAGCCGGCTGTTGCTGGGCTCGAGCCGCCGGGCTCAGGGCGAGATTGAAACTCAGAAGCGCAGCGAGCGCCATTGCGATAGAACCAAACTTCACAGGAATCCCGTCCTCCCAAAAAACAACTGACAGTGAGCAGCTGACAGTTCCGAGCCGCAGATTCGGCCGGTACCCCCAAGGTTTTGGCCATCGATGGACGGCCAGATCCCATTCCAGTCCGCGGATACAGCCTGCGTGGCCTTGGCCTGAAAATCCAGGTCCACAACCGTCAGATTATCAGACGCACCAGCATGGCACAGGTTGTCCGGCGCGGCGCGAAAGACTTGGGGTATGCTTTCTTCGGGTTCCCATTTTCGTCTAAATGACCAGAATGCGCGTTTGTTGGGGAGTGGCCGCTCTGATGCTCGGCGTTCCGGCTTTGTCCGGTACAGCGCGGGCGCAGCTTGCGCCTTCGCCGGATGCGCCGCCGGTGAGCACGGCGCCGGCCCAGCCGGAAGACGACCAGTCGGTGGCGACGCTGAAGCTGCAAGTGAACCTGGTGGACATGTTTTTCACTGTGAAGGACAAGCAGGGAAACCTGGTTCCACACCTGACCAAGAGCGACTGCACGGTTTCAGAGGATAAGACTCCCCAAACGCTGAAGACCTTTGTGGCGGAGACGCACCAGCCGCTGACGCTGGGCATTCTGCTGGACACCTCGGGCAGCCAGTACCGGGTTCTGCCGCTGGAGCAGGATGTGGGCAGCCAGTTTCTGGAGCGGGTGCTGCAAAAACAGGATGAGGCATTTCTGCTTTCCTTCGACGTGAATGTGGACCTGCTGCAGGACTTCACCAATAGTCCGCGCATGCTGTCGCGGGCGATGAGCAAGGCGCAGATCAACACGGCGGGCGGCGGCGGCGGGGGAATTCCGGGAGCCGGCGGGGGAACGGTTCCGACGATTGGAGCGCCCAAGGGAACGCTGCTCTATGATGCGGTTTTCCTTGCGTCGAACGAAAAGATGAGCCAGGAGACGGGCCGCAAGGCAATGATCCTGCTGACCGACGGCGAGGACGAAGGCAGCGTTCACAGGATTCAGGAAGCGATTGCGGCGGCGCAGAAATCCAACGTGATCTGCTACACGATTCTGATTGCCGACCGGGGCTTCTACGGAGGCTTCGGCTATAGCGGCTACTCGGCCATGAAGAAGCTGACCGAGGAGACGGGCGGGCGGCTGATCGATGTGGGCAACAACGGCAAGAAGCTTGAAGACGCGTTCCAGCAGATTGAAGATGAGCTGCGCACCCAGTATGTGGCCACTTACACTCCTTCCAACACCAAGCTCGATGGAACTTTCCGGCATGTGACGGTGGAATGCGGGGACGGGATGAAGGTTCAGGTGCGCAAAGGCTATTTCGCTACGCCGCCGCAGGATTGAGACCCGACTCCGGGTTGCTGGCTGACGGGCAACGCACTTTTCTGTTGGAAAAAACTACACAAATGATGGAAGTTTTTCCGCGTTACATTGGTCAAGTGCAGGGCCTGAAATGGAGCAGGCTGGCCCAACTTTCCTTTGTATAAACCCATAACAATCTCCTAGTTAATGCAAGGGCTACCTGATCAGGAGGCCGATGGCAACCTATGTGCATCTCCTTTGAATCGTATGGACATGCTTCGCCGCGCGGAGATTTCAACGTGGAAGCGGGAGCCAATGGAGGAGATTCCAATGAAAACGGCCATTTTGATCGCAGCTGCTCTGGTGATATTTACGAGCGTTCCCATCAAGGCGCAACAGGCAGACGCGACGGCGCAGGTGAGCGGAGAGGCCCGCGGATCGGCAAATGGATCGGTCAGCGGGGGATCGGTGAGCGGGTCGGCTTCGGCGAGCGAGGAGATGCGGCCGGTGAACGCGGAACTGGTGGGCAAGCTGGATTCGAAGTCGGCCAAGGTGGGCGACCGGGTGGAGATGAAGACGACGGAGTCAATGAAAGCTGCGGACGGAACGGTGATCCCCAAGGGAACGCGGCTTATAGGTCATGTGGCTTCGGTCTCGGCTCACGGCAAGGGGAGTGCGGACTCGGCCATGAGGATCGATATTGACCGCGCGGAGTTGAAGGGCGGGCAGAGCATGATGATTCGCTCGGAGATCCGGTCGGTTGCACCTCCGGCCAGCGCGGCGATGAGCAGCACAATGCAGAGCGACGACAGCATGAGCGGACCGATGGGTGGGCCGGTTGGCGGCGGAATGGGAGGCGGTGCTCGTGCGATGGGTGGCGGACGGCTGGGTGGCGGCGGGCTTCTTGGCGGCGGCGCGGTGAGCGGTGTTGCCGGATCGACGATGGGTGGAGCGGCCAATGCGACAGGACGCGCCGGCGTGGGCCTGGGCGCGGCTGCGGATAACGGCATTGGAGCTGCGGGCCACATTGCAGGGAACACGGCTGGAAGCGTGGGCGAGCGCGACGGACTGGTGGTCAACGCAGCAGGCGGAGCAGTGGCTCATGCGACGGGCGTCCGCGGCGTGATGCTGGCGGGCGATGCGACAGGGAAAGCTTCGGGGACACTGTCTGCGACAAACCGAAATGTTCATCTGGATGGTGGGACGCAGATGGTGCTGGGAATTTCGGAAGTGAGGTAGCGAGCGTGTAATGAAGACGACCGATCGGGCAACGCGCGCGAAGCAGGGTTGAACAGGACTGGGAGTTTCCTGATCCTGTCCTGTTTTCGGACAGTTAACTACCTGCATTCCCAATCGTCAGTAATCTGGCGCACGTAATCAGTCTTCTTTAAGATCGGCACAGATGGGAAAAACATGAGGCCTGAATCGGATTATTTTTTCGGCCTCAGGAAATGGACCATCTCATTCGAACGGCAAGGAGCCTTCCATGATTACCAATTGCGCAGCCAATGAAGGCTTTGAGATCAGCCCGCGTTTTCGCCGTACGGTGGAAGAGCGGATTGCGCGGCTGGAGAAGGACGCCGAGCACGACGAGGCGCAGATTTCGGCGCTGGACGACGTGGATCATATCCGCAGGCAGATGAGGCTGGTGGCGGTGGAGCGGTCAGAGGCTCTGCGCATGAGGTTCTTTCTGGATCGTGCACGGACGCGGCTGCCGCGGCCGCTGATTGCGCTTTGAGCCGGCAAGAAATGCCGGCTGAAGCCGGATAGGGTGAATTCAAATGAGCCGCAACCTCGCCTAAGTAGGTCGCGGCTTTTTCATTTTGATTTGAAATTTTGGAGCACCGGGAGGGTTTCGAACCCTCGTATACAGGTTTTGCAGACCTGCGCGTTAGCCACTTCGCCACCGGTGCTTTTAAAAGCAGGGAACAGGGATCAGGGAACAGGGATCAGGGAGCGCATTGCCAGACGCGCGATTGTCGACTTCCTGATGGAAATGTGCACTGCTCCTCATCCTCGGGAATTGCAAACTAATCCCTAATCCCTGACCCCTAGTCCCTGTTCCCTGCAACGAAAAACCCACCACGCTCGTTGCGGGTGGGTCGTCTGAGTCCTGAATTCGCTTCAATCGAATCTAGCCCAGAGAACACGCCCGCGCGGCGCAGCACTTACAAGAGCTGCACAGACAAAAAGCGGGAGTGATCGAATGAGCCATGAAAATCCTTTACCGGCTGGGATGAAATTGCGAGATTCAACGCAGCGGGTATTCGTAGAGTAGGGTTTGTTGGAATGCTTGTCAAGCGGGCTTTGGGGATTGGAGCGCCGGAAGTTTGTGGCGCGTGAAGGCTGTTCATGCGGATTCGCCGGTCTGCGGCTACGCCCCTAACGCACCCAGGAGCGGATGATCACGCAAAGGAGTTGCTGAATGTGGGTAGGGTGGCGATGGGTTGGGGGTTGGTTGAGCGAAGAGGCTCGCGGGGCGATGGGAGCTTGCTGCGGTTGGCTGGACCGGCTTCGATGAAGGCGTCGAAGAGGAGGTCATAGAGGGCCTGGCGTCCGGTGAGACTTTCATTGCGGGCGCGCAGGAAACCGAAGCGGAAAGACGAGCAGGGCTCGAGTTCGGCGAGGAACGCGGGAGAGCAGTAAGCCTGCACATCGGCCACGGCCATGAGGATGAGCGAGCGCCAGCTCATGCGCAGCAGACTCTTCATGCTCGGTGCGCCGTTGGGCATGCGGTCCATGCGCTCGGAGATTCGCTGGCTGAAGTGGAGAAGCTGGCGGATAAGCGGATCGAGCGATTTGCCGTGAGCGATGGCGCGGGTGAAGAGCGTGATTGAGCCGCGGCCCAGGTCTTCGCGAACGTCCTGCAGGTCGTCTCCGAATTGGAGGAGCACGCCCCACTCGAAAGCGAGTCGGATTTCTTCAGGGTTGAGCGATGGTTGCGCGAGACAGGCGTCGGCGAGTACCGAGGTTCCACCTTTGGCACAACTAATGCGCAATAACTCGGAGTTATCGAGTGAGTTAGTTGGCCAGTTATATGGAGAGTCATTGAGACTCAAGCCATTCTTCAGTTGCGCGATGCTTAGCTCCTGGGCGCGATGGATGGCGAGCAGCGTGTCAAAAACCTGCGGAAAATGTGTGCGCGGAAATTGGCCTTCGATCATCTGAACCATGGTCCAGACGGCTGTTTCATGTGCGTTTCCGGGTGCGAGACCGACGCCGCCAAGACGCAGGCGAAAGCGCTCGCTGAAGCGAAGCTTGTCCGCCGTGGACAAAGCGGGATGATCGAGGTAGTTATCGCTGTAGGGGTAAAGAAGGCTGTAGGCAAGGATCGACTGTGTCAGTTCGATGGGCCGGCCAAAGAGCGATTGCAGGCCGCAACAGGTCCATGCGTTGCGGCAGGCCTGGATGATGTCGGCATTGGTAAGGGTCGAATCAAAACTGCGCGACCAGCGCGCGAACTCCGTGCCGGTGGGCAGGAATTCATTGGTGATGAGTCCGGCTTCTTGGGAATCGAGGCCGAGCGCGACGGATGCGAAGTTCGGAAAGAGGGCAACGATGCGCTGCCTGACTGCGAAACGCTCCGATGCAGTGCGTGGAACGCGGCGGGCCTCGCGCTGCACGGCACGCAGGCCCTCGTCGTAGGCCTTTTCGTGGCGTCGCTGCTCTTGCGCGGAATAGCGGATGGATGCTGGAAGCATCGGCTGGGCGCAGCGCTTCCATTCTTCCATCGCTTGCTCGACCTGCGTTTCAACCCACGACCAACTGTAGCGTTGTTCCATGTTGCGAAGAGATACGAGAGTTTTCGCCGGCGGGTTCCATCGGCGCCGCGGAGACTTATTTCTGTGAATAAATTACGGGCGTCGTCGAAAACGAAGCGGGCGCGGCTTGATAATTCTCTTATTGCGGCGATGACGGGAGCAGATGGCGTGGAGCTGGATTATTTTGTGGTGGATGTTTTCACGGACACGGCGCTCAAGGGCAATCCGCTGGCAGTGGTGATGAACACTACCGATTTGACGGCGGACCAGATGCAGGCAATAGCGCGCGAGTTCAACCTGAGCGAGACCACGTTTGTGGAGCGGCGGGCGGCGGACGTGGAAGAGCGCGAGGGCGTGCGGGTGAGGATTTTCACTACGCAGGAAGAACTGCCGTTCGCGGGGCATCCGACGCTGGGGACGGCGAGCGTGCTGCGGCTGAGCGCACCGGAGACTGTGTGCGAGGGCATTGTGAAGCTGGCGCTGAAGGTGGGCGCGGTGCCGGTGCGGTTTGCCGGCGACGGGCTGTTCGGTGAGATGACGCAGCGCGATCCGGAGTTTGGCGCGGAACTGGATGCGAAGGAAGTGGCGCAGCTCTGCGGGTTGAGCGAAGACGACCTTGACCTGGCGCTGCCGCCGCAGGTGGTTTCTACCGGAACTGCGTTTGCGATTGTTGCTCTGAAGTCGCATGCGGCGCTGGCACAGCTCAACGTGAAGCAGGAAGAAGCTACCGCGTGGCTGCGCGTGCGTGGTGCACGATGGTTCTATGTGCTGGGTCCGACGGGCGAAGAAGAGCCTGCGTGGCGGGCGCGCATGCAATTCAACGGCGGTGAAGACCCGGCGACGGGATCGGCGGCGGGATGCGCGATCGGCTATCTCGTCGAGCGCGGCGCGGTGGGTTCGGGAGTGCGCGTACACTTGCGCCAGGGCGTGGAGATGGGCCGGCCAAGCGAGATATTTTTGTCCGCGCAGAAGCAGGGGACGAAGGTTGGCAAAGTGCGCGTGGGCGGCAGCACTGTTCTTGTGGCAAAAGGAAGGCTTTTCCTGCCGTGATGCACACGCTTTCAACAAGCGATCCTCAGGTCAAGTGACGGCAAGGATTCACACTAGCGAAAATCGAATTGTTACAGGAATATTTTCAGCCGGATTTTCCCTGTTTCTTCCCTCTTCCCATGGAACCCCGAGGCTCGTACTCTTGGCATTCATTGAAGCAATTTAACCGACACCAACGCCGGTCTCGACCCAGGTTTTATTCGTACCACTGACCGCGAACAACAAACTGACTTTCCGTGCGTCGAAAGTCGAAAGCTGCATTGCGCGAGGCTGCCAACCCACCCAGGGCCCATGGCAAGGAGCGTGAGGCTTTTGGCTGCAGGATCAACCGGAAATGGTCGGCTGTGTTTGCGGTCGCCGGACCAGGCAATTCATGCTTGCCAGCGCGCCATGTAGAGCGTGCAAGGCGAAGTGTTGCCGGACGGAATGAAAGGAAATATCCAAGCGAAGGAGCTTGCCCCGAAGATGCGACCGAAGAAAGTAATTCTCTGCGTAGACGACAATGAACAGGAACTCTCGGTTCTGAAGTTCATGCTGGCAACCAACGGATACCGGGTACTAACGGCAATGAACGGACAGGAAGCGATCGGCATTTTTGCCGAGAACCCCGTGGACCTGGTTCTGGCAGACTTTGCCATGCCGCAGATGAATGGGAGCCAAATGGTGGATCGTTTGAAGCAGATGGCGCAGCACATTCCGATGATCCTGCTGGGCGATCCGCAGAAGATGGGGAGCGAGATGCATGCGGCGGATGCGCTGCTGGCGAAAAAGAACTGTTCGGCGCAGGATCTTCTGGAGCGGATCAAGGTGATGAGCGCGCGCAAGCGGGGGCCGCGCAAGGGGTCGGTGCGCGCAGTGCCGGCGGAGCTGGCTGTTGCGTCGTAGACCTCGCGCAGTCGAGCTATTGTGAAATCCATTCTTCACAACTGAACGGGTGATAAGGTGCATTGGCCGCATTCTGGCTCCGACACGAGGAGCATCCCTCGTGGTGTGCCCGGCAAGGGACAATTTGCCAACGCCGTCGCGGCTTTTGACCGCGCCGATTGAATTAGAATTTTGACGGCGGTGAGAAAGATGCGACGACGTGATTTTGTCAAAGGGATTCTGGCGGCATCGGCAGCGGCCAAGACGATGGCTGCTCAACAGGCTGCTCCTGCAGTAAGCGTGGCGCAACACACGTTGCCGCCGGCAACACCGATTGCGCCGGGGCCGGTGCCATGGATGCGCGGGCTGCTGGATGTGAAGCCGCTGGAGATGGGGACGCTGGTTCCCGACGCGGTGGCACAGACAGAAGCGCACTTCTTCAACGAGGAGCAGACGAAGACGCTGCGGCGGCTGTGCGCGCTGCTGATGCCGCCGATGAAGGGGCGTCCGGGCGCGCTGGATGCGGGAGCGCCGGAGTTTCTGGATTTTCTGATTGGCGTTTCGCCGCGCGATCGCAAGCAGATGTGGCTGAGCGGACTGGATCGCCTGAATGTGGAGGCGATCAACAGGTTCGGCGGCCCGTTCGCTGCAACGACGGATGTGCAGGCAGACGCATTGATCCGGCTTTGGCTGCGGGCGTGGATAACGGACCATCCTCCTACAGAACCATTTGCGCGTTTTATCAATCTGGCGCACAGCGATATTCGCACCGCGACGATCAATTCGCAGGCGTGGAGTGAAGCCGTGCGCTCCGAAGGGCGTGGTGCGGCGGGCGTGGACTTGTATTGGTACCCGGTTGATCCGGACATGCATCGGGATGCGAAAGCTTCTGCGAAAGCGTAAGTGCGGCGGATGCGGCTTGCGAACAATTGCATGAAGGGCGCAAAGCTTCGAACAGCATTTCGGCAAGTCAGCCTCCGCTGGCGCGGAGTGAGCAAGTCAGCGTGGAGATTTGAGCATCGATGAGCGACGAGACGGTTGATGTATTGATCATTGGGTCCGGACACTCGGGCGGGATGGCGGCGAAGGTTCTGACCGAAAAGGGCATCTCCTGCCTGATGCTGAACGCGGGTCCTGTCGCCGATGTCAAAAAGGACACCGAGGTGAAGCCGGCGTATGCGCTGCCCTTTCGCGGCTTCAAGCAGCCGGGGACTCTGCCGCATGTTTTTCAGTCGGACGAGTTCAACGCGAATACATGGGTCGATGAGAAAGAGGTTCCGTACACCTACGATCCGCAGAAGCCGTACAACTGGGTGCGGGTGCGGCTGTTTGGTGGGCGATCCTTATTCTGGTCGCGGCAGTCGTTTCGGCTGAGCGACTACGAGTTCAAGGGCAAATCGCATGACGGCTATGGCGACGACTGGCCGATTGCACTGGCCGATCTTGCGCCTTACTACTCGCGTGTGGAGGGAATCTTTCGCGTACGTGGACGCGCGGAGGGATTGCCGCAATATCCCGATGGGAATTACGTGTTGGACGATTCACCTTGGTCTGGATGCATGCAGCGAATCATTGCGGCCGCCAGGCAAAAGGGCATTCCGGTATGCAAGGCGCGTAGCGCGCAGGGTGAGGATGGGCTGGCGAGTTCGGTGAATTTATTGATTCCCGACGCGATTGCGACGGGAAGATTGCGCGCGATTCCCAACGTAGTGGTGCGCGAGTTGGGCGTGGACAAGAATACCGGCCTGGTGAACGAGGCGCGCTTTGTTGACCGGCTGTCGCGGCGCGAGATGAGCGTGAAGGCGCGCGTGGTGGTGCTGGCTGCGGGGACGCTCGAAAGCACGCGCCTCTTGCTCAATTCGAAGATTGCCAACTCAAGCGGGGTGGTGGGCCATTACCTCATCGACCAGGTGTATGGGCCGGGGATTGCGTGCTCGGTGCCCGAGGCGCGTGATGGTAAATCGACCGAAGCGCTGATGGGCGGCAGCGCGCTGATTCCGCGCTTCAGGAACATCGACACCAAAGCGAAGGATTTTATTCGCGGCTATGCGCTCAATCTTTTCAGCGGCACGGGCGGTATGGACCCGAAGCATTTTCCCGAGTATGGCGAGGGACTGGAGAAGAAGCTGGCGAGCTATCACGGCAGCGGCTTTTCGACGGGGATCATGGGCGAAGTGCTGGCGCGCTACGAGAATCATGTGAGCATCGACAAGGAAGTGGTGGATGCGTGGGAGATTCCGGCGCTGCGCATCGAGACGAAGTACACCGACAACGAGTTCAACATGGCGCGCGACGCGGTGGACACGAGCGTTGCGCTGGCCGAAGCGGCGGGGTTTGAAGTGCTGGCGAAGAATTACGATCCCAATCCGCCGGGGTACAGCATTCACGAGCTGGGCACGTGCCGCATGGGCGATGACCCGAAGACCAGCGTGCTGAACAAGTGGAACCAGAGCCACGATATCAAGAATCTGTTCGTGGTGGATGGGGCTGCGTTTGTGAGCGCGGGCTGGCAGAATCCGACGATGACAATTCTGGCGCTGGCCATGCGGTCGTCGGAGTACCTGGCGGAGCAGATGCGGATGGGGAACGTGTAGCTGATTTCGTGCCTGCTTCTTAAAAGCAAAAGCAGGTCTTTCGACTCTCTTCGCTCAGGAGGGCAGGTTTTTGGCTAGACCCCCTTGGCCCCTAAGGATTGTGGCAAGTTCTCAACTCAGTCAACCTGAATCCCATATTTTTCCTGAATAATTCTAGGATTCGCCAGAAGTAACGCTCGTGGGCCGCCGCCCTGCATCTCGCTAAGGTAGTAAGTGAGCTCCCAATACCGCCCATCTTGCGTGTCTCGGTACAGCTTTTCCCATCCGTCTTTACTGGTGGCAAGATGACGCAAATCCGTTTCGATCAGCAAAGTTATTCGGTGGTTGGCGTCGTCCTCGGTCATACGACCATCCACCGTGACCCACGAGCCGACGATCTCGGTCTCATTTGGGGCGATCCCCATCTTGGTCACCTCCGCAGAAGACGGTACCGCTTTTGAGGCGCAATCGTCCTCGTTCGGTCAAGGGCGCTGAAAAGCCAGTTTGCGGCTGAAGAAGTCGGCGCCGGCGGCGTAGGCGCGGACCCAGTCGCGGCGGAGCAGGAAGTCGTGAATCTCGTCGGGAAAGACTATTTCCTCGAAATCGACTTTCTGGCGGCGCAGGGCATCCACCAGCAATTCGGTCTCGGCGAAGGGAACGTTGCGGTCGTCGTCGCCGTGGATGAGCAGCACCGGCGAACGCCATGTGGACACTGAAGAGATAGGTGAGGACTCGTAAGCCAGGCGAGCTGTTTCGGCGTGATCGCGCGGGTCGTAGTTGGGCGAGAAGGTGGGCAGCTCGACGTTCCAGTCGTGCACGCCGTGCATGTCGACGCCGGCGGCGAAGAGGCTTGAGGCGCGGGCCAGCGCCAGCGCGGTGAGATAGCCACCGTAGCTGCCGCCCCAGCAGCCGATGCGCGCGCCGTCGACGTCGGGGCGGCTCTTCAAATAGAGGCCTGCGCCCATCACGTCATTGAACTCGCTGGCGCCGGAAGCGCCGTAGTTGAGGGCCTCACGGAAGTTGAGGCCATAGCCGATGCCGCTGCGGTAGTTGACGCTGAGCACGATGTAGCCGAGCGAGGCCAGGTACTGATTCATGGCGTAGGCGTTGGAGTAGTACTCCATGTAATGCCAGCCGAGCAGCATCTGGCGCATCGATCCGCCGTGGAAGAAGACGAGAGCGGGGTGGCGCTCACTGGGCGACTTGCCGGCGGGCATGAAGAGCTGGCCGTGAATTTCCAGGCCGTCTGCGGCGGGAAAGATGACCTGCTGCGGGACAACGAATTTTGCGCCGGGAAAATCGGCGGGGATAGCTTGCGGGGCGAGATCGACGAGATTGCTGCCGGAGACGACAGCGGCGCGGATGGGCAGGCGGACGTCGGAGCGCAGGACGGCGATGGTGTTGTCGCTGGATACGACAGGCTGCGTCTCGATGCCTTCGCCGGAGGTGACGGCTTCTGCTGCTGTGTTGGAGCCATTGGCGTCGAAGTGGACGAGCCAGATGTGGCGGCGATCAATGTCGTTTTGGTTGGAGTCGAAGGCTAAGGTTTTACGGTCTTGACTAAGAGACACATGCTCGACTTCGAAGTTGCCTTGAGTAAGCAGCGCGGCATCGCCGCCATTGACGGGCACGGCGTACAGATGACGCCATCCGTCACGCTCCCAGGCGAAAACGATCCGATCCCCGGCGGTCCAGCGCAGCTGATCTGGCGCGTCGATTTCGTAGTAGGCGCTGCCCTGGCCTTCGGCGGCGCGAAAGATTTCGCGGCCGTTGCCTGCAGCAACATCGGCGACGCGGATGGACCAGGGAAGCGCGGTGCGATGGGCGACGAAGAGCAGCGCATTTTTGTCGGGCGGAATGCGGAGAAAGGCGATGCGCGTGGAATCGGGCGACCAGGTAGGATTCGTGTCGAGATCGGTGGAGGGATCGAGATACGCGACTGCGCCGGTGGCGACGGTGTAGACGGCGATGAAGCTGTGATCGTCGCGATCGCTGACAAAGGCCAGGCGCGCGCCGTCGGGGGACCAGCGAAGCTGTTTGACCGCCCCGCGGGTCTGCAGAAGCTGTGTGGGCTTGGCGGCGGGGTCGTCGAGGCGGATGGACCAGAGCTGGCTCTTGGCAATGAACGCTGCGGATTTGCCGTCGGGTGATACTGCGGGACCGTGGCCTTCGCAGAGCAGGCGCGGCTCGCCGCCGCTGGCGCTCACGATCCAGAGCTGTTCCTTCGCGCCTTTGGGAAACAACGCGGGATTGGGCACAGGATGCTCTTCGCCCTGCGCGTTGTCGCCGCGCACGTAGACGATGGATGCGGCGTCTGGCGTCCAAGCAGCGTCGTTGAGTTCCTGGCCGTCGTCTTCGGCGTAGTGCGTCACCTGGCGCGAGACGTAGCCTTTGCCGCTGGGCGCGGGCTCGGCGACCCACAGATTGCGGCGGCCGTCGATGTTCGCGTCCCAGGCGAGGCGGCCTTTGGCGGGTGCGGCGATGAGGTGCTCGGTGAAGGGCGCGCTGAGGGCCTGCTCGATGGTGAAGAGTTGTTGCTGCGCGAGAGTGCTGTGCGGGGCGATCAGAAGAATCGCGGCGATGAAGGATGAGGAAAGACGCAGAAAATTTCCGCAGTTGTCCGGCGTTTCAAGTGTGTTCATGAGTTCGTTGCCCCTCGCTTGAACTATTGTGTCATTGTGTCATGGCGGCCGCGTGATTCTCTATGCCGGAATCGGTGTGGGCGATTAGGATAGCGCCATGCGATTTTCTGGATTCGGGACTCTTTCATTTGGATTGATGGTTACGTTGGCGGGATGGGCGGCTTCAGCGTCGGCACAACAGGCGGCAACGACACAGCAGGGCGCGCAGCCGGCGGCTCAGATCCAGAGTGCTCCTGCAGCGACGACGCCTCCGGCTGCGGCTGCTCAACAATCTCCGGCCACGCCACAAATTGGGGCAACTGCGGCGACCGGTCAGGCGAGGGCGCATGTGCGGCCAATTGATGCGGCGGCGCCGCTGCCTACGCGGTATGACTTTTTGCGCGGCGCCTATGGGCCGTTTCGCGCCAACAACGATTTGCTCTACTACCACCTGGATATTCGCGTCGATCCGGAGAAGCAGTGGGTGAGCGGGAAGAATACGATTCGCTTCAAGATGCTCAAGGACGGGACGCGCATTCAACTCGACCTGCGCGATACGCTGACAATCGACAAGATTCTGCTGGGCGATAAGACGCTGAAGTACGAGCGCGACACGGGCGCGGTGTTTGTTGATTTTCCCGAGACGCTGCGCGCGGGTCAGGTGTATTCGATTGACTTTTATTATTCCGGGCATCCGGAGGAGACGGGGCGCTTCGGCGGGATGACCTTCAAGAAAGACCCGAGCGGTCATGTGTGGATCAACACGGCGTGCGAAGAGACGGGCGCGAGCATGTGGTGGCCGGACAAGGACCAGTGGCGCGACGAAGTGGAGTCGATGGACATCAGTGTGGCGGTGCCCAACGGGCTGATGGATGTTTCGAACGGAAAGTTTGTGGGCAAGACCGACCTGGGCGACGGCTATACGCGCTGGGACTGGCATGTGAGCTACGGGATCAACAACTACAATGTGTCGCTGAACATTGGCGACTATGTTCACTTTGGCGAGGAGATGACGGAGCCTTCAGGCGCGAAGCTGGCGATGGATTACTACGTGCTGCCGGAAGACCTCGATAAAGCGAAGGTGCAGTTTGCGCAGGTGCGGGGGATGATCGAGGCGTATCAGCACTACTTCGGCGAGTATCCGTTTATCAAAGATGGGTACAAGCTGGTGGAGGCGCCTTACTCGGGGATGGAGCACCAGAGCGCGGTGACCTATGGGAACCTTTTCAAGAACGGTTACCTGGGGCGCGACTGGACTGGCGTAGGCATCAACACGCGCTTTGATTTCATCATCATTCACGAGAGCGGGCATGAGTGGTTTGGAAACAGCATTACCGCGGACGACTCGTCGGACATGTGGATTCACGAGGGATGGACGACGTATCTTGAAACGCTGTATGTGGAGTATCGCTGGGGGCACGACGATGCGCTGAAGTACATGAGCGGCCTGAAGCCGAAAGTGATCAACATGCGGCCGATTGTGGCGGAGCGCGGGGTGAATGCGCAGCCGACGGAGGATCAATACTTCAAAGGCGCGTTGATGATCAACACGCTGCGCAGCGTGGTGAACGACGATGCCAAGTGGTGGACGCTGCTCCATGATTTCTATCAGCACTTCAAGTATCAGAACATCATGACCGAGGATGTGGTGGCGTGGTGGAATCTGCACACGGGGATGAACCTGACGCCTATCTTCAATCAGTATCTGCGGCATGCGCATATTCCGCGGCTGGAGTTGCTGTTTGGCGAGGCGCCGGGGATGGTGATGTATAAGTGGGACGCGGACGAGGACAGCTTCGCCATGCCGGTGAAGGTGGGCGCGCCCGAGCATTGGCAGATTATTCATCCGACGACGAAGTGGCAGAATATGCAGACGACGTTGAGCAAGGATGATTTTCAGGTGGCTACGGACCTTTATTACATTGACGTCAACAAGCAGTAGCGAGGGGTTTCCAGGCGGTTTCGGCCAAAGAGCGCGAAGAGCTTCTCTCAGGGACTAAAGTCCAAAGTCGTTTTGGCTGGATTTCGACACGGCTAAAGCCGCGCCCTTTCATACCAGCCATCTTCCATCGTGCAGGGAAGCTTCCCAGCTTGACTGATAACGCTTTCATTGTTGGATTCCAGGTGCGGCGCGGAGAGCGGTGATCAATCTGCTCTTGACGACTCTACGCGGGAGTGGGCATACTCGCCACTTGTGTTCAGGCTGGTGGGTTTTTCTCCAGTGCAAGCGGGAGTTGGCTTCTTATGGATCTCATTTTGCTTCGGATTCTCTTTGTGGCCCTTCTTGGCGGGGTTTGTTATTTCCTTCATCCATTTGGCCTGACGGGATGGGTGAGTGCAGGCGCGGGCGCTTTGGCGGCCTGCGCGGTAATCGTGTTCGAGTTGCGGGTGCGGGCGCTGACGCTGCGACGATTGATTGGCGCGGTGGCGGGGAGCGTGCTGGGCATCTTTGGCGCGTTTCTGTTTTGCCTGGTGTTGAAGTCGGCGCCGCTGAGCGTGGCCAACTCGGCCGCACTGCAGATTTTTGTGCTGCTGCTGATGACCTATGTGGGGTTGCTGGTGGGCGCGAGCAAGGGCGACCTGCTGAATCCGGCGGCGCTGGGCACGATTTTCAGCGGCGAAAAGCCGACCCGCAAGAGCGCCAAGGTTCTCGACACAAGCGTGATCATCGATGGGCGCATTGCGGACATTGCCGAGGCCGGGTTCGTTGACGGCATGATGGTGGTGCCGGAGTTTGTGCTGCGCGAACTGCAGGTGGTGGCCGACTCGACCGACGGGTCGAAGAGGCAGCGCGGCCGGCGCGGGCTGGACATGCTGCAGCGGATGCAGTCGAGCACGAATATCCAGGTGCAGATTGTGCCGGACGATTTTCCGTCGATCCGGGAAGTGGATTTGAAACTTCTGGAACTGGCCAAGAAGTGGGAGGCCAAAGTTGTTACCAACGACTTCAACCTGAACAAGGTGGCGCACCTGCATCACGTCGAGGTTCTGAACATCAACGATCTGGCCAACGCGTTGAAGCCGGTGGTGCTGCC
>Ga0206836_10131_pt1 | contig 17847 bp, 10 predicted proteins | sample Alteio_BWOrgCont_28_FD_152871 | JGI IMG/M metagenome (GOLD analysis project Ga0206836, IMG submission 152871) | Enriched cells from forest soil in Barre Woods Harvard Forest LTER site, Petersham, Massachusetts, United States -... | ecosystem: Environmental > Terrestrial > Soil > Temperate forest >...
CAATATCATCGTCTAATTCTTTTAGGACACCATCAATTCGCACCCGTACAAAACCATCTTTTCTTATTTGGTTAAATATTTTTTTATATTCACCTTTTCGACTAGAAACTAAAGGCGCAAGAATATGGATTTTAGAATCTTCAGGAAAATCTAAAATTCGATCGACTATTTGCTGTAAGGTTTGTTTGCTGATCGGCCTTCCGCACTTAATGCAATGAGGCAATCCAACTCTCGCAAAAAGAAGACGCAAATAATCATAAATTTCGGTTGTCGTTCCTACGGTAGAGCGCGGATTACGACTGCCATTCTTTTGTTGTATGGCAACCGCCGGGGACAATCCCTCAATCATATCAACATCGGGTTTTTCCATTAATCCCAAAAACTGACGGGCATAAGCAGATAAAGATTCCACATAGCGGCGTTGGCCCTCAGCATAAAGGGTGTCAAAAGCCAGAGAAGATTTCCCTGACCCCGAAACACCCGTAATAACAGTTAAGCCATCTCTCGGTATTTCAACATCAATATTTTTAAGATTATGCTCGCGCGCACCGCGAACAACGATTGAATTAGTTTTCATGAAAAAATTCTCCCATCAAATTACTGGAATTGAGACGCCGACCCGGTTAATCCCTGATTACGTACACCATTTAAGTTTTGAAGTTGTTGGTCCGATACGGATATGGGTTTTCCCGGTAAGGCTTTCAGATTAAGCGTAAAAAATAACTGTTCGCCATTTACCGGATCATTTGAATAACCAATTTGCGCTTCCCAGTCATGTAAATCTCTATAAAGGCTAATACTCCGTGAAACAAGTACAGCATTAGTGCAATCATAACTTTCTAAAGCGGAAATTCTATAGTTCGTAAATAGCGCTAAATCGACTTCTCCCGCGATCTGAAATGTTGGCGTCTGTGGCGGTGTTACTCCTTGATTAATGAACCCCGTATTACTCACATTCGGATCTACATAATTCCCTGAGAGTCTAAAACGCCAAAGATCCTTAGTACTTTTGTAATCCAAAACCGAATTAAAATCTTTTATCGCGTTAGCTTCAACGGAATAATCAATAATCGCCAAATAATCGAACTGCGGTACGGGCGTAAAATAAAATTGCTGATTAATATAATTAAGCTTTGCCCCCGGTGGCGCCCCTTGAACGGTAAAATTATAGCTGGTCCCGGTCGTCGCTCTCACCACTGATCCAACCGTAAACTGCATAGAGGCTGATAAAAGATTTGAAGTGATTCCATCAGCTGGGTCTGTCGGCAAAAGATTATTTAACTTCTTCGAAAGACTATAGGTTGCATTCGTTGTATAAAACTCAGTCCAGCGGCCAGACCAAGTCGAATTCACATTTGCTAAATTTGTGCTCCCCGCAGCGCCAGCGCCTTGTGTCACTCCGACATCCGATACATCCTGATAAGCTTCTTCAAAATCAATCCGTGTATAAAAGGTTTGAGTTTTAAGAAAAACCTTACTTTCACTAAGCCCAAAATCACCATTCAAATGGCTTACATAAAACCCATTGGCTTGAGTATAGGTATGATCACCGTTTAAAGTCAGGTCATACTTAATAAAATTTTTATTAATCAGCGGCTGAGGAAAAAGGCTGAAATTGACTTGCGGCAGAGCTATTTGACTATCAATAAAATTAAATTGATTATTAGGATCCGCCAATAACTGCCGTTGTAAAAGCACCCCCAGAGTATATTGTTGGCGGGTTAATGTCGTTGAAATGTCATACTCTCTCTGAGTTGATACCAAAGTAGGGTCACGCCGAGCAACCGAATAATTTTGGCTAAACTGACTATCACCTGGCAAGTCAGCCTCCACTCGCCCTTGTAAACTGGACGAAACAGCCCATAAACCTCTTAGCCTAGACTCCCACCTAAATTGATCTGTGTCCTTTTCCTCGATTCCGTATCCATAAAGTGAAAAAGCAGAATAATCGTTTAAAGCAAACTCGTGACGAACACCAATACCAACACCCTTTATAGAAAAATAATCGGTGTAAAGAGCCCCATAATTTTTAGGGCTAAATAGATAATTATTCGTTAATAAAACATAGTTTCCTAAATATGTTGTCGATCCAGTTGAAAACGAAAATGGAGTACGCACGTCATGAATCGCTTTAACAAAAAATGGAAAATAAAAAACAGGAACCTTACCAATATAAAAAACTACATTCTCAGCAACTAAGTAATCGCCAGAGTAAATCGTAATTTTGTCCGTTTGCAAATGATAGTGGCGGTAGTCAGGAGAATAATCGCAAGTAGTCGCCACTCCATTTTTGATGACAATCTTATGTGGTTCAATATCAACTTCATCACCCGTTGTTATCCAAGGCGGCGCCGTTGTTTTAATATTAAAAGCTTTACCCATTTTTGTTTTTAAGTTGTAGTTCAAACTTTCCGTCTCAACCGTTTGAGATCCGTCTTGAAAAACAACATGACCATTCGCTTGAACATCTTGAGAGTCTGTATCGTAACGAAGGTTATCCGCATAGAGATGATCCGACCCCTGTTGAAGATGTACCTGACCCCGCGCCATAACCAAGTTTTGATCTCTGATATATTCGATTGTGTCCGCCTGAAGATGCACTTGTGAATTGGGAGAAAATGTCGCTTGCGCCAACACAGAAGAACCCAATAAAAAAAACACAATGAAAAAAAATAAATAAAAGACAAAAAGAAACTCTGTGAGTTTTTTCATTTATTTACAAACTTTTGTTTTTTCTTTAAAAATGTCATTTTGACCAAATATATTAAAGAACGACTGAAATCATGCTTGTGATTGAGCCAGTAAATTAGAATACCACCCACTACCATAAAAATAATATCCGGTAACCACATAGCCCAAAAAGGCGCCGTTATACCCATCGGCCCATTCTCGCCAAGCAAATCAAACAACCAATAAACAAACACAAGAACAACAGCCAAAAATGGACCCGTAAAAGAACCTGCCCGAGCGAGGAGAGCTAAAGGAATACCAATAAAAACAAAGGCCAAGGCCGAAAATGGCATGGAAAACTTCTTATAAAACTCTACTTCATAGTAATGGGTATCTTTTTTTTGTTTTTTTTGTTCCTCAATCTTATTAGACAGCTCTTTGATAGATATATTTCTGGGATCACTAAAATCCACCGGTCCGCCCTTAAGCCGATTGGCGCTCAAATCTAAGGAACAAACCTTAAAACCCATTTGGAAAAACTCGTCCAAGTTTTCCTTTTTAAATGTTCCGATTTGTTGCATTACTCCATCCATTAAATTCATCATTACATGATAGTTTTTAGGGTTTTGTTGCATCTTTCCTGTTTTAGCAACAATTACTCGATAGGGATAGCCTCTATCATCCAACAATTGGATTGTTACATTCTTCAAAATATCTGTTTTTTCGTCTTTTTCACCGATATACAAAACATAACCATCAAAATCCTTAATAAATGCTCGCTCTCGAAGAATAATTGAGGATTTTTCATTGAGGATTTTATACTGTAGTTTTAAAAAAGAGGTGTTGCCCCAGGGTAGTGAAATATCCCAAAAGAAAACCAAAAAAAAGCTAAATAAAACTCCAACCACAATAATTGGCCAAACCAGAACAGATACAGGAAATCCAGCGGATTCAACTGCGATAATCTCTCGATCAGCACTTAAACGTCCATAAACAATCATGATTGAAACCAAAAAACCGATTGGCAGCGATAAAATTAAAAAACCAGGTTGAATGTATAACAACAGCAAAAAAGAATTAAGAACTCCAGCATGATGCACCAAAAGATAATCCAAAAACTCTTTTAGATAAAAAAGCAAATTAAAGACAAAAAGAGTGGTTCCAGTAGCCACAACAAAAGGCGGCCAGATAGCCATTAAACAATAGCGAACCAAAACAGGCATAGCGTTTCTCTTTACTCTCTGTTTGACTTAACAGGGAATTTCAGGCAATTGAAGTATTATATAGTCAACTTGGGAACAGAAAGACCTATTCAACCTAGGTTTTGGATGAGGGTTTAGGCGGCTGGTTTTACAGAAGAAAGCGTCGGAATATCCTGCAAATACCCCGGATTAACATTAGACGGCACAGCCGGAATATCTAAATTTGAAGGATGATCGTTGCTAGGCGCAGGTGAATTTTGAGCTGGCGTTGATGTTGATGGAGCCGGTGAAACGTTGGCCATGGCCGGCGGTTCGGTTGCTGATACATCAGGCGGCGCCATTTGACTGGCGTTCATGTCCATTGCGGGCGGTAAAGACCCCATGGTAGTTGGCGGAAACCCCGCCGGTACAGTTGAATCAACCGGCGGTAATGCTCCTTGAGGCGCTGGTAAAGCACCTGGAAGTGAATTGTCCGTAGTAGCCACAGGAAGAGCGCTGTTAGCCATTGGGGGCAAAACACCGGTATTATCCATGCCTGGTAACCCTGCTCCTCCTGGCGCTGGTAATCCACCGCTGTTATCCATTCCAGGCAATCCCGCTGGGGCTGACGCCATCGTGTTGTCCATACCCGGTAAGCCTGCTCCACCTGGTGCTGGTAATCCTCCTCCATTGTCCATTCCCGGCAATGCTGAGCTATTTGCTGGAGGCAATCCTCCGCTGTTATCCATTCCAGGCAATCCCGCTGGGGCTGACGCCATCGTGTTGTCCATACCCGGTAAGCCTGCTCCACCTGGTGCTGGTAATCCTCCTCCATTGTCCATTCCCGGCAAAGCCGAGCTGTTCGCTGGTGGCAATCCTCCGCTGTTATCCATTCCAGGCAATCCTGCCGGGGCTGACGCCATCGTGTTGTCCATACCCGGTAAGCCTGCTCCACCTGGTGCTGGCAATCCTCCACCATTGTCCATTCCCGGCAAAGCCGAGCTGTTCGCTGGCGGTAATCCACCGCTGTTATCCATCCCAGGCAATCCCGCTGGGGCTGACGCCATCGTGTTGTCCATACCCGGTAACCCTGCTCCACCTGGTGCTGGTAATCCTCCTCCATTGTCCATTCCCGGCAAAGCCGAGCTGTTCGCTGGTGGCAATCCTCCGCTGTTATCCATTCCAGGCAATCCTGCCGGGGCTGACGCCATCGTGTTATCCATGCCCGGTAATCCGGCTCCACCCAGCGCTGGTAATCCTCCACCATTGTCCATTCCTGGCAATGCTGAGCTATTTGCTGGAGGCAATCCTCCGCTGCTATCCATTCCAGGCAATCCTGCCGGAGACATTGAGGATGAATCACCCATAGTTAAGGGCGGCAAACCAGTATTATCACCAGGTGTATTACTGGAGAGAGGAGGAATTGCTGAAGAATTATCGGAAGGTATTGCGGGCAACGCAGATGAATCCAACCCACCCGGAGGAGGTAAAGTTCCCAAATTGCTATTTGAACTAGATCCAGTTAAAGCTGGCAAATTATTGTCGCCCGTATTTAATGGCGGTAATCCATCTGCGGGAACAGAAGAAGGCGCCCCCAATCCACCGGTGCTATCCATCGGCAAAGCCGGTAAAGACGAACCATTACTAGACAACACATCTGGCGAAGTATTCGCGGCTGAATTGCTATCACCTGGTAGGGGTGGCAATCCTGGAGCAGCTGGCCGTCCCGAAGCTTCTAGCGCTTCAGGATTAGTTGGTTTGATTGATTTGCGCTTCTTATTTGAAGCTAACAGATGTCCCTTTTTAAATCGGCCCATTGGCAAATCGATCGACATTCCAGCGGGTAAACGAAGTCTGAGTTCTTCGGTAACTTTCTTCCCAACCAAATTATCAGTTGGATCAACTGTAAGTTCGATAAACACAAACGAAGACGTATACCGTTGAACTTCGATAACACGACCAAATCCAACCGGCTCACCTTGAGGCGTAAAAAAAGCAAACACATCACCCTTATTAATGCCACCCAAAGAACCCACATCTAAATAGTTTCCGCTATAACTTTTTCCAGGCTGACCCTTTAGCGCAATAACTTGACCACCAATAATGCTTCGGTTGTTAAACAAGTTCTTTACTAAAGTTCTGGTTTCTACTGAATAAGGTAATCCACTGCCTGTCGAAGCGGCAATACCATAAGAACCATAGGAAACAGAACAGATGGAACAAAGAGAGATTATTTCAATGGTTCGTTTTAGAACGGTAAAAGAAAAGCGCATGAATTCCTCAAATGGGTTATTGAGCAAAAATATTATACATTTTATAACGTCAAAAAGACCTAGAACTTTAGGATTAAATTAGAGTCGTGTAATGAGGGAGATGTAGTTCATTCCACCAATGGAATTACTCACATAAGCGTAGTCGATCTCAAATAAATAAGCCCAAATCCCCACCCCTGCCGACGGGGTAAAATCATCGTTATCAAATTGAAAACCTTTTGTTTCAAATCCTCCGCGTAACGCAACAAATTGCCGAAACCAGTATTCGACCCCAAAATGATAGTTATTCAACGCCTCGCCAGCATAAAGCGTATCAACATCCAAATTAACCGACAATGTACTGCCAGGTACCGGAGCCGATCCAGCTTCCGTTCTTTTTCCAAACTCTTTTGTATATGACAACCCCAAAGTAATACTGGGCGACAATACTTGAGTCGGATTAGTTGGCGTGTTTGACCAAGAAATAAACGACCCGCCAGTAATATCTCTACCCACTAACCCAATTCCCAGTTCCTTAAACGGCTTATATAAGATTCCAAAATCCGAACCGATGCCAAAAGCTGAAGCCGTATAGGCGTTAGTTTGTAGAACTTTCAAAGAAGCTCCGATAGCTAAGTTATTAGCTATCTTCCATCCGCCCGAAAGATACTCTGCTTGATCTGAGTATTGTGTTGTTCCCAATATCGTCGGAGTGCTTCCCGTTATATCAATTCCACTCACGCCCAACTGAAGATAACTAAAAGAATAAGATCCAAAATCCGTTTTAAACGCAATGTTCGCATAGTCATAACTTTGCAAATCATTTTGTGTAGCGTGCATAGTACAAATTTCAATATCATCAATCGTCGCTAAACCCGCCGGATTCCAGTAAGCCGTAGTTCCATCATTAGCTTGTCCCACGAATGCGCTACCCATGGCCAATGGTCTGGCACCAGCGCCCATCGTCAATACTTCCGCAGCGTAATTCACTTGTGCATTTGCTTTTAGGACCACACAAAAAACAACAAAAGTAAAAACAACAAAGTAAAAACGTTTTGAATTCAAAACAATTCTCCCTAGCGACGAGTAATAACTTCAACTTTGAAATTTGATTATTTGGCTCAAAAAGTGTATCAACTATTAAACAAATTGCAACTTCAATCAAATCACCGCATCAAACAAGTTTCCAAAAAATCATCGATTCACTGAATATTTGTCTGCGAAAACGGTTAACTAGTCTCTAGATCTCTTCCCCATGTAACTTTTCCATTGAAATACACTTAATTAGCTGAGAATCATTCCCTATGGTTTTGTTGACAAACACTTTTAACGGTAGGTATAGTTAACTTCAATTTTTGCTTATTTTATGTAGTTTTTTGTGTCTTTAACCCACCAAGGAGTTCGGAATGGCCGAGACAAAAACATGTGCAAATTGTAACGCCAAAAACCCCGCCTCAAATAACTTTTGTGAGCAATGCGGTTCAAAACTAACTAGCGCAACTCCTAATGAAAAAACCAATAAATCAGTACCTACCGCCAAAGTTAAATCCGTTAATCTCAACGCTACTGAGGAAATCAACGACGTAAAGGTTTCAGTTAAAAATTCAACCTCAATGAATTTCAACCTTTCTTCTGGTTGGATGATTATTGTTTATGCCGCCCTACTGTTGCTCACGGTTTACACTCGTTTTGATCATTTGGGCAACAAACCACATCATCATGATGAAAGTATGCACGCTTTTTATTCGTATCAACTCTACAAAGATGGCGACTATAAATATGACCCAATGATGCATGGGCCATTTCAATTTCACGGCAATGCCTTAATGTATTATCTTTTTGGGGTTTCAGATGCCACCTCGAGATATTTAGCCGCGACTTTTGGCATTTTAACCGTCATTTTAGCCATGCTTCTGGGACCCTTTTTAGGTCGCATTGGAACGCTTTTAGCTACCACCTTAATCGTTTTTTCACCCAGTTTTATGTATTTCGACCGGTTTACTCGAGAAGACGCTTATATGATTGGCGCCACCTTTACGATGGTTGTCTTTCTCTTTAGGTTCTACCAATCCCGCCAAAATATTGATCTTTGGCTAGCCACTGTTGGGTTCACGATTGCTTTTTGCACTAAAGAATCGATTTTTTTAACCATAGCCGTAATGGGAACTTATATATTTCTCAGGCTCCTTCCCTGGGAAGACATTCTTATCGCAGGTGGGCTCACTGTAGTGGGACTCGCAACACAAGTTATTCTTCCAAAAGATACGCCTATACGTATGTGGCTATTTGTCGTTCTTCTCTTACTTGCCTTTGCTTACACCATCTTCCAACTCATAGTACGTTGGCAAAACAATTTGAAAGAAAATCGACCAGAGAGCAAGCTATGGAAAATTATCTGCGACCTAGAAATTCAGGTTATTAAATGGGATCTTTTGGCATTTATTGGTTGGTGGCTGATTACAATTCCAACCCTCGAATTAGTCACTCAACCTAACGTTTTCTCATTAATTTTATTCGTTGCGTATATTACTATTGTTCTACGTTTTTGCTGGCTTTGGCTTAAAAATGTCGCTACTGCCCTAACGGGTGCCATTTCTATTGGCTTGATCATATTCACGTTGCTTTTCACGACCTTCTTCACCGTGGGAGCAACTCAAGCGGATTTCTTAAGCCGTATTCATGATTTATTATATGCCATATATAATGGGGCATTTGGAGGTCTTAAATATTGGTGGGGGCAGCATGACGTCCACCGCGGAGATCAACCACCTTACTATTATCTCTTAGAATTGCCGGCCAATGAATTAGTCTCTTTTATCTTTTCGGCTATTGCCATGGTTTATTACGGGCTCTTTAAGCAAAAAAATATGCCTTTGTTTTTAGCTTATTGGTATATCGGTTCTCTCGCTTTGTTTTCATGGGCGGGTGAAAAAATGCCTTGGCTTATCGTGCATCCGTTATTGCCAGCTCTTTTACTCACAGCCTATTTTGTTGGCGACATCATCGAATCAAAACCCTTAGATCATTTTGGCCAAACCAGCCGAATAGCCGCCATTGCGATATTCGGGTTATTACTAAGCTATTCATTACACTCAGCCATATTACTTAGCTTTTACCATGAAGCAAACCCAGTTGAGCCCTTGGTTTATGTGCAATCTGGCACGGATTGCAAAGAAGTAGAACGTATTATTAAGGAAATTTCTTATGACGAAACGGGCGGCCCCAACCCCGAGTCCCCCGAAGGGACGACGGATGCCGAAAGAAGTTATCACGATGGTCTGGCTCTAACTATCGAAGATAAATGTTCTTGGCCTTTTGCCTGGACCTTCAGAAACTTTAACAAACGCAACCATCCGGCCACCATTACGGCAGCGGACAATCCGATTATTTTAACCGCAACCGAATCAGATTCAGTTGCTTATCCCATTTTGAGTAAAGCGGGATATATCAACCGTAAATATAAAATGCGGGTTTGGTGGGTGCCTTCCTGGTTTAAAAAAGGGTACGCTAGCTCGGACATGAACTGGAGTCTTTTCTTTGACTGGTTCTTCAGTAATTTCATTCCATTGAAACAAAGTCGAGCCGACATGGTTGATTGGAGTGACATTAAAAAATGGGTCTTTTATCGCGAGGTCTGGTCAGATTTGGGTAGCTACAATATGCGAATGTGGATAAGACCCGATTTAGCCCAAAAATATGGCTTTACAGAAGACAGCCGTACGGATGTGCCGGCTGATTATCCTCAAGCCATGCAAATCCAAGTAACTCCCGCGCCTCACGGTAAACACGTCCACAATCAATAGCAGAGATTAAACAAAAAAGGAGACATCATTCGATGTCTCCTTTTTTTATTTTTCAAACAAACTCTAAACTTGTCCAAACCAGGCAAGCCATCGAAGTTTTAACACCGTCCACCCAAACTGAATTAATTCCCGTGTGGACAACTTACTTTCACCTTCGTGTCGATTAACAAAAATGATGGGAAACTCAATCACTTTCGCTTTTTTCCGTAAAGCTCGATAGAGAATTTCAACCTGAAACGAATATCCATAAGAAAAGAAATTATCCATGCCGATCTTTTTCAAAAGATTTGCGCGATAACACTTGTACCCACCAGAGCAATCCTCTTGTTTAATAGCCAAAATCCATTTACAAAAGAAATTAGCCAATCGACTAATGAAAAAACGGCCCACTCCCCAATTGACCATACCGCCGTCTTTAACATAACGCGAACCAATAACCAAATCATATTCGCTAGTCAACTCCAACATTCGAGGTAAATTTGCCGGGTCATGAGATAAATCCGCATCCATGGCGACCACTAGATCAAATCCATTATCAACCGCCCATTTCATACCATCAATATAAGCAGAACCCAATCCGAGCTTACCTTTTCGGTGAAGAACCGAAACCCGGTTGTCTTTTTTAGCCAATTCGTCCGCAACTGTACCAGTCCCATCCGGCGAATTATCATCCACAATGAGCAAGTTTAGGTCGCCTACAGCCTTAAAAATTTTTTCATAAACCTGAAAAATATTTCCAATTTCATTATAGGTGGGGACAACAATGACCGTTTTTTTCATATTAAAACTCTGTTTTAACTTTATTTACTTTTTGATTTGAGGCCAACAGCAAAAACAGAAAGTCCGAAAGGTTTCGGAATTAAATCTTCAAGAAGAAAAAAATAACTAAAAACTCTGTCATAAAGAGAGATTTGCATGCTGGGTATGATTTTTCTTTTCAAAACTTTTCCATTCAACCACCAGCCAAAAACACCAAACATATTCAAGTACTCACCACTTTGAACTTTAAAATTTCTACTCAGCTTTTTAACTACTTCGGATTTTGTATAGCGCCGAAAATGGCCATAGGTTTTGTCCATTTCACCAAAAATAGATGGCAATGCTGGAACAAAAAGAATTAACTTGCCGCCCGGAGATAAAACAGACTCACATTCTTTGATGAACTTCTCATCCTTTTCGATGTGTTCTAAAACATTGATACAAACAATTGTGTCAGGCTTGAACTTTTTGAAGGTTTTAAGTCCCTTGTCCAAGTTAAAAAGTTTGAAGTTAATATTTTTTTCATTCTTAAATTTTTCGCGTGCGATGCCCAAGTAAGCAGGATCAATATCAACGCCAAGAACATCTTTGTCCGTTAAATATTGGATAATATTCCCCGTGCCACATCCAACCTCAAGCACACGCTCCCCCAAGTGGGGCTTAATCAAATTAAATATCCATTTGTTATAGTTAACCACTTTGGATAGATCATCTAAAGTTTCTAATTGCCCACTGTTTTTATGCTCTGGTTTACTTCGACTCATCGCGCCGTGGTTTCAGCCGAAATTGGAAGGCCAAATCGAGCAACTCTTCCAATACCAGCCTCTGTTACATAGACATGGCCTAATCCATCAACCGCTACGCCCTGCGGAGCCGCAAAGCCATCCTTGGTCTTATAAACAGCGATTAATTTCCCATTCAGCTCATATCTCAAAACAGACTTACCGCTCGCGTTCGAGGCAAAAATATTATCCTGATAACAAGCTATATATGGAACTTCCTCATTTTTACCATGCCAAGTTGAAACCTTGAATGAGGATATAAACTTGCCGTTGGAATCAAATTTTTCAATCCGATTATTATTTGAGTCCGAAACATAAAGAAACCCCTTGGAGTCAACCACACAACCAACAGGCTCGTCAAATTTACCTTCAGATGTCCCATGGCCGCCAAATTCCTTGATAAAGTTCCCATTTGTATCAAAGATTTCAATTTTATGATTGCCCGTATCAACTACATAAACCTTTCCATTGTTATCCCCCGTCACATCCCTCGGACCAAAAAAACTATGCGTCCATATTTTTACGGAGTTCCCATCAGCGTCAAAAACCTGAATACGATGATTAAAGGTATCCGCCACATAGATAAGACCGTTCTGACTCACCCAAAGACCGCTTGGTTGATTAAACTCACCCGGGCCATTCTCGTCGTTTGGGTGATTTCCCAGTTGTCCAATGGTTAAAATCAGCTTTCCAGTGGAATCAAATTTCTTGACCGTTCCCAGTCCAAAATCGCTGACGTAAAAATTGTTTTCAGAATCAGTGGCGACATCTTTCGGTTCCTGAAACTTAGCCTCGGGACTCGCGCCCACTTCCATGTCAACCGGAACAAAAACGGTCTTACTTTTGTTGATGGCGTCCTGAATCCGATCAACAAAAAGATAAATTACCATCACCAAAACAACCGCCGAGAAAAACATCAAAAATAACTTGGCGCCCTTACCCAATGGCTTTCTTTTCGATTTTCTCTTCATTTTCTTTTTGGTTTTTCTCATAGCGTTTTTATCTTTCAGCAGTTTTGGATTTAAAACTGGCCTTTGATTTTTAAGATTTTTCCCGCGCCCGCATCAACCACATATACATCACCGTTCTTGTCAACAGTCACGCCCAACGGAACCGCAAATAAAGGATTTCCAGTTGAGTCTTTCTCTATCGTCGACACTTCCGAGCCATCCAAATGATAACAATAAACTTTTTTGCCACGACCGTCCGTCGCGTAAATCAAACCATGCAGTTGATCCAACGCCAAGTGTGGCTCCATATCAATTTGTTCTTTAGACCAGCCTTTAACCAGCCACGAATGAGTAACTTGCCCTTCGGGGCTTAACACTTGAATTCGGAAGTTTAAACGATCGGCGACATAAAGATTACCTGCCTTATCCAAGGCAAGTCCGATGGGTTCATTAAACTCACCGAGCTTTTCACCCGCAACCGCGGCACCCGTTTTAGGGTTAACGGCACCCCAAGAACGGATTTGTTTTCCAGAAGCGTCAAATTTTACAATTCGATGGTGTCCCGTATCCGCGACATAAACAATGCCACTGGGATCAACCACCAATTCTCTCGGCGCAAAGAAACCGTCATCCGCCGTAAATATTTTTTTCGACTTACCGCTAGTTGTAAATTCTTGAACTCGATTATTCCAAGTATCCACAACGTATACCAAGCCATCTGGACCGCCAAATGAAACGCCGTTTGGCTCGTTTAATTTTCCAATGCCTAGGGTAATCAGCTTTTTAGAGTCCCCGCCCGCTAACTTGCCGGCATCTAAAAAACCACCGAACTGGTCTAAAAACTTCCCATCTTTTCCACTGATTTTTTGAATCCGATGATTACGGCTATCAGCTACATATATGTTTCCATCATCATCGACCGCAATACCACGCGGATAGCTAAATTGACCATATCCCCCACCCGCGACACCGCCTTCTTGAAGCACCAATCCGCCTGGCACATTTACTGGCTTCATCACTATCGGTTTGGGTTTCGCCCCAATCATTGCCCATACTGCCGTAATCGCGACCAAAATCAAAACAACCGCGACCAAAATGTCCTTCTGGGATAACTGCCGGTCACCAATCTTAAGCATCTTCTTCCTCCAGAGTTTATTTAGCTCTTATGAATTAATTTTATACAGCACTGAATTTCCAACCCTAAAAGCCACAACACCCAAATTAACAAACTTATCCAAATTAGCGGCGTTTGCCGCATATTTTTGACGTTCCGAATCTCCTACATAAACATAGTCAACACCGTATTTTTTTAACAAGTTTTGGGTCAACTGTAAATCCGACGATGTAAAAATAGTATCAATGTCGTTTTGACGATGAACTACCGTATCATCTGGATTTCCCCCTCGTACAACAGCTTTATCACCTGAACCGCGCCACTGCACCTCATGAAAATCCCAGCCTAAAACTGTTGGAAACCCTGTATTAGTGGCAATTCTACCAAAATCTTGATGATAAGACCCTCCCCATGCCTCCAAAATAACAGGCACTTTCCCCATTACTGGTTTTACATTAGCCTTGATCCACTCAATAACTTGATAGTCAGCAGAAAAATTTCGCTCATAATAAATCGCGCCATCCATTGTTGCTTGATCTGGAGAAGTGCCATTTAATCTCGAAGCAAAAGACAACACGGGATACATAGCGGAAGCCGCAAGGAAAATTACGGCCAAACATCCCCAAGTTAATTTTTTCCACAACTCCCAACGAACCCACTGGTTTTCCATAAGCCATTTAAAAAATGGGCCAAGGGCAATACTTAAAAGTATCCAAACTTGATAATGGAATTTAAAAACAGTATTCATCCGGTACAAATTGCCGCCAGAGAACATATCTTTAACATAAAAAAGCTCGCAGCCTAAAACCAAAGCAAAAGCGATCATAACCAAAAGAGTCGAAAATACCATTTCTTTGCTTTCGCTTCTTGAAGCGAGGGACACGCAGCCAAAAACCATCAACAATAAAACCAAAAACATCGATCCTAGTTTGAGTGGAGAAATATTTAATAAAATAACAACCAAGACCACGGAAAAGAAAACTATCCAAGAATATAACGGAGAACTTGTTTTTGAAAAAATTTCTCCGACCTTTATCAAATAACCTTTGATTTCTTTTTCTGGAAGCGGATCTAACTCAGAAAAATCTGATGCCGCTAACTCGCCTCCGCAATATCCACAGAAATTTCTGCCAGTTCCATCTTTTCCACACAATAAACAGATTAAGGTTTCAGACTTCTTAACCTTATTTGCTTTTGTGGCTTTTTCGCCCTTAGCTGATAATTTGTCAATCAACACTGGAATAATGACAATTAAGAAAATACCGAACAAAATAATTAGATAATAAATATCCGTTCTGTCTCCCACTAAGCCTATGCCCTGAGCCTGGGACTGCAACCTTAAATAAAATGGCAGATAAAGAAACAAAGCGCCCAAAACAACAGGCAAACAGATGCCAATCATCGACTTAAACCAATCACCTAAGCTGGCCGGACCAGCCCACCATTGTTGAAAGCTAAGACAAACCCCAAAAAGCAAAAGTAAAGTAGGAAAATCCCAGCTGTTTAAAAAGGAAAGACCGCCAAAAACTATAGATAGTAAAAATAATTGTGAAAACTGCCAAAATTTTTGACCACCAAAAACTCGGAGACCCAAAGCGGAGGACTTGATGACATTAAAAGATAAGGCCACCGCTAAAAGCACAAACGGAATACCCATAACATGAGGATGTAAATCTGAAAGAAAAAAACTAAAGGATGGAAATTCATTAATCATTTTATCGGTGTTAGAAACAGCCAGTATCCGGGAAGCTTGAAAATAATCCCAACTATGCTGAAGCGGGCTAATCATAAAATCCCAAGCTGCGCCGATTCCGCTCGCCGCACCCGGGTTTGACGGGAAGTTATAATAAGGAATACGGAGATCGCCAAATTGATAACTTTGAACAATACGATGGATGAAGTCCAAATTTCCAAAAACCACTAAAGCCGCGGCCGACAAAAAAGAATATCGATATCTTCTAGTCAAAGCATAGACTAAAGAAAAAGCCACGAAAGCTGACAAAGCCCAAATCATAGCAATCGCCAGGTTAAAGGCTTCTCCGGAGGTAACCTGCGATATGCGGGACATCACCGCCACAATTAAATAACCAAAGTAATAATAAGAAATGCTGCCGCCGGACAACCATGGATCTAATGGTGGCATTGAAGGCGAAGCCAAGATACCGTTGATAAATGCAAAATCCATAGGTTTTTCAGTACCCACAATGTCGTGGGTTCTCATTTTGTAAGCACCCGCGATTAGAAAAACTACCAAGAACAAAATTTCTTCTAATAATAAAAACCCAATCTCTTTCTTAACATATTCCAAAAACGAACGCCCTACTCCCATCCAGATAATAACTCCCGAAAAAGAAGCGATAAGAATAAACGCTAATAAAATAGTGCCGCCACTAAACGATATATAACCCAGTAGCCAAGACAAATAACCCAGTAAAAGAAGAGCCAATACCTTGCTAAAAGCGTATCCCTTATCTGGTAAATGCTTTAACAAAATAAAGGAAATGGGAAATACAACTATTCCAAGAACAAATAAAATAAACCACCACAATAAAACCAATTCCATTAAAAACCTTCCCTTACTTAATTCTGCGCTACCGGTGGATTGTAATAAATTTCAACTTGCGGATTTTTATAAATCAACGGTAAGAAAGTTGAAAACTTATCCAATCCAGCCTGCGGATACCCGCCTTTACGCCCCGGCACACCATTGCGCTCCACTGTTCCAACCATCACCAACCTGACTCCATAAGCATCTAAATATTGTTTGGCAAGAACTGGATCGGTCGTTTGAAAAATGAGATCCGTCGCCCGGAAGCGGGCTTCAATATCATTGTTAGCACCGGGACGAGATCCAATCCATTCTTTAACATGTCCATCCCATCCCATGAGGGCCGGAATACCGGTGAAAATCGAAAAACGAGAACCCCAAGAATTGTAACCCTCACCCACAAACTCCAAGAGACAGGGCTGACCTGGAACTGATTTATTCAAAAAGTTAATGGCCGCCGCATCGTTGGGATTAACCCTCGCCATATAAGACAAACCATTCAAAGTGGGACTTTCTTCATATCCAACCCATTGTTTTTGAAAAACACCCAAAAACCCATGGCATTTTCTAATAGTAGCCGCGAATGGATAAATGGAAACCATAACCAAAAGAACGCATAAAGAAGTGGTCCAACTATGGTAGAAAATTCGCTGACCCATATTTTTCTTCTTTTCTAAATTAAGACCAGCGACAACCAATATTAAAAAAGTCAAAACCAACGGCAACAATACTCCGGAACTAAAGTCCACCCCCCAATGTTGAAAAACAGAAACCAATCCACCCGCTGATGGCAATAATGCGAGCAACGGAAAGATCAGCATAATTCCAGCAATAGTGAGTGCAATACATTTCACAATCGTGTTCTTAATCCAATTCTCCATCCAAGCCCAAGCCACAATACCAATCAATAAAACTATATTTCCCAAATGAACAAACAAGTTATCTAGCGATGAAGAAAAACTCTCTAAAACAAACCACAGAATGATAAAAATAATTAATCCCGAAAGAGTAAAAAGCACGAACCGAACAGATGCGGATTCTTTCGTGGCATTTTTCAAAGCTGACTTTATGGTTAAGTAAACTTGAGGAGCAAAAATACCGACAGAAATTGATGCCAATGTCCAAGCATTAATGCCAAACTTAAATAACGAATTATTTCTCATATAATCGCCACCCAAATATTCGTGCATAGCAAACACTTCGAGTGCCGCAATAATTAAAAGAAACATTGCCGTTAACACATAGGAAAATGATATGGCCCTATCCCCACGGCTTTTAACAGACAATCCCAGATAATAAAAACCTGACAACCACAACACAGAGAACAATCCAAACCCTAACGGGAGACTCGTCTCTTCATTCAGAGGCAAAATCTTTAAAATCATTAAGAATGCCCATATAACAATAAGCGAACCACCTAAAATCCAAAACTCTATTTTCCTTTTGAAATAAACTGCTCCAAAAAACGAAATGAAAGTAAAAGTTGCTAAAAGCTGAACAATCCAACGATTTGAATCAATGCCCGTCCAGTGCACCCAAGACGATATATAAATTGCCGCTAAAAACACTAATCCCAAAAACACCAATCCCAGAGATGGACTTTCGGCATTTGAAAACTTCACCACGAATAAAAAAACATCATCTATCAGATCATCAAATCCAGTCCAACGAGTTGAATTGATAATCCATTTCGAAATGACTTTAGAACAAACTGGAATAAAGGCAAAAGCCAGAACCAACGCAAACAAACCATAGATGGTAAAGAAATCCTTAAAATGCGTTCTTAAA